>Ga0126384_10000891_pt1 | contig 17217 bp, 12 predicted proteins | sample PanSoiMetPlot_36_FD_92543 | JGI IMG/M metagenome (GOLD analysis project Ga0126384, IMG submission 92543) | Tropical forest soil microbial communities from Panama - MetaG Plot_36 | ecosystem: Environmental > Terrestrial > Soil > Tropical forest > Bulk soil | place: Panama | collected 2016-02-17 | reverse complement strand
TTCGGCACCATGACGGCCATCATCGTGTGGCGCACGGCGGAGGCGATGCAGGACGGCATCGCGCTCGCCACGGCCAACGCGCCGGCCATCGAGGTCTATCCGCTCGTGAGCTGCATCGCGGAGGCCGGCGCCAAGGTGAAGATCGTGGACTACGGCGCGTGGGACAAACACTACATGATCAGCGTCGTGGAGGGCCCGCACACCGGCTGTCAGGGCGCCGTGCTCAACCTGAACGTGCGGCGTTAGTCGCCCTCGCGTGGCGCGCCTCCGAGCGCCGTCGTATACTCCCGCCGTGCTCCGTCTCGCCGGCCTGAGCGTTCTCGTCACCGTGTGTCTCGCTCATCTCGGCTGTCGCGTCCCGATCGCGGGCGGTTCCGGCGCCGCCGACCAGGCGAAGTCCCGAATGCTCGCGATCGTTGACGCGCACGTCTCTTCACCGGCGCGGGCCTCACGGGCGATCTCACGGTGACGCCCCGGGCGACGCTCACACGATGGGGCGTGGTCACCGCCGTCGACACAGGCGCCCGCCTCGAGAACGCGCTCGCTCTGCGCGCCGGCGCATCGAGAACGGAGACTATGGTGCGGCACGGGCAGATCATCGACGAGCGCGCGCCATGAGAGCGGCGCCCGGAGGAGCGGGGAGGCGCTCATGAAGATTCCCAAGTTCGGCCTCAATCGATTCGACGAGCGCTCGGTGGACCTCTTCGCGGCCGACGTGCGTCGCGCGGAGACGCTCGGCTGGGACGCGGCGCTCCAGCCCGACTCGCAGCTCCGCCGCCGCGATACCTACGTGCTTCTCGCCGCCGCGGCGCGCGCCACGGAGCGCATCGTCCTGGGGCCGCTGCTGGCCAACCCGGTCAACCGGCATCCCACCGTCACCGCGTCCTCCATCGGCACCATCGACGAGCTCGCCCCCGGCCGGACCATCATCGGCTGGGGCGTGGGCGACACCGCGGTGCGGCTGGCCGGGCTCAGGCCCGCGCGCGTGAAGGAGCTCGAGGCGGGAACGCGGCTGATGCGGGCGCTCCTCGACGGCGAGGCGGTGGAGGTGGGCGCGGAGCGGCCCGCGACTCTCCCGCATCACCGGCCCGTGCCGATCTGGATCGCCGCCGGAGGCCCCAAGACCCTGCGCATGGCGGGCGGCGTCGCCGACGGTGTGTTCATCCGCGTGGGTACGCACGGGGCGAACATCGCCACCGCGGTGGAGACGATCCACGCCGGCGCGGCGGAGGCGGGGCGCGATCCTACCAGCGTCGGGCTGGGCATCATCTTCCACACCGTGCTCGTCGACGAGCCCGAGGTTGCCTTGACCATGGCCAAGTCGATGGCCGCCGGCTACTACGAGTATTCCCCCGCGCTGTTCACGCCACCGCGCTTCGAGTGGGCGGGGCCCGATCCCGAGACGCTCAAGCGCCGGCACCAGGTTCATCCCGACTTCCACCACGCGATCGATCTCGAGGCGAGCGGCCGGGTCGTCGATTTCCTCGATACGACGGTGGCGGACGCCTTCAGCCTCCGGGGAGGTCCCGCCGAAGTCGCTGGTCAGCTCGTGGAGGCACTGCGCCGCGCCCCCGCCGAGTTCGACTACGTGGTGCTGCATCCGATCCCGAACCCGCCCTCGCCCGACGACCCCGAGCGCGGCTACACGGCACGGGTGGCACGCGAGGTGCTGCCGCGCGTGCGCCGCGCCTTGGCCGAGGGCTAGGCTGAATTGTTCGCGAACGCCGCACGTGCGACCGGGGCGGGTGGCGTCGGGGGCAGGGGAGCACTCCGGCGGAGTGGGACCCCCTCGTCCTGTGCGCCGCCCGGAGGGCGGCGATTCAGGCGAGTGGGTGACGCAGCTGGAGCGCTCCCCTGCCCCCGCCAACGGGCCCTGCCCCGCTTCGCGCTCCGCATGTTCGTGAACCGTCCGAGCTAGTCCGCAGCCCGATGTGCGGCCGCTACACGCAAACCTCCGCCCTCGAGGAGCTCGCCCAGCGCTTCGGCATCGCCGTGGAGGACGACGGGCCCGAGGAGCTGACCCCGCGCTACAACACGGCGCCCTTCCTCGACGTGCCCATCGTGGTCGCCGCCGACGGGCACCGCCGTCTGCGCAGGGCCCGCTGGGGCTTTCGTCCCGCCTGGGTTACCGGCCGCGCCAATGCACCCATCAACGCCAAGGCGGAGACCCTGGCCACGAGCCGCCTCTTCCAGGAGTCGTTCAGGCGCGGCCGCTGCCTCGTGCCGGCCGACGGCTTCTACGAGTGGCAGGCGGTGCCGGGTCGGAAACGCAAGCAGCCGTACTACGTGAAGCTCAAGGACGGGCTCTTCGCCTTCGCTGGGTTGTGGACGCCGGGCCGCGGCCCGACGCCCGCCAGCTGCACCATCATCACCACGCCGGCCAACGAGCGGCTCGCGGAAATCCACGACCGCATGCCCGCCATACTCGAGCGTGTCGACGAGGACCGCTGGCTGGAGCCACGTGTGACAGACACCGCGCTCCTGCTTTCGTGCCTACGCCCGCTGCCCGCCGAACGGATGGAGGTCTACCCGGTATCGAACCTGGTCTCCTCGCCCGGTAATGAGGGACCCGAGCTGGTGGAGCCGCTCAGGCATTAGCGCGGACGGTGGAGGTCGTGCGGATCAGGTCGAGGCGCGATGAGTGTCCGGGGAAGACTCCGAGCGCGAGCGCCCTCATGTCTGCAGGCCTGGAGCCGGGTCAGCCAACCGCCTCCCTGCGCGACGGTCGTATACTGTTCGCCGGGAGCGGCTGAACATGCAGTGTCTCGTGATCGAGGACGACACCGATACCGCCCGCTACATCAGCAAGGGCTTGAGAGAGGCCGGCTGCGCGGTGGCCGTGTGCGGCAACGGTGCGGATGGCTTACACCGGGCGACCACCGAGCGCTGGGACGTTGTCATCCTCGACCGGATGCTCCCGGGTGATGTCGACGGATTGTCGATCGTGCAGGCGATCCGGACGCTCGGCAAGACGACGCCAATCCTGATCTTGAGTGCCCTCGCCAGCGTGGACGAGCGCGTGCGTGGTCTTCGTGGCGGTGGCGACGATTATCTGACGAAACCGTTCGCGTTCTCCGAGCTCCTGGCGCGCGTACACGCACTCGTGCGCCGGGCCGACGTGAAAGAGGATGTGTCCGAGCTGCAGATTGCCGATTTGAAACTCGATCTACGACGACACAGGGCGGAGCGGGCGGGCAAGCCGATCGCGCTGCAGCCGCGGGAGTTTCGCCTTCTCGAGTATCTGGTTCGTCATCAGGGACAGGTGGTGACCCGCACCATGCTTCTCGAAGCGGTCTGGGACTATCATTTCGATCCGCAGACGAATGTGATCGATGTGCAGATCAGCCGATTGCGGCAAAAGATCGACAGGGATTTTGCCTCGCCGTTGCTGCACACGGTACGCGGCGTCGGCTACATGGTGTGCGTCGATGAATAGGCTGCTGCGAAGCGTGGCTTTCCGTCTTGCCTTCGGCTATGGCTTGCTGGTCGTCGGAACGATGGTGCTGATCTCGGTGGTGCTGTATTTCGGCACCGTGTTCATGATCGCTGGCGAAATCGACGCAAAACTCTCGAAGATCTCCCAGGACCTGACCGATCGGTTCGAGAGTGGGGGCGTCCAGGCACTTCAACCCAGGATTGAGCAACTGCTTACGGATGCCATCGACCAAGACACGGAGGTCTATTCGCTCCTCGATGCTGAGGGACGAACTATCGTGGGCAATGTCTCTGCCTTGGACCGCGGAACGCCGCTTGAACAACTGACCGATCAGAAGATCGTCCGTAATGGTCAGCCATCGATCAGCCGGCTTCTGCCGCATCGATTGTCGAACGGCGACCTGCTCGTGGTCGGCCGAGATCTGTATGACGTGCGGGCGATGGAGCAGCTCATCCTGCACGCGCTCTTCCTGGGAGGCGGCGTTGCCCTCCTGCTCGCCGTCGGGGGCGCCGCGCTATTTCGCCGGCAACTCGAGCATCGTATGGCCGCTATCCGACACACGGCTCGGGAAATCGAGGCGGGCGATTTGAGCCGTCGCATCCCCGTGGCGGACGCGAACGACGAGTTCACCCGGCTGAGTCGCGATCTCAACGGCATGCTCGACCGGATCCAGCATCTGATGCATGGGGTCCGCGACGTGTCAAACGCCATCGCCCACGATCTCCGAACGCCGCTCGGCCGGATTCGAAGCCGCCTCGACGAGATGCTGCGGCCCGGGGCGACCCCGCAGCAGCTTCGTGAAGCCGCCGCCGCCAGCATTGAGGGTATTGACGAGCTGGTCGTCATCTTCGACAAGCTCCTTCAAATCGCGGAGGCGGAGTCGGAGACGCGCCGCCAGTGCTTCCAGCCGGTCGCCCTCAAGGACGTTCTCACGGAGGTTGTGGAGCTCTACGATGCCACCGCCGAGGCCAACGGCGTCGCGCTCATCGTCGATGTGGTGGGCAAGCCGACGACGCTCGGTGACAAGGCGCTCCTCGCAAGCGCGACGGCCAATCTGTTGGACAACGCCCTCAAGTACGGCGGCAGCGCCGCGACCGTGCGAGTCGGAGCGCGCGAAGATCGGCAGACCGTGTCGATCGTCGTTCAGGACCAGGGCCCTGGCATCCCACCCGAAGAGCGAACGAAGGTAGTCGCGCGGTTCTACCGTCTCGATCGGAGCCGGCGCCTTCCCGGTAACGGCCTCGGGCTGGCCATCGTGACGGCCATCAGTCATCTGCATGGCGGCAGGCTCGCGTTGGAGGATGCCGCTCCCGGCCTCATCGCTCGCATCGTTCTGCCGCGCGCCGCCGCCTGACCCGCTACTGCCCGCCACCCTCGGCTTCCCCACCGCGCCCGGCGTCGCCAAACGAACCTTACCAAACGGTAATGTGAGGGAAACGGGGAGGATAGGAGCCGCTCGGTAGCCTGTCTGTTGCCTGATGGTCATCTTGGTGGTCGTGTCGGGAATCATTCTCGCGCTCGTCGCTGCCACGCCGTTTGTCCTCAGGGGCGCCCGGGCCTGGAATCATCAGCGCCGGATCGCTGAACGCTACCGGCGCACGAGAGTGCGAAAAGGAAAGAGCCAGTGATGGATCCATCGATTGATCTGGGCGGGCCTCGCCATCGTGCTCTCCGGGGAAGCGGCCCCAGGGCGTGAGGTACCGAAGCGTGACGGTGCGGATACGACCCCGCAGGGGACGACGCGTCCGGGTGCTCTTTCCTGTGAATGAGAAGTCGAGCCAAAGGCGGTGACGGGTGGCATGAACGAAGGCACGCGCGTTGGCATCATGCTGGGTATTGGCGTCGCGATCGGGCTAGGGCTCGGTCTCGCCGTGAGCGGGCGCCTCGCGCCGGTTGCCGGACTCCGGCCGGAGCACGTCGCGACGGCGGAGTCGCGGACGCCGGTGGAGCAGGACCAGAATCCGCGCCCCGACCCGAATGTCGTGATGCTCGGTGAGCGGGAGGCGCAGCGCCTCAAGATCGAGGCGGTCCAGCTTCGCTCGTTTCGCGAGGAGAGGACCGCGGTCGGCCGGATCGCCTTCAATGACGATCACACGACCTCGATCTTCGCGCCTTTCCAGGGGCGCGTGGTGCGTCTCCTCGCCAAGCCCGGCGACATGATTCGCCCGGGGAGCCCGCTCGTGGTGATCGACTCGCCCGATTTGGTTCAGGCCAACGCCGACCTGATCGCGGCCAGCCAGGCCGTGAAGAAAGCCGACACCCAGTTGAGTTTGGCTGAGCGCGTGGCGAGACGACAGAAACTTCTGTACGAGGCGGGCGCCGGCGCGTTCAAGGACCTCGAGCAGGCCGAGACCGATTTCATGAACGCACGCAACGATCTGAAAACCTCCGAAGGCCAGCTCACGACAGCGCGCAATCGCCTGCGGGCTCCCTTCGGCAAGAGTGACGCGGAGATCGCGACGATCGAAGCGACGCATCAAGTCGATCGGGTGGCGGAAATCCTTTCCCCGATCGCCGGCACGGTGACGGCGCGCAAGGTGAGCCCCGGGCAGTTCGTGCGTGCCGACAACACCGATCCGATGTTCTCGGTCGGGGACCTGTCGTCGATGTGGATGATCGCGAACGCGGCCGAGACAGACATCCCCCTGATCAAGGTTGGACAGGACGTGGCCGTCCACGTGATGGCCTACCCGCACGAGATCTTCCGGGCGCGCATCACCTACATCGGAGCTTCCGTTGATCCCGCGGTGCACCGTCTCACGGTGCGTGCCGAGATCCCAAACCCTGAGAACAAGCTCAAGCCGGACATGTTTGCCACCTTTCAGATCATGACCGGCGGCCCGACCCGGTCACCGAGCGTGCCGGCGGGCGCCGTCGTGCGCGAGGGTGACGGCACGATGTCGGTCTTCGTCACGACGGACCACCAGCGGCTCATCAAGCGGGTGGTCACGGTCGGGCTCCGGCAGGACGGGTTCGTCCAGATCGTGGAAGGGCTCACGCCGGGGGAGCTGGTTGCCACCGAGTCGGCGCTGTTCCTAGACAATACCCTGCCGTCCGCCTCTGCGGAGATCTCGACGCCCGTCAGCGCCTCGTACTGAGCGCGTTGACGAGACGCACGGGGCGAAGGAACCCATGCTGAGAGGAGTGCTGGCGTTTGCCCTCTCGCGCCGGGCCATCGTCATGCTCGGCCTGCTCGTCCTCCTCGCCGCCGGCCTCGCGGCGTTCGCCAGGATCAACGTCGAGGCGTACCCGAACCCGGCGCCCGTCATCCTCGAAATCACCGCCCAGGCTCAGGGCCTCTCCGCTGAGGAGATGGAGCGTTACTACACGATTCCCATGGAGGTCGGCCTCGCCGCGACTCCCGGGGTCGAGCGCATCCGATCCAACACCATCTACGGACTGTCGTTCGTGCGCGTGATGTTTCGCTACAGGGTCGACTACTATTTCGCATACACGCAGGCCGTGAACAGCCTTCAGCAGCGGGTCAATCTGCCCAACGGCGTGCAGCCTACGATCCAGGGGGCAAGCTTGGTGGGCGAGATTTATCGCTATCAGCTCATCGGACCGCCGCACTTTGGCCTAACCAACCTTCGCACGCTGAACGATTGGGTCGTGATACGACGCCTGTTGTCCATTCCGGGGGTGATTCAAGTGAATCCGTGGGGCGGCACGACGAAGACCTACGATGTCGAGGTCGACCTCCATCGGCTGGACGCCTATGCCATCACTCTGCCGCAGGTGCTGACGGCGATCGGCAACGCCAACGTGAACGTCGGTGGTCGCACCATCAACGTCGGCCAGCAGTCCGTCAACGTGCGCGGCGTCGGTCTGATCGGCGGCGGTGAGCCGGAGGAGATGACGATCTCTCTCGATCGGACGGCCGGTGACGGTCGGTTACCCGTGGGCGGCGATGGCGAGTTGCGAAGCCAAAAGCTCACGGACATCGAGAACGTGGTCCTCGGCTCTCAGCCCGGCGGCATCCCCATCTTGGTCCGCGACGTGGCGAAAGTGTCCGTGGGCCATCTGCCCCGGCTTGGCAAGGCTGGGCGCGACGGCGACGACGACGTCGTCAACGGTACCGTGGTGATGCTGCAGACGCAGCACACGAACGAGGTCCTGCCGCGAGTCGAGGCGGAAATCGACAAGATCAACCGCAACGGCAGCCTGCCCCCGGGAGTCCGCGTGGTCCCGTACTACGATCGCGGATGGCTCGTCTCAGTCACCACGCACACGGTGGTGCACAACCTGATTTTCGGCATGGTGCTGGTGTTCTTCATCCAGTGGATCTTCCTCGGTAACCTGCGAACCGCGATCATCGTGGGTGCCAATATCCCCTTCGCGCTGCTGTTCAGCATCACGATCCTGTACCTGCTCGGCGAGTCGGCGAACCTCCTGTCGCTGGGCGCCGTCGACTTCGGCATCATCGTCGACTCCGCCGTCATCCTGGTTGAAAACATCTTCCGGAACCTTCAGATGAGCGAGGGGGAGCAACGCCAACTCCTGGCCGATTACGTGCCGCCCCCGGAGGCGCGAGGATGGTCCGAGCGGTTCCATCTGATCTTTGCCAGCGCGCTGCAGGTCGATCGGGCGATCCTCTTCTCGACCTTGATCACGTTGGCGGCGTTCCTCCCGCTGTTCACCATGCAGGGTGTCGAAGGGCAGATCTTCGGCCCGATGGCGCGAACCTACGCGTATGCGCTGGCCGGCGCCTTGATCTCGACGTTCACGTTCACGCCGGCACTGTCGACGTTCCTGCTGCCGAAGCGTCTGCGTCACGCCGAAACGATCCTCGTACGGATGCTACGGGGGGCCTACGAACCTGTGCTGCGCTGGGCTTTGGCGCGCCGGGCCATCGTGGTGAGCATCGGGGTGGCGTTTCTCCTCGCCGTCGGATTGCTCATTCCCTGGCTCGGGGGCGAGTTTCTCCCTCACTTGGAGGAAGGCAATCTCTGGATCCGCGCCACGGGACCGCCGACGATCTCGCTGGAGGCGGCGATGCCGACGGTGACCGGAATCCGGCAGATCCTGAGGTCCCGACCCGAAGTCATCACGGTCGTCTCCCAGCATGGTCGGCCCGACGACGGCAGCGATGTTGCCGGGTTCAACAACATGGAATTCTTCGCGCCGCTCAAGCCGGCGGCCGACTGGCCCCCGGGCATGACGAAGGAGAAGCTCATCGATGAGCTGCAGAAGCATCTCTCCGGAGAATTCCCCGGTGTCTCGTTCAACTTCTCGCAGTACATCCAGGACAACATCGAAGAGCAGCTGTCGGGCGTGAAGGGCGCAAACTCGATCAAGATCATCGGCCGTGATCTGGCGACGCTCGAAGGAATCGCGAATCGCGTGCTTGCCGTAGTGCAGGGGGTCAGAGGAGTCAGCGACCTCGACATCTTCCGAGTGCTCGGCCAGCCGAACTTGAACATCAAGGTAGACCGCGAAAGGGCCGCCCGCTACGGTCTCAACGCCGGCGACATCAATAGTGTCATTCAGGCCGCCCTCGGCGGGACCGAGGCGACCAAGGTGCTGGAAGGCGAGCGTCAATTCTCCCTGATCGTGCGCCTCGCGCCCGAGTACCGCGACAGCATCGACACGGTGCGGGCAATCAAGGTCGGTATTCCCGGGAGCGGCGGTCCCAACGCCTACATTCCGTTGAGCGAGATCGCCACCATCTCCCTCGACACCGGCGCCTCGTTCATCTATCGAGAGCGCCACGAGCGATACATCCCGATCAAATTCAGCGTGCGAGACCGTGACCTCGCGGACACCATCGCCGAGGCGCAGGCGCGGGTTGCCCGGCAGGTGAAGCTGCCGTCGGGGTATCGGATCGAGTGGGCCGGAGAATTCGAATCCCTGCAGCAAGCCAAGCGGCGCCTCGAGGTGATCGTTCCGCTCAGCCTCGGGCTGATCATGATCCTGCTCTATAGCCTGTTCGGCTCGGTGCGTAACAGCCTGCTCGCCCTGGCGGGCATTCCCTTTGCGATCGCGGGCGGCATCATGGCGCTCTGGTTCACCGGTGTCAATTTCAGTATTTCGGCCGCTATCGGCTTCGTGTCACTGCTTGGGATCTCCGTGATGAACGGCATCTTGCTCCTCACGTACTACAGCGAAGTCATGCAGATGGACGGCCGCTCGACGCTCGACGGCATGTTCAAGGCCGCCACTCGGTGGATGCGGCCAATGCTGATGGGGATGCTCTCGGCATGCATCGGGCTCGTTCCGGCCGCGATCTCGACGGGCATCGGTAGTCAGGTGCAGCGCCCTCTGGCGACGGTGGTCGTCGGCGGGCTCCTGATCGGCCCGCTCTTATTGCTCGTGGTGTTTCCAACCCTGTGCGTGGTGTTCTTGCCGCGGGAGGCACAGCGAGAGGCCTGAAGTGAGAGAGCCAGCAGGCCGGATGGGCATGGTGGCCACGCCCTGACACGAATGGGGAGCGATGCACTGGACGTATGCGCGTCGAGGATTAGCGATGACGGAGCTCAATGAGTCGATCGGGTGGATGAAGCGGCTTTCCATCGCGGCAACCGCCTTGGTCGCGGTCTCAGTGGCCTCCGGTTGCGCGGTCGGGCCCAATTTTCGTCCTCCTCCTGCGCCCGTCCTCACCAGCTACACGCGGCCGTCGCTCTCCGCGAAGACGGACTCGGCAAACGTCCCCGGCGGCGAGGAACAGCGTTTTCTACCCGACCGGGACCTGCCTCGAGAATGGTGGAGGCTGTTTGGATCGCCACCCCTGAACGCGCTCGTGGCGAAGTCGCTCGAGGCCAATCCCAGCCTCGTCGCGGCCGAGTCGGCGCTGCGCCAGGCGCGGGAGCTATATTTTGCGGGACGGGGCCAGTTTTATCCCACCATTCAGGGCAATTTCTCGGCGAGCCGTCAGAGAGCCTCCGCCGCCCTGTCCCCGCCGTTGAGTGGGCCGGAGTTGAACTTCGACCTCTACACGACTCAGGGGACGCTGAGCTACGCACTCGACATGTTCGGGGGCATCCGGCGCCAGGTGGAGGCACTCGGGGCTACGGCCGAGGGCCAGCGCTTCCAGCTCGAGGCGGCGTACCTGACCCTGACCTCGAGTGTGGCCTTGGCCGCCATCCAGGAAGCCTTGTTGCACGCCCAGATCGAGGCGACGCAGGAGATCATCGACATCAGCACGAGATCGCTCGCGTTGTTCCGGCGGCAGCTCGAACTGGGGGCGGTGGCCCGGCTCGACGTGACCGCCCAGGAAGCCGCCCTCGCGCAGGTGCAGGAGACGCTGCCCCCGCTGCGAAAGCAGCTCGAGCAGACGCGCAACCTACTCACGGCGCTCGCGGGCCGGTTCCCGAGTGAGGAGCCGGAGGAGAGGTTCGAGCTCGCGGCGTTGCGGCTGCCCCAAGATCTGCCGGTGAGCGTGCCATCTACCCTCGTGGCACGTCGGCTGGACGTACGCGTCGCCGAGACCCAGCTCCACGCCGCGAGCGCCCAGGTTGGCGTTGCTCTCGCGGCGCGCCTGCCGCAGTTCACCATCGCCGCGACGGCCGGCGGGACGTCGACGGTGTTTACCCAAATGTTCGCCAACGGGAACCCGTTCTGGACGGTGGCGGGCAACATCGCGCACACGATCTTCGACGGGGGAACGTTGCTGCACCAGCAACGGGCGGCCGAAGCGGCCTTCGAGCAGTCGGCGGCCCAATACCGCTCCACCGTCATCGGCGCATTCCAGAACGTTGCCGATGCCCTGCATGCGCTGCAGGCCAATGCCGAGACGCTGAGGGCGGCCGTCGACGCTGAACAGGCGACGAAGGCGACGCTCGACACCACGACGGAGGCCCAGCGTCTGGGAGCGGTCAACTACCTCGCGGTGCTCAGCGCTCAGCAAGCGTATCGGCAAGCGCTGCTCATTCGGGTACAGGCGCATGCTGCCCGTCTGTCGGACACCGTGGCGCTGTTCCAGGCCTTGGGCGGCGGCTGGTGGAATCGTTCGGGGCTCGGCGTCGCTCCCACGAGCGCCGAACCGCCGGAGCACGCGAGGTGAGTGTGTCAACGCAAGCCTGCGCGATGAGCGGGGGATGGAGGAGGGTCGCCTTGCGATATCTCACGCTGATCATTGCGGCGTGTCTGCTGGCGGGCTGCGCTCGAGATGTGGTGATGCTGAACCCGCGCACCGGTGAAGCGATGACATGCCCCCAGAGTCCGCTGAATCCCTGGTCGCAACAGGAAGCCTGCATCGGTGATCACATTGCTCAGGGATGGAGGAGACTAGACTCGAAATAGTGTTGGGCGAAAGACCACCGACTTTCCCGCATGGTGTGCGCGATTTCTGGAGTTGACCCTTCTGGCAGCCACGACCATCCCCGATTCCGGTCGCGGGGGCGGCGCCGCACCCACACCCCGATGCGCGTGGGTGGCTTCTGGCGCGGAGGCAACGCGACGGTCTCGGGGAACCTCACGACCTGATACCCGCCGCTCGGCTATGCCTTATCGCGGAAACGGAACTCAATCGCGATGGCGCCGGACGAGGATGCGCACCCGCGCAGATACATGGGAGATATCTTGAAGCGGCAAGTCAGGTGCTACACTAGCGGCATGGCTGGAGAGGGTCCGAAGAGCGCATACGAGCTGGCCATGGAACGCCTCCGCCAAAAGGACAAGGAGGCGAGCGTCGAAGACCGACCTCTCAGCGAGGAGCAGAAAGCGGCCATCGCGGAGGTTCGCCAGTTCTTCACGGCCAAGAGCGCCGAGCTCGACATCCTGCACCGCGCGGCCATCGCCGGCGCCAAGTCGCACGAGGAGATCGAGCGTCTCAACGACAATCTCCGGCGTGACAAGGAGCGCCTGGCCGGCGATCGCGACCGCAAGATCGCGCAGATCAGGAGCCAGCAGTCCTCGTAGTGGTTGCGCCTCCTCACCGCGCCGCCGACCGGACGTCATGCTGAGGCCCTCCGTCGTGCGCGGTCTCGCCCTTTTGCCGGGCGCGGTGGCCCTCGTCCTCGCCGCTCCTGCCGCATCTCATGGCCAGAGCTCGCGCGCCGGCTCGGCCGCCCAAGTCCGCTCCGATGACGCCCGCCTCGAGCAGCTCGCAGCCAATGCCCGCCGGGACCTCGCGCGCTATCGGGCCACCCTCGGGCCGGTGCTCACCGCCTACGAGCGCGAGCTCGACCGACAAAAGGAGCTCGCGGCGGCTCGCCAGGATCTCTTCGAGCGTGGCGCCCTGTCCGAGGACGAGCTGCGGGCAGGGAAGCGCGCAGTGGCGACGGCGCAGAAGGACGTGGACGACACGCGGCAGGCCCTGGCCGAGGCCGATCGCATGATGGGCGAAGCGCGCATGGCGGACGTGGCGCGCGCGCGTCCCCTCGCGCGTGGCCAGTACGAAGAGACGCCGGGCCTGGTGCGCTTCGCCGGCCTCGCCGAGTGGTCGCTCGCCACCGACGTGTCGAAGCTCGAGGCTTTCTTCCGCCGGCGCTTCGGTCGGGCCTTGCCCATCAGCGCGTTCGGGCAGACCGCGCTCCACAACCGAATGGGATTCGATCACCGCAATGCGCTGGACGTGGCCCTGCACCCCGACAGCCCGGAGGGCCGCGCCCTCATGGCCTATCTGCGGGCGAACGGCATCCCGTTCATCGCGGCGTGGGGCACGGTGCCGGGCCAGACATCGGGCGCCCATATCCACGTGGGGCAGCCCTCGCCGCGACTCTTCGCGCGGCGGTGACCGTGCGCCAGGCGGGGGACGCGGCACGGTGCGCCGCCGCCGTCTTCCGCCTCTTCGAGGATTATCTCGCGGAGTTCCGCGACATCACGCGGCGGGCGGCTCGTCGTCATGAGCGGCGCGAGTGGCAGGCCATCCAACGGGACGCCCGCCATCGCCTCGACCTCCACCCGGCGCTGGTCGGCCGCGCGGTGACCGAGCTCGGCGACGCTTCCACCGCGTCCACGGATGACCGCGCCCGCTGGATCGGCGCCAAGCGCGCCTACGCCGAGCTCGTCGCGGATCGTCCCGACTACGAGCTCGCGCAGACGTTCTTCAACTCGGTGACGCGGCGCCTGCTCACGACGGTGGGGGTAGATCCCGCCGTCGAGTTCGTGGAGGAGGAGTACGATCGGCCACGCCGCCCACCGGAGCGGCCGATCTTTGCCACGTATGCTCCCCAGGCGACGACGGCCGCCCTCGTGCACGCTCTCCTGGGCCGCCGCCGCGTGGCACATCAGCCCATCACCTTCGACGCGGCACCCATTGCCGAGCTCGTCGATCGCCGCCGAGGCGCGGCCTGGGGCGCCCAGCCCATCGAGGGCGTAGATTTGCTCGAGCCCGTCTTTTACCGGAACAAGGGCGCCTACCTCATCGGCCGCATCCGCGGTGGAGGTCGGCTCCTCCCCCTGGTGATCGCCCTCGTCAGCGACGGGGCGCGGGTGGTGGTGGACGCCGTCCTCCTCACCGAAGACGACGCGAGCATCGTCTTCTCCTTCACCCGGTCTTACTTTCACGTGGACGTGGAGGCGCCGCACGATATCATCGACTTTCTCAAATCGATCATGCCCGCCAAGCGGGTGGCCGAGCTCTACATCGCCCTCGGCTACGATCGCCATGGCAAGGCCGAGCTCTTCCGCGATCTGAGCCGCCACCTCGCTGCCTCCACCGACCGCTTCGAGTTCGCCGAGGGCGATCGGGGCATGGTCATGGTCGTCTTCACCCTCCCGTCCTACGACATGGTCTTCAAGGTGATCCGCGACCGCTTCGCGCATCCGAAGCAGACCACGCGGCGACAGGTGCTCGAGCGCTACGAGCTGGTCTTCCACCACAACCGGGCGGGGCGGCTCGTCGACGCGCAGCAGTTCGAGCACCTGACCTTTCCACGCCACCGCTTCGGCGACGAGCTCCTCACCGAGCTCACCGAGGAGACCGCGGACACCGTGACCATCACCGACGATCGCGTGGTTTTTCGCCACCTCTACGTGGAGCGTCGCGTGCGCCCCCTCAACCTGTTCCTCCGCGAGGCGCCGCCCGTGGCGGCCCGGGCCGCCACCCTTGACTTCGGCCAGACCATCAAGGACCTCGCCGCCACCAACATCTTCCCAGGCGACGTGCTGCTCAAGAACTTCGGGGTGACGCGGCACGGCCGGGTCATCTTCTACGACTACGATGAGCTCGCCCCCCTCACGGACTGCAACTTCCGTCGCATGCCGAGCCGCGCACCCTCGAGGAGGAGATGGCGGCCGAGCCCTGGTTCTACGTGGGGCCCCACGATATGTTCCCGGAGGAGTTCCTGCCCTTCATCGGGCTCCACGGCGAGCTCCGCGAGCTCTTCCTGCAGGCTCACGGCGATCTCTTCGACGCGGACTTCTGGAACCGCATGCAGGCGCTCCACCGCGCGGGGGAGATCGTGGACATCTTTCCCTACCAGGAAGCGCACCGCCTCCATGCGCGCTGACCGTCCGCACGTGGGGTCACGCTAGAGAGACATGTTCGCCTCTCCCGGCGCCATCGCCATCCAGGTCGGGCCCCTCTCCATCCGCTGGTACGGTCTCTTCACCGCGGCGGCCATCGTGGTCGCTCTGTGGCTGCTGGACCGCCAGTCCCGCGTCGAGGGACTGCCCACGGAGCACGTCATGGGGGCGGCGGTGTGGGCGGCGGTGAGCGGCTACATCGGCGCGCGGCTCTATGAGGTGATCTGGAGCTGGAGCTACTACAGCCGCCACCTGGAGAAGATCCCCGCGGTGTGGGAGGGCGGGCTCGCCATACACGGCGGCCTCATCGTGGGCGGCATCGTCGGCGCCATAGCCGCCAAGCGCCGCGGCCTGCCCGTCCTGCGCACGCTCGACCTGGTGGCGCCGGCGGGGGCGCTCGCTCAGGCCATCGGGCGCTGGGGAAATTTCTTCAACGAGGAGGCCTTCGGCGCGCCCACGGACCTGCCGTGGGGGCTCTACATCTCGCCCGAGCATCGCCCGCTCGCCTACAAGGCGGTAGAGCGTTTCCACCCGACCTTCCTCTACGAATCGCTGTGGGATCTCGGCATGTTTGCGGTGCTCGCGTGGTGGCTGAGACCGCGCTGGCACGATCGGCCGGGCGGGCTGTTCTTCTGGTATATCGGGCTTTACTCTGTGGGACGTCTGGGCATCGAGGCGCTGCGGCTCGACAGCTCCTGGCTCGGGCCGTTCCGCGTCGCCCAGCTCGCGAGCGTGGTGGGTATCTTGTTCGCCGTCGGCGGTCTCGTCTGGGTCAGCCGGCGCGCGCGGAACCAGACACGATAGGCGCGCTCCACCGAGTGCGAGGAGGGGACATGGCGAGCACGTACGAGGAGATCTACCAGCGGTCCATGCGCGACCCCGAGGGATTCTGGGCCGCCGCTGCCGAGGATGTCTATTGGGACCGGCGATGGGACAAGGTCCTCGACGACTCGCGCCCCCCCTACTACCGGTGGTTCAGGGGCGGACGGCTCAACACCTGCTTCAACGCCCTGGACCTCCATATCGAGCGGGGACGCGGCAAGCAGCTCGCGCTCATCTATGACAGCCCCGTCACGGGCACCGTGCGCGCGTACACCTTCGATGCCCTGCGCGACGAGGTTGCCCGCGCCGCGGGAGCGCTGCGGCGTCAAGGGGTGGCGGTGGGCGACCGCGTCATCATCTACATGCCCATGGTGCCGGAGGCGGTCATCGCCATGCTCGCCTGCGCGCGCATCGGCGCCATCCACGCCGTGGTCTTCGGCGGCTTCGCCGCGCACGAGCTGGCCAAGCGGATCGACGACGCGGCGCCGAAGCTGATCCTCTCCGCCTCCTGCGGTATCGAGGTGGGGCGGGTCATCCTCTACAAGCCGCTCCTCGATCAGGCCATCGAGCTGTCGGGGCACAAGCCGGAGCGCCCGGTAGTCCTCCAGCGGCCGCAGGCGCGCGCCGCGCTCGTTCCGGGACGCGATCTCGACTGGGGTGACTTTCTCTCCGGCGCGCCCGCCGTGGAGTGCGTGCCCATGGCGGCGACCGATCCGCTCTACACGCTCTACACTTCAGGCACCACCGGCGTGCCCAAGGGCGTGGTGCGCGACAACGGTGGGCACGCCGTCGCGCTCAAGTGGTCCATGGGCAACATCTACGGGCTGGGCTCCGGCGAGGTTTACTGGGCCGCCTCCGATATCGGCTGGGTGGTCGGCCACTCGTACATCGTCTACGCTCCGCTCCTCAAGGGCTGCACCACCATCCTCTACGAGGGCAAGCCCGTGGGCACGCCCGATCCGGGAGCCTTCTGGCGCGTCATCGCGCAGCACGGCGTGAATGCCCTCTTCACCGCGCCCACCGCCTTCCGCGCCATCAAGAAGGAAGACCCGCAGGGGGCGCACATCGTCAAGCACGATCTCTCCAGCTTCCGCACGCTCTTCCTGGCCGGCGAGCGCTGCGATCCCGACACGCTCTTCTGGGCGGAGCAAATGCTCAAGGTGCCCGTCATCGACCACTGGTGACAGACGGAGACGGGCTGGTCGATCGCCGCCAATCCGGTGGGCCTGGGCGCGCTGCCCGTGAAGCCCGGCTCGCCGACCAAGCCCATGCCGGGCTACGACGTGCGTGTGCTCGACGAGGCGAACCAGGAAGTGGCGCCGGGACAGATCGGCTCCATTGCCATCCGCTTGCCCATGCCGCCCGGGTGCCTACCCACGCTCTGGAACAACGACGCGGGCTACGAGCGCTCCTACCTCGAGCGCCATCCCGGCCACTATCTGACGGGCGACGCGGGATTCAAGGACGAGGACGGCTACGTCTACATCATGAGTCGCGTGGACGACATCATCAACGTGGCGGGCCACCGACTCTCCACGGGCGCCATGGAG
>Ga0126384_10000889_pt1 | contig 17285 bp, 12 predicted proteins | sample PanSoiMetPlot_36_FD_92543 | JGI IMG/M metagenome (GOLD analysis project Ga0126384, IMG submission 92543) | Tropical forest soil microbial communities from Panama - MetaG Plot_36 | ecosystem: Environmental > Terrestrial > Soil > Tropical forest > Bulk soil | place: Panama | collected 2016-02-17 | reverse complement strand
GAGCGGTGGATCAGCTTGCCGGTGAACTTCGAGCCCGGCACCACGCTGTAATAGAACTGGCCGACCGTCTTCGACTGTTTCGGGTTCTTGATCGTCTTGCAGGTGCCGTCCCAGTACTGGCAGCTGACCACATGGCCCTGCGCGATGCGCGGGATCATCTGCGGCGTGCCCCAGTTGGCCGCTTCCGGATGATTGACCTTCTTGTCCTGCAGATAGATGTCGACCGCGTACTCGCCGGCGGGCGTGTTCAGCGTCGGCTTCATGTCATCGTCGAACGGGAATCCGCCGGCGCTGTAGAAGATCATGTACCACCAGGTCACGCCGTTGGCGCGGTTGCGCAGGTTGCCGGAGCCGTAGAGATCCTTCGACGGATCCATCAGGAACTCCTGCAGGCGCAGGTTCTCTTCCCAGGTTTCCGGCAGCTTCAGCTCGGCGCCGAACTTGTCGGCGAAGCGCTTCTTGTTGTCGGGATTGTCGATCAGGTCCTTGCGCGTGTACTGGATGTGCACATTGCCGTCGGTCGGCACGCCGTAGGTATGGCCGCCGTATTTCATGAAGTTGCCGTAGTCGGCGACGACGTCGAAGTGGAAGCCCGCGTTCTTGATGTACTCGTCGAGCGGCTCGAGATAGCCGGCCGAGGCGAGCGACGGGATCATGTTGGAGTCGATGTGGATGAAATCGAATTGTGGCGAGCGCGACAGCGCCTCGGCCATGGCGCGCTGCGGCGCGTCGAAGATCGAGATGTCCTGCACGGCGCCGACGCCGATGCCGGTCTCCTTCTTGAACTCGGCGATCACCGGCTGCATCGGCACCAGATAGGGAGACCAGATCATGCCGTTGACGTCGGCGGCGCCTGCGGTCTTGCCGGCCGCGACGATGCTCTCCTCCATGGTGGCCGCGAAGGCGAGCGGGGTGGTGCCCGGCAGGAAATTGGCGACCGTCAGCCCGACGCCGCCCTCGATGAAATTGCGCCGCGAGATGCTCCACGTCATGAGGTCCTCCCTGATATTTGTTTGGCGTCGGCCACACGCGCATGCCGCCGCGTTCGCGGCCGCGCGCATCGTCACCCCACAGAAGCGTCCGCATTGTCTGTCGCGGTTCGTTCGATGCTAGGCCGGCCGATGCGGGTCCGCAACACGGTGCGACATCGATACCGGATACGCCGCCGGATCGGTCGCGACGATCGTCCGTGCGCGCCGGAACCGATCTATTCCGGGGGCGGCGCACCGATGGTTGCATCGCCGGCGCTGTGGTGAGTGAAAAGGCGTGCACCGATCTCGGGCTGCCCCCGAGACCGGCACTGAAAATGCCCAAGCCGGGGAAGCCCGGCTCAAGTGCACGCCGAAGCAAGCTCACGCAATCATATTCGAGATTGCTTCGCTTCCCTGCAAACACACGTTCGAGTTCGCTTCGCTCCGTTTGCAATGATTGCGTAATAACAGCGCACGCATTCAACTCAAACTGACAGGCGTGTGATTTGGTGCGTGATGCCGCATCGCAACCACGAATGTCGCCGCGCGCCGTGGCCATGTGGGCCGAGTCGCGTCGTTTCATGTTTGAATTTTTTCAAGGCGCCAGATCTGGCGCAGTTCTGGCGGGAGGTCTTTTGCACAAGGCCGGATCGAATCGGCAGGACCAAACCGCTTTCCGCGTCCCCACGGGCTCGATGTTGCCTCATTCGGCGGCGCGTGCCTTCGCCCGATAGCTGCCCGGAACCGTGCGGAACGCGATGTTGAGACGGTTGGCGCCGTTGATGGCCACGATCACGACCGACAGGTTGACCAGCTCCGCCTCGCTGAATTGTGCTCGCGCCGCGGCGTAGATCTCGTCCGGCACATGGCCGTCGGCGACCAGGGTCAGCGCCTCGGTCCAGGCCAGCGCCGCCCGCTCGCGCTCGCTGTAGAACGGCGACTCGCGCCAGGCGTCGAGCAGATAGAGCCGCTGCTCGTCCTCGCCGGCCGCGCGCAGCTCCTTGGTGTGCATGTCGATGCAATGGGCGCAGCCGTTGATCTGCGACGCCCGCAGCTTCACCAGCTCGAGCAGGCCATGCTCAAGGCCGCAGCGGTGGACGAAGGCGTGCAGTTCGGCAACCGCCTCGGCGGCCGGGGGCGAGGCCAGGCGGAAATCCATCCGGGCTTTCATGCGAGCCTCCCTATGAGCTCCGATGTGGCGCCGATGCGAGCCCTCACGGCTCGGCTAGTCGTTTGGCGCATATTCTTATCGGCGAACCGGTCTCCGCTCCGGATGAGGTCCGGGACAGGCTTTCGCCGGAATATGCGCTACATGTGATCGATCCGTGGCGCAAACAGCCGCTGAGCATCGTCCCGGGTCATCGCTGGCGCAAGCGCGTCGAACCGGCCGCTCGTGCGCAGCTCCTCGGCCATGCGGCGCATCGCTCCCATCATGGCGAGCGTCAGACCGGACGCGATGCTCACGCGTGCGACACCCGCAGCCTCGATCTCGGCAACCGGGGGCATCCCGGCGCGGCCGACGATGTTGACCGGCAGGGGGATCGCGCGTGCGAGCTCGGTCACGACCTTGAGGTCGACGAGGCCGAACGGGAAGATGCAGTCGGCGCCTGCGGCCGCGTAGGCCTCGGCCCGCCGCACCGTGTCGGCAAATCGCGTCTCGTCCGTCCCGACGCGCTTGAGATAGAGGTCGATGCGCGCATTGATCACGATCGGCACACCCTCGGCGTTCGCCGCCGCGCGCGCTGCGCGGATACGGTCGGCCGCCTCTGCGAGGTCGCGCATCGGGCGCGCGGCGTCATGGGTGCCATCCTCGAGGTTGATCCCGACCGCGCCGGCGCGAATGATATCGCGCACGCTCAGCGCGACCTGCTCGGGCGTCGCGCCATATCCTTCCTCGATGTCGGCCGTCACCGGCACGCGCACGCTCCGCACGATCCGCTCGGTGGCGGCGACCACCTCGTGCCACGGGGCGTTTTCACCATCCGCAAAGCCGAGCGCCCAGGCCATGCCGCCGCTCGTGGTGGCGACCGCGTCGTAGCCAGCGGCCTCGGTGAGTCGCGCGCTGATCGGGTCCCAGGCATTGGCGAGGAGCAGCAGCGGCTTGCGGTGATGCCGGCGGCGGAAGTCCTCGGCCAGCGGGCGTTGAACGTCGCTCTTCATCCTGTCCTGCCCGGCATATGCTGTCGGACGCGGGATGCGCCGACGAACCCACTATAGTCGGTTCGGAGCGCCCTGCGACTTTCCCGGGCAGCCGGGTTGCCCCGATTGACGTATGTGGACAAATTCGACCCCCGCCAGTTTTGCCAAGCCTCCCGGAGTGAACACGCATGGGTGACTACGCCATCGGCCAGGCCGTGCCGCGATTCGAGGATCTGCGGCTGGTGCGCGGCGGCGGCCGCTATGTCGACGACATTTCGCTGCCCGGCATGGCGTTCGGCCACGTGCTGCGCTCGCCCCACGCGCACGCGCGCATCCGCGCGATCGACACCTCCAAGGCCAAGGCGGCGCCGGGCGTACTGACGGTGCTCACCGGCGCCGACTGGGCGGCCTCGGGATTCGGTGACCTGCCGGTGCCGGCCGGGATGAAGCTGCGCGACGGTTCGCCAATGTACCGGCCGAAATGTCCGGCGCTGGTCAAGGACCGGGTGCGCTGGGTCGGCGACTACGTCGCCTTCGTGGTCGCCGAGACGCGCCACCAGGCAGCCGATGCCGCCGAGCTGATCGAGGTCGACTACGAGCCGCTGCCCGCCGTGGTCTCGACCGCCGAGGCCGCCGAACCCGGCACGCCGCTGGTGTTCGACGACTGCAAGAACAACATCGCCTTCGTCTACATCGCGGGCAACAAGGAGAAGACCGACGCCGCCTTCGCACGCGCCGACCACGTCATCAGGCACCGCTTCGTCATCAACCGCATCACCGCCGCCACCATGGAGCCGCGCGGCTCGATCGGCGACTACAACGCGGCCGACGGCCGGTACACGGTCTACACCACCCTGCAGCGCGCCCATCCGTTCCGCAGCGAGCTCGCCGGCGTCATCCTCAAGGTGCCGGAAAACAGGGTACGGGTTGTCGCCGGCGACATCGGCGGCAGCTTCGGCATGAAGTCGCCGGTCTACAACGAGGTCGCGCTGGTGCTGCTGGCCTCGCGACTGATCGGCCGGCCGGTGAAGTGGACCTCGACGCGTGCGGAGGCGTTTCTCTCCGATGCGCAAGGCCGCGACAACGTCACCGAGGCCGAGCTCGCGCTCGACAAGGATGGGCTCTTTCTCGGACTACGGGTGCGGACCACGATGGCAGCGGGCGCCTATCTGCAGATGAACATGCAGGCCTGCGTGCAGAATTTCGGCTCGCTCGCCGGCGTCTATCGCACGCCCGCAATCCATGTCGAGGGCACGGCGGTGTTCACCAACACCAATCCGATGCGGCCGTATCGCGGCAACGGCCGGCCCGAGGCCGCCTACGTGATGGAGCGCATGGTCGATCTCGCGGCCGACGAGCTGAAAGTCGATCCGGCCGAGCTGCGCCGGCTCAACAACGTCGCGCCCGGCGCGATGCCGTTCAAGACCGGGCTGACCTTCACGTATGACAGCGGCGAGTTCGAGAAGAACATGGACATGGCGCTCGCTCTCGCCGACACGAAAGGCTTCGCGGCGCGCAAGGCCCAGTCGAAGAAGCACGGCAAGCTGCGCGGCCTCGGCATTTCCAACACCATCGAACGCGCCGCCGCGGCGAGTCCCGAGGGCGCCGAGATCCGGTTCGATCGCTCCGGCGCCGCAACGTTGTTCTCGGGCAGCGTCACCCAGGGCCAGGGCCACGAGACCGTGTTCAAGCAGCTCGTATGCGACCGGCTCGGCCTCAATCCCGCCGAGGTGCAGTACATCCAGGGCGATACCGACCAGGTATTTTTTGGCGAAGGCACCGGCGGCTCGCGCTCAGCGACGCTCGCCGGCTCGGCCTTCCACCTGGCGGCCGAGAAGATCGTCGTCAAGGCCAAGGCGATCGCGGCGCACGTGCTCAAGGTACCGGCCGAGGACGTCAAGCTCGACGACGGCATCCTCTCGTCGCCCAAGACCAACCAGACCGTGACCATCAGGGAGGTCGCCAAGCTCGCCGCGACCCCGGCAAAGCTGCCGAAGGGAATGGAGGGGGGCCTGATCGCCACCGCGGTCTACAATGCGGAGGTGGAGAACTTTCCCAACGGCTGCCACGTCTGCGAGGTCGAGATCGACCCGGAGACCGGCGTGACCGAGATCGTGCGCTACAGCGTGGTCGATGACGTCGGCACCGTGCTCAATCCGTTGCTGCTGCACGGCCAGATCGTCGGCGGCATCGCGCAGGGTGCCGGCCAGATCCTGATGGAGGACATTCACTTCGACGAGAGCGGCCAGCTCGTCACCGGCTCGTTCATGGACTACGCCATGCCGCGCGCGACCGATCTCCCCGACGTCGAGGTCAGGAGCAATCCGGTGCCGACAAAAACCAATCCGCTGGGCGTCAAGGGAGCGGGCGAGGCGGGCGCCGTCGGCGCCATGCCGGCCGTGACCAATGCGATCGTCGATGCGCTCGCGCAGTTCGGCGTGCGTCACGTCGAGATGCCGGCGACGCCGGAGCGCGTGTGGCGGGCGATCCGGGGAGGTTCATGATGCGTGCCCCGGGCGCACCGCAGCACGAAGCGGTGCGGTGCAGACCCGGGCCTGGACGCTTGATAGAGTGGGTCCCAGTTCTGCGGTGCACCGCTTCGCGCTGCACCGCGCCCGGGACACAGCCGGAGCGGCTGAACGCCGCGTCTCACGACCGCAGAAAATGCATTGCGTCATTCCGGGGCGCGAGCGAAGCTCGCGAACCCGGAAATCCATATCCGCCAGCGTTGGTGGTCATGGATTCCGATTCGGCGCTGCACGCCGTCGCGGAATGACTGTTGGAGAGGCAGATGCAATTCGTGCGCCTCGGTTCCTTGGTTGTTGCACTGGCCTTTTTCACGTCCTTCCCCACCCACGCTGATCCCCTTGAGGACTTCTATCGCGGCCGCACCATGACGATGGTGATCGGCTTCTCGACCGGCAGCGGTTATGATCTCTATGCGCGGCTGCTCGCTCGCCACATCGGCAAGCACATCCCGGGCAACCCATCCGTGGTGCCACAGAACATGCCGGGGGCCGGCAGCCTCAAGGCCGCGAACTACGTGTTTTCGGTCGCGCCGAAGGACGGCTCGGTGATCGGCACCATGTCGCGTAGCCTGCCGATCGAGCCGCTGCTCGGCGACCTCAAGCTTGACGCGCGCCGCTTCGCCTGGCTCGGCAACATCACCAACAATGCAAGCCTGTGCGCGACCTGGCACGCGACTGCGATCAAGACCTGGGACGACGTGCTGACCAAGCCGTTCACCCTCGGCGGCGAGGGCGCGGGCTCGGACCTCGACAACTTCGCCGTCATCCTGCGCAGCATGTTCGGCGCCAAGATCAAGCTCGTCACCGGCTATCCGGGCGGTTCCGAGGTCAACCTCGCGATCGAGCGCGGCGAGATCGACGGGCGGTGTGGCTGGTCATGGGACAGCATCAAGAGCACCCGGCCGGACTGGCTGCGCGATCGGAAGCTCAATCTCCTGGTGGTGTTCGCGTTGCAAAAGGCCGCCGACATCCCGGCCGAGGTGCCGCTGGTCATCGACCTCGCCAAGAGCGACGAGCAGCGTCAGATCCTGCGCGTGCACCTCGCCGGCCAATATCTCGGGCGGCCGTTCTTCGCTCCGCCCGGCATCCCGGACGACCGCAAGGCGGCGTTGCGCGCGGCGTTCGACGCCACCATGAAGGATCCGGATTTCGTCGCCGAGGCGCTCAAGTCCCGACTCGAGGTCAATCCGGTCAGCGGCGCCGAGATCGACCGGCTGCTCGCCGACATCTATGCGACGCCGGCCGGCGTGATCGACAAGGCGAGGGCGGCCATCCGCAATTGAGTCCGCCTCGCCCGCGAGGTCCAAATTGTCGGCGTGCGGAAGATCCAGAAGCCCCGTCATCCTGAGGCGCTCGGCCGAGGGCCGAGCTCGACTGGCGACCGCCATGTCGCGCCGCTCGCAGGCTGTGAAAGCACCCCAATCCATCGAGGCTTGCTGCGCTCGCACCTCAGATGGCGCCCCCTTCGCAGGGCGGCCTCAGTAGGTCTCGATGTGATATCTGCCCGATGCACGCATCGACGACTTCAGGGTATCCCAATTGAGGCGCTGTGCATCACAGATATCCTTGAAGGCTGCATCGACGCCTTGCTCCATACCTTTGAGACCACAGATGAAGACGTGCGTGTGGTCGCTCCGCAAGAGGTCGCCGATCCGCTCGGAATGTGACCGCATGCGGTCCTGCACATATTCCTTCGAATGGTCTGGCAGCCGGGAGAAGACGAGATACCTTTCGAGCAGCGACGCCGAGACTTTTTGCAGTGGACCGAAGTAGGGCAGCTCGCCGGGCGTGCGGGCGCCGAAGAACATCACCATCCTGCCCGGCGCGCCGGGCGCCGCACGTCGGCGCCGCTCGGTGAACGCCCGAAACGGGGCCGCGCCCGTCCCGGTGCAGATCATGAGAATGTTAGACGATGGGTCGCCCGGCATCAGGAAGGTCGCGCCGAACGGGCCGGTGACCTGTACGCGCTCGCCGACCTTCAGGTCGCACAGGTAGTTGGAGGCAACGCCGCGATCCTGACGTTTCACCGTCAGGCTCACATTGTTGCCATTGCGCTTCTCACCGTCCCGCGGCGAGGCAACGGAATAGAGTCGAATATCGTGAGGTCGCCCGTTCGGCTGGGTGCCCCGAGGCACGATCCCGATCGACTGGCCTTCCAAGACCGGAAACGGCGTGCTGCCGAACGAGAGCACGATGTGGCGCACGTCGCACGAGGCCGCTTGTGAGGTGATGCGGTAGTTGCCCTGCACCATCGCAGTGGCGGGTTTGGCTCTGCTGAAAATGTTGACGCTCGGTTTCGCGGCGGAGGCGGGGGCGACCAGTTTGCCGCCACTGCCGGCGTGCGCTGTCGCCAGCAGGTCTTCGACGTCGGCCTCGACGGCCTCGATCGCTGCGGCGACATCTTCGCCAAACTCCTGTTGCGGCGGCAGCTCCTCCCATCCAAGCTGCTCCGCAACCGAGTAAGTGGCCGTCACGAGGCGCCAATGGTCGATTGATCCCGTCGGGCATGGCGCGATGCAGTCCATGCAGAAGTCGCATTTGTCGGCGTCGACCACGTAGTTGAGATCGCCATGCGACACCGCATTCTTGGTGCATGTCACCTCACAGGTGCCGCAACGGATGCAGATTCCGGGGTCGATGAGATGCTGCTTTTTTGGCGAGATGATCGGTGAGCTCATGACGTCCTGCAGCGCCGTCCATCGTGCTTGCCATGCGGCTCCCGATCCGGACTGCGCGAGACGGCTGCTGTGCAGCCGCCCCGCCGTCGTCAGATCACCGACGATTGCCTGCCCGATCGTCAGCATCCGTGTCCCCGCGATCGCGCAACACGGCGTCGGCATCCTCCGTGGTATCGTTTGTGATCCCCTGCACGCACGTCCAGTTCGTCGCGTCCGCCGTGTTGCCCACACCCTTGTACTTGGCGACCTTAGGGAACACGCAGAGCGGGCGAGTGAACGCGACGCCGTTCGCCGGATTGTCGTTCACGAACTTGGTCGCCGTGATCTGATCGGGCGCGACGCCGAACTCCACCCAGTTGATCAGCGCCTGGAAGATGTCGTGCTGCGGATCGGACGGCACCGCGGGGCCGCCGAACGCATTGTTGCCGAAGGCGTTGGGACCAGGTCCTCCCGAGCAGTGGCTCATCCCTGGCACCATGAACAGCCGGGCGAACTTGTCCACGTTGCGGGCGCCGTACTTCCGGTGCAGGCGCTCGAAGTAGTTGATTGTGCCGCGCGAGAAGATCAACGGATCGGCAACGCCGTGATAGGTGATGTCTTTCGCCTTGTGCTCGATGAAGCCATCGAGCTCGGTGCTGTCAGTGCCGATGACATCCTGGAACTTGGCCTCGGACTTGGCGAAGTCGCTGACGAACGACGACTCCGTGACCGTGTGCCAGTCGAAGCTTGGATTCTGATGCAGCCAATAGGCGAAATGATCGGTCGCGATGGTGAACGGGGACGGCCCGTCAAGCGCCAAGAGCACCGCACCGCGATCGAGGCCGAACTATAGCTGCCGGCCCTTGCTGTCGCGCGGCCCATCCCAGATCTTGCTGACGGCGCTGACCTCCTGCGAGCTGAGGCAGCTGGGATTCGACGGCTGGGCCGAGCAGCTCATCTGCGCGGGGTCGAACGTACACAGACGCGGATCGGAGAGAAATGCGTCGGTCGCGAGACCGCCGTCACCGGTATGGCCGGCGCAGGCGGCGACCGCCGCAGTGGTGACGGCCGTCAACTTGGCGGGTGAGATCGGTGCTCCGACTTCCTGCTTCATTGCCACCTCGCCCCACAGTTCAGCCGGGATGAAGCGATCCCAGTTGAACGCCGGCGCGCCGGTGAGGAGCCCGTCGTATTCCTCCGGGTGGCGCTGGGCCATGATCCAGCCCTGCCGGCCGCCAGTCGAGCAACCGGTCCAGTAGCTGAAGCGCGGTCCGGTGCCGTAAAGGGCGCGCGCGATGAGTTTTCCCTTGCGGGCGAGCTGCAGCTCGGAGCGCTCGGCAAAATCCTTGATCAGTCCTTGGTTCAGCGTATCGGCGGGCTGATTGAGCGCAAATCCGCCGCCGCCGAGCCCGTTATTGGGAGCAAAGGCGGAATGGCCGGTGTCGGTCGAGGCCGTCACAAATCCTTTCGCGACGGCAGTCGCGAGTGCGGCCCACGAAATTGTGCCCGCATAGCCGCCGCCCCCGACGCCTTGAAAACGATTGTTCCAAGCTGCGGCAGAGGGAAGCCAGACCTCGATATTGATCGCCGGCGCGACCACGATTGACACTTCGCAGAACGGAGGCAGACCCGCGATCGGCGGAGATGCATGTGGGAGGGACGGTGTCGGGACGAAGCCGGCGGGATCGGGTGGTTGGAATGTCCCTCCGGCGAAGGGTTTTGCGGTGATCGACGTCACCTCGGGAAGCGCCAAGCTTGCAAGGCTTTCGCACGTCGCTGCCGCTGAGACCGCGGGCAGGGCAGCGACGCCGCCCAGCAAGACCGACAGGCACAGCAGTACGCCCGACTGAGTTTTCATGTCTTCCTCCCTCGATGAATTTTCCCGTGCGGTATTGGCTACCGTCTGTCGTCACGCGTTGTTGGCTTCTTCGGCATTGTCCGGCGGTCTGAACGGGCGGTCCGGCGACGCAATCGATGGTTCGCAGGCGAGCGGATGCAGAACCGCGGCCAGCCTTGGGCGTCTCGGCGATGATGAATGCGGGCCGTTCAGATGAACCACGGTCCCGCGCGGACCTACGCAAATGCCCTGCAATAAAATGCAGATTTTCGGAACAAAAATGCAGATACTCCGAGGCGCCAAGCGACGGGACGGCGCTACGAACCATCAGGCGAGGGGTTGTCATGCAGAGCCGCTCCCCTTCCCATAGCAGCTCACTGAATTATAATGCATATGAACAAATGTCGCGGCTTGCTGTCAAGGCAAGCGATGTATTATTTTTCCTCGTGGGGAAATCGGCCAAATGGGCAACATTGCGAACCGACGACAATTGCGTGAGGCGCCTCGCCCGCGCATGCGGACCCGCGTTGCGCCACCGATCGCATTGCCTTCGGATGCGGCGTGACGGACTCCGAATTCCTCATCGAGCTCGGGCAGAGATTGCGCAGGATTCGCGCAGTACGCGGCATGTCGCGCCGAGTGTTGGCCGAGGCATCCGGGATGTCGGCGCGCTACATCGCGCAGCTGGAGAGCGGAACCGGCAACGTCACGATCCTGCTGTTGCGCCGCGTGGCAAGGGCCGCCGGCATCACGCTCGAAGACCTCGTGGGCGATACGTCGACTGACATGGCGCTGATACGCGATCTGCTGCGCACCGCGCCGCCAGCGGCGATCGAGCGGGTCAAAGCAGCGCTCAGCGGCGCGTCCGAGGGGCGCACCCTGATGGCGATTGACCGGGTCGCCCTGATCGGGTTGCGTGGCGCAGGAAAGTCGACGCTTGGCCGGATGGCGGCCGAAAGACTGGGCTGGGACTTCATCGAGCTGAACCGCGAGGTCGAGAACGAGGGCGGCTTGTCGATGCCTGAAATGTTCAGGCTCTACGGTCAGGAGGGTTATCGGCGGCTGGAGCTCAAGGCGCTGCGCCGGATCAACACCCGTCGCGGACCACTGATCCTGGCGGTCGGCGGCGGCATCGTTTCAGAGCGGGTCACGTTCGAGCTGCTGTTGAGCTCCTTCTTCACCGTGTGGGTCAAGGCGTCGCCGGAGGAGCACATGGCCCGCGTGCGACAGCAGGGCGACTTGCGCCCAATGGCCAACGATGATGCTGCAATGGATGAGCTACGGACGATACTGTCGAACCGGGAGCCGCTCTATGCTCGCGCACGCGCGGTCGTCGACACAACGGGCCGGCGGATCGAGGAGGCCCTGAAGGACGTCCTGTCGGTCATTGGGCCGAGTCTGGCAAATGCCTCAAGCCGGTATTCTGAGCACACGGGAATTCGCAAACGAGGCCTGTCGGCCTAGGGGAGGGAACAGATGAGCACACCGAAGCGATGGGGCCAGAGGTGCGGCCTCGCTGCGTGCGCGATGGTCGCGCTCGCCGTGGCGCAAGTCGCGGCGCCCGCCGCGGCCCAGCAGAAGACGATCAAGATCGGGCTCATCAGCACGTTCAGCGGTCCGGGCGCCGCGATCGGCAACGACATGCGCAACTCGTTCGAGCTCGGGCTCGACCACCTCGGACGCAAGCTCGGCGGGCTGCCGGTCGAGGTGATCTACGAGGATGACGTGTTCAAGCCGGACGTCGGCGTGCAGAAGACCCAGAAGCTGATCGAGTCCGACAAGGTCGATTTCATCGTCGGCTATATCTGGTCGAACGTGATGCTGGCGTCGCTCAAGCCGATCGTCGATTCCAAGACCTTCACGATCGTGACCAATGCGGGCGCTGCCCAGCTTGCCGGCGAGCTGTGCAGCCCCTACGTCTTTTCGACCTCGTGGCAGAACGAGCAGACGCCGGCGGCGGTCGGCCAGTACATGAACCAGAAGGGACTCAAGACCGTCTTCCTGATCGGCCCGAATTACGTCGCCGGCAAGGAGATGCTGACCGGCGTGATGGAGACCTTCAAGGGCAAGGCGATCGGCCAGGAGCTCACGCGTTGGCCCGACCAGCTCGATTTCTCGGCGGAGCTGTCGAAGGCGCGTGCCGCCAAGCCGGACGCGATCTTCGCGTTCTATCCGGGCGGGGCCGGCATCCAGTTCGTGACGCAGTACGCGCAATCCGGCCTCAAGGGCCAGATCCCGCTCTACACCGCTTTCACCATCGACGACCTGTCGCTGCCGCGACTCAAGGACCTTGCGGTGGGCGTGCCCGGCGCGCAGCAATGGGTGGCCGACCTGCCGAACGAGACCAACAAAAAGTACGTCGCCGACTACAAGGCGAAATACAAGATCTCGCCGTCGTTCTACGGCGCGCAGACCTACGACGCGGTGGCGCTGCTCGACGACGCCGTCACGGCCGTCAAGGGCGACCTCAGCAAGAAGGACGAGATGCGCAGGGAGGTCGAGAAGGCCAACTTCAAGTCGGTGCGCGGAAACTTCAAGTTCGGCCACAATCACATTCCGATCCAGAACTTCTACCTGCAGGACGCCGTCAAGCAGGGCGACGACTACGTGCTCAAGACGGTCGCGACCATCGTCGAGAACGACCAGGACCGCTATCACGACAAGTGCCCGATGAAGTGAGGATGGCTCTTCCCCTCTCCCCGCAGGGGAGAGGGTGGCGAGCCCTCGGGTCTTGCCTTCGGCAAGCCCAAGGGTGAACTCCGCGAGCCGGGGAGGGGCGCTCGCACCATCAAGAAATCCGAGAGCCCCTCACCCCAGCCCTCTCCCCTTCGGGAGAGGGAGCGCACACGCCGCGCCCTGCTGAGGCCCCATGCTTTACTTCATCGAGCAATGCCTCAACGGCGTGCAGCTTGGCATGCTGCTGTTTCTGCTCGCGGCCGGGCTCACGCTCGTGTTCGGGATCATGGATCTCGTCAACCTCGCGCACGGCTCGCTCTACATGGTCGGCGCCTATTTCGCGGCGACCTTCGCGGCGCTCACCGGCAGCTTCGTCGCCGGCGCTGCGCTCGCGCTCGTCGCCACGCTCGTGGTCGGCATGGCGGTCGAGGTGATCGCGATCCGCCGGCTCTACGGCCGCGACCATCTCGATCACGTGCTCGGCACCTTTGGCCTGATCCTGTTCTTCAACGAGCTGGTGCGGCTGATCTGGGGGCCGGCCGGCATGACGCTGCCGCTGCCCGCCGAGATGCTGACCGCCGTGCAGGTTCTGCCCGGCATCTACTACCCGGCCTATCGCCTGGTCATCATTCTGACCACCCTCGCGGTCGCGGTACTGCTCTATCTCCTGGTGATGCGCACCCGCATCGGCATGCTGATCCGCGCCGGCGCGTCGAACCGCGAGATGGTCGGTGCGCTCGGCATCAACATCAAGCTGCTCTACACGCTGGTGTTCGGGCTCGGCGCCGCGCTCGCGGGCTTCGCCGGCCTGATGCAGGCGCCGATCCTGACGGTGCAGATCGGAATGGGCGAGAACATCCTGATCCTCGCCTTCGTGGTCATCATCATCGGCGGCGTCGGCTCGATCCGCGGCGCGCTCGTCGCCGCGATCTTCGTCGGCCTGGTCGACACCATCGGCCGCGCCTTCCTGCCCGACCTGCTGCGCGCCTTTCTCTCCGACAATGCGGCGTCGACGCTCGGCTCATCGCTGTCGTCGATGATGATCTACATGCTGATGGCGGCCGTGCTGGTGGTGCGGCCCGAGGGCCTGTTTCCGGCGTCCGGCAGATGACGGCTCCGCTCAACCCGCGCAACGCCGTGGTGATCGCCGTGCTGGCGCTGCTTGCGCTGCTGCCGGTCTATTGCGCCCTCGCGGGCAACACGTTCCTGCTGTCGCTGTTCACCCGGATCGTCATTCTGGCGCTCGCGGCCGTCAGTCTCAATCTGATGATGGGGTTCGGCGGCATGGTGAGCTTCGGCCATGCGGTCTATCTCGGCATCGGCGGCTACGTGGTCGGCATTCTCGCCAAGGAGGGCGTGGGATCCGGTTTCGTGCAGTGGCCGCTCGCGCTTGCGGTCTGCGGCGTGTTCGCGCTCGCGGTCGGGGTTTTGAGTCTACGCACGCGCGGCGTCTATTTCATCATGATCACGCTCGCTTTCGCGCAGATGGCATACTACGTCGCGGGTGGCCTCGAGCGCTACGGCGGCGACGACGGGCTCACCATCAACAAGCGCAGCGCCTTCGGCGGCGCGATCGATCTCGCCAACCGGACCCAGTTCTATTATCTGTGCCTGGCGCTGCTGTTAGCCACGGTCTACCTGGTCTGGCGGCTGGTCAATTCGCGCTTCGGCCTGGTGATCCAGGGCGTGCGCTCGAACGAGCGGCGCATGCGCGCGATCGGCTTCCCGATCCTGCGCTACAAGCTCGTCTGCTTCGTCATCTCCGGCGTCATCTGCGGGCTTGCCGGCGTGCTGCTCGCCAACCACACCCATTTCATCAGCCCCGCCATCATGCATTGGACGCGCTCGGGCGACCTCATCGTCATGGCGGTGCTTGGCGGCATGGGCTCGGTCGCGGGGCCGGTGATCGGCGCAGTCGCGCTCCTGGTGCTGGAGGAGGCGCTCTCCCGCGTCACCGAGTACTGGCCGATCATCCTGGGTCCGCTGATCCTGCTGGTCGTGCTCTATGCGCGCGGCGGGATCGACGCCATTCTGGCGAGGCTCGGCCGTGGCTGAGCCGCTTCTCCGCGTCGAGCGCCTCACCAAGCGTTTCGGCGGCGTGGTCGCCTCCGACGACATCACGCTGGACGTCGAGCCCTGCGAGCTGCACGCCATCATCGGCCCGAACGGTGCCGGCAAGACCACCTTGATCGGCCAGCTCGCCGGTGAGATCGCGCCCGACGCGGGATGCATCCGCTTCGATGGGCATGAGATCACGGCGTTGCGCACCGATCGCCGCAGCGCGCGCGGGCTGGCGCGCTCGTTCCAGGTCACCTCGCTCTTTCTCGATTTCACCGCACTCGACAACGTGGCGCTGGCCGTACAGGCGCATGCGGGCCATTCATTCCTTTTCTGGCGCGATGCGCGCGGTGATCCGGCGCTGCGCGATCCGGCACGGGCCGCGCTTGCCCGCGTCGGACTTGGCGCGCGCGCCGACATGGTCGTATCCGAGATGAGCCACGGCGAGCATCGTCTGCTCGAGCTTGCGATGGCGCTCGCGACCGGACCGCGGCTCCTGCTGCTCGACGAGCCGATGGCGGGGCTCGGCCCGGAGGAATCCGCCCGCGTCGTCACGCTGCTGCGCACGCTCAAACAGGAGGTCGCGATCCTGCTGATCGAGCACGACATGGAGGCGGTGTTCGCGCTCGCCGACCGTATCACGGTGCTGTTCTACGGCCGCATCATCGCGTCGGGCCCGCCCGACGCGATCCGTCGCGATGCGGAGGTGCGCAAGGCCTACCTGGGCGGGCAGGCGACGGGAAGCCGCGATGGCTGACCTGCTCGCGCTCGACGGAATCGAGACCTGCTACGGACGGAGCCAGGTGCTGTTCGGCCTGTCGCTCGCGATCGCGCCCGGCGAGATGGTCACCCTGATGGGTCGCAACGGCATGGGCAAGACCACGACGGTGCGCTCGATCATGGGGCTCACCCCGGCGCGGGCTGGCGCCATCCGCTTCGACGGCATCGATATCCGCGCGCTCCCGGCCTATCGGGTCGCCCAGCTCGGCCTCGGCCTGGTGCCGGAAGGGCGGCAGATCTTTTCCAACCTATCGACCCGCGAGAACCTGGTCGCGACCGCCGCCAACCGGCGCCACGCGGCCGATCCGTGGACGCTGGACAAGGTCTGCGATCTCTTTCCGCGCCTCGCCGAACGTTTCGCCAGCCTGGGCAGCCAGCTTTCCGGCGGCGAGCAGCAGATGCTGGCGATCGGCCGCGCGCTCATGACCAATCCACGCCTGCTGATCCTCGACGAGGCGACCGAGGGCCTCGCGCCGCTGATCCGCGATGAGATCTGGCAATGTCTCGTGCGGCTCAAGGCCGCCGGCCAGGCGATCCTGGTGATCGACAAGAACGTCGACGCGCTCACCCGCATCGCAGACCGGCATTATCTGATCGAGCGCGGCCGGGTGGTGTGGAGCGGAACGTCGGCGGCGCTCGCCGCCGCGCCGGAAGTGCAGCACAGATATCTGGGGATTTGACGCCGCTTGTTCTGCGCCTGCGCTCCCTCGCCCCGCGAAGCGGGGAGAGGGTGATCATGCTCTCACGTCTCGATCTTCACGTACTCGAAATCGCCCGGCTTGTTGTCGATGCCGACCTTGGGCGGCGCGATCCAGCCGGCGAATTTGGCGGGCTCGGTCTGCGGCTTCATCAGTGACCCGATGAAGTCGCCGTCGTCGCGGGCGGGCAGCCACTCGTTCTTGCGATTCTTCCACGTTACGTCGTCGATCAGCTCGCCCTGCGGCGTCGCCTGCACGTCCTTGAACTCGCCGATCTGGCGATGAAACGCCACGTGCGGCAGCGCGATGGTGTAGTCGATGCCGGCGGTGGTGATGATCTTGTTCCAGCGCAGCAGGCCCTTGGCGCAGTCATTGGTATAGTCGTCGCGCAGCCGCATGTTCAGCGCGGTCAGCGCCGGCTCGTCCACCCGCTTGATCTCGCCGTCGACCAGCTTGAGGACCGGATAGGTCGAGCTCTCCAGCCGGTGGTCGTCGTCGATCTTGGTCTCCTGGTAGCGACCCTTGAGCCCGGCATTGAATGAGTTGGCCGCGTTGGTCGAGACCTCCGAGCCAAACAGGTCGAGCGACAGCGAATAGTGCAGGTTGAGCTTCTTCTGGATGGTGGGCAGGTCGATCACGCCGAGCGCGCGGATGCGCTCGCGATCGTGCGGATCGGCGATGCCGGCCTCCTTCATCGCCTCGCAGGTGCGAAGAATGATGCGGCCGACGCCGGTCTCGCCCACGAACATGTGGTGCGCCTCCTCGGTCAGCATGAACCGGCAGGTGCGCGACAGCGGATCGAAGCCCGATTGCGCCAGGCTGTGCAGCTGCATCTTGCCGTCGCGATCGGTGAAATAGGTGAACATGAAGAATGAGAGCCAGTCCGGCGTCGCCTCGTTGAAGGCGCCGAGCATGCGCGGCGCGTCGGTGCTGCCGGAGCG
>Ga0126384_10000888_pt1 | contig 17298 bp, 14 predicted proteins | sample PanSoiMetPlot_36_FD_92543 | JGI IMG/M metagenome (GOLD analysis project Ga0126384, IMG submission 92543) | Tropical forest soil microbial communities from Panama - MetaG Plot_36 | ecosystem: Environmental > Terrestrial > Soil > Tropical forest > Bulk soil | place: Panama | collected 2016-02-17 | reverse complement strand
CCCAGCTTCAACAGCGTCCTGGAATCCGGACAAGGTTCTTCCGTAATCTGCCCTGTACTACTGGACCGTGGCATAGTTCGATCTGGTTATGACCCACTTCCCCCAACCGCACTCCACGCGGCGTGCTCCGCGAGTGCAGCTCGGTGGCTCTGTCCCGGCTGCAGTCGTGCTAGATGATGGCAAGCGCACCAAGGCGCAACTCCAAACCATTTCCGTAACCGGTGGCATGCTGCAGATGACACGTGCGCTCGAACGCGGCGACTTCGTCGAGATTGCGTTTCAGACCAGGTCCGGCTCCGTCTCCGGTATGGCTGAAATGCTCAATGTCGCGCGCCGCGCCGAGAATGGCTGCCTGCAGCCGTTTCGCTTCATCGCCATCGGCGACGAAGATCATCGCAAACTGCGCATGGCACTCGACTCCGTGCTGGATCGCAGCTTTGCAGGCATTCAGTCGAACGCCTTCCTGACAAGCAAGGCGTTTTAGTTCGATTAGCTGCAACTCGGAACGAGGCTTTCTCGCTATACTGATCAGAGCTTCGAACCAGGATGCTTTCCCGCGACATCACCACCCACTCGGCAGACGAAACCGTTGCTTTGGGTCGGACACTGACTGAGTTGCTGAAGCCGCCGAAGCTTGTTTTGTTGCGTGGGGAACTGGGCGCAGGCAAGACAACTCTGGTGAAAGGCATCGCCGAAGGTTTTCACGCGGGCCGTGAAGAAGATGTAACCAGTCCCACGTTTACTCTGGTTCATGAATACCGCGGTACGGAAATCATCATCTATCACATTGATCTTTACCGCGTGGACACCCCGCGCGAATTGGATACGCTTGGCCTCGACGACCTGTTTGGACCTGCCAGTATTTTGCTCATCGAATGGGGAGAAAAATTCGCCCGATTCCGCCGCGACCGCGACGTCGAGATTCTTCTGGAGCGCACCGGAGAAGACTCGCGGCGCATCCGGATTACCGGGACGCCGGCACAAACTTAAGGTTGGCTCTGAGCCTGGTTGCGTGCCCGTGGAGACAGTTTTCGCACGACGAATTCCTGGAAAATACCGGCAAGCGAACTTTCTGCAATCTTAATCAGTGAGTTCTGGACCAGCAGTCCGGCACTTCGGTTGCTGGATGGGTAGTAAAGATAGGAGATGCCGCCGGCCGCAAACGCACCCATGATGGTTGAGTAATTCGGCTGCCATCGCTGGTTGTCGCCCCGGCACATTACAGAGTTAGCCAGCGCGTAGCCAATCCGGGATCGAGTGCGGCCGGTGCCCCGGTAGAAATAACGGGGATCCTGTTTCAAGACCGAGGGCAACACGGCGCTGCCAATGAACGTCCCGGCAAAGATGTAGGCGTAGGCGGCGCCGTAACGCTTGGCGTAGCCTTGCATGCCTTGCCCGTATCCCGAGTACTCATCCGCGGCCTGCTCGAATCCGGCCAGCGTGCCGACACCAATGAAGGTGACTGGATCGGTGGTCGACTTCCAGGCGAGATGAAATTTCTGTCTTGCATTGAGAGGAACGGGATCGGGATCGTACGTTACATAAAAATTCGGCACGATTCCAAACACTCGCTGCTTCTCTTCTTCCTTGATCTGTTCTTCCGCGACTTCCACGGGAGACAGTTTTACATGTACTTCGCTCGCCCCGCCGGAAACCGCCAGCATGATGCGCGGCACGATATAAAACTGCCCCGGATGCAACACTCCTGCGACCTCTTGTGCGACAAAGCCGGGCGCCGAGATTGTTAAATGAAACGGCCCAGGAGCAATATGGGCGAAAGAAAATTCTCCATTATCTCCCGACAAAACTTCTTGGCTCTCGGATTCTTTTTCTCCGAAAAATTGGACCGTAGCTCCGGCGTTGACTGCTCCCAACTGATCTTCGACTGTTCCGCTGATCGTGCCGTTCTGTGGCGGGTTGACCATCTGCTCAGGGGCGCTGGCTGCGGCTGCCTCGTCTGTGTTCGACACTTCCTGAACAACGGGAACCTGTTCTGTCTGCGCCGGGGATAACAGAGGAACTCCGCATAGCAACACAATCAGGCCCAGCCAAACTAGAGATGTGCGGCCAAAGACCAACGAGCCACCCATGCCTTCTGTCCAATCCTGCTTGTCGGAGTATTGAATCACCGAACGCAAAATCTCTCTCCTCACTTTTCTTATTGGCCGACCTAAAGTGAATCAGATTGCTGATTTGGCCGCTAGAGGTTCACTTACATGAATCCCGGTGGGTTGCTGCTCAAGCGGAGCCTGACCTTTTCAAATAGTTCTTTTTCCCCGGAGCGGAAGTCGTCAATGGCAAGATTAACAGCTTCAATGGAAGTGATCTCGCTGATAATGCTATTGAGGTATACCATTGTGCTCGTTGCATGATAGCGTGCTCGTACGCGATTTTAGCGTGCTGAACGCAAATAGCCGATTACATCCGTAATGCCGCTCGCTGCCCGCTTCACGGGGAAATGGAAACGAGCATGCGTCGACCTCATTTTGCTCGGCTTGCGGTGGTGTCAACGACGCGAAAGTAATGTAGTAACTCATTTCGGCCACCCATGTTTAAGAATCGATTCGGCTATTACCGTAGGTTTTCAATGCTATTTAGGGATTGGCGAATGTCGGTTCAGAATCCCATGATGTTATAACCGCAATCAACGTAGATTACTTCGCCGGTGATCCCTGAGCTGCCATCGGAGGCGAGGAAGACGCCGGTCGCTCCAACTTCATTTACATCCACGTTGCGCCGAAGGGGCGAACGTTCTGAGTGGGATTTCAACATCTCGCTGAAGTCGCCAATACCCCGTGCCGCCAGCGTTTTGATGGGGCCTGCGGAGATTGCATTCACGCGAATTTTCTTCTTACCCAGGTCGTGAGCGAGATAACGAACTGTGCACTCGAGGGCGGCTTTGGCTACGCCCATCACGTTGTAATGAGGCACGACCTTCTCGGAACCGTAATAAGTCAGCGTGATGATGCTGCCGCCATTTTCCATGAGAGGCGCAGCTCCCCGGGCGAGCGCGATCAACGAATAGACGCTGATATCGTGGGCAATGCGAAAGCCTTCACGGGTAGTCTGCACAAAATCGTTCTTGAGTTCCGCAGCTGGAGCGAAGCCGATGCTGTGAACAAGCGTGTGAATCTTGCCGTAGCGCTGCTTCAATTCCGCAAAGACGCGATCGATTTCTTCATCCTTGGACACATCGCACATGAACGCTTCCGCACCCGGAAGCGAGAGAATCAGATCCTTCGCCTCCATCTCGAGGCGTTGGTTCTGATAGGTAATGGCCAGCTGGGCGCCTGCGGCGTGCAATCCCTGAGCGATTGCCCAAGCGATGCTTCGCTTATTTGCCACTCCAAAGACAACCGCCACACGGCCCACGAGATTGGAAGACATGTCCTCTCCTCAGTAACATGAAGCGGTCAGGATAACAGAAGCAAAAGATTGCAGATTGAAGATCGCAGATTTCAGATTGAAGTTTCGAATTGTGGTCCTTTCGAATTTACCATGACGCTGACGCGCACTGGAAGCCTCCGGCAAATCCGAGATCAATGAATCACGTTGACTGTCGTTGCTAGAGAGCGATCTGCAATCTGCAATCTAAAATCCCTCTCAATCAGCGGTGGCTACCTTGGCCTGTGTCTGGATTGGCCAGCATGAGCTCACAAAGGCCAGCGCATAGACGACTCCAATGATGGCGAAACCTGTGGCCAAGCTGATATTGTGTGCGGCCGCTCCAACAATCAGGCCAAGGGCTACCTGCAGTCCGGTGCCGAAAAAATAAAAAATGTTTTGGACGCGTCCCATAAAGTGGTTTGGGACCTGCTCCATCAGACTGGTGTTCATGGCGACGCCGCTGACACCACGCGCTGAACCCATCACGGCGTAAATGGCGACAGCACCGGCAAGCACCAGCGAGTAGGGCGCCAGCATCGCGCAGATCGCCAAAAAACCCATGGACAGCGCGATGGAGCGGCGAGAACCCAGCTGTGCAATGACCCGTGGAGCGTACAAGGCGCTCAGGAATGCCCCCACACCCCATCCGGCATTGAGCCAGCCATAGCCCTTGGCGCCGGCATGGAACACATGATCGCTGAGCGGCGCGGTAACGACGATGCCGGTGGTCATCGCTCCCAAAAACAGCGCCCAGCTGATCCCAAGAAAAATCACGCTGCGGTTCTCGCGCAGGAAGTGAATGCCTTCTTTCATCTCGCGCTGAAAACGCGCAGCCTGGGTCTCAGCGGCGATAAGGTCGGAGCGCAACTCGGCCGGGCGCGGGATTACGTGGCGCCCCTTGCGCACGGCAAAATAGCAGAGGAACGACACGACATAGGTTGAGAAGTCAATAAGCAGAACTCCGCCGAGCCCGATATGTTCGTAGACAAACCCGACAATCGATCCCGCAATCAGCCAGCCTCCTTGTACCCCGGCCAGCAAAAAGGTGTTGGCGTGGACAAATTCTTCGTTGGGCGTCAGTTCGCGGATCAGGGCCGTGATCGTCGGCCAGAACATCCAGAAGCCGGCGGCGACCAATGTGTTCATCAGGTAGAGTTCCCAGACTCGGACCGTGCCCCGGAAGGCCAGGATCGAAACTGTCAGAATGATGATGGCGCGTGCGGCGTCCAGCATCATGACCAGGCGTCGACGGTCCTCGCGGTCAATAATGACGCCGGTGAAGGGAAGCATCAGCATGGCGGGGAGTGTCTGCAGAACCGCAAGCATGCCGAGCGCCATTTCGGAATGCGTGGCCTTCAGGACGAACCACGCTACCGCCGCCGCATTCATGCCGCTACCGAGCATGGAAACAACGTTGGCCGCAAACACGTAGCGTAGCGAAGTCTTTTGCAGAATCGACCGCATGTATTCACTGTAAAGGAAAAGCAATCAGCCGCCAAACCGACGTGTGAAGTTTCAAATTCTGCCAACTCGTAAAAGGGAGTGAAATAGAGAACGATCTGGGAGTGAGCGATGCTCCGTCGAGATGTTCCGCACGCCGGACCCACCGTCTCGTATATTCTTCTTGCATGCGCCTCGACCTGAAGCGCCTCTTCAAGAAAAAAGAAAAGCAAGAGCACAAGATCCTGCGGCAGATCCTGCGCAGCGGTGACCAGCTGCAGCCCGAATATCACCGTGCCACGCCCGAGTGTCCGCATCCCGAGCGCTGGAGCATGTATGACTCGATGACAGCGGAAGTCGAGGTGCTCGAATTTCTGCGTACGGTGGTGACAACGATGAAGCCCGAACTAGTTGTCGAAAGCGGAACCTTCAGTGGCATCAGCACGCTCTGGATCGCGGAGGGGTTGAAGGCCAATGGCCGTGGGCGAGTCATTACCTGTGAGTACGATCCGGTCGTGTTTGCGAATGCCAAACAGCGAATCGAAAGCTCAGGGCTCGCTGATTGGATTGAGTGCCGCAATGAATCAAGCCTGGAAATGAAAGTGGAAGGCAGGATTGACCTGCTTTTTAGCGACAGCGACATGCCCATTCGCGAACAGGAAGTCCGGCGGTTTCTCCCCCAGATGAACCCGCACGGACTCATCCTGATGCACGATGCCAGCTCCCACCTGAAGCAGGTGCGCGAAGCCGCTCTGAAACTTGAAGCGGAAGGACTGATTTCGGTCGTTCTGCTGCCCACCCCACGTGGCCTCGTGGTAGCCCAGAAACGGGCTGGGCGGACGTAGGCTCACGACCCAACGTGAAGTACCTCCTTGCTTCAGAAGGGATTCAGAGCTACGATTCGCGCTGTTAAGGTACAACTCACAACCTCGTTCCGGAGGTGACCTATGAAGCGCGTCGCCAGGCTAGTCGCAGGCACTCTGTTTCTTTTTTCAGCTATCGCTCACGCGCAAGTCGACAGAATCGTGATTCCGGCAGGGACTCCGGAAGATGTAGCTCTGACCGAAATCGGAAAAGAGCAGGACGCACAAAAGAAGGCGGCGATGTACGAGGATTTCCTGCAGAAGTTCTCTTCGAATCCCGCAGCTGTCGCCTACGGCAATTGGCAACTTTCACAAGCTTATCAATCGGCAGGTGATCTCAACAAAGCTCTGGAATACGGCGATAGAGCGCTGAAGGGATCTCCGCACAATCTCGACATACTGGTCTCGCAAGCCAGCATTGCGCAGCAAATGAAGAACGACGGCAAAGTCATCGAGTACAGTGCGCGCGGCGGCGAGACATACAACTCGATCGCAAAGCAGCCCAAGCCCGAAGGCTTGAGCGCCCAGGAGTTTGCAGCCCGGGTCGAAGAAGAGAAGAACTCGGCGAAAAACTCCTACGATTTCCTGGCAGCCGCCGGCTTCAATGCGATCACCGACGAGAAAGATCCCAAAGCAAGGATGTCTTACATTGAGCGCTACACTGCCGCCTATCCGGACTCCAAGTTCGGCGATCAAGTCGCGCAGTATGCGATGTATACCTTGGGCCCTGGTCAATTGAATGATCCGACGCGGCTGGTGGCTTTCGGCGACAAAGCGCTGGCGGCGAATCCCAACAGTATTCCCGCGCTGATTCTGCTCTCGAATTTTTACGTCGATGATACAAAACCCGGCAGCGTTGCAAAAGCGGCGAGCTACGCACAAAAGGTCATTGAGCTCGCGAAAGCGAATGCTCCCGATGCGGATAAATCGAGAAAACTTTCCGCCGGCGTGGCCCATTCAACCTTGGGCTATGCTTTGATGAAGCAGGAAAAGACCGCAGCGGCCATTCCCCAGCTCAAGTCTGCGTCGGAACTGCTGAAAGGGCAGGATGACACCGCTTACGCGGCCGCCTTATACCGGCTTGGCTACGCCTATGCCAAGCTGAACAAGATCAATGAAGCCCGCGTGACCTTGCAGGAGGCGGTAAAAATCCAGGGGCCGATCCAGCAGCCGGCTCAGGAACTACTGACCAAGGTGAACACGGCAAGAGCCAAAGCAAAGTGAATTCTGCTCGTGACCGCGAGCGCTAGTCGTCCTTAATGCCGGGCTGTTCTTGCTGCCCTGCGATTTGGGGGCTGGCTTCGGGCAGGCTACTGAGGGTACCTGGCTACGTGAGCAAGGACCTGCACGGTCGGCCCAGTCCGCAACTTCACATTGGCTATGCTTGTGAAACGCCAGTTATTGCTTTACAAGATCGTTGGAAAGCAGCAGCGCTTTTAAAGCGAGATTGTGCCCGCGCTGAAGATCGCCCGCCTTTACTGCTGCGTTCGACTGACCCACAAATGTCCGGATCTGCTCAACCATTGCCAATTGATCTTTGCTCAGCTGCCGAGTTGATGCCTGCCGCAGATTCGCTTCCGTCGTGGAGAGGAGTTGATTGGTCGTGTCACGAGCATGAGAGGCTTCCGCGGTCGACATGTCTGGAGCGAGCTGGCTGACTGTATCCGCAGTACCACCATTACGTACGATGACCTTTCTTGGCTTCAATAACTGTGCGCTCGTTTTCTTGCCCGTCTTTCGCCTTGTACTTTTCCTAGAAGTTGGTTCTGGCGCATGGCTGGCCTCCTTTTTTTTCGCAGGCGGGACAGCTTCCGAGGGTTTTGGTCCGTTGCTTTGAGTGGCTGAAGGATTCTCGCTCGTTGATGATGCGGGAACCTGGGGAGCTTGCTCTGCCGGCTTTGCTCCGGGTTGTGTTTCCGATTGTCCTGGAACCGGTTGCGAGGGAGCTTGCTCGGCAGGTTTCGACTCCTGGTCTTGGGCGGGCGACGGAGTTGGTTGCTGCTTGGAAGACTTAGACTCATTTGTCTGAGGTGTACTCGACTGGGCCTCCTTGGGCGCGTCCTGTGTTTCGAGCAAAACATTACCCGGCGGTGCACTCGTAAGCACCGCGGACAGCAGAATTGTGGTGAAAACCACGCTCATAGGGGAAGCCGGGTCAGAGGCACCGGTTCAGTGCAAATTCTATTCCTCTTGCCTGCGGTTCGTGCAGGTAACTTTGGGAATTGCAAAGTCAGCTTGGCGTAGTTACCTCGTTCTCTTTCGCATTCTCGACCGTACTCGCTGTAAGGGGGATACGTAACCGGAAGGTTGTTCCCTGATCCTCGGCTGTTTCAAACTCCACAGAGCCGTAATGCCACTGCATGATTTGATACGTTTGCGCCAGTCCGATGCCACTTCCTCCCTTCTTGGTTGTGAAGTAGAGCTCGAATATTTTGTCTTGTACATCCTTGGGGATGCCTGTGCCCTCGTCTCGAATCTCGACAACGGCATCGCTGTTTTCGCGTCGCGCTGTAAGCGCAAGAGTTCCCCCACTGGGCATCGCCTGCTCTCCATTGATAACTACGTTGAGCAATGCCTGTTTCATGAAATCGATGTCGGCTTTGACCTTCAATGGATCGGGAGGAAGTTGCCGCACGATGTGCACCGAATGAGCTTCGGCGTCGGGGGTTGCTAAAAGCAGAACTTCCTCTATTATGCGACGCAGATCGACCTCTTCAATGTGCAGGTCTCGTTGCCGAGTGAAATCGACCAGTATCTGTACCACCCGGTCGAGACGATGAATCTCGCTGTCGATGATATTCATGTGACGCTTGGAATCGGGATCCACTTCTCGCAACTTATGTTGCAGGAGCTGCAGATGCAGCACGATGGCATTGATGGGATTCTTTACCTCGTGGGCCACTCCGCGTGTGATGCGGCTGCTGGCCGAGAGGCGCCGCGACGTCTCGATTTCATCCTCAATGCGACGCACGGATTCGGCGTCTCGCAGTGTGAGCAGGGCCCCGATCTGATTGCCCTTTTCCTGGATGAAGTCAAGCGTGACTTGAAGCGGCTTGCCATCCAAGGAATCGACCTCCCTTGGAGGAATGGGCCACTTTCGCTCGAACGACCGAAGCAGGAGGGAACCGAGCGGCGTGGCATCGGAAAATATCTGGTCGACTGTTTTGCCCAACATCTCAGCACGTGGTTTCCCCACGAAGCGCTCGACCGATGCACTGACTAGGACAACGCGAAAATCGGCGGTGAAAAGCATGAGACCGTCTTGAAGGTTGGCCATGATCTGGTCAACGTTGTCCTTCAGAGCGGAGAAGATTTCCTTGGTATCGCGCATTTGCCGCCCCAGATGGGCAATCTTCAGTGTGACCAATCCATACTCGTCGCTGCTGGCTCCTTCCTCAATTACAGCAGGCTGGCCGGCTGAAACACTGTCGAGACTGCGCGCGATGCGCTCCAACGGCCCCAAGGCCAGGTTGGAGAGGGCGGCAGCAAGGATGATTGACAACAGCAGAGCCACTCCCGAATAGACCACTGCGTGACGGAGTCGCGGCGCGACTTCATTCTTGAGAAAAACCGTTGAGACTCCTACCCGTACGTTCCCGAAGGGCCTGCCATCCAGCTGCAAGGGAATACTTACTTCGTACACCGAGGCGGGGCTGTAAACAATTCGCAACTGCCTGCGGAAGCCCGCGTCTCTCACGAAGGCAAAGTCGGGCCGCGCCGGAAGAGTCTTACCAACCAAGTCGGGATTGGTGTGCAGCAGAACCTTGTTGCGGGAGTCCACAATGGCGGCGTCGAGAATAATGGGCCAATTGCCGACCACCGAATCCATCATGTCTTTAAGATCTACGTCCTGGGCCAGGTAATCGGCCACAGCCGCGCTTACGGCTTCAGGATTACTCGTGTCGACCCGCGTGCTATCCAGGTCGGGTTGAGCATTATAGGCGGCATAGGCCAGTTGTTGGCTGAGCAAAGCCGCTGTTTCGTAGGCCGAAGTGATGCGCTGGCGAAGCAGTTCGGAGATATAGATGTAGGAGAAGGTGGCGACCAGCACGAAGACCATCAGAGTGATGGCCAGCACGATTTGCGTTTTACGCCGCATGATTCAGCAGAGCACATGGGGCACCCGCTAAATCAGGACGGTGTGGCAGGGGCCCCGTCAACGCTTCCTTATGGAAACGCTTATTCTTCCTTACCGGCAGCCACGTCGGCCTGCGCGCTACCGTACTCCTTAAGCTTATTATGCAGGGTTTTCAGGCTAATGCCGAGAATTTCAGCGGCCCGCGTCTTGTTGTTACTAGTGGCCTCGAGAGTCTTGAGGATCAAGAGTTTTTCCGCCTCTTCCACCGTCGTGCCCACCCCTAAGCGTACGGCGTCAGGATCGCTGACGGGCTGCCGTACCACACTCTGTCCAAAGCCGGGGGGCAGATGCTTGGTTTCAATCACCGGCCCATCGCAAACGATAATGGCTCGTTCAAGGCTGTTGCGTAGTTCACGGACATTCCCGGGCCAAGAGTAGTTCTGAAAAGCGTGCAAGACGGCATCACTAATGGTGGCAACTTTCCGGCCGTGCTTTGAATTCATCTCAGAGACCAAGGACTGAACCAACTCGGGGAGGTCCTCCTTGTGCTCGCGTAGCGGCGGCATATGTATGTTGAAGACGTTCAGACGATAATAGAGGTCGTTGCGAAGTTCTCCCCTGGCGACGGCTTCCTCTGGAACTTTGTTGGTGGCCGCCAAGACGCGGACATCGACGGTAGTTTCCACTTTGCTGCCCAACCGCCGGAGTTTGCGGTCTTCCAAGACCCGGAGCAGCTTAGCTTGCGTGGCGACCGGCATTTCCCCGATCTCGTCCAGCAATAGAGTGCCGCCCTCGGCCAGTTCGAAACATCCAGTCCTGCGCTCCAAGGCGCCTGTAAACGCGCCCTTCTCGTGGCCGAAGATCTCGCTCTCGATGAGTGTCTCTGGAATAGCAGCGCAGTTAATTGCTATAAACGGTTTATTGCGCCTTGGGCTGAGTTCGTGGATGGTGCGTGCCACAAGCTCCTTGCCCGTGCCACTTGCTCCGGTGATCAGGACCGAGGCCGTGCTGGGCGCAACCATCTCAGTCAGGCGAAAGATCTCCTGCATCTTCTTCGAACTGCCAACCAGGGAACCGAGTGACCCCGCATCGCGCAATTTTTTGCGCGTGACCTCAAGTTCGGTGCGGGTTTCGAGCAGAGTCGAGAGGTTTTGGAGTATGCTCCGCAAGCGAACTGTATCTATAGGCTTTTGAATGAAATCGTTTGCGCCCTTCTTCATCGCTTCGACGGCACTATCGATCGTGCCTTGCGCCGTAACCACTACGACGGCCATGCTCTGAGGTTGCGAGTCAAGCTTCTCGATCAGCTCCATGCCGCCCATGCGAGGCATCTTCAGATCAGTGACCACGATGTTGGGTGACCAGATGGCTATTTTGTCCAGTGCTTCGAGGCCATCCCGTGCGGTCTCGGTACGGTAGCCCCAGGCTGAGATCAGTTCGGCCAGTCCAGTTCGCTCGTTATCCTCGTCTTCTACGATCAATACTTTCTCTTGGTTCATAGGGTCCAGCGTCATTATTCAGACTTGAGAGCCATCCGGCAAGTTGTGCGCGCTTTGGATGCCAGTGACTCTGTTTTCGTAGGCGGAATCCAAAATTACAATACGACACCAACCAACCTGCGTTGTCGGCGCGTCCTCTAAGGCGTTCCTAAGTCTCACATGCAAAAGATGGTTGCTGTGAGCTGGCCGACGCCATTAATATGTTGTGCGCCGGTCATATTCCTGAGATCGGCGCGTCGCGAATGTGACAACTTCGAGCCCCAGTCTTTTTTTCAGGTTCAAAATTTAGTCGTTAGACCTCCCGGAGGTTTGCATGTCACTTTGTCCGAACACAAGCAAAAGCCGAGTGGTTCTGGCTTGTCTCTTATTTGTTCTTACTTGTGCAGGTGTAACGATAGCCCAGGAGGAAAACCCGCCCAAAGCCGATCTGTTTCTCGGGTACCAGTGGCTGAACCCTGGGGGCAATGTTCCTGGGTTTCCGCCCGGTGCATTGAGCGGTCCTGTCCAACCCACAAGACTACCCAGTTTCACCCGGGGGTTTGGTGCGGCAGTGGGCTACAACTTCCACCCCAATATCGCGCTGGAAGGCGACTTGGGTGCGAGTTATCACAGCCCGGGAATGAGCATTTACACCGTCTCCGCCGGTCCGCGCTTTACCTGGCGGACTGAAGGCGTGAACCTGTTCGGACATGCCCTCGTCGGTCTCAACAAGCTTGACTTGCCGAATTTTGGCAATCACAACCAGGTGGGTGGAATCGTTGGTGGGGGCATTGATCTGGTTATCACTCGCGCAGTCTCGTTGCGGTTGATTGAAGCCGATTACCAAGTTGCCCAAGTGAATTTTTCGAAGCAAGTCTCACCACTGCTAGATAACCTGCGGCACTCCACGCTGAACGGCACCCGCTTACGCACGGGTCTGGTGTTCAACTTCGGAGGTGGTCCTGCGACTCCGGTTTCGGCCAGTTGCTCAGCGCAGCCTCAGGAAGTAATGGTTGGCGAGCCTGTGACGCTGACTGCGAACGCGAGCAATTTCAATCCCAAGCACCCTCTTACCTACACGTGGAGCAGCACGGGCGGAAAGATTACGGGTAAAGACAACACCGCCACGGTCGATACAACCGGAATTGCAGGAGGCAGCTACACTGCTACGGCTCGTGTGTCCGATCCCAAGGCGAAGAAGAATGGCGAGGCAAGCTGCAACGCGAACTTCACGGTCAAGGAACCGCCGAAGAATCCGCCCACGATGAGTTGCACCGCTAATCCTACTTCGCTGCAGGCCGGTGCTACCGCAACCGTCACCTGCGAATGCAAGAGTCCCGACAATGTGCCTGTGAATGTTGCTTCGTGGACCGCAACCGCTGGTTCGGTCTCCGGAAGCGGCAATACTGGGACGCTGAATACAACCGGAGCTCCAGCAGGTCCCATCACGGTGAGTGCGACGTGTACTGACTCGCGTGGCTTGACCGCCACTTCGAATGCGCAGATTAACGTCGAGCAGCCACCGCCACCGCCGCCGCAATCGAGCAAGCTGAGCGAGTGCGCCTTCCCGAACAAGGCGAAGCCGTGGCGTGTCGACAATACCTGCAAGGCCGTGCTTGACGACGTTGCACAAGCCTTGAAGAACCAGGCCGACGCTAAGGTAGTGATCGTGGGCTTTGCCGATCCAGATGAGCTCAAGAAGCGCAAGAATCTGGCAGCGGAGCGTGCGGTCGATGCCAAGGCCTATCTCTCGGGGGGTGAAGCCAAACAAGCTATCGATCCCAGCCGCCTCGAGGTCCGAACTGGGAGCGGCGGTGGCAAGAAGACTGAATTCTGGCTGGTGCCTGCGGGAGCCAGCTTCACCGAAGCCGGTACGCAACCTGTGGATGAGAGCAAGGTGAAGCCGATTCCTGATCATCCGCGGCCTGCACGGAAAAAGAAGGCCAAATCTCAGTAGTCTTAAGGCCGGTCGGGCCAAAGTTCACCCGGCCGGCCATTTTCTTTTGCCCTTACGTAACTTGCTGCTACCTTCGTACACTGGCACGCTGAGGAATGCCCTAAATCCCCATAGGGTCAACCTTCTCAGCAGGGGCGCATTAGAACGTATGAATTACCTGAACATGGCGATCACGCGTAAATTATTGATTTTGCTCATGATGGCTGTCATAGTTCCGGTCAGCTTTGCAGGTTCTTCGTGGACTGCATTGGGGCCGGAAGGCGGCGACGTCCGCAGCCTGACGTACGATCCAGCTAATCCCGACCACGTCATTTTGGGAACCAGCACCGGAGTGCTCTTCGCGTCGCATGATGCGGGTCGCAGTTGGAACCGTTTTGCCCACTTAGGCCCCGGGGACGACTACGTGCTTGATCATGTCGTTTTCGATCCACAGAATTCAAAAAAGATCTACGTTTCTGCATGGAGCTTCCAGAATCAACAAGAGGGAGACGTTTTCCGCTCGCATGACGGCGGAAAGAATTGGGAAGCTCTGCCTGCCATGCACAACAAGTCGGTGCGTGCCTTAGCGATTTCCGCGTCTGACTCCAAGGTTCTTGTTGCCGGCGCTCTCGATGGCGTTTATCGCAGCAAGGATGGCGGGAACAACTGGGAACGAATTTCGCCCCCGAATCATGCTGACATCAAGAATGTGGAGTCGATTGCGGTCGATCCAAGCAATCCGGATGTGGTCTACGCCGGAACCTGGCACCTGGCGTGGAAAACCGCGAATGGCGGAAGCAGCTGGGAGCACATTAACAAAGGCATGATCGATGACTCGGATGTGTTCTCGATCATTGTCGATAAAGCCAATCCTTCCATTGTCTTTGCCAGCGCTTGCTCCGGGATTTACAAGAGTGAAACTGCTGGAAGCCTGTTCAAGAAGATTCAGGGGATTCCGTTTTCAGCACGCCGCACGCGAGTTCTAAAGCAGGATCCCACGAACGCCTCCATCGTGTACGCCGGAACTACAGAAGGCCTTTGGAAGTCAGCCGACCTGGGCAAAACCTGGAAGCGGGTAAGCGGACCGGAAGTCGTAGTGAACGACGTGCTAGTCGACCCGCGGAACTCGCAACAGGTTCTGCTGGCAACGGATCGCATGGGCGTGCTGGCGAGCAGCGATGGGACGCAGACTTTCACTGCTTCCAATCAGGGTTTCTCTCATCGCTACATTGCCGCAATTGAGGCGGACCACAGCGATCCCAGTACTATCTATGTCGGCCTGATCAATGATCAGGATTTAGGCGGCGTTTACGTCTCCCGGGATGGCGGAGCTCACTGGCAACAGCGTAGCTCTGGTCTCACTGGACGTGACGTTTTTACCCTCAAGCAAGCCAGCAATGGAACGCTCGTGGCCGGAACCAACCGCGGCATCTTCTTGCTCGACAAGAACAGCACCACTTGGCGTCAGAGCAATAGCGTCGTGAGTGAAACCAGTACGACGAAAATCATCAAGGTGAAGGGCAAGACTCGCATAGTTGCGAGCCACAGCACCACGCGTTCCATGTTGAGTGGGCGAGTCAACGACGTAGAGATTGCCTCTAACCGCTGGTTAGCCGCCACTTCATCCGGTCTGTACAGCAGTTCCGATCAGGGAAAGCTTTGGACCGGTGGCCCTATAATGGGGAAACAGGACTTCATTGCGGTGCGTGCTGTTCACGAGATGGTTGTGGCTGCCACGCGCTCCGGCGTTCTGGTTTCTACCGACGGCGGCACAGAGTGGAAGCAAGCTCCGCTGACATCATTTGTAAGCAGCGTCTACGGGCTGGCGATCACTCCTGACTCGAACATCTTTCTCGCATCACGCGAAGGCATATTCCATAGCGCGGATGCAGGGAAAACGTGGGAGCACATGGTGAATGGTGTGCCGACCAAGGATATGGGGTCGATCACTTATGATCCTGATCGCAAGCGCCTGCTTGCGACGAGCAGCCTCTCCAGCGTGGTTTTCGAAAGCAACAACAACGGGCGAAGCTGGCAACGTCACAGCGATGCAGGTTACACACTGCGTGCTGTTAGCGCGGTTCGCGGACGCCTGTTGGCTGCGACTCCGTTTGACGGCGTCGTAGCTCAACCCGACAACGACTCCCGCGGCGCCACCGCCGAAGGTGCTGGCGGCGCGAGATAATCGTTAGCCCTCCCCATTTCTAAATCGTTCTTGGCGCCTTCAGCTTTTACGGGAGGCGCCTAGTTTTCTGAAGGGCGGAAACTGTGACTGATTTCTTCGATTTCTCCAGCCTGCGCCAGCCCGGTATCAATCAGAGGTTGCAAGTTCTTGCATCTCGTACTATCCGATAAGCCTTCATGAATTCCCCAACACACACTACAATGTCGAGGGCTTTGCGGCACCTTCTTTGACGTCTGGGGGGATCCTCTTGCACGTTCTGGTTACCGCGGATACGATTACTGGCGTCTGGGGCTACACCCGCGAGCTTGTCACGGGACTTGTCTCGAGTGGCGCAACCGTCACGCTAATCAGCTTCGGCGAGATTCCCCTACCACAACAGACTTCGTGGATGGACAACCTTCATGGTCTGGACTATCGTCCGACTGCATTTCGTTTGGAGTGGATGCAGGAAGGGCAGCAGGATCTGGAGGATTGCTTTCGCTATCTCGACTCAGTAATTCGCGATGTTACACCCGACATTCTGCATGCAAGCCAATTTTGCATGGGTAGTTTGCCGACGAACGTACCGCGCCTTGTGGTTGCGCATACCGACTTAATTACATGGTGGAAAGCAGTTCACGGGCACGAGCCTCGCGAGACGCGCTGGCTGAGATGGTACCGCGATACGGTGACCCGAGGCCTTTCCAATGCCAGTGCCGTGGTAGCGCCTTCCAACTGGATGCGAGAAGCGTTACGCAACTGCTATCCGGCGTTGCCGCAACGTGAAGCAGTGATCTATAATGGACGTAATCCGATATTTTTTAATCCTTACGTCAGCAAAGAAGACTCTGTCTTGTCTATAGGTCGCCTGTGGGATCCCGGCAAACAGGTCTCGCTTCTCGCTCAACACCAGCACCCGTTCTCAATTTGCATTGTCGGAGCGGACAACCCGACATATAGTCCGCGAACGCCTATTCGCGCTGACGTAAAACTGGCTATTGACCGGGTTAATGTTGCCCTGAAGGGACCGCAGACCGAATCACAACTGCGCGTACTCTATAGCCGGGCGGCAATCTACGCGGCCACTTCGCGCTACGAGCCGTTTGGCGTTGCTACCCTGGAAGCGGCGCTCTCACGCTGCGCTATTGTTGCCAACGACATTCCAAGTCACCGCGAAGTTTGGGGTGACGCTGCGCTGTACTTCGAGGCTAACGACGCCAATAGCCTTGCCAATACAATCCAGTTGTTGAGCAGCGACCGCGAGCTGTGTCGGACCTATGGCCAACTTGCGTATCAGCGCGCTCGCGAGAAATTCACTGCCCGACGGATGCTTGACCAATACCTCGAACTTTACCGCGACCTCATGCATAGAAGAGCGGCCGCCGCCTAGTTGTGTGGATACTTGGCAGCCTTCCCCGTGATAGTTTTCCTGGCTGAGTTCATAAGACGCGACGCCACTCAATCATCAACATGGTATTGTTCTTTAGAATTTTTGGAGGAGATTCGGATGGCTCAAGTCAGAATTACTGTTCGACGGAATGGACCGTATCGTGTGGAGGCTCCTGAAGGGGCTGTCGAGCTCGTAGACGCTGATGGCAACCCCTACAACTTGACAGGAAAGCCAGCTTTCTCACTCTGCCGATGCGGCGGATCCGTCAACAAGCCTTTCTGCGATGGTACTCATACTCGGATTGGCTTTCAGGCAGCCGAAGCGGCCGTAAAGGCAGCCGACGATCAGAAAAACGTTTGAGTTGGTGGTTGTTGGCCGAAGTGGCCGAAGCGGGATGCTTCGGCCAACGAGAATAGATAAGCTATTGCTGGCGTCTTGCCGGCTGGCGGCTTCTCTGACATTGCTTGCTTGTCTTCCTTTGGAGCGATGCTCTTGGCCTGCTTTAGATGATCTTCCAGGGTAGGAAGAGTCTGGGAAGCGAAGCTCTTCAAGTCATCGTCCT
>Ga0126384_10000886_pt1 | contig 17305 bp, 11 predicted proteins | sample PanSoiMetPlot_36_FD_92543 | JGI IMG/M metagenome (GOLD analysis project Ga0126384, IMG submission 92543) | Tropical forest soil microbial communities from Panama - MetaG Plot_36 | ecosystem: Environmental > Terrestrial > Soil > Tropical forest > Bulk soil | place: Panama | collected 2016-02-17 | reverse complement strand
TGACCGACCGCATCACGACTGTTTCAGTCTTGATGAGGTCCTTACCAAATTTCACGCCACTGAGCATCGCGCCGTCGGTGACGCCGGTGGCCGCGAACAGGCAGTCGCCGCGCACCATGTCCTCGATCTCGTAGCGCTTGCGCGGATCGGTGATGCCCATCTTCGTCGCCCGTTCGCGCCGCTCGTCGGTGTCGAGGACCAGCCGGCATTGCATCTGGCCGCCGATGCAGCGCAACGCGGCCGCCGCCAACACACCCTCGGGCGCCCCACCAATGCCCATATAGATGTCGACGCCGGTCGCCTCCGGCTCCGCGGTATGGATGACGCCGGCGACGTCCCCGTCGGTGATGAGCCGTACCGCGGCGCCGGCCCTGCGCACCGCCGCGACCATATCGGCGTGGCGTGGCCGGTCGAGGATGAGCGCCGTGATGTTTTCGGGCTTGACCCCTTTCGCCCGGGCAAGCTTGACGATGTTATCGGCGGCAGGCGCGTCGAGGTCGACCACACCTTTGGGATAGCCGGGCCCGATGGCGATCTTTTCCATATAGACGTCGGGCGCGTGCAGCAGCGTGCCCTCGTCGGCCATGGCCACCGTGGCGATCGCGCCTGGCATGTTCTTGGCGCAGAGCGTCGTGCCCTCAAGCGGATCAACCGCGATATCGACCTTCGGACCTATTCTGGTTCCGACCTCCTCACCGATGAACAGCATCGGCGCCTCGTCGAGCTCGCCCTCCCCGATCACGACGGTGCCGTGGATCGGAAGATTGTTGAGCTCGCGCCGCATGGCGTCGACGGCGGCTTGATCGGCGGCCTTCTCGGCTCCGCGTCCCCGCAACCTTGCTGCCGAAACAGCCGCGCGCTCGGTCACGCGGACGATTTCGATCGTGAGGATGCGTTCGATCACCAGATGCGGCTGGACAGTGATCGAGGGCGCTCGTTCTTGGTCCCGCTTGTTCATGGCGTCGCCCTTTGGACTCATCAGCTCTTCTCGATGCGAATCACTTGCGGCTTCTCGGCGAGCACGCCATCCCGCTCGATCGCGGCCAGCGCCCGGCGCATGGCATCCTCGCTGGTAGCATAGGTGATGAGGGCGACCGTGGCAGGCTTGTCGGCGCTGCGCGGATCGTCGCCGCCGTGAGGCACCGGGCCGCGACCGCGCTGCACAATGGATTCGAGCGAGATGGTCTCGTCCGCCATGCGGCGCGCGATGGTCGCCGCCGTGCCGGGACGATCGACCGCGGCAAGCCTGATGTAGTAGCCGCCCTCGTGGCGCTGGATCGGCGCGCGTTGCGGCTTGCTGAGACCGTCAACCGGCCGCCCGAACGCGCGCACCCGTCGGCCGGCGGCAAGGTCGGTGATGTCGGCGACGACCGAGGCGGAGGTTGCAGCGCCGCCGGCGCCCGGGCCCATCAGCGTAAGCTCCATGGTGTCGGCATCGATGGCGATCGCATTGGTGACGCCGTCGACGCCTGCGACCACGGTGCCCTGTCGCACCATAGTCGGGTGAACGCGCTGCTCGATGCCTGCGCTGGTGCGCTGGGCAACGCCGAGAAGCTTGACACGATAGCCGAGCTCTTCGGCAGCCTCGAGATCGGCGAGCGAGATCGACTCGATTCCCTCCACGTGCACCGCCTCGGCATCGATCTCGGTGCCAAAGGCGAGACTGGTAAGGATCGCAAGCTTGTGGGCGGTATCGAAGCCGCCGATGTCGAAGGTCGGATCGGCCTCGGCATAGCCAAGCTTCTGCGCCTCCTTCAGGCATGCCGCGAACGACAGCCGCTCCTGGTACATCCGGGTCAGGATATAGTTGCAGGTGCCGTTGAGGATGCCATAGATGCGCGACACCCGGCTGCCGCCCAGCCCCTCGCGCAGCGTCTTGACGATCGGTATGCCGCCCGCCACCGCCGCCTCAAAGTTGAGCGCGGCATTCTTCGATTCGGCAAGCCGCACAAGCGCGGAGCCATGGCGCGCCAACAGCGCCTTGTTGGCGGTGACCACCGACCGGCCGATCGAGAGCGCCGCCTCGACCGAACTCTTGGCGGGATCGCCCTCCCCGCCCATCAGTTCGACGAACACATCGATGCCGGGCGCCCGCGCGAGCGCGACCGGATCGTTGAACTTGTGCAGCTTCGAAAGGTCGAGCGTTCGGTCCTTGGGCGGATCCTTGGAGACGTAAGCCACCAGTTCGATCGGGCGACCGGCGCGCTCAGCGAGGGCCGCGCGTGAACGTGCAAGCATCGAGGCCACGGCCGAGCCGACCGTGCCCAATCCGGCGAGGCCCACTCTCAGCGGTTCGGCCATGGCTAATCCGGAAACGCGGCTCCTGTTTCAGCCGCGTTTGGCGAGCGGCACCACGTTGTGCAACTTTTCCGGACCGGTTTCAAGAAAGCGACGAATGTTGCGGGCGGCCTGGCGAATGCGCTGCTCATTCTCGACCAGCGCGATGCGAACGAAGCCTTCGCCGCGCTCGCCGAAACCGGTTCCTGGCGACACCGCCACTTCGGCCTTCTCGACCAGGAGCTTCGAGAACTCGACGCTGCCGAGCGTCTGGAACGGCTCCGGGATCGGTGCCCAGGCGAACATGGAGGCGCGCGGCGCCGGCACATGCCACCCGGCGCGGCCGAAGCCTTCCACCAGGACGTCACGGCGGCGCTTGTAGGTCGCGCGCATGTCCCGGATGCAATCCTCAGGTCCATTGAGCGCCGCAGTCGCCGCCACTTGGATCGGCGTGAAGGCTCCATAGTCGAGATAGGACTTCACGCGCCCGAGCGCGGCAATGATGCGCTCATTGCCGACTGCGAAACCGATGCGCCAGCCAGGCATCGAGAAGGTCTTCGACATCGAAGTAAATTCGACCGCAAGATCCATCGCGCCCGGCACCTGCAGTACCGAGGGCGGCGGGTTGTTGTCGAAATAGACCTCCGCGTAAGCAAGGTCAGAGAGGATCAGGATGCCGTGCTTCTTCGCGAACGGAACCAGGTCCCGGTAGAAGTCGAGTTCGGCCACATAGGCCGTCGGATTCGACGGATAGCAGACCACGACTGCAAGCGGCTTTGGGATCGAATGCACGATCGCGCGCTCGAGGGTCGAGAAGAATGCAGGGGTCGGCTCCGACGGCACCGAGCGGAGCACCCCTCCCGCCATCAGGAAGCCGAAGGCATGGATCGGATAGCTAGGGTCGGGCACCAGCACCACGTCGCCGGGCGCCGTGATCGCCTGCGCGACATTGGCAAAGCCTTCCTTGGAGCCGAGCGTCGCGATGACCTGGGTCTCGGGATTGAGCTTCACGCCGAACCGGCGCTCGTAGTAGGCCGCCTGCGCCCGGCGCAGCCCTAGGATACCCTTGGAGGCCGAATAACGGTCGGTGCGCGGCTTGCCGAGCGTGTCCTTGAGCTTGTCGATCACATGGGCCGGCGCCGGCAGATCCGGATTGCCCATGCCCAGGTCGATGATGTCGGCGCCCGCGTTGCGCGCAATCGCCTTGGCGCGATTGACCTGCTCGAACACGTAAGGGGGCAGTCGGCGGATGCGATGAAATTCTTCCATGAGCAAGCCCTGCGCGGCGACTCCCGCCCGGCGGGCGGTCGCAAGTCTTTTATCACCGGGTGCCGGCGCCGCCAGGGGGTGTAGTGCCGGTCGCCGCCGATTCCGTGCCGGCACCCTGGCGCGCAGCGCGTTCGCGGCTAGCGATCAGTTCCTCCTGCAACCGCTTCTTCTCGGCCTCGTTGAGCGGGGTGTCGCCGCGCGCTGGCGGCATGTCATGGACCGAAGGGAAAGCCGGAGGGTTCGCAGGACGCTCGGGGGTGCCCTCGGGCAGGCCGCCAACTGCGGGGGGCAGCACGTCGATGACCGAGGAGCAGCCGGCCGTCGCAGCGGCCAGCAGCAGGGTCGCGAGCATACGTACGCAATGCCGGTAGCGAGATGGTGAGAACGTCATTATCGATGTCCGGGCCACGTCCCGCTGCCGGCAGGCAGTGACCGGCATGCCCGCCCTCAACAGCCGCCAAGGCCGCCAACAACCCCAACCTCTGACAAATATTCCTATAATATGTCCAAAGCAAGGTAGGCTCGTCACCGCGGCTTGCGAAGCCAGCCACACCCGGTGGGCCGGCCTGCGGAGGCGCGATATCCGGTAGCGACAATCGTGCGGCTGCAATCGCTCGGAGACGATTCTGGTGCGACGCTAGAAGTGCGGTTCAAGCCTTGCGGTGACCTTGGCCAGCGTCCACATGGCCAATATCACGTTCTCGTTGGACGAAGCAGAACAGAAGTTAATCGAGGCGCCCACGTGACAGCCCCTTCGGAACAGGGCCCGCAGTTCGATTTGGAGGAATTCGCCAGGAACGTCGCCCGCATGGTCGAGGAAGGCGGCAAAGCGCTCGCCGCCTATATCAAGCCGCGCGAGCAAGGCCGCGTCGACGGCGAGCACGCCGAACATGCCGAACTCATCGATATGGTGAGGACGCTCGGCCGCGTCGTCCAATATTGGCTGAGCGACGCTCAGCGGCTGGTCGATCTGCAGTTTACACTGAGCAAGTCCTACCTCGATCTGTGGGCCAGCGCGGTTAAGCGCATGGCCGGCGAAGAGACCGGGCCGGTAATCAAACCCGACGCGCGCGACAAGCGCTTTGCCGACCCCGAATGGTCACGCAATCAGTTCTTCGATTTCCTCAAGCAAGCCTATCTGCTGACCGTCCAATGGGCGAACCACCTGGTTGCCGACGCCAAGGACCTCGACCCGATCACACAGCAGAAGGCCGAGTTTTATACACGCCAGATCGCCAATGCGATCGCTCCGTCGAATTTCGTGCTGACCAACCCGGAACTGTTGCGCGAGACGCTCGCATCCAATGCCGCGAACCTCGCGCGCGGCATGCACATGCTGGCCGAGGATATCGAGGCGGGCGGCGGGGACCTGCGCATCCGCCAAACCGATCTGCGGACGTTTGAAGTCGGACGCAATCTCGCGGTCTCGCCGGGCAAGGTCATTTTCGAGAACGAGCTGATGCAGCTCATTCAGTATGCGCCGGCGACGGCAGCCGTGCTCAAGCGGCCAGTCCTGATCGTGCCGCCGTGGATCAACAAGTTCTACGTGCTCGATCTCACGCCGGAGAAGTCCTTCGTCAAATGGTGTGTCGAGCAGGGATTGACCGTCTTCATGATCTCGTGGGTAAATCCCGACGCGAAACTCGCCGCGAAAACCTTCGAGGACTACGTGCACGATGGCCCGCTCGCGGCGCTGGATGCAATCAAGCAGGCAACCGGCGAGAGCAAGGTCCACACCATCGGCTATTGCGTCGGTGGGACGCTTCTTGCGATCACGCTCGCGCGCATGGCGGCTAATCGCGATCACCGGATCACTTCGGCGACCTTCTTCGCGAGCCAGGTCGATTTCACTTATTCTGGCGACCTCAAAGTATTCGCCGACGAAGAGCAGATTGCGGCGATCGAGCGGGAGATGGCCGATCGCGGCTATCTCGAGAGCAGCAAAATGGCGAATTCCTTCAACCTCATGCGCTCGAATGATCTGATTTGGCCGTACGTGATCAACAACTATTTCAAGGGCAAGGAACCGATGCCCTTCGATCTGCTCTACTGGAACTCCGACTCGACGCGCATGGCCCCGGCCAACCATTCCTTCTACCTGCGCAACTGCTACCTCAACAACAATCTCTCGCGCGGCGAGATGAAGATCGACGGCAGCCCGATCGATCTCAAGAAGGTCAAGGTGCCGATCTACAACCTGGCAACGCGCGAGGACCATATCGCCCCGGCGAAGTCAGTGCTGCTCGGCTCCAAGTTCTTCGGCGGGCCGGTGCGTTTCGTGCTCACGGCTTCGGGCCACATCGCCGGCGTGATCAATCCGCCGGCGAAGAACAAATACCAGTACTGGACCGGACCGAAGCGAAGCGGCGCCGACGTCGACAAATGGCTCACCAAGGCGACCGAGCATCCCGGTTCCTGGTGGCCCGATTGGTTCGCCTGGCTCAAGCAGCAGAGCCCGAAGGAGGTGAAGGCGCGTGAGCCCGGCGGCGGCAAGCTCAAACCGATCGAGGATGCGCCGGGCAGCTATGTGAAGGTGCGCGGTTAGCGTTCATGGAAACAGCGCAACCTGATCGATGCCCGTGGTCTCGGGAAAGCCGAGCATCAGGTTCATGTTCTGCACTGCCTGGCCGGAGGCGCCCTTGGTGAGATTATCCAAGGTCGCGCAGATGATGGCGCGGCCGGCGACACGGTCGGCGGTGACTCCGATGAACGTCATGTTCGAGCCCCGCACGTGTCGGGAGTGCGGCATCCGGCCAAACGGCAAGACATGCACAAAGGCCTCCGCCGCATAGGTCTTGGTCAGTATCGCATGCAGGTCTTGCGGCGACGCGTTGTGTCCCCGCACATAGATGGTCGAGAAGATGCCGCGGTTCATTGGCACGAGATGCGGCGTGAATGTCACTACCACCTTGCGGCCTGCGGCCTTGCTGAATTCCTGGTCGAGCTCGGCCATGTGCCGGTGGTGGCCGACCCCGTAGGCGTTGAATCCCTCGGACACTTCGGAGAAGAGCATCTCCTCCGTGGCCGAACGCCCTGCTCCGGTCATCCCGGACTTGGCGTCGATCACGATCTCGTCGGGATCGACCGCTTTGGCCTTGAGCAAGGGAATGAGCGGAAGCTGCGCGCATGTCGTGTAGCAGCCGGGATTGGCGACGAGTCCCGCCTTGGCGATCTCTTCCCGGTAGATCTCGGTCAGGCCATAGACTGCGTGCTTCTGCAGTTCCGGCGCATGATGCTCGTGCCCGTACCAATGGGCATAGGCGGCGCAGTCGGAGAGCCGGAAATCGGCGGACAGATCGATCACCTTGATGGTCCGCGCGCTGCCGAGCAGCTCCTTGATCACCTTCTGCGTCGTCGCATGCGGCAAGGCGCAGAAGACAAGGTCGAGACTGCCCTTCTTCCAGTCGACGCTCTCGATCGACGTCAGTCGCGGCAGATCGAATGGCGCGAGTTGCGCGAACACGTCGCCCATGGCCTGGCCGGCGCGGCGGTCGGCCGTGAGCAGCGCGATGTCGACGCCCGGATGGCGGATGAGCAGCCGCACGAGTTCGGCGCCGGTATAGCCCGACGCGCCGAGCACGCCGATTCCGGCTTTGGCGTTGGACTCTTTGGCCATGGCTCAATCCTTCGCGTCAGGGCGAACGGAGGAGGCAACACGGCGGAGATGACAAGGGATGCCGCAGGACCTCATCCGGCGGCACGGGTGAACGATCAACGACCGCACGCCCGCGCCGCAGTGGCGCGACGGAAACGGCGGATGTGAAGACGGCTGATCGTCATGGCGGGCCATATAATGGTCTCGCCTGTCACGGTCAAGGAATGCCGAAACAGGCGCTTCGCCGACGCGCGGCGAAGGCGGGCCACGAGCTGTTCGAGCACTTCGCTTCAGATTGTCGGATTCCACGGCATCGGCACGACGCGATAGCCGCCCTCCGCCTTCTCGACATGGGCAAGCCCCGGGAAAGGATAGTGGAAGCCCTGCACCAGGAGCCTGTCGGAAACCAGCATGTCGTAAACCATGCGGCGCGTCGCCACCGCCTGCACCGGGTCCTGATCGAAGGAGGCGGCCCAATCCGGATGGCGGGCGAACAGGTCGGGATGGTTGGTCACGTCCGATTGGATGTAGAGGCTGGCCGAGCCCGACGAGAGCATGAAGGAGGTATGGCCGATGCAATGACCGACGGTCGCGAGCGGCATCAGCCCCGGAGCCAGCTCCTTCTTCCACTCGTAGGGCGTGACCTTGCGGCCGAGCGCGTCGAAGACGCGCCGGTTATTCTTGAAGAGATCTTCCATGCGGCCTTTGGAGGCGCGGCTCATCTCGCCGTCGTCCATCCAGAATTTCCATTCCGCGGCGGGCACCAGCACTTCCGCATTGGCGAAGGCGAGCTTGTTGTTGGCGTCGAGCAGTCCGTTCACGTGGTCGGCATGGAAGTGGGAGATCACCACGAGATCGACGTCGCTGGGATCGATGCCGGCAACCTTGAGGTTGGCGGGCAGCTGGCCTAGTTCGCCTTTGGTCTGAGCGAACGCACCAGGCCCGTTGCCGGTATCGATGAGAACGACCTTCGACCCGATATTCACCACGATCGGCGCATAATGATGGATCATCCGGTCGGGTGGCAGATAGGCGGCCTCGAGCGCCTTGCGGACTTCCCCGATCGGAGCGCTGACGACGTAACTTTCGGTCAGTGGGAACCAGCGGGCGCCGTCGGTGAGCACCGTCACCTCAGCGGTACCGACCTTGTAACGATAGAAGCCTGGCGCCTGCTTGCCGATGGGCGGCGCGGCCGCTCGCGCAGCCGGCGCTGCAAACTCGGCCGCTACCATTGCGGTTGCCGCGGCGCTACCCGTAAGCATGACGCGGCGAGTGGGGTCGATCATGGTGTCCTCCCGAAAGTTCCGTGATGCCTTGATGGCGTCTTCGGCTCGAAGCGATCAGCGTCCTGACAATAACATGACCAAAGGACGCCTTCACATCGCCTCAAACACCAGCGTCCATGCGTTATTCCCGTTCCCCCGCTTGCCACCGCCATGGCTACAGCGGATAAACGACGCGCCATGAGCTCCACCGACCTGCCCACCGGCGACCTGACGCGGCCGGCGGCGGCCCAGCATGGGCTGCTGCTGCCGATCCTCACCGCAGCCATCTTCCTCAGCGCCGCGCTCCTGTTCGCGGTCCAGCCGATGTTCACCAAGATGGTGCTGCCGCGGCTTGGCGGCGCGCCGCAGGTATGGTCGGTCGCGATGGTTTTCTTCCAGGCGGCCCTGCTCGCGGGCTACGGCTATGCCCACTTGCTGACCCGCTATGCCCCGGGCCAGAAGTCATTCTTCATCCAGCTCGCGGTCATGATCGCCGCTTGTTTCACCCTGCCGCTTTCCATCGCCAGCGGCTGGGGCAAACCGCCCCCTGTCGGTGAGGCCTTCTGGCTGCTCGGACTGTTCGCGGCCTCGATCGGGCTCCCGTTCTTCGCGCTCGCGGCCAACAGCCCGCTGTTGCAGGCGTGGTTCGCGCGCACCGATCACCCGGCGGCGCGCGATCCATATTTTCTCTACGCTGCGAGCAACGTCGGAAGCTTCCTGGCGCTCCTATCCTATCCCCTGCTCGTCGAGCCGCTCATTCGTCTCTACGATCAGACCTGGCTTTGGACGATCGGGTTCTACGTCCTGATCCTGCTGATCGCCGGCAGTGGAGGCCTGCTCCGGCGTTGGCTCGATCGACCCGCGAGCGCGGTGACCGTTGAGGCGGCCGCGGCGCCGGCGCCGACTTGGCGTGATGTGCTGATCTGGGTCGGCCTGACGGCGGTGCCCTCCGGACTGTTGATTGCGGTCACCGCCCACATCTCCACGGACGTGGCGGCCGTGCCGCTGTTGTGGGTGATCCCGCTTGCGCTATATCTCCTGACCTTCGTCATCGTGTTCTCGCGCTGGCCGATCATTCCCCATTTCATTGTCGTCGCCGTCCAGCCGATCTTCATACTCGCGTTGATCGCCCTGATCGTCTTCGACGTCTCGAGCTTGTCGCCGCCGTCGGGCGCGACCGGCATTGTGGGGACATTGATCGGTTTCATTCAATATATCGGCGCATTCCTCGCATCGCCGTTCAAGTCGATCATCGGACAGGTCGCGCTGCACGTCACGGTATTCTTCCTCTGCGCGCTGGTCTGCCACGGGGAACTCGCGCGCCGGCGCCCGGCGCCGCGCTACCTCACCGCCTTTTACATGTGGATGTCGGCGGGGGGCATGATCGGCGGCATCGCCGCCGGCCTCATTTCGCCCTACGTGTTCAACTGGATCGCCGAGTACCCGATCCTGATCGCGCTCGCTGTGTTATGCCGGCCCGGCCTCGCAGTGCCGAAGTCTCGCGTCGAGCAGGGCATTTTTTTCGGCGCCCTGGCGGTGGCGGCGCTGTCACTGGTCCTGTTCCGGGCCTTCGAAGTCGACATCGATACTTACGTCTTCAACTGGGTCGTCGCCGCGCTCCTCATCGTGACGGTGCTGTTCTGGCGCGACCCCTTGCCGTTTGCGGCGATCGTCGCCTTCGTGCTCATGGCCAATCACGTCATCGTCGACTCAGTCGGCGCCCGTACCGTGCGCAGCTTCTTCGGCGTGATGAAGATTTCGGAATCGGCGGACGGCCGGTTCCGCCTGCTTTCGCATGGCACCACGCTGCACGGCGGCCAGCGCATTCGCGACGCCGAAGGCAATCCGGTCACCGGCCGGCCGCAACCGATCATGTATTACTATGATGGCTCAGGCATGGCGCAGGTTCTCGACGCCGCGCGCACCCACAAGACGCCGATCCGCTATGCCGTGATCGGACTCGGCACCGGCTCGCTCGCCTGCCGCGCCGAACCGGGCGACACGGTGCACTATTACGAAATCGATCCCGCAGTCATTCGCATTTCGACCAATCCTGAAAATTTCACTTATCTGACGGAATGCAAGCCGGAGCGCATCATCTTGGGGGATGCGCGGCTCACGCTCGACGAAGCGCCAGACGGCAGCTACGACGTCATTATTGTCGACGCGTTCACATCCGACGCCATCCCGATTCACCTGGTCACGCGCGAGGCGATGGCGATCTATCTCAAGAAGATCGCGCCGGGCGGAATCGTGACGATCCACGTGTCGAACAGGCATCTCGAGCTTGCCTCGGTCGTGGCCGGCATCGCGGCCGCCAACGGCATGGTCGCACGCGTCAATGAAGGCACGGATGTGGTCGAGAACGACGCGGAATATGTGTTTCTCGGCACCGTGGTGGCAACGGCGCGCACGGATGAGGACTTGGGCCCGCTCGCCAAGTCGGAACATTGGGAGCTGCAGCAACCCGACCCCAAGCAATGGGTTTGGACCGACGACTATTCCAACATCATTGGCTCGCTCATTCGCAGGTTGAAGGAATGATCGACTGACGGCCGGGACCGATCATGCGCGCCTCCGATGTCCCCACCGACGAAATCAAGCAAGGCGCCACCTCGCCGCGGGGCCTCCTGCCCGCCCTGACCGTAGCGATATTCCTGAGCGCCGCGCTTCTGTTCGCGGTGCAGCCGATGTTCACCAAGATGGTGTTGCCGCGGCTCGGCGGTTCGCCACAGGTGTGGACGGTGGCGATGGTGTTCTTTCAGGCGACGCTGCTCGCCGGTTACGCCTATGCTCGTGCGCTCACGCGCTTGGCGCCGCTGCGCGTTTCGATCCTCACCCACCTTGCCGTCATGATTGCTGGATGCCCGCTGCTGCCGTTGGCGATCGCAAGCGGCTGGGCGAGGCCACCGGCGGGCCACGAAGCGTGGTGGTTGCTTACACTATTCGGCGTCTCGATCGGGTTGCCGTTCTTCGCGCTGGCTGCCAACGCGCCCCTGCTGCAGGCATGGTTCGCACGCACCGATCATCCGGCGGCGAAGGACCCCTATTTCCTGTATGCGGCCAGCAATGTGCTTCGGGGCGCTGGTCGCCTATGCACTCGTAGTCGAGCCCTTTCTGCGGCTAACGGATCAGACCTTCTTGTGGTCGGTCGGCTTCTATCTCCTGATCGCGCTCATTGCAGCGTGCGGCTTGCTGTCGTGGCGTGCCGGCGACCGTCCGCTGGAGCCCGTCACATCGGAAACGACGACTGTCCCGTCCTGGCGAGACGCAGCCGTCTGGGTCGCGCTCGCGGCGGTTCCGGCCGGCCTCCTGGTTGCGGTCACCGCGCACATTTCGACCGACATCGCGGTGGTGCCGTTGCTCTGGGTCATCCCTCTGTCGCTCTATCTTCTCACCTTCGTCGTCGCATTCGCGCGCCGGCAGATCATCCCGCACACCGTCGTGATGCTGCTGCAGCCGATTGTCGTTTTCATCCTTGTGGTGCAGACGTTGTTCTATCCTTTCGAAAGGATTCCGACGGTCGTTGCCGTACATCTCTTGGTGTTCTTCGTCAGCGCGCTGATGTGCCACGGCGAACTCGCGCGCCGGCGTCCGGCGCCGGAGTACTTGACGTCGTTCTACTTGTGGCTTTCGCTCGGCGGCATGATCGGCGGGGTGCTGACCGGTCTCGTCGCGCCCCTCGTCTTCAACTGGGTGGTCGAATATCCGCTACTGATTGGGGGCGCGGTTCTCTGCCAGTGGCTGATGCCCGTGCCCAAAACGATCGTCGAACGCCCGATCCGCTATGGATTGGTGGCGGCATCACTCCTGATCGTCGTGTTTTGGAATATCTATTTCGGCACGGCCCTAGCCGTGGCCGCGCTGCTGTTGCGAATCCCGCTGGTCCCGGCGATCGTCGTCGCCGGACTGTTGTTGCACAACAATCTTCTTTCCGAATGGCGCGGCACCGCCATTTTCCTGCGCAGCTTCTTCGGCGTGCACCGAATCACCGAGGCCGAGCGCGGACAATTTCGGGTATTGTCTCATGGACTCATCGTCCACGGGGCGCAGCGTCTGCGCGACGCCACGGGCAGGCCGGAGGTAGGACGTCCGCAACCCCTCGCCTACTACTTCTACGGATCGCCATTCGGTCAGGTGATCAACGCGGTGCGTGCACGCGTCGGCGGCCCCATTCGCTACGCCGTGGTCGGCCTGGGGACCGGCGCGCTGGCCTGTCATGCCTGGCCGAACGACACCGTCGACTATTACGAGATCGATCGGTCATTGTTCGTATCGCCCGCGACCCCGCGCTGTTCAGCTTCATCGAGGCGTGCGGAACCAATACGACAATTGTAGTCGGCGACGCCCGGCTGACCCTGGCCGATGCGCCTGACGCAAGCTACGACCTGTTGATCGTTGACGCCTTTTCGGCCGACGCCATCCCGGTTCATCTCATCACCCGCGAAGCGATCGCAATCTACATGGCGAAGCTTCGTCCGCACGGCGTCCTGCAGCTGCATCTGTCGAACCGCAATCTCGAGCTTGCCTCGGTCGCGACCGGCGCCGCCGCCGCTAACGGCCTTATCGTGCGTGTGAACGAGGCAACCGATCTGTGGGATGTCGACAATTTTCGGCTCCTCGGGACCAATGCGGCGGTGGCGCGCCGCGAGGAAGACTTTGGCACACTTGCGCAACGGGACGACTGGGTACGGCAAGAGCCCGACCCGGCCCAGGAGGTGTGGAGCGACGAGTATTCCAACATTGCCGCAGCGCTGGTGCGAAAACTCAAGGAGTAGCTGCGCGGCGGATCCAAGTACGGCCTGTCATCGCGCTGACGCAAGCGGCACGACGCTGAAGCTTCGCGGCCCGTCCCCTTCTCGCCAGATCGCGGGCATGGTCAGGTAGGCTGACTCAAGGTGACGTCGAAACCGATCGCTATCGGTGGAGATCGCGCTGCAAGCGCGGGGTGCACCGGCCTAACCGCCGGCGCCCCAGATCCACCTGATGAATTTGCCCACGAAGTCTCCGAGCGTCAGCAGCATCGCAGCCCAGAGGAATGCCGAGGCGAAATTGGTGATCTGGAAGCGCCAGAATGGCATCTGGAAGATGCCGGCGACGAGCGGGACCGAGGCGCGCAAAGGTCCGAAGAATCGTCCGATGACAATCGCCAGCGCTCCCCATCTCTTCACGAAGGCCTCGCCCTTCGGGATCAGTTCCGGATGCCGCGAGAGTGGCCAGATGTGCTGGACGGTGTGCTCGAGCTTCTTCCCGATCCAATAGGACAGCCAGTCGCCGAGCGCCGCGCCGATCGACGCTGCGATCCAAATCGGCCAGAAATTGATCTCGCCCGCGGTGATCAGCGCGCCCATACCGATCAGCGCTGCCCATGCTGGCAGCAGCAGCGAGATGAAGGCGAGCGACTCGCCGAAGGCGAGGACGAAGGCGATCGGCGTCGCCCAGGCCTGATGGGCGCGGACAAAATCGATGATCTGGAGCGCATAGGCTTCAAGGCTTGCGAACATGGGGGGCGACCTGGGGCGTGGCGGCCCGACCTTTAGCCCGCCAGCGGGTACAACACCAGAAGCATACCACCACCTGTCACATGCGCGCTAAAAAAGCCCCGCGTGGGCGGTGCGGGGCTTGGCAGAGCGGGGCTCGGCAGAGCGGCAACGGGCCGCTCCGGAGTTTTACTCGACCGTAACTGTCCGCTGTTCGGACGAGGCCGCGCGCTTGGCGGTCTCCATGCGCGTGGCGACCAGATCGATCGCAATCGCATCTGCACGGTTGCCGATCTTGAGCGCAGCATCGAGGATGACGGCACCCTGCCGGTAGACCTTCTCGGTCGCAGCCGCCGCCCCGCGGCCACCGACCGATCCGATGACCTCGGCCACGTCGGCAATGGCGGTGCCGGCGTATTGCGCAGCGTCGACGGCGCGGAACGCGAGATAGTCCTCGCTCGCCATGCTGATCGAGTTGATGAGTCCGGTCAGATGGACACCACGGCCGTGCCAATCCTGTCCCGAGAGCTCCTTCACGACAGCAACCGCTTCCTGGATGGTCGCTACCCCACGGCAGCGGCGAGCCTCCCGGCCGCGCCCGGCAAATTCGAAGGCTTCCGGCAAGATCTCCGACACGGTTCGACGCAGGATAAGCGCAACGCGCTCCAGGTCGGTCTCAAGCGTGTCGGCCGAACTGGCAAGCCGGGTGACAAAGGGCATCAGCAGCTCTTGCCGCAGCGCATCGCTGAGCACGATCTCGTTGAGGCACATGGCGTAGAGCGCCAGCGGACGCGAGAACGACGCCGGGCAGTCGTCGATGCGCCGAACCGGCGTGTACGGGTAGCCGGCAGCGACGATCGCCGCCTCGTTGATGCAGGTGCCGCCGTCGGGGCCCGGAAACTCATGGCTCCCGCGCAGAATCTTCCAGTTCAGGATTCGCCCGAAGTCGAAAGGCGTGGTTGTCTCAGCGCGCGGCGACGCCCGGTTTAGCAGGCTTTTGAAATTGAACATGGCAGACTCCTGTTGGCTCCTCGATACTGCAATAATCTTGGCGACGGATTTGGCGCAGATCGTGGCAAGCCGGCGGCGTTCCGGCGGCAGGTACGTGAAATCACGGAAATCGGGGGAGTTGCGCGGCGGCAAAATCCGCCGCTGCGTCTCAGGAATGGATCACGCCCGGGCCCTCGTCCATGGCATAGTCATTCCACGTGATTCGTCCCCGAGGTACAACAAAGTCTAATTGAATCATGGGCAAAACTGCCAAGAGACCCGCGGTCCCGACCCGCGACCTGTTCGATACGCCAGCGTCGCGCGGTGCTGCTTACCGCGGCAAGGGCAAGGCCGCGCGTTCGTCCGGCGGCGGCTACACCGCACGTCACATCGAAGTGCTTGAAGGCCTCGAACCGGTGCGCCGGCGGCCCGGCATGTATATCGGCGGCACGGATGAGAAGGCGATGCATCACCTGTTCGCCGAGGTGATCGACAACGCCATGGACGAGGCGATCAACGGACACGCCACCTGGATCGAGGTGGAGATGGAGGCCGACGGATTTGTGAGCGTGACCGATAACGGGCGCGGCATCCCGGTCGACCCGCATCCGAAATTCCCCAAGAAATCCGCGCTTGAAGTGATCATGACGACGCTGCACGCGGGCGGAAAGTTCGAGTCCGAAGTGTACGACACATCCGGCGGCCTGCATGGCGTCGGTGTTTCGGTGACCAACGCCCTGTCCGAACGGCTCGAGGTGGAGGTGGCGCGCGAGCAGACGCTCTATCGGATGACGTTCGAGCGAGGCAAGCCGAAGGGCAAGCTTGAGAAGGTCGGCCGGGCGCCCAATCGCCGTGGCACCAAGGTGCGTTTCCGCCCGGACCCGCAGATTTTTGGGGCCAAGGCGCATTTCAAGCCCGAGCGCATCTTCAAGATGTCGCGCTCGAAGGCCTATCTGTTCGGCGGCGTCGAGATCCGATGGTCCTGCGCCAAGGAACTCCTGCGTGACGTCGAGAATGTGCCGGAGCGGGGCACGTTCCATTTTGCCGAGGGACTGCGTGATTTTCTTACCGTCCAGCTCGACAGCGCGAACCTCGTTCACTCGGACATTTTCACCGGCCGGGCCGGCGAGACCGGCAAGCATGGCGCGACCGAATGGGCGATAGCCTGGACGGTCGACGCCGATGGCTTTCTCTCCTCCTACTGCAATACCATTCCGACGCCCGACGGCGGGACGCACGAATCGGGGTTGCGCAGCGCGCTGCTGCGGGGCCTCAAGGATCATGCCGAGCGGGTCGGCCAGGGCAAGCGCGCGGCCAACATCACCAGCGAGGACGTGATGAATGGCGCCGGCGCAATGCTGTCGGTGTTCATCCGCGAGCCGGAATTCCAGGGCCAGACCAAGGACCGGCTCGCTACCGCCGAGGCCACGCGCATCGTCGAGAATGCCATCAAAGACCCGTTCGACCTCTGGCTTGGGGCCAACCCGGCGCAGGCAAACAGGCTTCTCGACTTCGTGGTCGAGCGCGCGGAGGAGAGAATCCGCCGCCGCCAGGAGAAGGAGATCAAACGGCAGGGCGCGGTACGCAAGCTGCGCCTTCCCGGCAAGCTCGCCGATTGCACCAGCACCGCCGCGCAAGGCGCTGAGCTCTTCATCGTCGAGGGCGACTCCGCCGGCGGCTCGGCCAAGCAGGCGCGCGACCGGTCAACCCAGGCAATCCTGCCGCTGCGGGGGAAAATCCTCAACGTGGCCTCGGCCGGCAAGGACAAGTTCGCGCAGAACCAGCAGCTCGCCGATCTGATCCAGGCGCTCGGCTGCGGCGCCGGCAGCCACTACCGCGACGGGGAACTGCGCTACGAGAAGGTGATCGTGATGACCGACGCCGATGTCGACGGCGCCCACATCGCGTCACTGCTCATGACATTCTTCTACCGGCAGATGCCGCGGCTCATCGAGAACGGCCACCTCTATCTCGCCGTGCCGCCGCTCTATCGGCTCTCGCACGGCGGTAAGATCGTGTACGCGCGCGACGACAAGCACAAGGCGGAGCTGCTCAAGAAAGAGTTCCACGCCAACGCCAAGGTCGAGGTCAGCCGCTTCAAGGGGCTCGGCGAGATGATGGCGAACCAGCTCAAGGAAACCACGATGGACCCGCGCAAGCGCACCCTGCTGCGGGTGAAAGTCATCGAGGACGAGCGCAAGGCCACCGACAAGTCGGTCGAACGGCTGATGGGCAACAAGCCGGAGGCGCGGTTCGAGTTCATCCAGGAGCGCGCCGAGTTCGCCGACGAAGACATGCTCGACGTGTGAGACAAGAAGCGCGGGACCAAAAACGGAGCCGCCTGCGGCGGCACGATCACGGAGATCGCGCGCTCCCGCAGGCGGCTGCCGCGAGGGACCTTGGTTACCAGCGATCGTAGTAGTACCGAT
>Ga0126384_10000885_pt1 | contig 17314 bp, 20 predicted proteins | sample PanSoiMetPlot_36_FD_92543 | JGI IMG/M metagenome (GOLD analysis project Ga0126384, IMG submission 92543) | Tropical forest soil microbial communities from Panama - MetaG Plot_36 | ecosystem: Environmental > Terrestrial > Soil > Tropical forest > Bulk soil | place: Panama | collected 2016-02-17 | reverse complement strand
TAAAGCGTCGCGTTGATCGTGTGGCTGCTGAAGCTCACTAGCAGCGTATATCCGTCCGGCGCCGACTTGGCGACCGCAGCCGCGGCCAGGTTGCCACCGGCTCCAGCCCGGTTTGCGACCAGTACAGGCTGTTTCAGAGCGGATGCCAACGGTTCAGAAATGGCGCGTGCGATTGTATCCGTGGTGCCGCCGGCCGGGGCACCTACCAACAGTCTGATAGGTCGTGCCGGATAATCGTCGGCACAGGACAGCTGCGTCATTGACAATGAAAGAATTGTTATGGCAGCGAAGAAATGGAAAGTGCCACGCGACTTCACGTGCCAGAACCTTTCTTGCTTTTTGCCGTCGCCGCCGCTTCATATTGTTTACCGAGCGCGATCAATGTCGGTGTTCCGATGACATCATTGAGAGCAGCGAAGTCATACATGCGGTCATGGAACGGCTCTGAGGTGCCGTGGGCGGCAAGCGAGGCATAAAATTCGCTCGCCGTGCGGGCCAATGCGCGCACGATGCCACCAGGGAAAATTGCAAGCGAAAAACCAATCGCTTCCAGATCAGTCGCCGCGAGCGGAGGAGTCTTACCCCCCTCAACCATATTCGCCATCAGCGGCACATCTTTGACCGCGGGCGGAATGCGTTGAAGCTCGGTGCGCGTTTTCGGCGCCTCAACAAACAATACATCGGCGCCCGCATCACGGTAACCTACGGCACGTGCGATGGTACGCTCGAAGCCTTCAACGGCTATGGCGTCGGTTCGGGCAATCACCAAAGTTTCGCGCGAGTGTCGTGCATCGAGCGCGGCTCTGATCTTACCGACCATTTCCTCCGCTGGGATCAGCGTCTTGTTATCGAGATGCCCGCAACGCTTTGGAAATGCCTGGTCCTCGAGCTGGATAGCGCCCGCCCCCGCGCGCTCGAATAGACGGATCGTCCGGCCGACATTCAGCGCATTACCATAGCCGGTATCGGCATCGACGACGAGATGGGCGCCAACGCGGTCGCGGATCATGGCGATCGTGTCAACAACCTCGCTCATGGCGACGAGACCGATATCGGGGCGCCCGAGTCGGGTATAGGCAATCGCAGCCCCCGAGACATAAAGTGCGGAAAAACCGGCCTGCTCGGCGAGATGCGCTGTGAGCGCATCATAGACGCCTGGCGCCACCACAATAGGCTTGCGCGTCAGCCGCGTGCGAAGGTTTACCGCATCAATCATGGTCATAGTCCGAGATAGGCGCGTTTAAGGTTCGGGTCGTTGCGAAGATGATCTGATCCCCCACCCAACACCACGCTGCCATTTTCAAGGATATAGGCCCGGTGGGCCACTTCAAGGCTCTGGACCACGTTCTGCTCGACCAGCAGAAGGGCGATGCCTTGCTTATTTATACGCTGAATTAAGGCAAAGAGCTCTTCGACGAGGAGCGGTGAAAGACCCAGGGAAGGCTCATCGAGAATTAGAAGAATTGGTTCGGCCATAAGACCGCGTCCAATCGCCAGCATCTGCTGTTCGCCGCCCGAGAGGCTGCCGGCGCGTTGCGATTGTCGTTCGGCGAGACGGGGGAAAATGTTGAATACCCGCTCGCGATTCTGCCGCCGACGATTGCGTGCACGCCGGTAGCTCCCAAGATCAAGATTGTCCTTTACGCTTAGGTTGGGAAAGACGCAGCGCCCTTCCGGCACGTGGATGAGCCCACGAGAGACGATGCTCGCCGGTTTCTCTCGGTCGATCGTATGTGCGGCGAAGCGGACAGAGCCTTTCGTGGCGCGCAGCACGCCGGAGATTGTGCGATTGAGAGTCGATTTGCCGGCGCCATTAGAACCGAGTACGGCGACGATTTCTCCCGGACCGACCACAAGGTCGACACCACGCAGCACCTCGGTCTCTCCGTAGCCAGCGTGTAGGTCGCTAACGGCGAGCAATGGGCTAACGTCCATGCGACGCGTCCAGTTTTGCCGCAGCGCCGTGGCCGAGGTAGGCCTCGACGACGAGCGGGTCTGCAACGACTTGCAGCGGCGTCCCCTCAGCGATGACGCGGCCTTCGGCCAGCACGAACACGTGCTCGGCCAGGCTCATCACCGCCTGCATGACATGTTCGATCATTAGGATGGTGATGCCGCTTCGGCACAAATCACGGATAACTGGAACGATGTCTCTGATTTCTGATGGGTTCAGCCCCGCTAGGACTTCGTCCAGCAGTAGAATTTTTGGGTTGGTTGCGAGCGCGCGCGCAAGCTCGAGCCGCTTGCGCCCGGCAACGGTCAATGTGTCGGCCGGCCGGTTGAGGAGTTCGCCTAGCCCCACATCGTGAGCGATCTGATTGGCGGCAGTGAGTGCAGCGCCGCGTGTGCGGTGATGAAGATGGGCGCCGACCAAAATGTTCTCGCGTACCGACAAGCCGACAAAAGGCTGAACAATCTGAAAGGTTCGTGCGATACCGCGCCGCGCGAGGCGATACGGCGGCTCGCCCGTAACGTCCTCGCCGGCGTAGCGGATAGTGCCTTCATTCGTCTTGATAAACCCGGAGATGATGGAAAAGAGCGTGGTCTTGCCGGCGCCATTAGGACCGATGAGTGCGGTGATCCGCCCTTCTAGAGCTGTGAGAGATGCAGCATTGACGGCCAGCAACCCGCCGAATCGACAGGTGACGCGATCGACCGAGAGCAAGGGCTCAGCCATCGCGCGCCTCCCCGGCAGAAGAGATGGCTGGTCCGGTGCGGCGCATCATTAACCTGCGCGCATGCACGAGCCCACCGATCAAGCCACGCGGTGTAAACCAGATAACGAGCACTAGCACTGCGCCATATATAATGAGGTCGAGGCCGGGCGCATCGCCAGCCAAAAACTTTGCCGCCTCGCCCAACGACTTTACGACCAACGCACCGAGCAGCGGACCGAACACGGTGCCGACACCACCGATGATAGAGGTCAGCAATGCCTGGATCGAAATCCAGGTGCCATACGCAATCCCGGAATCCACGAAAAGAAAATATTGCGCATAGAAGCATCCGGCCGCGGCAGTAATGGCGGCTGAAATAACCATTGCTGCCAATTTGACCCCGTTTGCGTTGACACCAAGCGCTTTCGCTGCATCTTCATTCTCACGCACCGCAATTAGCCACAGGCCGAAACGTGAGCGCTCGATCAATTGTGCCGTCACGAGAGATATTCCAACCAGCGCCAGGATGATCCAATAGAACGAGGCGCGGCTTTGAAACTGGAGCGTCCGGATTCCCAGATCGAGCTTGATCAATGTGCCGACGCCGGCGCCAGTGATAGGGGCTACGCTCGCGATGATGCGCAGCACTTCCGCGAACGCGAGCGTAACCAACGCGAAATAAGAGCCGCGCAGGCCGGAGCGAAAGGTGAGTGTGCCCAGTACAGCGCCGAGCGCGGCGCCGGCCGTAATTCCGGCCGCAAAGCCAACCCATGCGTTAATGCCGTAGCGCACCTGCAAGATCGCGGTGACATAGGCGCCCGTGCCGAAGAACGCTGCGTGGCCAAAAGAATACTGCCCACCATAGCCGCCAAGAATGTTCCATCCCTGTCCGGCCAGTGCAATCATCAGCGCAACAATAAGAAAATTGAGCGAGACATTGGAATGCACGACAAATGGCACAGTAGCCAGAGCGGCCAGCGCGGCTACGCTCGGGATCAGCGCCTTCATGCGCGCACCCCGAACAAGCCGCTTGGCCGCATCAGCAGCACAACAATAAAGATGATAAAAATTCCGATCTGACCGAGCGATTCGCCAAGGAACAGGCCAGATAGGCTTTCCGTTACGCCGATGAGCAGAGCGCCGATGAGCGCGCCGGGCACCGAACCCATGCCGCCGAGCACGACGATGGTAAAGGCGACCAGGACGAAGGCGTCGCCGACACTCGGGTTGACGTAATAAGTTGGGATCAGTAGGCAGGCTGCGATGGCGACGCAGGCGGTGCCGAGACCGAAGGTGACGGCATAAACATGCGCGACGTCAATGCCCGCAAGCTCGGCGCCCAGTTTCTCCTTCGCGACGGCGCGAATCGCCCGCCCGATGTCGGTGTACGTCATGATTAGCCAGAGCGCGAGCGCGACTGTAAATGCAGCACCGAAACCAACAACGCGCGCGACAGCAAGATATGTGGACCCAATATCAATTGTCTGGAACGCATAAGGGACATCGATAGTGCGCGTATCGGCGCGGAACGCGTAGAGAAGCGTATTTTCAATGACGACGGCAATGCCAAGGGTCACCAACAGCATATTGCGGTCGTCGCCGTGTGAAGCAGGGCTGATGATGAAGCGTTGCAAGCCATAGCCAAGCGCGAAGAATATGGGCGCAAACAGGAAGACAGAAACGTAAGGATCAAGGCCCAACAGGCGAAAGGCAAAAAAGGCGGCGAACAAGGCCGCGCTTAACAGCGCACCGTGGGCGAAATTAATAATGTGGAGCACGCCGTAGATCAGCGTCAGGCCGAGGGCAACGAGTGCATAGATTGCGCCGATCAACAAGCCGTTGAGGACCGCAGGGATCAGGATGCCGGGCGACAGCACAGAAGCAATGCTTTGAAAATCTTGGTTGCGGGCAGCGCGCTTGATGCGCCACCCACAACTCTATGATACTTACGCCGGCCTCGGGAACACTGGCTTCGCGTTTGCGAAGGCAGACGGCAAGACCACCTTAATGTCGTTGTCGAGCACCTGCGTATTGACCGGCGCAGCACCCTCGTTCTGACCATTGACGAATTTGGTTGGACCGTAAGGCATAAGGTGGTCAGAAAAGGTTGAACTCGCGAGCGCAGCGGTGAGTTTTGCACGGTCGGCGGAGGCCGCGCGCTCAAGCGCGTCGGCGACCAGATAGACGCAGCTGTAGTTCATATACACTTCGTAGGTGAAGAACTGATCCTTGCCTTCGACCTTCTTTTTCAGCACAAGTGCCTTCTCGTTGCGCGGATCGAACCAGTGATTGCAGTCCATAATGTATCTGGCCGCATCGGGGAATTCCTTGACAAACTTGTATGAGGAGGCAGCGCCGCCTAGCACTGAATAGATGCCCTTCGGCTTGATCTGCTGCTGCTGCATGGTACGGGCGAGCAGGACATATTCGTTGTAGTAGTTGGCCGGGATGACGAGATCAGGGTTTTGCGCCTTGATCTTGAGCGCGACGTTGTTGAAGTCGCGGGTCGGCGTCGGATGAGGGATCGTTTCAAGAATCTCAAAACCTTGCTGCGGGAGCTGCGCGTTGAGCAACTTGGCGAGGCCGGAGCCGAATAATGTGTCCTCGTGCACAATCATCACGGTCTTGGCGGGTTTGCCGGCCTGGTCGTTGATGGTAGCAAGATTGGCCAACGCGGTTTTGGAGATGACGCCGAAACCGGGACCAAACCGGAAGGTATTCTTCAGGCCGCGGGTGACGATCGCATCGGCAACGCCGACGTCGACCACATAAGGCAGCTCATAACGCGCCGCCGCCTGCGTCGTAGCGAGGCAGATGTTGCTGGCATAGCCGCCGACAATGCACGCAACGTCGGCGGCATTCATCTTCTCGACCTCGGCGGTACCACCGTCGGGCGTCGACTGAGCATCGCCAAGCACGGCGTCAATTTTGCCCAATCCCTTGATGCCGCCGGCAGCATTGATCTCGTCGATTGCCAGGGTTGCGCCGAGTCGACCTTGCTGGCCGGAGTAAGACAGCGCGCCAGTGACTGGATGCAGCACACCGAGTTTCACCGAAGCGCTTTGTGCTCGCAGCACGGAAGGCATTGCGATGCTGCCGGTTGCCACAGCAGCGACGCCGAATGCCGTCGTAGCGAGGAACCGACGGCGATTGAGCGGATTTTGTTGGTTCGGCATGATGACTTTCCTTGGTTTAGCGCCGGAGTCTGCCCTTCTGTTGTTCAAGGCCCTTGAACTTGGGTCTACAATATTGCGGACCTTCGACAGCTCGCAACCGCTAAAGCAGATCCGAATAGATATGCGTGAGCCCCAGACCCTGATCGACAAGTTGTGGTCGGCGCATGAGATTGTGCGCCGCGACGATGGAGCCTCTTTGCTCTTGGTTGACCGGCATTATGTGCACGAGGGGTCATTCCATGCCTTCAGCCAGATGAAGGGGCGCGGTCGTACGATCGCTGAGCCTGAGCTTACCTTCGCCGTCGCCGATCACTACGTACCGACTCGTGGCCGCGACCACCCCATCGCCAACCCCGAAATCGCGGCAATGGTGCGCAACCTAGAGGCGAATGCGGCGGAAAATCATATAACACTGTTCGGCCTACGCGACCCGCGTCAGGGCATCGTGCATGTCGTTGGTCCCGAGCAGGGGCTGACGCTGCCTGGCCTGCTGATTGTTTGCGGGGACAGTCATACTTCGACGCACGGTGCCTTCGGCACCTACGCCTTCGGCATCGGGGCATCCGAGGTGGCGCATGTGCTGATGACGCAGACGCTCTGGCAGAAGAAGCCAAAACGCATGCGCATCACCGTGGGCGGCACTGCTGCCGCGGGCGTTGGTGCAAAGGATATTGCGCTGGCGATCATCGCACATGTCGGTGCCGACGGCGCGCGAGGCCATGCAATCGAATTCGCCGGAGGCGCCGTCCGCGCGTTATCGATGGAGGGGCGCATGACGTTGTGCAACATGTCGATCGAAGCCGGCGGCCGCTGTGGGATGATCGCACCTGATACAATGACCTTTGCCTATCTGAAGGGGCGTCCTTACGCGCCTAAGGGAAATGCTTTCGAACGAGCCGTCGAAGCTTGGTCGGCGCTCGCGTCCGATCCCAACGCCACTTTCGATCGCGAAGTTGCGCTCGATGCCGACTCCATCGCGCCTATTGTCACTTGGGGAACGACGCCCGACGATGCCTTGCCAATTGACGGCAATGCGCCCGATCCGGCACGCGAAGAAAATCCGGTGCGCGCCAAATATTTGCGTGACGCGCTCGACTACATGGCAATCCCGCCTGGCAAGAAGCTAACCGAAATCGCCATTGATCGCGTCTTCATTGGCTCCTGCACGAACTCCCGCATCGAGGACCTACGTGCGGCCGCCGCGGTTCTCGCCGGCCGCATCAGCAAGGTGCCCGGCCTCGTATCGCCGGGTTCCTCATCGGTAAAGCGGCAGGCGGAGGAAGAGGGCCTTGATCGTATATTTCGTGAAGCGGGGCTCGAATGGGCGGACTCCGGCTGTTCCATGTGCGTTGGCATCAATGGGGACGTGGTGCCGTCCGGCGTGCGTTGCGCATCGACCACCAACCGCAATTTCCGCGGTCGGCAAGGTCCGGGTGCACGCACGCATTTGATGTCACCAGCGATGGTCGCCGCCGCCGCGGTCAGCGGACATCTTGCAGACGTCCGTCCAATGCTAAAGAGGCGCAAGGCATAAGTGTAGACGCATGGAAAAGTTCGTTCAGCTCACAGCCAGAGCCTGCCCACTGCTGCTGGCTAACCTCAACACTGACCAGATTTTGCCAGCGCGATATCTCAAATGGCCACGTTCGAAAGGTCTCGGCACTGTGCTGTTCCAGGATCTGCGTTTCCGCGGTGATGGAAACGAACGAGCAGACTTCCCGCTCAACCAACCCCTTTGGCAAGGGGCCAGTATATTGCTGACGGGACGCAATTTCGGTGGCGGTTCGTCACGTGAGGCCGCTGTTTATGCATTGTACGACTATGGATTTCGTTGCGTCATCGCGCCGTCGTTCGGCGATATCTTCGCGCAGAACGCAGTCAAGAACGGCCTGCTCACAGCTATCGTTTCCGAAGCCGACGTCGTCGACATGGCAGCGATGATTTCCGCCAACCCAGAGCGGCCGATCAGCATAGATCTGGAAAGGACAGCTATTACCTGCGGCAATCGGGCCTACGTTTTTGAGATTGATGCGGTTAGCCGCAACCAGCTCCTGAATGGATGGGATGATGTCGATCTAACCGAAAACTACAGAGATCGAATAGCCAGGTTTGCTGCTGAGTACTGGGCACACAGACCATGGGTTGTGCCAATCAGAAGCGCACAGAAGGAACGCCCAAAGGGACAATAGTCCGAGCCGCCTCTTGGGATTCCAGGGGTCGGGTGCGAGATGCTTAAAAAGCCTTGGCGTTTTAGGCGCGTTACCCCAAATCTGAAAATAATCCGCTAAAGAAGGCGTGGGAGGCAGTGGACCTCCAAATAATATTCTTTAGTTACAAAAAACTTGTGCCGACATCAAATTTCAGAAGATACTACCTGTTTGATTTTTTTACATCGCCCTTCTTTACCCCGGCTTCAGGGAAAACCCACATCGCGACCACCATGAAGACGGCCGTTACGATTATGTAAGTTGCGAACTCCGGCCGTACCGGCGACCCGCTCCAATATGCCAGGATCGCTGCGACAATTAGCGAAAGGACGGAGACAATTGCTTTGACGTCATTCGGCATAGCAGCCTCACTCCAGGCAGTTTCCGGAACGCAGCCTGCGCGCCTGATTAGTTCAGTACGAGCCGATCGGCGCCATCGCCGCCTCATCGGGTGCGCGCGGCTGACCGCGCAGGTTCTTCTTGAGATGGCTCGTGTCGTAACCGTTGAACAGCGTGCCGATCAGGCCACGATCAAGATCGGACGTCCTAAAAAACCAGTCGGCGATCGGGAAAGTCAGGTTCATGTTGGTTTCCATCATCAGCCTGGCGTTGTGATGGGCGGTGTGATGCCGGCGCAACGTGTTGACGAACGGACAATGACGCACGAACCAATTCTCATCGACGTGGCAACAGAAGTGCATGAACTCGTAGATAAGATACATGCCCGTCGTAACTGACATGAACAGCCAACCGACATTCGGCGAAAAAATCATGCCGAGAATGACAGCCAAGGGGAGCGACATCAAAATAAAGACAACCAGCGCATAGGGCGGAAACACAGTTACGCGCCAATCCTTATGATCACGAAAGCGCATTTCATCATCGGTAAAGAACTGGTGGTGATTGAGCGTATGTCGCTCATAGATCGCGCGCAGGCCTTTTATGTTTACTGGCCGATGCATGACGTATTTGTGCACAGCCCATTCAAAGACATTCGTAAAAAGGAACGTCAGAGGGACCGTCAGCCATTCGAGCCACGATACGTTATGGATGTGCGCGATATAGACGTAGAACGCCGCCGCGCCCATGGCATAGATGATGGCAATATGAAAATAACCATCGTACCAGCCAATGATGCGTGAGCGGTATTCGCGCCGAAAATCGATTTGCCGCTGACTGATCATGTCGTTCTCCTCGCCGCGTTGATCCGGGTTACCGGGCTTTCCGGCATCCCCCGCTTCGCACCAGTCTGATATATCACACATCTATCACAGAACGCGGGGTCGTTCAATTAGCCGCCGCGGCTGGGCTCACCCCCTCAATAACGCGTACTACCGCCGGGTTCCGGCGAGCCTCGCCGGGCTTGCCCGCAAAAATAATTTCACCCCGTTCAATGACATAGAGTCGGTCGGCAAAGTCCGGCACGTGATGAATGTTCGATTCGGCGATGAATATCGCGTGGCCGAAGGCTCGAATATTCGACAGTCCCGCTACGATCGACGGGATGATTGCCGGCGACAGGCCTTCCATCGGCTCGTCCAACAGTAACAGCTGCGGTCCCAACGCCAGCGCGCGAGCGATCGATAGCATTTTGCGCTCACCCCCGGACAAGGCCTGGCCACCGCGGTCCATGTACGCCCGCAGGTTTGGAAATACGCTGTATGCTTCGTTGAGGCGCTCGGCGGCGGTCCGCTCATTGGGGCAAACCCAGGTCGGCATGGCGACATTTTCGGCCACGGTCAGTTCGCCGAACACTTCACTCTCTTCCGGTGCGAAGCCGATCCCCATGCGCGCTATCTGATAAGGTCGCAAGCCAAGCAAACTGCAGTCCTTGAATCGGATCGAACCGGACACGGGCTTGCGAAATCCCATAGCAGAGCGGAGAGCGGTAGTTTTACCCGCGCCATTACGGCCGACCAGGCACACAAGTTCGCCTCCCCCCACCTCAAATGAGATCCCGCGCAGCACCCGGCTGCCCTCGATATCGACTACGAGGTCGTGGACGGCAAGCATCAGTAACCTTTCCGCTTGCCGATCACCGTCTCTATCAGATGCGGATCAGTGAAGAAGCGTTCGGGCGGCAGGTCCGCAAGAACGCGACCTCCAGTCAATGCAATAATACGATTGGAATAAGCAGCCACCAGATCCATGTCGTGTTCGACCAGCACGATCCCCTTTACGCCAGCAAGTTTCGCGGCCGCAATCAGCGTCTTCATTATCGCATGTTTGTCGGCTGTGGAGACGCCGGAGGTTGGTTCATCGAATAGAATAACCTGCGGATCGAGCGCGAAGGCGGAGGCGACGTCGAGTAGTTTCTTTTCCCCCTGTGAGAGCGAAGCAGCGACGGTATTTAGCCTGTGGTGCAAACCAAATATCTCCGAGACCTCACGGACACGTGCATTAACCTGCGCGTCGCCGGAAAGCCGCGAGAACAGACGCCAACGTTTTTTCTGCCGGGATACAACCGCCGCAGCGATCGTTTCTGCAACAGTCAGCTTGGGAAAAATCTGAATCAGCTGAAAGGCGCGGGCCATGCCTTGATCAGCGAGCGCGACTGGGCCGACGCCGGCAATATTCTTGCCCATGAATAGTACCTCACCCGAGGTCGGCGACAACAACCCTGTGAGAAGATTGACCAGTGTGGTTTTGCCGGCCCCATTTGGGCCCACCACCGAAACGAGCTCATTTTCATGCACGGATATGTTTACGTCCTCAAGCGCTCGGAACACACCGTAATTCTTACTCACATTGCGTGTTTCGAGCAGAAGGCTCATTGAGGTCCCTTTGCGAGGCGCCGCCACAAGTCAAAAGCCAGCCCGGCAATGCCGCCCGGAAAACCAATGACGATGAGGGCGAGAATAACACCGAGCATGGAACGCCAATATTCGGTCAAGGATTGCAGCTGATCCTGCAATAGGGTGTAGGTCAGTGCGCCGATGATTGGCCCAAAGAAATTGGAGAAGCCGCCCAGCACGGCCATGAAAACAAGCTGACCGGAGTGGGTCCAATAGACCAATTCGGGGTCCGCGAGCCCAACACGGAAAGCAAGAATGGCGCCGCCAACACCACCGAATACCGCGGATATGACAAAGGCCGCGAGGCGGAAGCGATGGACGTGCACGCCGAGATATTCGGCCTTGCGAGAGTTGTCGCGGATGGTTTTCAGATGCAATCCGAATGGAGAGTGCACGATTCGCCACATGACGAGGCCTGCGACAATCAGCAGACCCAGGCAGTAGTAGTAGAACGGACCGGCAAGGAACTCGATCTTGTTATAGCGTTCGAACGTTAGCCCCAAAATGTTCATGCGCGGCACGCGCATTCCACTGTCTCCGCCGGTGAGGTGATAAAATTTGAACAGGAATGAGTAAAACAGCATGCCAAAGGCGAGCGTGAGCATGCCGAAAAAGATTCCAACATATCGTGCGCACAAAAGCGCGATTGGTAGCGCAACAATGGCAGAACCGAGCATTACCGCGACCAGCACAAGCTCAAACGATCTAATTCCAAAGACACCGGACATCACTGCTGCGCCATACGCGCCGAACCCCAGGAACATGGCGTGCCCGAACGATAGAAGGCCGGTGTAGCCGAATAGAAGATTGAACCCCAACAACGCAATGGCGTATCCGAAGAACGGGATCATCAGCCCGGCGTAGTAAGGCGGAACGACTGATGGCAGCATCGCCAAAGTTGCCGTCCCGATCAGCGTTGTTATCGCTGCCGTATAGATTGTCATACGAGCGATCTCCCAAACAATCCGGCAGGACGGAAGATCAGAACGCCGATGACGATAATATAAATTGCGAGTACTTCGAGTTCGGGAAAGAACACTATGGAAAGGGCTCGAATCAGCCCAACGATAAGCGCACCTACCAGCGCACCACGCATTGAACCGAGACCGCCGATAACGACAACGGCAAACGCCTCAATGACGAACTCGATTGCCATGTCGAGTGAGGCGGCGGCGGTCGGCACCACCAGCGCGCCTGCAGTCGTTCCAAGGACCGCGCCTAGTGTGAAAACAGCCGAATAGATGCGCCGCACGTCAACGCCGAGCGCCTCCGCCATAACTCGATTTTCCGCGGTTGCGCGCAAGAGGCGGCCGTAGTTGGTCTGCTGCAGAAAAAGTCCGAGCCCGGCCGCGATCGCGATCGCGGCTAGCACCACCAACAAGTTATACACCGGCATACTGAAATTGCCGGCGCTCAAGGTGCCGTAGATCAAATAAGTGCTGTCGAGCGAGCGTGGGTTGGCGCCCCAAATGAACTTAAAAATGTCCTGGAATATGAGGACCAGAGCGAATGTCAGCAGCAGCTGGAAACTCTCGTCACGATCATAGACCGTGCGCAAAACGCGTTCGATCGGCGGACCGATAAAGCCGAGCAAAATTCCAGAAATGATGAGTCCCGGAAATATTAGCCAAGGCGAGATACCAAGGTGGGTTGCATAGCTAATGAAGCTGATACCGAAATAGGCCCCAAGCGCATAGAACGAACCACAGGCAAGATTGACGATCTTCTGAACACCAAACACTAGTTGAAGGCCGGCGGCCACCAAGAACAAGACGGCGGCGTGGAACACGCCGCCGGCCATAATATTTGCAAACGCGGACATCCAATCCGATTTGCCGTATCAAACTTTGAACTGGGCGGACTTGATCCACTCCCAGAAATTTGCTCCTGGCGGTTTTTGCAGTTCCGTGGAGTACATCGTCTCGAAGTTGCCGAGCGTCACAAAGTCGTACTTGTTCTTATGAGTCGTCAGGCCCTGCACAAAAGTTTGATCCGCAATATGGTCCTTGCGCCACGAACTCTTGCCACCGAGGCTTTCGATGGAGAGGCCGGCCAGCGCGTCAATCACGTCATCCTGTGAGGGCCAGGATCCGCCCTTGGCCTTCATCGCCTTTTCGACTGCCTCCTTGTAAGAGGCGATAGCGAAATAGGCACGATCGGCTTCCCACTCGGGATAGTCCTTATGGGTCTTTTCGTACCAGGCGACGAATTCCTTCGCCAAGGGCGAAGCATTTGGGTTAGCGAAATAGAGTGTGTTATGGCCGAACAACATGCCTTCCGGCGTGAATTCCTTCTTCATGAGCGTGTGCTGCCAACCGGCCGCAGGGAACACGAGCTTGGTGCCTTCGGTCAGCCCAGCGGCGTGTGCCTGCTTCATGAATACCGGCAAATCGGCAAACAATAGCGAGGAGAAGATAAGATCCGGCTTAGCGGCCTTCAGAGCTGCGACATGGCTGGTGAGATCCATGGTGCCCACCTTGGGCCATTGTTCGGTGACAACCTGGTGGTCAATGTTGAAGCGCTTAAGCATCGCGATAAACGCCGCCATGTTGTTGCGGCCGTATGAATAATCCGGATTGATGCCCGCAACGGTAACAAACTTGCCCTTCCAATATTTGATTGTGAGGAGCGAGGACATGACTGCCTCGCATTCGTTGTCGGTCGAGCGGAATAGGTAGCGCGGATTTGGAATCTTTTCGTCGACGCCGTCCTGCGTAGTGCCGTCCCAATAGATCGTGAGCGCACGGGCCTCCTCGACAACTGGGCCAAGCGCTAGCCCGACTCCGGTAGAAATAATGCCCTGCACGCAGTCGACTTTTTCCTGCTGCACCAGCTTGCTGAAGCGCTCGATGGTGTCCTTCGGCGAGGACTCGTCCTCAATCACGAGCTCAACCTTCCGACCGCCGATACCGTCCTTTGCGTTAAAGCCATCGACCGCCCATTGCGTAGCGCGGATTCCATTAAGCCCGGGCGCCGCAGCGATGCCGGCACGCGGCGCGAGGATGCCGATCCGCAACGACCTGTTCTGCGCGATCGCCGGGGCGAACACGCCTTCCGCGACCGAAAAAGCGCCCAGTGCGGCCGCTGACGTAAGCAATTTGCGGCGAGAAATTGTCATGACATCCCTCCCTGTTGGCCTGCCTTGGACCGTTATCGTTATGATTTTTAACGATGATATATCAGACGCATGTCAGCAACAAGCATACAGCGTGTTCACGTGCAAAGCTTCTCGCGGCCGTTCGCGGCTAGTCGCCCGCGTTTCTGCGCAGAAACGCGTCGACATCCGTACCTGCGAGAACCCAGTCATTGTCCAAATTAGCGACCACCTGCTTCATAAATGGTTCCGACAGCGCGATCGCGCGGTCTTTGTCGCCCAGGAAATCGTAGAGGATCGCAAGCGCCAGTTGTCGCGGGCTTTCACCCTCGTAGGTCCATTCGAAGCCATACTTTGTGAAACGTTTTACCTCATAGTGCTCGCCGAGACGCTTGCCATCGACAGTCACGACAAGCCCGTCAATTGTGCGCTTCCCCTCGTATGTCTTCATGTCCGTCACACCGTGACCGTCGCGCGTGTGAAGGTTTCGACATAATCCATCAGCTTGTCGCTGGCGCGTGCTGCGGCTTCGATATTGCCTTGTGCAATAGCGCGCGCCTGATTGGCGTGCAGTCGGGCGCAGAGCGGCAAATCGGCGGCCTCTCGATAATGCATGTACCAGAAGCGCCGTGACAACCCTTGCAGCAACTTCATGGAGCGTGCAGCGAAGTCATTGTGGGCGGACTCGATCAGCAACCGATTGAGTTCGCGGTCGAGCCGCATAAATGCCAAATCGTCATTTGTCTTGGCAGCGCGGTCCATGCCTTGCGCAATTTCCAGCATTTGCGCGCGCTGTCCTTTGTTCGCACGCTCGGCACCAGCGCGACTAAGCAAGCGCTCTATCTCGCGGCGGACTTCGAGCACCAGCAGTTGGCTGCGCGGATTGATATCCGATACCAGAATTCCTTTACGCGGCAGGACCGTGATGAGCCCCTCGCGGGCCAACCGCTGCAAAGCTTCGCGGATCGGCGTTCGTCCAATATCAAAAGTTGCCGACAGCATTTGTTCAGACAACACATCGCCGGGCTTGAGCCGCAGCGTGACAATCTGCTCTTCGATAAGCCGATAGGCCTGCTCGGTCAGCGTTTCGCCTCTCCGCACTGGGCCTTTGCCTGATTTTGCAGCGCCTGCCGCGCGGGCGCGTAAAGCAGTCGTCTGCGTTCGCGCCACGTTAAACCTGCCTTCGTTTCGCCACCAATGCCGCGAATTTCTCGTACTCAGCTTCATTGACCGTATACGAATGCTCATCGTCCGGAAACGAACCTTCCTTGACCTCTTTTACATATTGCCGGATGCCGCTGACCGCGACTTCAGTCAGTTTGGCGAAGCGCTTCGTAAATTTGGGCTTGAAGTCGGTGAACACGCCGAGCAGGTCGTAACAAAGCAGGATTTGCCCGTCGCAGCCAACGCCAGCGCCGATGCCAATTGTCGGTATGGTGAGTTGCTCAGAGATGAGTTTCGCGATCTTGGCAGGCACGGCTTCAAATTCCAGCATGAAGCAGCCGGCGTCTTCGATTGCTAATGCGTCTTCCAGAATTTTCATGGCGGCTTCCGACGTGCGGCCTTGAATCTTGAAGCCACCGAACATGGCGATGGTATGCGGCGTAAGCCCGATATGCGAGGCAGTCGGGATGCCGGCATCGACGAGTGCGCGCAAGATATGCGCCTGCGACTTGCCGCCCTGCGGTTTAACCGCGTCGCAAAGCGTTTCCTGCATAAAGCGCGCAGCGTTGGCAAGTGCACGGTCAACCGTGTTGTAGCTTTGGTAAGGCATGCAGCCGAGCATAAAGGTGTTCGGGGCGCCGCGGCGTACGGCCTGCCCGTGCAGCACCATCATGTCCATGGTCGCAGGAATCGTGCTGCGATGGCCGTGCGCAATCATCGCTAGACTATCGCCCAGCACCGCGACATCGACGCCAGCCATCTCCGCCCATTGCGCGGACGTATAATCCGGCACTGACATATAGACCATTTTCTCGCCGGTCTTCTTCGACTCGCGGATTTCGGTAATCGTGCGCTTCTCACGTTTGCTGTCTAATTTCTTGGCCTCCGCCACCGGCTTGCTGTCGGCCGACGCAGGTTTGCGCGTCTCCGCTGTCGACATATCATCCCTCGCGTTTGACGCTATTGCACAAACCACTGATATATGTCTCGTATGTTAGAGACAACCCTTTTTGCCGGTCAAGCATGGTGGTCCAAATGCTCCCTGAAGGCGCTCTGATCCCACTCGCGCTATTCACGGCCATAATCCTTCTTGTTTCGTTGCACGCGCTGGCGGCGAGCGGACAATTCCCGCGCGAGCATCGGGCGCCAGTCCTGGTTTCCGGAGTCGGTCTAATCGTTCTCTACGGTACGATTGCCGCCGCCTCCGTAAGCTTCCTCATCGCTTTGTTCGCCGCTTGGCGATTGGTCCCATGGTACGCCGCGGTCATCGGGGGTGGCCTCGCTATCCTTGCCGCACCACTGGCGCTGCAGCAATTTTCTGACCACTTTGTCGATGGCCGGGCGTCGTTGATGAGTTTTGCCAGCGCCAGCGCGCTGCTGGCGCTTCTTTTGATTTGGCTAGCTGGAGGATAGTGAAATGATCGCAGTCATCTTTGAGGTCTGGCCAAAGGCGGACCGCAAGCAGGATTATTTGAATATTGCCGCCGAACTGAAGCCACTTCTCGAAAAAATAGATGGCTTCATTTCAATCGAGCGTTTTGAGAGTCTCTACGAACCAGGGAAAATATTGTCGCTTTCATTTTTCCGGGATGAAGCGGCGGTACAGGCCTGGCGCACCACAAATGAACACCGCGTGGCACAAGCGAAGGGACGTGGCGAAATATTTGCCAATTACCGTTTGCGTGTTGCTGGTGTGATTAGAGATTATGGGATGCATGAGCGCGAACAGGTCCCTGAAGACAGTCGTAAAATCCATAGAGCATAGATTTGCATTGCGCCAAGTGCGAGCGTCGCATGCCATCCCTGGACCGCGCGAAATCCGGCGGCTCTCGCGTCTGTCAGGAATATCGAGAATTCGGGGTCATTTTCCACATCGCCAATTACCACGGTTTACGGAGCCCGATCGCCTGGCCACGCACAATCAATTTGACCCGACAGAATCTCCAGAGGATGAATTCGACCGGTGAAAAGCGTCTCGCGAATCTCGCATTCGCGTTTAAAACAACGCGCTCGACAAAATGTAGTGTCACCAGCGGTTTCGCTGGACCTCGCGGGCACCACGATAGCGACACGGCGTGCGTGTGGCCGAGTCGTTACTGTTGCGGTTACAGGCATGGAATTTCATCGACCAGTAATGGTCGGCGATGAGGTCAGCTGTTTCTGCAATATCGAACGTGTCGGCAATACATCAATTACTATCAAAATTGAAAGCTGGGTTCGC
>Ga0126384_10000884_pt1 | contig 17316 bp, 22 predicted proteins | sample PanSoiMetPlot_36_FD_92543 | JGI IMG/M metagenome (GOLD analysis project Ga0126384, IMG submission 92543) | Tropical forest soil microbial communities from Panama - MetaG Plot_36 | ecosystem: Environmental > Terrestrial > Soil > Tropical forest > Bulk soil | place: Panama | collected 2016-02-17 | reverse complement strand
TGAAAGCTCGTTCTAAAACAACCTCGGCTCCTTCGCCTCCCCGCTCGCGATCGCTTCCAGCTCCGGATAATGCTGCAGCAGCGGCTCCGGCACCCTCACCTTTGGCGACTTCAGAATGCTGATGAGCTGCAGCGCGTTCACCACTCCTTTGCCCTGGTAATGATTGTTCGTGATCACAAACATGTCGCTCGCGCTCTCTTCAATCCGCTCAATCCGCTTCGCCCACGGCTTCAGCTCTTCCGTCGAGTACAAATAGTTGTACCGCTCGTGCGACGGCAAATTTTCGTCATCCGAAAACCACGTATCGTATCGCCGCCCGTGCAGCCGCACATATCCCACCGGAGAAGTCGTCTCTTCCGTCGCTCTCAGTGAACGCCCAATCACCGGCTGATCAATGTTGCAAAATCCCACATTGTGCCCCGCCAGCATTGCAAAAGCTTCCGGCGCATTCCACGAAGCGTGCCGCACTTCCACCACCAGCGGAAAATCCCCAAATCGCTTCAACAATTTCAGCAAATATTTCGTCGTCTCCTCAGTCCGATGGAGCGAAAAAGGGAACTGCAGTAGCACCGCGCCCAGTTTCCCTGCGTCGCGCAGCACATCAAATCCTTCGCGCACCAGCTTTTCATCTTCCTTCGACGCTGCCATTTCGTGGGTAAATCGCCGCCACAATTTCGCCGTGAAAATAAAATTCTTGTTCGCCGCCACGCGCTCGATCCACCGCTTCGCGTGCTCAGCCTTCGCCGGATTGTAAAAAGTCGTGTTGATCTCGATCGTATCGAACAGCTCCGCCAGAAACGTCGCTTCGTGGAATCCCTTCGGCTTCTTTCGCGGATACACGGTCCCGTTCCAGTCCGGATAGGACCACCCCGCCGGACCAATCCTCAAATTCGGAGCCTTTTTCTTTGTGTCGCGCGTCACAGTCGTGCGTGCTTTTCGCCGCTTTGCGAGAGTAGGTTGCAGCCATCCGTCATGTCAACGCATCGAAGTTTTGGGCAGCGGGTTGTACAGTGGGTCAGTTTGAGTTTTTGCTAATGTGTTACGGACAAAAAACTTAAACTGACCCGCTGCCAAACTTTGCGCGGGCCGCATTCCCGCGAGCCGAGGGGCGGGCATGTTTACTCACTGTCGCAATTCGATTTGCCCAGCGCCTCGCGTCTTGCTATGCTCGCCTTCCAATGCGGTGCGGTACCCCAGTTCGTTCTGCCTTCTTTTCCTCGAAAGTTCACTACAGGTGCGCAAATGAAACTTTCCATCGTTTTCAAAAACGTAGAGAGACACGCCCCCGCCGAAAAAGACTTGAAACACTGCTCGGAGAAGTTATCCAGGCTTCTGAAAAGTTTTGATCCCGATCTCGTTCAACTTCACTGCGTATTTTCCGTTATGCCGCGAACCAAAAAATTCGGCCTCGCGCTCACGCTTACGCTTCCCACAGGCACGCTTCACGTTTCCGACGAAAGCGAGCATCTGCCCGCCGCCTGCAAGTCCGCTTTCGCCGACCTCAGTATCCAGGTCAAAAAACATCTCGCACATCTTCGCAAACACTACGAATGGAAACGCAAGCGCCCCCGCGAAGTTGCACTGGCTTGAGGTAAATCTTGCTCTGCCTTCGCAGGGTTTTCCGTTTTGTTTGGAGGAATTGGAAGTCTGAACGGATTGAAAGTTTCGACTCTTGCTCGTGCTTGGCCTCGCTCCGTGCCCTCGCGTGTTACAATGAATGATTCACGCCATAGGGGCGTAGCTCAGTGGTAGAGCAGCGGCCTTTTAAGCCGAAGGTCGTGGGTTCGATCCCCACCGCCCCTACCAAACACCGCGTTTTTACTGCATTTTGCGATGTTTTTAACAACAAAACCGACTTAACAACAATTGAACCTCTTTTAGGCCGCGAACTTAGCGATGCGGGCCGAGCGAAGCTCAACCGCTTCTCGCTGCTGATTCCCAACCACGTGGCCGTAGATTCCCAGCGTGATTCGCGCGTCACTGTGCCGCAGCTGCCTCTGCACCACAGCCGGAGTTGCACCGTCTGCAAGCAGGGCACTGGCCGCACCGTGCCTCATCGAATGGAACCCGCCGCGTGGAATGCCAAGCTTCACCAAAAGAGGGTGAAGCTGCTTTTCACGCAGTTTGTTTGCTGAGAATGCTCGCCCCCGGCGATTGACGAACAGCAGTTCGCTTTTGCCGTCATGCTTCTTCAAATGAGCACGCAGCCGAACTTCTAGCTGAGATGACATGGGAACGTCTGCACTGCTGGCTTTAGACTTCACGGCCTGAGTCTCCCGCGTGGCAGCGTCAAGGCTCTGCCGTACACGGATGATCTTCCGGCCAAAGTCCAAGTCACTGACGCGAAGCGCGAGAACTTCACCGATGCGCAGACCAAGAACCGCCGTGACAGCCAAGATGGTGCCAAACGGCTCTGGTGCAGCAGCGATGATTTTTCCCACTTCCTCATCAGTGAAGCAGCGTTGCTCCTTCTTCACGTTTTCGCGCGGCAGGGTGATGTCTGTGAGAGTGAAACTGCCACAGGCATAGTCCCAAGACCTCGCCACACGAAGAATTGAAGAGAGTGTGAGCAACACGTTCTCAACCGTCTTTCGTGACCGTCCACCGGTGGCGAGATAAGCCACGAAGCTCTGAACCATCTTCGTGTTTATCTCCGTCAGCGACAGACTGCCCAGCTTCGGAATGATGTGCGCGCGCAAATGTGATTCTGCCGCCCGCGTGGTACTGCCCTTCAAATTCACCGCCACGCTGGAACGCCACTCTTCGACAAACTGTTCAAGAGTTTTTCCAGTCTTTGGTGGCAACTTTGCACCGGCATTCACGCGGTCCAAATACGGCTGGAACTTTCTCCACGCCGCACGTTCCGATAGGCTGCTCACCGGACCAAGAACCACGCACTTCTGCACCCGCTTGAATGTTCCATCTGGTTGCAGAACATCTTCGCGGTAAACGCCACAGCGCACTGGCTTCTTGCCCCGGATAATCAAAGTTCCTTTCTGGAATCTTCGTCTCAAAGCTACCCTTCCTGCCTGCACGGGCAGTGGCGTAGCGGTCGAAACAATAGCATCAGAGGCGGGGACTGTCACCGACGCATCCTGGTGGTTAACCGCTAGCTTTTCGGAGTCGCTCGATGGCGAGGCAACCGCAGGGTCCGGCCCTACTCGGATTGGACCGGCCAAAGCCATGCTAGCGGTTTACCGCCTTCCGTTTGAGTTTTACAAGTTCGCCCGGTTTACCGGGCGAAACTTGTTTCCAAACCGGGATTGCAGCCTGTAGCGCAGCAATCACGTTTTCCCCGACGAACAGACGACAAGGCGGGGATTCAAAGTATGTGAACAATTCGAGCCCGAAGGGTTTTAAGTCCTCAATCGGGGTAAACCGCTCGCCGTCCGGTAGCGGAGTTGCCTCATAAAGCGATTCGATGGACGCTTTCCAGAGTTTCCAGCCGAGTTTTTTCTTTTTCGGCCAGAGCCGAATGCACCGCGCCGTAGTAAAAATCCGCGCCCGCTTGGGCAAGAGCGCCAGTGTGTGAACGATTTTGTCGCCCGCGAGGTACACCGACAGGTACGAAGAGACCCGGTGAACATCCACGAAACGGATATCGACAGTCTTGCCGCCGCCGATGGACTGCCATGCTTTCGATAGCCATGCTTGCGGAATGTACTGACTGACGAGCAGGTGCAAATGCGCATTGCCGTTTTTCTGGAATTCCAGTACGCCGACGAAAGGGAGGGTTTTTCCGAACTTGCGCATAAGCAAAACGCGCATCATGCGCCAGAGCTCGCGGATGTAGCGGTCAGTTCTCCCCCGATAGCGCGCCGGAATGATCTTGGGATCAAGCGTCAGCGTGACCATACGTTGCAACTTGTGCTCTCGCGCTATCTCCGCGAAACGCGCACGCACACGCTTTACTTTCCCTGGACGGCATCGCTTACAGCGATAGGAGCCGCAGAAGAGACACCGAACGCCGTACTTACCGGGTTTCCCCGGTACAGGACCTGCGATTGCAAAACCGCCACACGTGAATGCTTTTCCCATTTTCCGTTTTCCGTCTGTTGCAATTAATCGTAAATACAGTCAAGTAAAGTAACTGCATCACTCGAAAAGCTTTACCAGAAACCCTCTGCCCCCTCCCCGCTTCCCCTGCGCAAACCCCGCGCCGGGGAGTGCGGATTTATTTCCGCGCCGGGTGCACGCGACGCGCCAAGCGACACCACACCACAGCATCACACTCGCACCAATGCTGCGAGGGAGGGGAAATACGCCTCGAAACTCGCGAGCCCACCTGCACGGATCGCGCACAAATTTATGTGCTTCTCGTAGGCGTCACGATTTCTGAAAATTGCACTCGCAGCCGCCTGGATATTTCGCCTGTGGCACAAACGATTGCGCGCCATAAGTCCTATCTGACCTCCCCTTGGTTCTCTGACTCCGGGTTTTCAGGAATTACTTTTCGCCGTCTGCCGACTTGGAATGATTTCCCGCACTGGGTACATTTGCAGACATGATCTTTCAATGGCCTTCTGCGGCGCGTCGCAAGCACTTTCGCCGTCAAGCGGCACTCGTTGGAACAGAATCGAGTCTTGGCGGGTGCCCCGCAAACCGCGCAAGTGCAAGTCGGTGGGCTTTGTGTCTCTGGCATGATTCCGAATCCCTCTGTTCGTTTCTGTTGCACAAAAAAAAATAGCCAGCCAAATCGAACGTTGGCTGGCTCTATCTCCCGTCCCTAAACTCGCTGGCCGTGGAGCTGGCTGGCTGACTGCATTTGTTGTTACTTCGTTTTTGTTGGAGTTACATCGTTAGGCCTGTTCAAGAGAAGTTTGTCCTGCTTCGTGCGGATCAACACGTATTCCCTGGACTGCTCATCCGTCTTGAGTCTTATCACCAAGGGCAATTGCTCGGGTCTCAGTTCGATTACGCTCATAGCGATTTTGAGTGTGCCAGATGAAATTTTGGACGACTAGAGAGAAACAGCCTGGCTAGCTTATTTCTCGGTAGTGACCCGAGATGAGCTTGTTGGCAGCCTTTAAATGGTCGCGCACCTTGTAGAGTGCGGATTGTACGGAAAGGTTCGGAAAAATTAGCCTCGCAATTTCAGCATTGCGCTTGCCTTCTTTTTTTAAGTCCCAGATTCTAAGGTGAAGAACATAATCCTCAAATCGGCGCCGCCTTCTTGGAGGTTTGAGGCCCCGTGCCTCCATCTCCCCCCTGTAGTTCTTCTGACACATTTTCAAGATTTGGCCCGTATGGCCCAACAGGTCTTTCATTGGCGAGTTTAGATCAACTTGTATCAGGAGAAGATTCTGGTACTGCCTCGCGACATTGCCCATACCCGCAACATTGCCCATACCAAGGAAACCCATTTTCTCGAGTTCACCGGTCGAGGGAACATCCCCTCCCATAAAACTCAAAAGCCTGTTTGGGGGGAATGGTGGCCCTATGCCTTGCCGGTCACTTTCGTCAACTTGACGCCATTCTTCCAGCCCGAAGTCGGGGCCAAAGAGGTCTGAAACTTGCCATTTTCGACAAAGCTGGGTTAGGACGGGTTCGATCTTAGCCTGGAAATACCTCTGTTGCGATTTCGTCCAGTTTCCGCGGTCAAGTTCGCTTGGAGGCCAACGGCCCTTTCCTTTCAACCAAGCTCCAAAGCGGCGCATGAACTCGTTGTAGTCCGTGCGGTATTGCGGATTACGGCGAAGAAATTCCCACCGGTACAGCGCGGCTTGGAATCGGTCGCCATCGGAAAAGTCGATTGTATAGACGGGTCCTCTTGAGGGTGCTGGCTTCATGCTGGCAAAACCATCGTAAAACATTCTCAGCCGATCAAATGGTCTCTCGCCAAACTCCAGGTCGAAACGAGCAACGGGCAGGGGCAGGTGGTCTGAGATCTCAAGAAGATTGTTTTGGGCAACCGCAAAGAGTGCACGTGCGCATGCATGAATCCGGGGGCACCAAAAGCCCACGGCCCAAGAATGGTTGTGCACGCACGCGCGCGCGTGCACCATGAGTTGATTTGTGGTGTCCCGAATCGGGATAGAGTGCAAAAGCCTGTTTGGCGCACATGCGCACGTGAGAGTTTACGTTTGCCCGGCAGGTTGCGCTTGATCCTCGAAAGAAACCGCACCCAATCCGTGCATGCGCGCGCGCGCGTGCGCCATTTGAGTTGATTCGCAGTGTCACGATGCCCAGTAGAGAGTACGAACCTGTTCACCGCACATGCGGCACCTACCCGAGGACGTAAGACAAGCAGATTGTCCAGTTAAGTCGCTGACTCTCAGTATGTCTTGGAAAATAGCCTAGAGTCCCTGATTAACGCTTCCCAGAGAAGTGGCTCATAGTACCCATATGGACGATTTCCGGACTAATCAGGAGTTGACTGCTTTGAGCGAATGGCTGTGAGACGTGCGGTTCCAAATCCAGCCTACAATCACGCCTACTGCAAAAATAAGAAGAGTGTCTCCTGCGACACCGCTCCAAACGAAACCTTCACCACCCGCATATCCTCCTTCATGGAAATATGTGAAGGGGAACCCGTGTGGCGCAAAGCAGTCGAAGCACGTGGGAGGGCGCAGTGCGTATATGCGGTTTGCAATCCCGAGAATACACGCCGAAGCCAGAAGAGCGATAGCGTAGCGTTGAACCGGTTCGATTGTACGCGGTGTTTCTGAGGGTTCTGAAAATAGACTGAAAATCCGCCAGACTAGGGCAGCGAATGCGACGCCAATTGTGGTTTCGCCAATCGCTGCAAACAAGAACCCGAGCACAAAGGGGAGAAGAATGTTGTTGAGATGAAATGGGTGGAGAACCGTCCAGGCGGCTTCTCCCGCCCAACCAGGAAATCCGGGCACAGATTCAGGAAAGTATCCGGCCCAAAGCAATCCCGCAACTGCCACCGTTTCGAGTAGGCCTAAACATCCCCAAATAAGCAGCCAACGCTTCCTGCTGCGCGCTAAAAAATGAAGTCGCTTCCACTTCTTTCCAGCCGAATACACGAGAGCCATACAAGGGAGACGCACAGACCCGGTTAGCCAGATGTGTACGAGCAGGTATATAGTCCACATTGGGCTAAACGCAGTATGTCGTTTGCTGTGTATCTCGGTCAACTCCTGGTTAACGCCGTTACCGTCCAAGTGAGTCCAACTTACCGGTTTGCCGACAAATCGGCCGTTATACTCCGCCGAAATAGATACCGACGTTCAATTTTTGTGCCCAGCGTGCTATACGGAAGAGGTTGTCCAAACCTCGGATTGAGCGGGGTTTTTTAGCAATTTGCTGAGCACGACGAAGCTCCTCTAGAAATGAGGCTACTTCGTTTGGTTTATAGGTTGCGTCAGACGTGTAGTCGGTAAGGCGCGAAAGTAGCGGGAAATCATGGCTATCCTCCGCTACTCCGAGTTCCATAAACAAATCTTCTTGCTCAAACATGCTCATGCTGAGGCCAAGGCTTCGGTCTTCCGGTGACGTTGGCTTGGAAGTCTTAACGTAAGCATCTGGGTCGCGGGCTAGGAATACCGACCACGTTCCAGGTTCAAAGAAGTCCTCAAATTCGCCTTTTGATTGTGCTAGTCCTTCGGTTGTTAGCCAGCGTGGGTCGAACTGTTGCGGAGCACGTTCCATTAATCCTAGCCGCCTCTCCAGATACGAGCAGAACACGGGAATATCTGCTACCGCCTTTTCTATGAAGGCCGCGTCGGGTGGCTGTCGAAGAGATTGATTGTGTTTTTCGATTTCTTGCTCTGACATCGTGTATGGAAGTCGGACGAACCCGGAACCCGTAGGCTTGGCCTTCCAAGCGCCTATGCAGTCATCGTGCATCACCCAAGCGACTTCGCCATCGTAGTCCTTCACAGCATTCAACAAATCAGTGAACACTTGGCTAGAAGGACGAAACATCAGAAAACAGAAGCGCGGGAACTCCCAAGTGTTCTGCCGTGCCAATTCGTAGCTTGAATCGCTCCGATATTTTTCCCGCGTCACGTCAGAGATTGACTCCTCATAGCTCCACCACTCCAAAGGGGCAAGCTTGCTGACGACATAGGGGAACCACTCGCTACCTTTGGGAGCGCTTCGGTTTGTCGGTACAGTTTGCCCTTGAAGCGTCATTGCGCTGCCTTCACATGCTAAGAAAAAGAAGATTAGAATCACGAATTTTCGCATGAGAAGCGCCGCCAAGAAGAGATTTTCGGCGAACCAATTCAAGCACAAAACGTTGTGACTACGAAGAGTTTAGGCACAGATCCGCCCCTGAGTCCCGATTAACGGCGTAATCGGTAAGTTGCCAATTCCATTTTCCCTGATATACAGAAGACTCCGAGTTAACCTCCGATGTGAGGCCTTGCCGTGATGCCTCGCTCGGGTGCGTGCTTGTCCAACTTTAGCGTTAGTTGCAGAGGATTCCATAAAGGGTGGTCGAAACGGAGAGTATAGGAAGTCTTGCCGTGCTGCGAGGGGAAGCGGAAATGGCCCTTGCTGTCCGTTTTCGTGGTACGGAGCACAGCGTCGCCATTCTCGGTACGGTCCGTCACAATCATTTCTTGAATTGGGTCGCCATTCGGGTCAAGGACAATTCCTTCGACTCTTTGAGCAAGCTGGGGCTTTTCAATAATTACGAGCTCTCGAACTGCTTCCGCAGAAGCCACGAAGAACGCGAACGCAAGGGCGATTGCTATCGTCCGACGTACAAAACCATTGCATACGCCTTTGCCCGTGTCCTTCACGCGCCGAAGTTTACTCTAAATCAGAATCTGTGAAGGTCCCGATTAACGCGGTTACCGCCAAAGTCGGTACTGAATCCCAGGAGGGACGATTACCGGACTTATCGGGAGTTGACCCGTCGTCGCGAAGCCTGGCTACAATGTGGCTATGCCGAGCGACGCAACAAACAACGCAACGAGGAGTGAATGGCGCAACCTTGGTTTCTTCTATGAGCGAGACGATGACAATAGAGTGTGGCGGCTTACGGGTTCCCGAGCAGGTTTGTTGCGGTTCCGAGATGCCTTACTTTCATACGTGACCGATCCCCGCAACGCATCAGATTCAGAGCACGAGCACTATGGCCCGTATCTCTACCTTGAGGTAATGACTTCGTCGAACGCAGGGTTCGACGATCACGCAATCCGTGGCTCAGTGTCAGATTTGAGGCGACTGTCGGACCTTATTGACGCGAAGCTTGCCACAGCGAATCCAGGTTGCACAGTGAGAATACAGGAGGAATTTGCGCGTGATACTCCGTACGCTCTTGTTCTCGATGTGCGGGAAGATGGCTTCGACCCTGCATCGGCAGACCCACTGCTTCTCGACTGAGAGCGTTTCTGGCCAGGTCCCGGTAACGGGCTAATCGTCCAAGCGCCGGGTGCCACAAGGACGGTAACGCGACTTACCAGGAGTTGACTCCAACAGGTCAACTGAACCTCAGGACAGTTATTCGCCTAAGCCTGAAATGCTAGTGTGGCTAAGCGTGGCGTGGAGCGTCCTATGAAGAGGCTTTTTGCAATCGTTCTCATTTCTGTCCTAGCAACGGGAGCGAGAGGGAACGACCTCGCTAGCTCGTTCAAGCAGGCGGCCGCTCTGGCGGAGAGCCAAAACAAGGACCGTGCTTCGCAGATATATAATGCAGTTGACTTTGGGCCGTATTACCAGCCGAAATACTCGCCGATCTTTGTGTCTTGTCTAAAGTCGACCGAAAATGTCGACACGTCGCCGTTTTCGTTCGTTGTGGCGATCGGAAAAGATGGCCGTGTTTTGCGGCTCTATGCCGACAACGAAACCAACATCTACGCATGTGTACGGCCGACGCTACAAAAAGACAAATTTCCAGCCCCTCCGCACTCCCCTTATTACATGCAAATTTCAATGAACTTTTCTAAATGAGCGGGCCCCTGTACAGCCTCACGATGCGATTCGGCATAGTCCGGAACGCTTCCGATAAGCCGACTAATCAGGAGCTTGCAGTCAGAATCGCAAGTCACACTCCGCCGAAATAAATACCGACGTGCAATTTTTTTGCCCAGCGCGCTATGCGAATGAGATTGTCCAAGCCGCGAATGGAGCGTCGTTCTTTTACGATTTGCTGAGCACGACGGAGTTCCTCTAGGAATGAGGAAACTTCCTCTGGCTCATAGGTCGCGTCTGATGTGTAGTCGGAAAGGCGCGAAAGTAGCGGGAAACCTGGGACACTTGAGCCGCTTTCCGCTTCGGAATTTTGGTTGGCCCATGCGGCTCCTAGTTCCTTGAACAAGTCTTCCTGCTCAAACATGCTCATACTGAGGCCAAGGCTTCGGTCTGCTGGCGACGTTGGCTTGAAAGTCTTAGCGTAAGCGTTTGGGTCGTGGGCCAGGAATACCGACCACGTGCCAGGTTCAAAGAAGTCCTCAAATTCACCTTTTGATTGTGCTAGTCCTTCGGCTGTTAGCCAGCGTGGGTCGAATTGTTTAGGGTCATGTTCAGTCAATCCTAGCCGCTTCTCCAGATACGAGCAGAAGACCGGAATATCTGCCACCGCCTTTTTTACAAAGGCCGCGGGATTTCAGTTTCGAGATGTCAACAGCGGTGGCGGTTAGTGCACCCTGCGCGTTCGAGTTGAACAGCGCAAGGAACTCTGCCGGTACGTCTTCAGGCGCGACTTCGATTGGACCGTCAGTGTTTGCAAGGCGTTCGGCGAGCTTCGCACCTTCCGGGCTACCAGCAGCAATTTTTGCGAGTAAGAACTGGCGAAGGGCTTCTTTGGGTTCCATAGTTGTGAACCTAGCTCCGCGCAATGTGGAGAGTCAATAGAACCCGGCCATCCTGAGCGGACAGCCGGGCCGTGTTGAGTCAGGCAGCCTTCCCGCGCATCTTCTGCACCATGTCATACACCAGCATCTTTACCGCCTTGGCCGCTTCTGCGTCCCGATCTGCCACGCTAAGTTTTTCACCGGCATCTGACAGGGAAATGCGGAGCACCCGCTTGGCGGATTCCCTGAGCACCACTAATATCTGTTCTGGTGCCCTGTCGTCTGCCAGCAATGCTTTTGCTATTGGTTCAAGCACGAAACCAACGTCTTCACGCGCTACGAACTGATTTACTTCGCTCTGGGTCTTCATTCGGCTAGGTTCTCCCTTAAAGTGGAATCGTCTTGCAAATAGCACTCTAAAGGCGGGCTGAAGTTACCGCAATAGTACAGAGTTACTAGTCCCACATCATGTGTGTGTCAAGCGGTTTTCAAGGCTTCCTTTCTTGATATATGCGATGATTAGGCACTTACTGTCCAAGGTATTTAATTAGAACTGACTCGGCAAAGGAGTGTGACATGCCCAATGGCGCTCTCAGCCCAAATGATGAATGGCACAAGATAGCGACTGTCATAAGCCGATCACTCGCATTTTTGTGTTTGCAGTACACATCTTTGAAGGATGGCGGTGTTCTTGAAAAAGCCGATTTCTTGCTCGGCCTTGGGCTGCCATACAGTGATTCGGCCAAAATGATTGGTTCGACTGAAGCGTCTATTAAAGAGCTTGCGAGATTGGCGAAGAAGCCGAAAGGAGCACGCGGTGCCAAAAAAGCGAAACCAAAATCAAAGCGAACCAAGCGTTAAGGAAAACTCGCTGGCAGTCGAAATTGGCAGGATAGCGAAGCTCTTCGCATTGTATCTACTCAAGGACATCAAAGATGAAAGTGAGAAAGTAAACCGGCTGAACGCGGTGGGTTTTTCAGTCCCAGAGATTGCCGCACTTCTCGGCAAGACAGACGCAAATGTGCGCGTTCAGATTTCACAGTCGAAAGTAAGGAAATGAAACGACCGGAGTAAAGATTGGCAAGAATCAATCCCAGCTTGCTAGAAAAAATCATGAAGGGACTGAGCGTTGGAAGGAGCCGCGCATACGCTCTGATAGATGAAGCCGTTCGTTCAACCAGCTTGCCACGCCACGTTGCCGCTCTCCTAGTGGCGCGGGGTGCGGGCGTCAATTTCTCGCGTTTCGCTTCCGAATCCGATCTGGCCATGATGAGGGGCGTTCACATTCAGCATTCCGGTGCTCAGGGTAATTCGGCGGTTCCGTCAACCCCTAGCGTCGCACCCGCTGCCACAAACAGAAGAACGCAAAAACGTGGTGCGAAGGAGAAAAAGAAGAAAACTGGCAATCAAGTCTTTGTTGTGCATGGCCGGAATGAAAAAATCCGAAAGGCTCTCTACGCCTTTCTCCGTTCATTGGGCGTACAACCAATTGAATGGAACAAAGCGTTGACCATGACTAGGAAGGGAAGTCCCTATGTCGGGGAAGTGCTTGATGCAGCGTTCGATAAAGCCAAAGTGATTGTGGTTCTTTTCACCCCCGACGATGAGGCGAAATTGAAGACAGAGTTCATTAAGAGTGGTGACCCTAGTTTCGAACGGAAATTGACCGGGCAGCCACGTCCCAACGTTCTTTTTGAAGCTGGCATGGCATTTGGAAGGCAACCGAACGCGACGATCTTAGTGCAGGTAGGAAAGATAAGGGCGGTCAGCGACGTGGCCGGGCGTCACATCGTCCACCTTACAAATTCTATGTCAAGCAGACAGCAATTGATTGCAAAGCTGAAGGCTACAGGTCTTGCAGTTGATGACATCGGAGAAGACTGGCATACCGAAGGAGATTTTTCCTAACACACGATTTGCGAGCGAACGTAAAGGAGTGTGAAGCATGGCAGAGGTAAAGATCGAAGATGTTGTGGACCATTTAGAAAGTGAGTTTACGCACGCGCTTGAGGACACCTTCAGGCGTTTCGCTCCAAATGTCTCCTACAGCAGAAATGACTTGTTTAGGTATTTTCTTAGGCGAGTTTACGATCACTGTAGCGTTTGGGAAAAAATTCCCGATAAATACATCAAGGCATGAGGGCTGACAACATTTAACAACAATTGAAGTTGGGGCGATGGCGCTAAGTCATTGCCTTGGCTCAAAGAGTTTATTTTGAACGCCCGTGGGATTAGTATTCCAATTCATGAAGACATCAGTTCCCCTACGGAAGCTGCCCCCCGATTCGGCTTGGAACGAAGCTATGCGCCGGTCCTTCCTCGCCACCATCGGAGGATTCTTCGTGCCGAACTTGCTGGCAAACTTCGACGTGATTCCACAGTTGCATCCAAGTTTTCAATTCATCCCTGGCGTCTGTGTTGGAGCAGGCGCGTTCTTCGCGTCAATGGCGCTTTACCTCGGTTATTTCCACAAGAAGTGGATTCAATGGATTGCTGCCGCGATTGTAGGTCTGGTGTTGCCCTACGCTGCGACATGGTTTTGGTTTCGGACTACACATCCTCCTGCCTCAGCCGGGCTACTCCAACTCTACGGCCCTACGCTGTTAACAGCCATCATCATGTACTTGGCTTTCATGCTGTGGCACGCAAACCTGTCAGACTTCACATTTGACAAGTTGGCTGAACGGATTGGAACCGATAATTATGGGGAAGCCAACAGCAAGTGGGAGCAAGTGACCTACCGAGTATTTTGGGTCTTTGGTGCGGTTGCGCTGATATTTGTATTGCTAGCCGTAATAGGTGGGCAGTGAAACGGAACCCGTAACGCCCATGGAACCAAAAGCGGTTATGATTCAGGTTTACATTGAGCAGGGACTTACCGAAAGCCTGAGTCTTACGGCTTTGGGGGATGGCCGCTACCGCGCTGAGGTTTCATCAATCTTCAGCGGAATCAACCGTGGTGATGTGATTGAGGCCGAACCATCCACAGATGGTGGAATCCGATTAGTCAAAGTGATTGAGCAATCTCCGATGGTCACACTGAGGTGGCTCGTACCGGAGGGCATAGCGGAATCAGATGAGTTGGGCCAATTTCTTGAGAAGGTTGTCGCTGTAGGTGGCTGTTGGGAGCGCGCTCTTGGAGGATTGCTCATCTTGCACTTACCCAAAGCTGGTGGATTCGATGCTCACAGTGAGTTCAAACGATATACGGGTTGCAACAGCCCCAGCACTGAGTGTCATGGGTCTGACAACATTTAACAACAATTGAAGTGGGGCGATGGCGCTAAATCATTGCCGTGCAGGACTTTGTGAAGTAGGGATGCAATTTCGATCCCCACCGCCCCTACCAATCTCCTTCATTTCACTGCATTTATTTTTGGGTTTGACACCAAATGCCGTTTGACACCAATTGAACTAATTCACTGCAAACTGTTCAATCCGTGCCGAACGGTTTTCAACTGCACTGAGTTGCTGGTCACCTATCACGTGCGCGTAGACTCCCAGCGTAATGCGTGGGTCACTGTGACGTAGCTGCTTCTGCACCACAGCCGGAGTTGCACCGTCTGCAAGCAGAGCACTGGTCACGCCGTGACGCATGGAATGGAAGCCGCCGCGTGGTATGCCCAGCTTCACAAGCAGCGGGTGCAGAACGCTTGCCCGGAGTTTGTTAGCCGAGTATGGTCGCCCGCGACGGTTGATGAAGAGCAAGTCGGTCTTTCCATCGTGATTCTGAAGGTGCTTGCGCAGCCGTGCCGCTAGCTGAGAAGGCAACGGAACGTCTGCGCTGCTGGCGCTGGACTTCACCGATTGGACCTGCCGTGTGACCGCGTCAACGCTTTGCCGTACACGGATGATCTTCTTTGTGAAATCAACATCGGTAACACGAAGCGCGAGTACTTCTCCAATGCGCAGGCCCAGAATCGACGTCACCGCGAGAATGGTGCCGAAGGGTTCCGACGCAGCCGCCAGGATTTTCCCCACTTCTTCGTCTGTAAAGCACCGCTGTTCTTTCTTCACGCCGTCGCGGGGCAGGGTTATGTCTGCGAGCGAAAAACTCCCGCAAGCGTAGTCCCACGCCTTGGCTTTCCGAAGGATAGAAGACAGAGTGAGCAACACGTTTTCTACTGTCTTTCTTGAGCGTCCCCCCGTTGCGAGATGCGCGACGAAGGCTTGCACAGCCTTCGTGTTGATCTCAGGTAACGTGAGACTTCCAAGCCTAGGTAGAATGTGCGCCCGCAGATGTGACTCCGCTGCGCGCGTCGTGCTGCCCTTCAGATTCACCGCGATGTTGGTACGCCACTCTTTAACGAACGTTTCAAGAGTGATGCCCGACTTCGGCGGCATCTTGACCGTTGTATTCACGCGGTCAAGATACGGCTGGAAAGCTTTCCACGCCGCACGTTCTGAAACACTGCTGACCGGACCAAGTAAGACACACCGCCGTACTCGCTTGAATGTTCCGTTGGGTAGCAGAACATCTTCGCGGTACATGCCATAGCGTCTTGGAGTCTTGCCCCGGATGATGATATTTCCTCTCTGGAACCTTCTCCGTGACACAATTGCTCCCGCCTGAATAGGAGAAGGCGTAGCGGTCGCAACGATAACATCAGCAACTCTGACTGTCACGGATACGCGTTGGCGGTTTCCCGGAACTGCGGGGTGGTTTACCGGGACCTCTGGCCGCTGCTCGATTTGGATTGAATCGTCCAGAGGCATTGCCACTAAATCGCCGCCTTCCAAACTGGGATCGCGGCCTTAAGCACTGAGATTGGGTCACGATTTCCAAGAGCCTCTTGAAAAGGCGGGGACTCGAAATAACTCAGCATCTCCAGATTGAAGGGTTTCAAATCTTCGACGGCCATGAATCTTACGTTTGACGGATTCTGGGCAGCGTCGTACAGCTCGCCTATATCCACGCGACGTAAATACCAGCCGAGTTTTTCCTTCTTATCCCACAGCACAATGGAGCGCGAAGTCGTGAAAATTCGCGCACGTTTTGGAAGTAGTTCGAGTGTGTGGGTTACTTTGTCTCCGGTGAGATACGAAGAGAGATAAGCGGAAACGCGATGCACGTCGACATAGCGAATATCCACGTAGCGACCGCCGCCGACTTTTTGCCACGCGATGGAGAGCCACTTTTGCGGAATGTATTCCGCAAGCAAAATATGGAGATGCGCCATGCCGTTTTGCTGGAATTCGAGAACGCCAACGAAGGGAATGCTTTTCTTGCCACACTGGCGAGCAAGCAGGACGCGCATACTTCGCCAGCATTCGCGGATGTACCTGTCAGTGTGCCTCTGTTCGTGTCGGGTCAAACGCTTGCGATCAAGCGTTAGCGTTGCCATTTTGTTTAGCTTGTGTTTCTCCGCAGCTCTACATATGCGTGAACGCACTTCTTTCAGCTTTGGGGGACGGCAGCGGCTGCACCGGTAAGACTTGCAGAAGAGCGCAGAGTGTCCGAACACTCCCGGTTTTCCTTTTGTGGGGCCAACCACAGAGAAATTAGCGCACCCGAATTTGCGTTCCCGTTGCAATTAATCTGTAACCCCGTCGAGAATAAGAAGGCTTTTTCCCTCAAAACTTTTCCGCAAAACTTTCCTGTGCTGCTTTGCGCCCCTCCCCGCTCCCCACGCGCAAACGGCGCGCGCGGGGAGAGCCGGTTTATGCTCTGGGGTTGCCAAGGGCCTGCAAGGAAAACCCTCGGCGGCGAGCCAACCCCGTCGCTCCGGGTTGCTCCGCAGCATTGCCCGGACAATGGCCAACTCGACGCCGAAGCTCATTGAGACTTCCCTTGTGTGCGCAGTTGTTGGGGCGCGTTAGCACAGCTCGAAGGTCTCTCCATTAGGGAAAACTCGAATTTGCCGCCCATAGCTGTGCGCACACGCGCCAAGAGGCACTCCTCACAGAAGTGTCCGACCGGAATCGACCTCTGCCAGCGTGGTAGTTGAGAAACTCGCGTCCACCCGCAGCGCGTTAGCTGAAGACGCAGATAGGTGGGTGCGCCGCACTCTGCCTTGCACTCCTCGCAAAAATATCTCTTGCGCATGACGACACTATTTTCTCACTAGGGAGCAAATGGAATGAGAGTAAAACGCGGCAACTCACTAGAAACACAGATACTTAAGGGAGAATTAACGAAATCGAGGCCCACACCGCGAAGTTAATTAGCTTCGCCTTCGTCTTGTTTCGAGTCTGAACCGAGGAGCTTCTTGGCTTTCTTTATCTGGTTGTTCACGGCCACGCGCCAGTTTTGTGCGAGGTTCTTATCTCGATACATTTCCACATTGGGCCGGCCAAAAGGCTGGAACGGCTTTGGAGTGCGATTGTCCCATGCGACGGCTCGTTCTTCGTGCGAAAGCTCGGCAGTATCTCGAACGTACCGCAGATCGTCGAGCAATAACTGAGCGCGTGGTCCGCGTTCGGTCTGAACGATCTTTTCTAGTTGGATGAGAGGACGCGAGACATCTTCGATCAAGTTCGTTTGGTCCTCGACTGAAATCCCGGGCCGGGTGAATGCCTCGATGAACTCCAGAACCCATTCCATGTCTGTAACGCGGGGCGTCTCCCAGTCGAGGGCGTTTGGACGAAGGCAGTCCACAAAGGC
>Ga0126384_10000883_pt1 | contig 17317 bp, 6 predicted proteins | sample PanSoiMetPlot_36_FD_92543 | JGI IMG/M metagenome (GOLD analysis project Ga0126384, IMG submission 92543) | Tropical forest soil microbial communities from Panama - MetaG Plot_36 | ecosystem: Environmental > Terrestrial > Soil > Tropical forest > Bulk soil | place: Panama | collected 2016-02-17 | reverse complement strand
TTGGCGCCGATACCAAGCGCCAGGGTGATAATTGCAATCGCGCTGAACCCCGGCTGCTTCAGCAAGTTTCTAACTGCGTATCTAATATCTCTCGTCATCGCCAATTCTTTGGTCTCTTAGGTCCCTTTCGTCCTTTCGTCCCTACTCGTACCGTAGCGCCACCAGGGGATCCACTTTCATCGCACGCCGGGCGGGAATCAAACACGCTAACAAAGCGACGAACGCCAGCAGTCCAGCTACTGCGATGTACGTGAGCGGGTCTGTTGGCTTCACGCCAAACAACAGGCCACTTAGAAAACGAGTCAAGGCAAACGCGCCCGCGAGCCCAAGGACCAATCCGCCTAACGTCAACATCAAGCCCTGACCGATGATCAGTCGCAGGACGTCACGCGCCTGCGCGCCCAGCGCCATGCGCACGCCGATCTCCGAAGTGCGTTGGGTGACGTCGTAGTTGATGACGCCATAGATCCCGATTGCTGCCAGAATGAAAGCCAACGCTGCAAACAAACCAATCAGAAAAGTGTTGAAGCGGGGCTGCGCAACTGACTCCGAAAGCAATTCGGTCATCGTCATGATTCGCGTCGGTCCTTCTTCGCTGTCGACTGATTGAATCTGCGAGCGAATGGAAGGAATCAAACTCGCCGCGTCAACTGAAGTGCGCACGGCGACTCGCATCCCGGGAAACGGGTTCTGGGTATAAGGCACATAAGCTTGAGGTCCAGCCTCAGCGCCGAGACCTTGATACTTCGCGTCACCGACAACGCCGACAATGGTCCGCAACACACCGTTGATAGTGATGCGGCGTCCGACTGGGTCTTGGTTGGGGAAGAAACGACTGGCAAAAGTTTGATTTATGACTACCGCGCCAGGAGCCTGCGCTGTATCGGCTGCGGAGATAGTGCGGCCTTTCACGACCGGCAGACCAAGGGCTTCAATGAATCCTGTCGTCGCGGGAATGTAAATCGCGGAAGGTGGTACCTTGCCGGTCTCCTCAGGTTGCCCTTCGATCGTGAAGCCTGTGCTTTGCTGGATGTAAGTAGGCGGCATGCTGGTAGCAGCTCCGGCTGCAACCACGCCGGGCAGCGACCGAATGCGCTGCAATGCTTGATCGAAGAACGCCACCTGCCGCGTGGGATCCTGGTATCGAACGAACGTCAGCGAGACCGACATCGTCAACAGGTTTCCCGGCTGGAAACCCGGACTGATGTCCGTCAGTCTTTGAAAGCTCCTGAGCATCAGTCCGGCGCCCACGAGCAGAATTACCGCCAGCGCGATCTCGCTCATGACCAGCAAGCCACGCAAGCGCTTGACGCGCGACATACCGGCCAGACCGCGGCCGCCTTCACGCAGAGATTCATTCAAACTTAATCTGCGTGCGTGCCACGCCGGAGCAAGTCCAAACAACAGACCAGTGCCAATCGAGATCGTAAGAGTAAACAGCAGCGCCCATCGATCTACCGCAACGCTTTCGAGTCTGGGAACACCCCGGGGCGTCAGTCCTAACAGCAACTGCACGCCCCAGGTGGCCAGCAACAGTCCCAAAGTTCCGCCGAGGCTTGCGAGCAAAACACTCTCGGTAAGCATCTGGCGGATTAGTCGCACCTGGCCGGCGCCCAGCGCGCGACGAATCGCAATCTCGCGATCGCGCGCCGTCGTTCGCGCCATCATCAAATTCGCTACATTCGCGCACGCAATCAATAGAATGAAGCCAACTGCTACCAGCAAAACCACCAACGGCTTTTGGTAGTCGCCAACAATCTGCGTACGGAGGGGAACCAGCGTTACTCCGACGCCACCCTCTGAATCGGGATAGGCTTGCGACAAGCGCTCTGCGATGATGTTCATCTCAGCTTGCGCTTGTTCGACCGTCACGCCGTTTTGTAGTCGCCCAACCACTCGATAGCCGCGCAGCGATCGACTGTTTATCCAATCACCGACTGTCGAGTTCGACGGCAAGCTGTAGATGGGGGCCAGGCCGGTCCACAACTCGATGTCAGGTGTAGGAAAGCGAAATGAGGGTGGCATGACACCGATGACTGTGAAGCTTTCATCATTGAGGTTGATTGTTTTGCCCAATGCGTTGCGATCGGCATTAAAACGGCGGCGCCAAAGTTCGTCTGAAAGTACTACCACACGCTCGCGCTCGTCGGCTGGCTGCAGCGCCCTTCCGAGCACGGGCTGCACACCCATGACGTCGAAGAAGTTTGTCGTTGCCAGAGCGCCACGGGTTTCGTCGGCGCCTTCTTTTCCAGTGACGTGAAAGCGGTTGAAAGCGTAAGCGGCAAAGCCACTGAGCGTATGCGCCTGCTGTTGCCAATCACGAAAGCTCGGCAGTGAGGTCGGATATTGTGAACCGGGACGCTGCAGGTCTCTGGTCCATACTCCGACGAGTTGCTGCGGCGCACTAAAAGGCAGCGGTCGAAAGATGATCGCATTGACGACAGTAAAGATGGCGGTGTTCGCGCCAATCCCCAACGCCAGCGTCAGCAGGGCCACCAACGTGAAGCCCTTATTCTTCACCAACACGCGAATCCCAAAGCGAATGTCTTGAAGTATTGCTTCCATAATCAGAATCTCGAATTTTGGATTGCGGATTTCGAACTGCGGATCGCGGATGATCCTTCCAAGCGCAAAATTCGCAATTCGAAATTTTCCTTACTCGTACCTTAAAGCAGTCAGTGGATCGACCTTAGTTGCGCGGCGGGCGGGGACGTAACAGGCCACCAGCGCCACTCCAATCAAACCAACTGCAACGGTGACGAATGTCACCTTGTCCGTAGCTGTCACTCCGAACAGCAAGCCTTCCAGCAAACGGGTAACGACAAACGCGCCGGCTAGTCCGACGCCAACACCTGCCAGCGCCAGCGTCATCCCGTTGCCGATGATCAGCTTGAGAACATCGGCGGCTTGCGCACCCAGCGCCATGCGGATTCCTATTTCGTGCGTTCGTTGCGAAGCGACATAAGACATGACTCCGTAAATTCCGATCGAAGCGAGCACCAATGCCAATCCAGCAAACACAAGCAACAGTCCCATGAAAAATCGTCGCATCACGATGGAGTCTGTTCGCAGCATCTCGAGCGTGGTCACCTCGAAGACCGCCTGATCCCTATCAACCGATCGAATCTCGCTGCGCACGGCGTTTGTAAGCGCGGTGGGTTCGCCTTCTGTTTTGATCACAAGCGTGTTGAAGGTAGTCGGAAACTGCGCATGCGGCAGGTACATCTGCGCTGGCGGTTTTTGATCGAGGCTGTACTGCGATACATCGCTGGTAACGCCAACGACGGTGCGCCATTCCGTGGTGGACTTAACATCACCGGGCAAAGCTATTCGCTTTCCGAGAGGCTCCTGGCCCGGCCATAACTCAGCTGCCATGGCCTTATTGACGAGCGCCACCTTGAACGAATCCTTCGTATCTTGTTCAGTGATTGGACGCCCCTTGAGAGTTGAAATCTCCATTGCCTTCAGATAGCCGGGAGTGACGACATACATGTCAACGCTGATCTCCTGGCCTCGCGGTTTCGGTAGATCCTCGACCAGCAAGCCACGCCCATCGAAGTTGGCGCTGAGCGGCATCACGCTTGTCGAGCCTGCAGCTTTGACTCCCGGCAAGGTGGCGATGCGTTCAGTCACCTGCTGGTAAAATTTGATCGAATCCTCAGGCTTCGGATATTTCGCGGACGGCAACCCAATGTTCATCGTCAGGATGTTTTTGGGATTAAAGCCCGTGTCGACCTGCCGGAGTCGCATTACGGTCCTTATCAGCAAGCCGGCACAGACAAGCAGCACAAGAGTCAAGGCAATCTCTGAAACCACCAACGCGCTGCGCAAACGGTTGCGGGTGGCGGTCGGTCCAGCGCTGCGTCCGGATTCCTTGAGAGATTCGGCGAGATTTTGTTTGGAGATCTGCAGAGCCGGCGCCAGTCCAAAAAGAAGTCCGGTTATCAACGTCAGGCCGGCGGTGAACGCAAGCACGCGTACATCGAGGTGAATGTCCTGGAACATGGGGTTGATCTTCTCGCCTGCCACAGAGACCAAACCGATACCCCAGACCGCCATTAACAAGCCGAGCACGCCTCCGACCATGGAAAGTACCAGGCTTTCGGTCAACAACTGCCGTACGAGTTGACCACGTCCAGCTCCTATGGCGGACCGAATGGTGATCTCTCTGAATCGAACACTCGAACGGGCCAGCAGCAGATTGGCGACATTGGCACAGGCGACCAGCAACACAAAGACGACTGCTCCAAAAACGAGCAGCAACGAGCTGCGGAGTGGACCAACCAACTCCTCAGACATGGTCACCACCTGAACACCGTAATCGTGATTAGTTTGCGGATGCTGTTGTTCCAGGCGTTGCGCAACCAGGCTCACTTCGTTCTGCGCCTGGGCCACAGTTACACCCGGTTTCAGGCGAGCAATAGCGCGAAGGTGACGCTCGTCGCGGGCGTTATCGTCGTATTTCTCGGCAACCGGGCGGTAAAACTGGCCCTGCGGCGAAACCAGGCTCTGCGGCAACGGACGAAAGTCCGGTCCCATCACGCCGACAATGGTGTAAGGGCGACTGTTGAGTTGAACTATTTTCCCAACGATGTTTGGATCGCCGGCGAAACGCCTTTGCCATAGGGCATGACTCAAAACGATGACGAAGTCTTTGCCGTCCTGTTGTTCTTCAGGTGTGAAGGCACGACCGAGAATTGGCGAGCCTTTCATGATCTTGAAAAAGCCATCTCCAACCTGGATCGCGGGGATGCGCTCGGCTTCGTTATCACCGGACATGATTGGATTCCAGCCGGTGTAGGTCGCAACATCTTCGAAGGAGCTCGCCTGAGCGCGGTAGTCAGCGACGTCGGTAGCCGAGACCTGATTGTGGTGCTGGCGCAGAGTTTCGCCGGAACGCATGTCTCCCCACACGAGCACGAGACTGTCGGGATCCTTGTATGGCAGCGCTCGCAACAACACGGCATTGATAACGCTGAACACAGTCGTGTTAGCGCCGATGCCGAGCGCAACAGACAACACTGCGACAGCAGTGAAGCTCTTGCTCTTCGCCAGCATCCGAACGCTATAACGAAGGTCTCTCAGAAAAGTCTGCATTTGCTGGTCTCGTCTCTTTGGTTCCTTTGCCCTCTGTCACTCATACCTTAGCGCTATAAGTGGATCGACTTTCGTAGCGCGGCGTGCGGGGAGGTAGCAGGCCAACAAGGCGACCACTGCCAACAAGCCGGCGACAACGACAAACGTCAATGGATCCCTCGCAGTAATCCCAAACAGCAAGGTCGCCATTACTCTCGTTAAAGCGATCGCGACTGCCAGACCAAGGCCTACTCCGATCAGGACCAGGAGCATTCCCTGGCGCACCACCATCTTCATGACATCGGATTGGCGAGCGCCCAACGCCATGCGCACACCAATCTCGTGTGTTCGTTGGGTTACCGAATAAGACATCACCCCGTAGATTCCGATCGTCGCCAGCAACAACGCCAAAGCCGCAAACAGCCCGATCAAGGTGGTGCGGTAACGAGGCTCAGCTACGGCGGTATTAATCCATTGCTCCATTGTCTTGATTGCCGCGATGGGCTGATCCGGATCGAGCTGCTGGAGTTCCTCTCGAACGGCTGCAATCAAATTTCCGCTGTTGCCTTGCGTGCGGATGACTACATTCGTCCCCGGTTCGTACGCTGGCATGTACATCGCCGGCAGCGGATCATTCTCAAGACCACTGTGACGAATGTCGCCAACAACTCCGACGATATCGAAAGGCTGATTGCCCATCGCCATTACGAGTCGTTTTCCTAGCGGCTCTTCGTTTGGAAACACTTGTTGGACAAGCAGCTCACTTACGATGATTACGTGCGCACCTTCGCGCACTTCCTGGGCGGTAAAGTTACGTCCGCGCAGTAGCGGAATTCTCATCGCTTTGAAGTAGTGTTGATTGACGCGACGGAAGTCGTTATCGAAGCCCTGATCGGGAGTCGCAGGCGGGCGGCCCTCAACGTAGTAAGGCATATCGTTTAGTTGGCCCGTTAGCGGCAGCTCGCTCACCATGCCGACGCTTTCGACGCCAGGGAGATTGCTCGTCTGCGCTTCCAGTTGGGAGAAGAACTGGGCGGCTTTCTCAGGAGTCGGATATTTCTTATCCGGTAGATCAATGCGGAAGGTCAGCACGTTTTGCGCATTGAAACCAGGATTCGTATGCTGCAGCCTCAAAAGACTTCTTACAAGCAATCCCGCGCCGATCAGCAGCACTACGGCAACCGCACTCTCCAATACTACGAGGGCGTTTCGGGTGCGATGGCGCTGTGGTCCTTCACCACTGCCGCGCCCGCCTTCCTTCAGCGAGCTCGTAAGATTGAATTTCAAAGTCCGCAGCGCCGGAGCGAGTCCAAACACCACTCCTGTTAGCAGCGATATCAACAACGTAAACCCAAGCACAGTAGCGTCAATGGTCACCGGTGATGTGCGTGGAATATTGTCACCACTAAGCGAGACGAGCAGTTGTACTCCCCAGAGGGCGAGGAAAGCGCCGAGAGCTCCGCCAATCAGTGCGAGCAGCAGGCTTTCAGTGATCATCTGGCGAATAATGCGCCCGCGGCCTGCGCCTAACGCGGTGCGCAGGGCAATCTCTCTTTCACGCGAAGCCGCGCGCACGAGCAGAAGGTTCGCTACATTGGCGCAGGCAATCAACAATACAAACCCTACGGCGCCGAGGAGAATGAACAACGTTGTCCTGGTGTTACCAACCAACTGCTCACGCAACGAGACCAGGCGCAAGTTCCAACCCGTGTTGCTGTCCGGATATTGCTCTTCGAGGCGGCGCGCGATCGCATCCGTATCTGCTTGTGCCTGAGCCAAAGTGACGCCAGGTTTCAATCTGCCTATCGGGCGCAGGAAGTGAGCCTTACGCTGTTGCAACTGCGGTAGGGCTTCAAAAGGCAGCGGAACCCAAATTTCGGTTGCCGAGGGAAAGCTGAATTCCTTTGGCATCACGCCAAGGACGATGCAAGGCTTCGAATCCAGCATTATCTTCTGATTTACGATGTTCGGATCCCCGCCAAAACGCCTCTGCCAAAGACCGTAACTCAAGACAGCCACCTGGTCGTTGCCGGCCTTCTCGTTTTCGAGCAGAAAGGTGCGACCCAGCGCCGGTTGCACTGCCAGTGCCTGAAAGTAATCGCCTGTAACCGCAGCGCCTGTGAGCCGCTCAGGTTCGCCATCGCCCGTCAAGTTCACTGGTAAAGGCACTGTCAGTACTGCGGCGAAGTGCTCGAAGGTATTGTTCTGATGTCGATAATCGAGGTAGTCGAGTGGAGAGACGCTCGCACGATTGCCGCCATTGCGAATGTTGCCCCACATCCAGACCAAACGATCAGGCTGAGGAAAGGGCAATGGTCGCAGGAGAACAGCATTCACCAAACTAAAGATCGCAGTATTGGCGCCGATGCCAAGGGCCAGCGCCAGCAAAGCGACGGCCGTGAAGCCGGGACGCTTCAATAAGCTCCGCACGCCGTACTTCAGGTCTCTTAATAACGTCTCCATCGCGATAGATCTCCGTAATGAGCAATCAGTAATTAGTAATCAGCAATCAGCAACGTCTGTCCCTGGTCCCACTTCTTCTTGCGACACAGCTCTCAACTCAGCACTCACAGCTGATTACTAATTACTGATTATTTCTTTTCATCACTCGTATCTCAGAGCACTTAATGGATCCACCTTCGCGGCGCGGCGAGCGGGGAGGTAGCTCGCTAATAAAGCGACTATGCCAAGCAAGACCGAGACTGATACAAATGTGACCAGGTCGGTGCTACTGACTCCGAACAGAAGGCTCGTTAGCAATCGCGTCAAAGCCAACGATGCAGCGAGCCCAATAACGAGGCCCAACAGCGCCAGGACCATGCCCTGTCCCATGACCAACCTGAGCACGTCGCGCCGCTGAGCGCCCAGTGCCATTCGGATTCCGATTTCGCGCGTTCGCTGTGTGACCGAATATGAAATGACTCCATAGATGCCGACGGTCGCCAACACCAACGCTACCGCCGCGAATATCGTTAAAAGCAGAGAGTTAAAACGAGGCTGCGCCACCGAGCTCGAAACCAGTTGGGCCATCGTCGTGATGTTGGCTACGGGTTGGTCCCGGTCGATTTCGGCAACCGCTTGTCGCGCAGCGCTCGCGAGGCTCAGCGGATCGCCGCTGGTTCGAATGGCGAGCGTCATATCTGAGTTCGGGCGCTGCTCGAGAGGTATGTACATTTCGGCAAAGGCCGCCGTCGCCAATCCTGCATGCCTAACATCGGCCACCACTCCGACAATCTCGCGCATGCCCAGGGGCACGTCCAAATCGGGTGCTCGATCGGGATGGAATCTCATCGACTCGAAATTGAGCGCGACATGCTTGCCAATCGGGTTCTCGCCGGGCCAGAAGCGGCGCGCCATCGTCTCGTTGATGATCGTCACCTTTGGCGAGGCCTGGTTGTCCTGGTCTGTGAACGATCGACCGGCGCGCAACTGCATTCCGACGCTGCGGAAATAATTCGGCGTTACGTCGCGGTAATGCGTTTCCCAAACCTCGCCGGGGCCGGGCAGCGGCCGCCCCTCAATGAAGACTCCGGTTGTGCTATCAACTCCTGTGAGCGGCAGATACTCGACCGCACCTGCAGAAACTACGCCGGGTAGTGCCTGCACCCTTTCAATCAGTTGTCGATAGAAACCTGTGATCTGATTTGGCTGGTGGTATTTTGATTGAGCTAGATTGATGTCCATCGTCAGAACATTGTCGGCCTGAAATCCAGCGTCAACTTGCTGCAGCCTGACAAAACTTCTGATCATCAACCCGGCGCCGATCAGCAACGTCAGCGACATGGCGAGCTCGGTGACAACGAGGACGTTGCGGGTCAGACCGCGATGGCTTCCTGACCGCACACCGCCTTCCTTCAGTGCATCGTTTAAATCCGATCGCGAAGCCTGAAACGCCGGCAGCAAACCAAAAACAATTCCGGTGAGAAGCGAAAGCGCCACCGTGAATCCAAGCACCTTGCCATTAAGTCCAATCTGATCCCTGGGAATGTCGTAAGGTACAAACAGCGTGCGGTTCGAGTAAGGAAACTTCGCCAGCAGCGAGACACCCCATACGGCAACAAGGAGACCCACTGCGCCGCCCATAACTGCCAGCAAAAGATTTTCTGTGAGTAGTTGTCTAATCAAACGCAGGCGACTGGCGCCAAGCGCTGCCCGCAGTGCAATTTCTCTTCTGCGGACGTTGATCCGTCCAAGTTGAAGGTTGGCCACATTGGCACAGGCTATGAGGAGAACGAAACCGACGGCGCCCATCAGGATCAAAAGAGCACGCCGCAGATTCCGAACAATCTGCTCTTGTAAAGGCGCGAGCTTGACGCTCCAGCCGGTGTTGATTTCCGGATACTGATTCAGCAACCGAGCGCTAATGGTGTCCAGCTCGTTTTGTGCCTTCGCCGCATCAACGCCTGGTTTTAGGCGGCCGATAGCGCCGAGTGAACCCACGCCGCGCGCATACTTGCGATCTCGAAAAGGATCCAGACCAAACGGGATCCAGACATCTGTTTCCCTGGGGAAGCTTAAGAAGTTGAAACCCGCTGGCATTAGGCCGGCGATTTCATAGCTCTGACCGTCTAATGTAATTGGCTTACCGATCACATTTGTATCGGAGCCAAAGCGCCGCGCCCAAAGAGCGTTGCTTATCATCACGGCCCGCGAGTGGCCGGGCTGTTCCTCTTCGGGCAGAAATGTTCGACCGAGGCTCGGGCTGACGCCGAGAACGGAAAAGAAATTGCTCGAAACTATTGCATACTGAACCTGCTCAGGATTCGGCGCCTCGCTGCGGGGGTCCGTGACATTGAACCGGCCCAACGTCCACGCACTCAGCCCGTCAAAGCTCTGTGCCTGTTCCTTCACGTCATTGAAGTTAGGCAGAGAAAGAGGGAGTTGAGGGCGTCCCTGTGCGGGCTTGCTGCCCCAGAGCAAGACCAGCCGGTCGGCATCTCTGAATGGAAGCGAGCGTAACAGCACAGCATTCACAACGCTGAAGATTGCTGTGTTGGCTCCGATTCCGAGCCCCAGCACCAGCAATGCAATGGCGGTGAAGACCGGACGCTTCAGCAGCGCCCGCATCCCATAGCGAATGTCTCTAAGTAATGTTTCCATCGCGATAAGTTAAGTAATCAGTAATCAGTAATCAGATTGTTTGTTCGTTCGGAGTTGGTTTGCCATTCGTCTCTCAACCACTCACGGCTGATTACTGATTACTAATTACTGATTACTTCCTTTCGTCATTCGTAACGCAGCGCCATTAGTGGATCCACTTTGGTGGCGCGGCGAGCAGGGAGATAGCACGCCAGCGCCGCTACTAATGCCAGCAACAGCGACACTCCGATAAACGTTGTCAGATCAAACGCGCTCACTCCGAACAGTAGCTTCGTTAACAGCTGGGCCACTGCCAACGCGGCCAGCAGTCCAATTCCCAATCCAAACACCGCCAGCGTCATTCCCTGTCTAACGATCAGCAGCAGCACGTCAGTGCGAGCGGCACCCAACGCGATGCGCACACCAATCTCGCGAGTGCGGCCGGCAACGACGTAGGACATCACGCCGTAAATCCCGATCGCCGCCAACACAATCGCCAAAAGTCCAAAGCTCCCCAGGACTGTCGCCGCAATGCGAAACGGAAAGAGCGGGACATTCATGTGTTCAGTGAGAGTCTGGACGTTGTAGAGAGGCAGCGTCGGATCCAGTCTTTGCAGCTCACCTCGGAGCGATGCGAGCACTGTCCCGGGATCTCCGGCCACGCGGGCCACGAGGGTCGCACTGTTGTTGTAGTCACGCAGCAAGGGACGGTAGAAAGCCATCTGCGGTGCTTCGCCGAGGCTGTTGTATTTGCCGTCGGCTGCTACACCAATGACTTCCCAATATGGTTTGTCAGGTCCGGAAAAATTGAAGCGGCGACCGATGGGCTCCTGACCCGGGAACATGCGACGCGCAAAACTTTCATTGATAATCGCAACGCGTGATTCCTCATTATCGTCTCGGTCAGTAAAGTCGCGGCCTCGCAGGGGAATTTCCATCGTGTGGAAATAGTTGGGCATAATCCAATTGGGCACCGCGGTCGGTAAGTCCGTGGTGTTTGTCGAGCCTCCTTCGACGTAGATCCCGGTGTAGCTGTAGTCGAGCGTAAGCGGCACAGTGGTAACGAGCGCTACTGAGCGCACACCTGGAAGCGTCTTCGTCCGTTCGATGACTTGTTTGTGGAAGATCTGGCCCTTGTCCTGGGAATAACCCTGCAAGCCCAGGTCGTAGGAAAGAGCCACCGCGTTGTTAGGATTGAAGCCTGGTCGCGTGCGCGCTGCGACTTGCAGACTGCGCACAACCAGCCCTGCGCAAACCAGCAACACAAGAGAGAGCGCCACCTGGATTACAACCAGCGTGTTTCGCAATCGAGAGCGACGAAAACCACCCATCGAGGCTTCATCTTTTAACGCGGGCACAAGATCGGGCCGCGAGGACTGAAGCGCAGGTAGCAGACTGAACACGATGCCGGTGGCAAGCGAAACCACGAGCGCGAAAACCAGGACTCGCCAATCGACCTGAAGATCGAAATTGAGCGCGATGTCGGTTGGTAATTTGATTGAGGCTACAAGACTGTTGATCCACAAAGCCAACATCACGCCACCGAGACCACCCGCGAGCGATAACAAAATGCTTTCGGTAACAAGCTGACGGACGATGCGCGGCCGACTTGCGCCCACCGCCAAACGAATCGCGAGCTCTTTACGCCGCTCAGTGGCCCGGGCAAGGAGAAGATTGGCAAGGTTCACGCACGCCAGCATCAGCACCAAACCAACAACGCCCATCAATACACCGCTGAAATTGATTACTGAATTGCGGATGTCCGGAATGAACAACCCCGGCGTCATCAGTCGCACGCCGCGTCCTTCATTTTCTTTCGGATACTCTTTAGCGAGCTGAAGTGTTATGGCTGTAAGCTTGCTTTCCGCCTGGGCCGTGGTCACGCCTGGCTTGAGGCGGCCAACTACGAAAATGTTGTCGCTATCGCGATTGTCCAGCCAGTTACTGCCCGGCTCGATTTCGCGCGCCATCATCATTGGAACAAAGAATTCGGATCCGTAGGCGACTTCAGTGCCATTGAAACCATGAGGCGCCACGCCGACAATCGTGAACGGACGCCCGTTAAGCGAGACACTCTGGCCCACGACATTCGGATTGGAAGCGAATCGCTTCTGCCAGCAGGCGTAGGTGATAACGGTGACCGGATGAGTGCCGGGCGTACGATCCTCTTCCGGCGTGAACCAGCGCCCTCTGAAGGGCTGCACCCCAAGTACGTCAAAGTAATTGCCCGAAACCAGGTAGCCCCAAAGTCGTTCGCTGCGACCTTCATAACTGACACTCATCGGCGCAAACCGGTAAGCAATCAAGCCCGAGAAGACGTCGTTGCGATCACGATAGTCTTTGTAGTTGAGATAGGACTGAATGGTGTAATCCGCGCCCTTATGAAAGGTCCCATAGACCTCGCGGAGTTCTTCAGGGTGGGCCACCGGCAGCGGCCGCAGCAGCACAGTGTTAACCAGGCTAAAGATTGCTGTGTTAGCGCCAATGCCGAGCGCGAGCGTCACCACAGCGATAGCGGTGAATCCCGGCCGCTTCAGAAAGTTTCTAAAGCCGTATTTGATGTCTCTTAATAGCGAATGCATTCTGCCATCTCCAGCTCGTCGCAACCTGTCGGTGGTCAGTGGTCAGTGGTCAGTGGTCAGTTGTTTGTCCTCGGTATGTTGAGTGGTTTCAGTCAAGTCTCGCTTCACATGCAACTGACAACTATCAACTGACAACTGACATAAACCACTCAATCAAAGAATTACTCGTAACGCAGTGCTACCAGTGGATCGACTTTCGAGGCTCGTCTTGCCGGCAGATAACAGGCCAGCAGGGCCACAACCAGAAGTCCCGCTGTGACCAGCACAAACGTGAGCGCATCGTTCGGCGTCACCCCAAATAAGAGGCCTCTCAGCAGACGCGTGAATGCAAGCGCGCCTGCCACACCCACTGCTACGCCAATCAGGGCCAACGACATCCCGTTGCGCAAAACAAGTCGAAGCACGTCGCTCACCTGAGCTCCAAGGGCCATGCGAATTCCAATGTCGTGAGTTCGCTGCGTCACTACGTACGACATCACTCCGTACATGCCGATCGTCGCCAGCAACAAGGCGAGACCGCCAAACAAGCTGGTTAACAAGGCAGCAGCCCGTTCCTGTGAAGTTGCATTCTTTACCTGCTGATCAAGAGTGCGTACGTTGAAAAACGGTATGCGCGAATCGAGTCTTTCCAACTCGGTGCGCACCGCGGCCCTCAACGCGGCGGGATTACTGTCGGAGCGAACCAATAGATTCATCTCCGGACGGTATGCCATCAGAAATGGTTCGTAGAGGCACAGCAGCGAGGACTCGCGCAGGCTGCGATACTTGCCGTCGCGCGCAACCCCGATTATCTCCGTGTACGGATCTTCATTGCCGAAGCGGAAGCGCTTGCCGATCGGGTCTTCGCCGGGAAACAGTTTGCGCGCCATCGTCTCGTTGATGACTGCGACCGGCGGATTGCCGCGCCTGTCCTGATTGGTAAAATCTCGCCCGCGTGTTAGCGGCATCTCCATAGTCGCGAAGTAGTCGGGTCCAACCCGGTTATATTCCACCTCGAGCAAGCCGGTTTGACCCGAACGACCTTCAATTTGAATGTTGTCCTGGATGAGGCTGCCACCCGGATTGGGTGAGACGGTTGCCGCCAACGTGGCGGAGGTAACACCAGGCAAAGCGCGAGCGCGTTCCAATAATGATTGGTAAAGCTGCAGGCCTCTTTCGCGATCGTAACCGTGCAGGCTTGGATCGAGCGTCGCCACCAGCACATGCTCGCGAGCGAAGCCGACGCTAATGCTTTGAATGCTGCGCAGGCTGCGAATGAAAAGGCCGGCGCCGATCAAGAGCATGAACGACAAGGCTACCTGCGTAACCACCAACAGGTTTCGCAAGTTAAGCTTTCGTTCACGTCGCGACTGGTGAGTTTCGAGCTTGAGCGATGGAATCAGTTCGAGTTTTGACGCAACGAGCGCCGGAGCCAGGCCAAAAACAACTCCGGTGACTAGCGACAACAAGAGTGCGAACGCGAACACGCGCAGGTCTAAACTGTTGTCCAGCGTCACTGGATAGAACATGTCCGCGGGTTTGACCAGCGACCAGAAATCATTGGTCCATACCGCAAGCACCAATCCCGCCGCGCCTCCGAGTACCGCTAACAGCATCGATTCCGTCAACAACTGTCGCAGCAAACGTCCGCGGCTGGCGCCGAGCGCAAGTTTGACTGCGATCTCTTTACGCCGGCTGCTGCCGCGCACGATCAATAGATTGGCTACGTTCGCGCAAGCAATCAGCAATACAAAACCGGCAGCAACCAAAAGAATTTTCAGTGGCGTGCCGAAATCAGCGACCAGCCAGGTCGTGCCCTTCGCCGCGGGAATAAAGTTCAATCGCTCCTGACTTGGGCCTGCGCCGGGCCTGGAGTTTGCTTGATAGATCTGTTGCCCAAGCGCAGCGATTGAAGTGGATGCTTGTGCCGTAGTGACGCCTGGCTTAAGACGACCCATGACCTCGAGCCAGCTCAAGCCACGCCTTGTAAAAGTGTCCGGTGGATCGTCCGGAATCGCCGCCGCGTGCATTGAAAGCGGAAGCCATAGATCGGTGGAAAGACCACGCACCATTCCGGAGAAGTTTCGCGGCGCGATGCCAACAATCGTGAACTGAGCATTGTTGATGGTTATCTTCTTGCCGATGATGTCGCTCGCACCGCCAAAACGTCGCTGCCAGAGGCCATGACTAATCACTACGACAGGGTTTGCGCCTGGAGTTTGATCGTCAGCTGCCCCGAACATATGGCCATGCGCTGGATTTATGCCGAGTACGGAAAAGTAGTCGGCTGAGGCGAGTGTTCCGTAAATGCGTTCAGCCGGACCACTCTCACCGCTGAGGCTCAGCGGTGTCACGTAGTACGCGATCAGGCCTGAACACACCTGATTCAGATCATGTAGATCTTTGAAGAGCGGATATGAGAAGTTCAGATTACTCCGGCCCGCCGGACGTAGAGTTTCCAACTTCACGATCTGCTCCGGATGGACCACCGGCAGCGGGCGCAGCATTACCGAATCCATCAAGCTGAAGATGGCGGTATTGGCGCCAATGCCCAGAGCGAGCGTGACGACCGCGATCAAAGTAAACCCCGGCCGCCTCAGCAACCCGCGGATTCCATAACGAAGATCTTTAAGTAGTGTGCTCATGTGGTCCCGGTCTCTTTGGTCCTTTTGGTCCTTTTAGTCCCTTTGGTCCCTTTGCCTACCCTACTCACACCTCAGCGCCACCAGTGGATCTACTTTCGTTGCTCGTCGCGCCGGGATGAAGCAAGCCAGCAGCGCTACAAACAAAAGCCCAAACGTCACCAGCGCGAACGTCAGCAAGTCTGTGGGCGTCACGCCAAACAAAAGGCTGGCCAGCAGGCGCGTGACCCCATACGCGCCGGCAAGACCAGCAACAACGCCGGCAAGCGCCAGCGTCATTCCGTTGCGTACCACCATCTTCATCACGTCGCTGGCGCGAGCCCCCAGCGCCATGCGAATTCCAATTTCCTGAGTGCGCTGCGTCACCGCGTACGACATGACGCCGTAGATACCGATCGCCGCCAGCAAGAGCGCAATACCAGCGAACACACCAACCGATGCCGAAGAAAAGCTGTAAAGCGAGACAGAGAACGCGCGCACCTGATTCATCGAACGCACATCGTAAACAGGCTGGTCCTTATCGATAGACCACACCTGCTCTCGAGCGGCAGCGGTGAGCGCCAATGGATCGCCCTTGGTGCGCGCGACCAGCGCCATCGAGTTCCATGCGTCCTGAGCATGCGGCAAATAGAATTCAGGCGTGACCGGCTCGTTCAATTCAAACTTAACGTCTTTCACAACACCGACAACTTCGATCCAGGGATTCTTATCCGGCGGCCCGTTAAAGCGCATGCGCTTGCCAATCGCATCAGCGTTGGGCCAGTACTTTTTAGCCAGCGTCTCATTGACGATGATCACCGGCTGAGTGGTCGCTTTGTCTTGTTCGGTGAAGTCGCGACCGCGCAGGATGGGAATGCCAAGGGTAGCGAAGTAGCCCGGACTACAGGTACGGTAACGGCCGATGAATTCCTGGCCAGGCGGCGGCTCTGGAGTGCCTTCAATTAGAAAACCGTCTGAGGAATTGGATCCACCGAGCGGCAGATAATTGACGAGCGAAGCGGACTCGACATTTGGCAAAGCTCTGACTCGGCTCACAAATTCCGCAAAGAAATTAACTCGTTGCGGATCCTCTTTATATTTTGCGGCCGGCAGCGAGATGCGCATCGTCAGAATGTGGTCCGGATTAAAGCCGGGATCGGTGCGCACCAGAGAAATAAAACTACGCAGCAGCAGTCCGGCGCTTATCAGAAGCATCAGTGACAGCGCGACTTCCGAGATCACCAGCAGACCGCGCAGACGATGAGAGCCCGAAGATGATAGTCGACCTCCTTCTTTGAGTGGTCCGTTGAGATTACTTTTCGAGACCTGCCAGGCAGGAGCAAGCCCAAACAGAAAACCGCTCAGCAGCGACAAGCCCAAATTGAAGCCGAGCACCGTCAGACTGACTCCAATTCGATCAAAGCCGGGCGCAAACTTTGACGCCTCACCCGGATCGACGGCCCGCATGATATCTACTACCCAGTAGGCGATCAGCACTCCGAGCGTCCCGCCGAGCAGCGCCAGAATCACGCTCTCAGTAAGCAACTGCCGGATAAGACGGGCGCGACTCGCTCCAAGTGCTGCGCGCAACGCCATCTCTTTTTGTCGTCCCGCCGCGAACGCCAGCATGAGGTTGGCTACATTTGCGCAAACAATCAGCAGGACAAATCCAACCGCGCCCATCATCGCGAGCGTCGCTGTCTTGTAAAGGCGGACTAGATCCTCGACGATCGGATAGACCACCACACCCCAACCGGTATTGGTGTTGGCGTAATCCTTTTCGAGGCGGGCTGCGATCGCATCGAGATCGGCTTGCGCTTTTTCAGCTGTTGCGCCGGGCTTGAGACGACCTACGACATAATACGAATGGCTCTGGCGGCTGCGAGCGAGTTCGGGAGTGAGGGCCACAGGCGCGATCACATCAAAGCCGGCCGGATAGTTATAGCCCTTCGGCATAACGCCAATTACTGTGCGCGTGAC
>Ga0126384_10000882_pt1 | contig 17321 bp, 20 predicted proteins | sample PanSoiMetPlot_36_FD_92543 | JGI IMG/M metagenome (GOLD analysis project Ga0126384, IMG submission 92543) | Tropical forest soil microbial communities from Panama - MetaG Plot_36 | ecosystem: Environmental > Terrestrial > Soil > Tropical forest > Bulk soil | place: Panama | collected 2016-02-17 | reverse complement strand
GCGAGAGGACAGGTAGTTAGCCAAGCAGCGACAGCGGTCGAATTCGTCGATCCAAAGCTTTTCCGGTTGGATAGTACGTTTGAACGCGCAGGCGCGGCGCTACATGATCCGTACGTCGAGACTCAACAGCAGGAAGCGGCCGTAGTATGGTGGAGTTATATGAATTTGGAAAATTTCGCCAGACGTATTCGAGACGCATGCATTGACGCGGCGCTTCAGGCGTACGATGATGCGGGCGTACAAGGCCTCTGTGGTGAAGGTCGCTGGGAAGCGGCCGTGAGCGCGCTTCGCACAGTTGATCTTCGACCGGTACTGCGTGAATTTCAACAGTCATCAGGCGAGCGCTAGCGCGTTTAGTTTTTACTTCGCGAGCTGAAGTAGGATTAAAGCGCGTTCGTTGCAGTTGGAGCTTGGCGCGAAAGCCCAGAGAGTTCGAGTCTTTTGTCGTTAATAAATTAGCTTAACCGATATGCTCTCCAGCGCCGATGGTACTTGCGGTCGCCGTATGGAAAAGTAGGATTTAAAAAAAGCCCCGATCTCGAAAGAGGCGGGGGCTTTTTTTTCGGCTCCGTTTTTGCAATGCACGCAATAACGTGTTACACGTAAACTCGTGGAAAAACAAAACATCACCCTTTCGATTCCCAAAGAGATCCTTCGCGAGGCCAAACATCTCGCTGTGGATCGAGGCATTTCTCTATCCGGCTTCCTCATTGAGGCCCTGGAGGAGCGGGTCAAGCGCCTTTCACAAATGCGCCGGGCTGCCGAGAGACAGCGAACCCTGATGCGCAGCGGGCTCAAGCTTGGCACGAAGGGTAAGATTCGCTGGACACGAGAGGATCTCCATGCCCGCTGAATTTGTGGATACCAACATTCTGGTCTATGCGTACGATCGGACAGCCGAGGGCAAGTTTGATCGCGCGCGAGAACTGATGGAAAAGCTCTGGGACAGCGGTGAAGGCGTCGTTAGCACTCAGGTGCTTGAAGAATTTTATATCACCGTCACAGCGAAACTTCCCAATCGGCTTAAACCGGCAGAGGCGCGCCAGATCATCGCGGACTTGGGTACGTGGAGAGTTGCAGTATTAGAAATTCGGGACATTGTCGCGGGGAGTGAAATAGCCGAGCGGTACCGCTTGAGCTTCTGGGACGGGCTTATCTTGGCTGCGGCCCATAAAGAGGAAGCTGTAACCCTCTGGTCTGAGGATCTCAACCACAGGCAGAAGTATGGCGAGATCACAGTCTACAATCCGTTCTTGCAGTAATTCAATGAGCCAACCGGTTCGAGCAGGCCTGGCGCTTGACTCATAGCTGCAACGCAAAACAACCCAGGTGAAATCCCTTAGTACCAGGGCCATTCATCGCGCCCGTCTTTCTTCACCGTGCCTCCCCAACTCATCGCTCTAGCTGCCGCGCTATCCTACGCGATCTCGGGCATCGCCGCCAAACGCGGGCTCCGCTACTCGACACCGGTTACGGTAACGCTGGTATCGGTGGCGATTCACGCGGTGGTGCTATCGATCGCGCTGTTGATCCTTCGCGGTGTGCCGACGGTGTCGTGGTGGGTGCTGTTTCTTTTCGTATTGAGCGGAGTCATCCAGCCGATCCTGCGTTTCCTCACTTATACGGGCATTCATTACGTCGGCGCCGCCGCGGGAACAACCCTTCGCGGCACGCATCCGTTGTTCAGCACGTCCCTGGCAATTCTGTTTTTAGGCGAGTCGTTGAATCCGCTGATCGTGCTCGGCACGATTTCGATTGTGACGGGTGTGGCGCTGATCTCCTGGCAAGGAGATAAAAACCAGGCGAGCTTTCGCTGGTGGCAACTCGCGTATCCGTTAAGCGCCGCGTTTCTTGCTGGCGTCAGCCATCCCCTGCGACGCTACACTCTAAGCCTCGCGAACGAGCCGCTCTACCTCGCGGCGGTCATCGGCATCGTCGCACTGCCGTGGTTCGCCAGCGCCACGCTATTGCCCGGGCAGAAGCAAAGACCGGTGTGGGATCGCCGCGCCATGGGACCGTTTCTAATCGCGGGGACGTTCGAGACACTGGGGATCCTGCTGGTGATTGTCGCCCTGAGCGTTGGCCGCGTGGTGGTCGTCTCTCCAATTGTCGCCACGAGCCCGTTGTGGATCGTTCTCGGCGCCTGGCTGTTTCTGCGCGATGTCGAGCGATTAACGCTGCGCACGATTCTGGGAGCTGTCTGCGTCGTGGCCGGAACCATCGCGATTGCAATCGTTCGCTAACCGAGGGTAGATTTTTAAAAACTCGAAACCGCATCCACTAACCGCGAGTCCTCCGACGAGCATTCGTACCGCTTATCGCCACTCCGTCCGATCCGGGTGATAAACAGCAGTCGTAAGATGCCGCCCGTTCAGATGAAAGATGCCGATCAAGCGAACCGCTCGGCGAAGGGTCGCGTGCGGCGGGGAGCGGTCGGCCCACTTGATAAATTCGCGAATCTTCTCTTCGCTTTCTTTACTCTCTATCTTCACCTCAAAAGTAATTTCTTCGAATCCCTTGTGCTCGTAGCCTAAGTCGTAAAGATATTCGCCGCGCCGGTCAAACCAGCCCCGCACCTGCTCTTCCAGAGAGTCGATTTCTAGATCGAGCACGCCCGCTGCCCGCCCCCACTGAGTAAAGTGACTGAAGCCGAATCCTGCCAAAAACGTATGCCCCGGGCTCACTCCTTTGCCGAATCCGGTACTGTGCGCGTTCTCGTCGGAAATCAGTTCCTGATCCCTGATCTTGGTTTTTCCTGAGCAGTTCTCTACCCACGTAATTGTCACATTCGGCGTTGAGCGATAATCCTTCGGATCCGACTTTTGCGGCAACTCCGCCAATGCTTTATTCAGATATTCCATTTTTTCTTTGTAAATTTTGATCGGCATTTTTCCTCCGTCAGAAAGACTTCAAACTTTGACTTTCCAATCCTCTATTCTTCCCAAACCGTTTTGCGCGATCCACTGCAAAGCGTCGAGATGCTGTCCAATTACACCGGAGCCGTTTTGAAGCGCCAGAAACACGGCCGGCGGAACCATCATCTCCGGCCTCATGAACACAAGTTCCCGGTTAACTTTTAGCTGTTCCCTCTTCTCTTGGTCAGTGAGAATCGAATGCTTTCCTGGCGACAATGAATTCACCGCTATGTTTAAGGATTGAAACTCCAACGCTAGAGATTGGGTCAATCCCTCGAGGCCAAACTTCGAAGCGCAATACGGTACTCTTCCCGCCATTCCTCTTTTGCCGCCGCCGGCGGAGATATTGATGATGCTTCCGCCGCCCTTTTTACGAATGAGCGGTAGGAGCTCTCGAATGCAGAGAAACGGTCCCCGCAGGTTGACGTTGATGGCGTTGTCCCAATCCTCGATTGTGAGCTCGGTAAACGGAATGGTGTAACTGTCTTTCTTCCCCAATTGGTTCATGCGCAACGCGGCATTATTCACCAGAACATCCAAACCACCGAAGCTATGTTGCACTTGTTTAGCCATTGACCGGACGTCGTTTAACCGAGAGACGTCGGCTACAATCGCGAGCGCTCGTCTTCCCAATGCCTTCACTTCGCGCGCAGTTTCGTCGACCTGAACCAACGTTCGCGATATAGCGACAGTGTCAGCGCCCTCACGAGCGAAGCCGATCGCCATGGCTTTGCCGATGCCGCGACCGGCGCCGGTTATGAGCGCCACTTTTCCGTTAAGCTGCATCGGGATCAGCGTGAAAAAAACTGCCGGGCATTGTCGTTTAGAATCTTAGCTTTTGTCGCGGCGCTCAAGTCGCTTCGTTCCTGGAATTTTTGCAAAGAGTTGGGGTGGCTTTCCGAATGCGGCATATCGGAACCGAGCATGATCCGGTCTTCACCGATGAACTTGAGCGGCTCGCGTAGGTTTTCGTCTTCTTCGCAGATGACGTAAATGTTGCCTTCGCGCAGGATCTCGCTGGGCTTGGTTTTCGAATGGCCAAACCCGGGATCGTTTTTAAAGATGCCCTGGCCCATCCGCCAGTAAGAGTCCATGACATGCGTCAGCCACGGTAGCCATTCGATGCCTGCTTCGGCAAAAGCGAAGCGAAGGCGCGGAAAACGCTCGGCGACTCCCGTACCCACAATGGCGAGAAATCCCATCAGCAGCGATGCTCGGTTCGAGAACGCAATCGACATGAAAAGATTTTGAAACAGTCCCGTGAATGTGGGGCTTTCAAAACCTATGTGAACGTAAATGGGCGTGTTCAATCGCTCCGCTTCCGACCAGAAAGGGTCGAACTCGCGGCTATCGAGCAGCTTATCGCCCGCCATACCATGAATCTCGGCCGCTGCCGCGCCAAGCGCTTCGACCCTCCGCAGCTCCTCCAACGCTTTTCCGATGTCCGTCAGCCGGAGCATGGCGTTCCACCTGAGCCGACCGGAGCTATGCTCGCAGATTTCATGAACCCAGCTATTGTAGGCGCGGCAGAGGGCATACTCGAATTCGATGTCGGGCGAGAGAGTGGCGTTCAAGAGCGTGGAATTGATGATCTGGGTGTCGATGCCGAATTTGTTGAGATCGCGAATTCTCGCATCGATATCGGTTAGCTCCTGACTGCCGATTGAAAAGGGTTTTTCCAGCGCGTGGCGAGAGGTCACGGGTGTCCCAAACAGCGACAATCCTTTGCCGCTTGTGCGCGGAACCACGGCACCGTCGATCAGCCAGAAAGAGTTCTGCCCCAAAAGCGCGGGTTGATCTTCAAGCGTGATCGGAATCGGTCGTCGCCGGGCAAATTTTTCATCCAGATATTTCCACGTTTGCGCCGACTCTTCTACATGAGAATCCGCATCGAAGGTCATCAGGGTAATTCTCCCCAAAACAAATATTATGATCACTCTTATCGTCCCGAGGTGAAGACCGCAACGGTGCGGCACAAGCAGCGAAATCCGGGTCGTGCTCTTTTTTTCCGGTCTGAAAGATGAAATAAGAAAACTGTCCGTTTCAATCCCAATCAACAAACTGAGGTTCTTAATGGCGGTCTATTCCGGCGAGCTGGGTTTACAGTTCACGACGCATATCGCAAACCACTACACCGTGCCCCAGTGGATCGAACTCGCAGAGCTGGCGCACAGAAACAACTTTGATCAGGTGTGGGTCAACGACAACCTGGGCTACCGAAACGTCTTCGTCATTTTGACTGCCATTGCGTCGCGAGTGCCGATCAAGCTCGGAACAGCGATCCTCGTCCCCTACTTCAGAAACCCAGTCGATGCAGCGGACGCGTTCGCGGCCCTCTCGGAGCTCGTCGATGGTCGGGAGATCAGCGTGGGAATAGCACGCGGAGATTACGCTCAGGCGGGAAATCAAATCAATCCGGTCAAACCGATCAGCATGGTGAAAGAAACCGTCCACTGCATGAAGCGCTTATTCGAAGGAGAAACGGTTTGCTACCGGGACTACCCGGTTCTTTCGTCCTTTTACCAGCTCAAAACAAACTCGAGCATCCACCTTCGCTTCTCACCCAAAGCGCCCATTCGCTTTTATAGCGGCGGGAACGGTCCGAAGATCATGAGAATCGCCGGGCAGCTCATGGATGGAGTCTTGATCGGTGGATTCTTTATACCGCTTGTAAGGAGTGGGAAGCTGCGGCAACTACTTGAAGCAGCGGAACTCGGCAGGACTGAATCCAACGGTCAAACGAATCTAAGAAAAGTCTGCGAGATCAATATCTCAGTTTCCAACGATTATGAACGAGCAAGAATTTTCCCCAAGCGCTACATCGCCCACATGCTTCTCGTTCTCGAGGCGTTAGGTTTTTCCGATGCCGAGTTTCGTGCGCTCGACATTGAGCCTGAAGCAGTAAAGAATATCAAAGCAGCGTTCAGCGCGGGCGGTACCATTGAGGATGTGGCGCCAATGATCACGGATGCAATGGTGGATGCTGGTTTCATCGCCGGCAGACCGCGGGATTGCATCGAAAAGCTCGAAGCCATGTGTTCATATGCACAGGACTACGGCTTTGATCAAATATGCCTGGCAAAGCTTGGGCCGGATTACAAACAAGCGATCACCATATTGGCAGAGGAGATACTGCCGTCGATTGTTCAGTGGAGAGACGTTCGTTAGAGGGTTCTATGGCGAGAATGAATGCGCGAATGATGCGCGGCAAAACGGCGCTCGAGGTCGCTGCAGAGATCTACACCAGGCACATGTTTTCCTTAGGGAACGTGGTTACGGTTTCCATCAAGCCGAGCTCAAAGGAAGAGCAATTCCCCCCGATCACCCTGGGGATCAACGGCGACGTCATGGGCGGGATGCAAGCGCCCATCGAAGTCGCAAAGAGACACGTGGACGTCGGTTTTGTAAACCCATCGGCCATCGTCACCATGGCGTACCGCGGCAAGGGATTCTACAAGCAAAAATTGCCGTTGCGAGCTTTGGCATCATTTCCTTCGTGGGACAGGATTGCTTTCGCTGTTTCCAAGGAATTCAGGCTAAAGTCACTGTTTGAATTAGGCGAAAGAAAACTTCCACTAAACGTTTCTACGAGATCGTCGGGGATCGGCAACACGACTCGTTACACCATCGACAAAGTCCTTTCGTTATACGGCCTCTCGTTCGCAAGCATCAGGCGGTGGGGAGGTAAAATCGAAGAGTGCCCTCGGCCAACATCCGATGAGCGCATCGAAAGCATCAAAACGGGAAAGATCAATGCCGTTTTTGACGAAGGTCTACACGGCTGGCTTCCGACCGCTCTCGATCAAGGGTTCAAGGTGCTGTCTCTGGAACCAAAGATTTTACGACAGCTCGAGCGATTAGGCCTCCAAAGAGCCGTACTCCCGCAAGAAAAGTACCCGAAGTTGGGCAGAGATATTCAGACCCTCGATTTTAGCGGCTGGCCATTGATTACGCATCGTTGGCTGCCGAACGAGCTGGCCTATGCTATCTGCGAAGCCATCGATGCGAGACAAAACGTCATTCCGGTAGACGATGACCATCCCCTGGATATGAGAAAGCTCTGCCGCTCGTTGGATGCGTCTCCTCTGGGGATTCCGCTTCATCCTGGAGCGAAACAGTATTATCAAGAGAAAGGCTACCTCTAGCTGACATAGGTGACACGATCAGCTGGCCGGTAAAGGACAAAAACCATGTTGGAGCTTTATCACAATGATATGTCGACATGTGCCCAAAAAGTCCGCCTTACGCTCGCTGAAAAAGGGCTTACGTGGGAGAGTCGCCACCTTGATCTAAGAGCAGGTGATCAGCAGAAACCCGAGTATCTAAAGCTCAATCCCAGAGGTGTCGTGCCCACCATCGTCGATAACGGCAAAGTCGTGCGGGAATCTACGGTGATTATGGAATACCTCGATGACGAGTACCCGAACCCGTCTGTTCGTCCATTGGATTCACATGCGCGAGCGCAGATGCGATTGTGGACCAAACGACTTGACGAAGGCCACCATGATATCGCAACTGCCACCCTCAGCATGGGGATCGCTTTTCGTTTTCAGTATCTCGAGAAGGGACGGGAAGCGTGCGACGCCCTGATAAACAGAATACCAGATCCGCTCAGACGTGAGCGGCGACGCGACGTTATTTATAACGGCGTCGAGGCCCGCGAATTCAAAACCGCCGTACGCATGTGGGAAGGGCTGCTTACGGACATGGAAAAAACACTCGGTGGCAGCCGTTGGCTAGCGGATGACAACTATTCGCTCGCGGACGCGGCTTATACGCCTTATCTCACTCGCCTCGATCATCTGAACCTCCTCGATTGGATCGCAAAACGCCCGCGACTCACGACCTGGTACGAACGAATACGCACTCGGCACAGTTATGACAGCGCAATCAGGCAATGGGAAAACCGCGCGTATATTGATCTTATGAACACCAGGGGCGGTGAAGTCTGGCCGAGAATCAAACGGATGACTGACGAGCTATAAAAGAAATAACGGACCGCAAATGCCAATGCGTAGCTGCGTTCAGGCTGTTCAAAAGCGGCTCGCCTTGGGGTCAGGTCTGGAGTTAGTTAGTTGGATCTGGCTTTGGCGGTGAAAGCGAATCTGACGATCATGCGAGCACTCGAAACCGAGATCGCAGGTTTGGAACGGGCCGTGAAAGATCGAATCGGACTGAAGCCGGCGTATCGGTATTTGCTTACCGTTAGTGGGATCGGAAAAATCCTGGCGCTGACGATCATGCTGGAGACCGGCGACATCAGGAGATTTGCGCAGGTGGGAAACTTTGCCTCGTACTGCCGGTGTGTGGGGAGTGAAAAACTTTCCAACGGCAAACGCAAGGGGAGCGGCAACACGAAGAACGGGAATAAGCATCTGTCGTGGGCATTTGTAAAAGCGGCCAATTTTGCGATTCGCTTTGAACCGCTCATCGCTCGTTATTATCAGAGAAAAAAGGCCAAGAGTCATCGTGTGGTGGCGATCAAGGCGGTGGCGCACAAGCTGGCGCGGGCTTGTTATTATGTGATGCGCGACGAAGTGCCGTTCGATGTGAATCGCGCCTTCGCTTAACAAGGCGTTTTTTGGGCTGGGATGGGACAGTGAGCTCAGCTAGGGGTTGGCTCACAACCACAAGATTTGATTCGGCTACTGTCCCATCCCTTAAAAACATAGACAATTCGCCGGTGCTGTGATTCGATGGACGCCCACGCCGTGAGCCACGATGGGGTTGGCCCCCGAAAGGGAAAGCCAGTGGATCTGTGACCCTAAACCTTGGACACGGCGTGGTACAGACAATTTTCTGGGGCAATGAAGATTGCCAGGGGCGGGAGAGAATTCCTTTTAACAGGAGAACTCCCAAAGCCTTGAACCTGATGGGTGACTGGTGCGGACTGATACCCGAAACCAATGACTGAGAACAGGGGCGCGTAACCTAACTAACGATCACGAACCAGGCGAGTTGATGAAACGGAAATAAATCAATTTATTTCTTGCGGACTGTCGTTGCCTCTTGACCTGCCGTCTCCCAAGGGCGACCCGAACCGCCTAAAATGTAGTCCTGGGACAGACGCGAAGGCTATAGCTTAAACCATTTCACAACACGCTCCGCATCTATCATCGCGCCAAGCATAGCTCCCGACACCGCAAACGGAAGCGTGAGCAACGCCCATACGCCCGATAACAGCGAATTATCTCCGTTCGCATCGCTAACGAGGTTCATCGCGTGGAGGAATTCCACGGCGACGAAAGGCCCGGCAGAAACCATAAGAGAAAAAACGCCGAACATGAGACCGTAAAGTTTGAACTGGCGACCCGACCCAGTGCGGGCCGATTCTTTAGGCCCGATTCTTTCGTGAACATGAGCGCAACGTTTTTCGATCTCTTCGCGGAGCGACCTGCTTACATCGGGGTAGCGATTGCCATCAAATCGATAACGCGCCTCAAGTAACTGCTGAAGCCTGTAGATGGAGTAATCCGCCTCGGCAGTCAAAGGATTTGTGCCGCCTGATACATGACCCATTTTCGATCAAAATCAGCAAGGAATATACCAGTAAATTTTCGTCTTTTGAGTTCGGGGAACAATCCAGTAAGCCAGCGGTTTTAAGGAGAAAAATAATAGTTGGCAGGGAAACGGATGACGAGCAGCCGTTCAAAGCGAACAAAAAAGTACGCGCCGAAGATGTTGAGTCGAATTTTGGCCTTCTGATTCGAACGCTACGCTTACTTGTCCATGCGACGTGGCCGCCTCTGGGCTGTTCCGAGACTAACTTTGAACTTTGAAACGGCGTTCGGCTGGCCCTCTTCACTTTTCTGTGCCCAAGCCGATAGTTCCGAAGAAATTTGCCTTCTCTAAATGTTCGATGAACGAATTGTCGAAAAATTCTTTTGGATTGATACTCTTCGCCCGAGGAAAGTCTTTTTCGTTTAGGTAATCCAACTCGGCCCGGATCACTTGTTCCCGCACAGCAAGGTTCGTCTCCAAATAAGGCGCGTAGTCGTCATACGAGGTGTCAAGTATCTTCGGATCATCGATCTTGATGTATTTGCCGATGGCTCTCTTGGCGCCCACACTATCTTTTTTCGCCAACGCCACTCCTTCGGCCATCGCTTTGCTAAATGCGTATATCGTATTCGGATTGTTCCTAAGCAACTTCTCCGTCGCTCCGTAAGCGCCTCCCAACCCTGGGATATTCAACTTTGCGATATCCACTAAAAAATTTAGGCCAGCATCGCGTGCTTTTAGGTTCAGTGGGGTAGAGAGTGTCCCCCCTGAGACCGTGCCTGTGAGGATAGCTGTAAGAATGGCAGGAACTTGATCATTATAGACAAACTTGACATCCGCGTCCGGATTAAGACCCTGTTTTTTGAGCGCCTCTCGCGTGGCGATCTCGATGGCTCCTCGCGGAGCTGATACGGCAACCAACTTTCCTTTGAGTTGCTCGATCGCGGTAACTCCCTTTGCGCCGTATATCTGAAATATGTATCGCTGTATGTAGGCGCCAAAATATTTCACTCCTGCTCCGCCGAGCCTGGCGGGTACGAGGAGCGGTCCGTCTACCAGGATGTCGATCTCCTCGGAAAGAAGGGCCTTCTGCCCCGTGCCGGTACCGATAATCTGGGGTTTGACTTTAAGTCCGTATTTCGCAAAAAGGCCCGCGTCGGCGGCGACGTAAAGGGGCGTAAAGGCCGCGCTCGGTGATACATAGGCGACGGTAACCTCTGCCTTTTCGGGTTTCCCACTGTTTTCGGCCCCGGTAACACTGAGAGGATACTTCAGCATGAGGACCACGCTGAGAAGAAGGTGAAATCGCCACCTGGTACATGTCGCAATCAAGCGAGTTACGATGGACATTGTTTTATCCTTTCTAAAAGTCCAGCTTTCGCCCTTCGATCCAGCGGCTGTGCGTTGCGCTGATCGGTCAAAATATCATGCAGCTACTTCAACTTCCTTTTGCAGACGCCTCCGGTTATTACCAGACGAGTAGGAACCTGCGAGCGAAAGATGCTATTGCGTTCCTCATCGACTTGTCAAGTTGAGATATAAGATAAGGCGGAATTGAACCGTTGAAACGATTCGAACGGTTTGAACGCCAGCTGTTGACGGTTTGAACGGAGCCCTTCGACAGAGCTCAGGACAAGCTCCGCGGTTGAACGGCTGAAACGGTTGGAACACAGCTATTTACGTTGGACTGATTTTTCCGCTTTACAATTCCCTGTAGCCGGCGGTAGATTTTGCTCAGCAGCTAATTCGAATATTTAAATTCTTCCAAACGAGGAGACTGAGTCGCAACGCAAATCAAAGGAATGTCATTCTTAGCCGCAGGCGAAGAATCTCTCTTTTCCAGCCACTTGCAAAGACGAGATCCTTCGGCTATCGCCTCAGGATGACAACATGACACAGTCTCGAAGGGAGGGAAAATGCTTCCGGATATGTCACGCGAAAAGCGACTAGGTCTTCTGCGCAAGATGCTCATGATCAGGCGGGCTGAAGAACATGTCATCCGCTTCAACGAAGATTACAAAGGTCTGATTCGTGGCCACTTTCACGTTTACATCGGACAGGAGGCAACCGGCGTCGGTGTCTGTGCCGCGCTGCGCCCCGAGGATTATGTTTTCACGACGCATCGCAACCACGGCCACGTGATCGCCAAAGGCGGCGACCCGAAGCGAGTTTTGGCGGAGATCATCGGACGAGAAACTGGCTACTGCCGTGGACGCGCTGGAACCTTTCATGTGGCCGCGCCTGATCTGAAAATAGTCCATACCTCGGCCATTGTCGGTGGTTGCCTTGCGCTCGCCGCGGGCACGGCGTTGGCTTCTCAGGTTCAAGAAAACGATGTGGCAACAGTGGTCTTTTTCGGCGATGGCGCAATGGAGGAGGGCGTTTTCTACGAGGCATTGAACCTCGCCAAACTCTGGCAACTGCCGATGATTTTCTGGATGGAAAACAACTATCGTCGTGCCGGTCGCGCGGGCTCAAGCCATGCGGCCACTGAACTGGCCAATGTTCCTCGCGCACTAAACGTGGAAACCACCGTCATCGACGGCGGGGATGTCGGAACTGTTTACAAGACTGCATTGGAGCTAGCGCGCCGGACACGCGACAGAGAAGGCCCTTTTTTTGTCGAGGCGCGCACTCATCCCTGGCCGGGCAACGAAGGCGCGCATCCAAAGCTCCCTGCGGGATTGACCAATATCACCTGGACTTGGGATCTGACCGGCGTAAACGAGGATCTCCGCTCCTGGTACACGGATGGTGATCCGGTATTGCTTTTCGCGCGCGAGCTGATCGAAAGCGGAGGCGTGAGCCGTGATGAGATTCAGCGGCTCGATAAAGAGGTTTCCCGGGAGGCGGATGAAGCAGCCCGTTTTGCGCTGGAGAGTCCGCTGCCGGATCCCAAGGCTGCGCTCAACTTTGCCTATGCAGGCGGAGGTCATTGAACTATGCCGCAAGAAATGACGTTTGGAGAGTCACTCATCGTCGCCCTTGAGGAAGTCATGGCGGAAGATAAGCGGGTCATACTGATCGGCGGCGGTCTCGTAAGCTCGGGACCGGGACAGGCGCGATTTGCCCGCCTGCGTCAAAAATATTCCAGCCGGATGAAAAGCCCGCCGATTGCCGAGCTGGGCTTTTGCGGTATCGCGGCGGGAGCGGCCATGGCAGGTCTGAGGCCATTGGTCGATATAGGCACCGCGACGTTTTCCTACGAGGCCATTCCGCAGATTATCAATGAGGCAGCCATCGCTTATTCAAATTCCGGCGGGCAAACCAACGTGCCGGTTACCTACGTCATGCGTTATGGGATTCGCGGTGGCGGCGGTGTGCAACACTCGGGCAGCCCCCAGCCGTGGTACTGGAACACGCCGGGTCTACAGATCGTGATGCCGGCAACACCGGCCGACGCCAAAGGGCTGCTACGCACCGCTTTACTAAGAAGCCAGGATCCGACGATTTTTTTGATCCATGAGAGGCTCATGAATGAACGCGGGCCAGTGACCGACGATGAGTACGAAATTCCATTTGGCCAGGCGGCCCTCAAACGAGAGGGACGTGACGTTACGATCGTCGCCACTTCGATCCAGGTGCCTCGCGCATTAACGGCTGCCGACGCACTTGCGCGCGAAAATATTTTAGCGGAAGTCGTCGATCCGCGAACGTTGCAGCCGCTGGATAAGACCAGCTTGTTAGCTTCAATTCAGAAAACCGGCCGCGTGGTGGTCACCGACGAGAGTCATGACAACTGCGGAGTCGCGGCGGGTCTAGCCGCGATTATCGCGGATGAAGCATTTAAGAGCCTGCGCGCTCCGATCAAGCGGGTTGCGATCCCGCCGGTACCCGTGCCGTTTTCTGTTTCACTCGAAGACTACGTAACTCCGACTGCCGAGCGCATCATCGAAGCAGCACGAACGATTGTCGTATAAAAAATGAAACTTGTTCAAGCCGCTCAAGCCGTTTTAGATATTTTGGATTTTGGATTATCAGATTTGCCTTCCGACCCTCGCCCGCTTCAGCCCGAGGCTGATCCGTCCTCTGGCGGATGCGGGAGAGGGTTAGGGTGAGGGCAGGGCTTGAACGGCTTGAACGGCTGGAACACGGGAGGGGGAGGAGAGAGATATATGAGTTACTGTTCCGTCAACGGAATAAAAATTTACTACGAAGTTTCCGGCCAAGGATTACCGCTGCTGTTAATTCATGCGAACCCGTTCGATCATCGGCTCTGGCAGTATCAGATCGCGAGCTTTTCAACGTTCTTCAAGGTCGTGGCTGTAGACCTACGAGGCTACGGCCACTCCGACAAACCCACAACCGATACCAGCCTCGCCATGCTGGCGGAGGACGTGCTGGGAGTCTGCCGCCAGGAAGAGATGAAGGAAGCGATTGTCGCCGGTATCAGTGTCGGCGGCAACGTTGCGCTGCAATTGGCATTGGATCATCCAGAAATTTTCAAGGCTCTGATTCTGGTTGGGTGCAGCCCGGGTCCGAGCGACCATCAGGCGAGGACAGATGGTTACACAAAAAGAGGCATGCAGGCTTATCATATTGAACACCTGCGAGATCTCGTCAGCCCAGAATTTCCTCAAACCGCTTTGGGAAAGTATCTGCTGGCACTCTTCACAGACACCGACCCTATGCTTAAGCCTGCGGCTCTGGAGAAGATTTTTGCGGCGCTGGAAGTAAAGAATCTGACTTCACGGCTACCTGAACTGCATATGCCCGTGCTGACGCTCAATGGCGAATTCGACGGCACATTACCGCGCACGCGCGAGATGAGCCAGAAGATTCGCGGCGCGACCCATCAAGTGATTCCAGGGGCAGGTCACGCATGCTGCCTCGAAAATCCAATGGTTTTCGACCGTATCGTCAGCGATTTTTTGCAACGACATAACTTCATGTCATAATCTCACGGTTAGCACTGTTTAAACCGTTCAAGCCGTTCAAACCGTTCAAGCCGTGAAGATCGGATCCTCGGGTCTAACACTCCTTGCCGAACCTGCCAGAAGCGAAAAGGCATGAAAATATTCTCACGCGCGCTTCTCGTCTACCTTTTCTTTCTGGCGACGCCGATTGAATTATTTGCTCAGAATCTCGAACGGGTGATCATGGCGATGCCTGGTATCGGGCTAAGCCAGCTTCCCGCATTTGTCGCGCAGGAAAAGGGGTTCTACAAGCAAGAGCGCCTCGAGACCTTGAACGTGGTCATGGACGGCACAATTGCGACTCGTGCCATGATTGGTGGCGATATCGATTTTAATCTCGCCCTGGCGTCGGGAATCTCTGCGATTCTCAATGGCGCGCCTCTCAAGGCAGTCATGGGCATGACGATTCGAGGGACCCAGACCTTCGTCGTCAAGCCGGAGATAAACTCTGGTGCGGATCTCAAGGGAAAAATCGTCGGCGTGAGCGGCTTTGGCGGATCGACACATCACGGCGCCTTAGTCGTGCTCGAGCATCTCGGCGTAGAGCCAAAGGATGTTTCCATTCTCAACGTCGGAAATAGCTCCCTCAGACTTGCCGCGCTCAAATTCAAAAAGATCGACGCGACTATTCTCGATACGGCTTTTGTGCGCACAGCACAGGAACTGGGCTTTAAGAGACTGGTCGCTCTGGCCGATCTGGGGGAAATTCCATCTTCGGGGCTCGTAGTAACGACGGCAAAATTGAAAAAACAACCCGATCAGGTGAGACGATTGATCCGGGCAACCTTAAAAGCCACAAGTTATTTCAAGGAAAACCGTAATGAGATGGGTTCGTTTATAGCGAAAAAACTCACCGTTGATTCAAAAGAGGCGGAAGAATTGTTTGAGCTTGGCGTAAAAGTCTTCAGTAATAACGGCAGAATATCCGACGAAGGCTTGAGCGTGCTGTTGCGTCAACGCGATCCCAAGCGCCAAATCGCGATCAAACCCGCGGACATCGTCGACTGGTCCTTCCTTCCCAATTAGTCAGGCTCGTGCGTTCACGGTTTGAACAGAGTGCAGAGATTGAACAGCTGGAACGCTATAGAGTGGCTGACCTCTGACCTCCGATCTCCGACCTCTGGCTCAATCGGTTTGAACTGAGCGGTAGCGATTGAACGGCTTGAACTCGCGCCCGGTGCCTTCCCCCTACTCGTTTGCCTGAAAAGCGCTTCTAATGTCGGTCTTTCCGAAATCATCGCCCTTATAAAGAAGCGGTTCGCCGCGAACACTGCTCAGCGCGTAAGAAAAACAGTCGCCGTAATTCAGACCCGCCGGATGCCGCCCCTTGCCATAGGTCCGGTAAGCATCCCGCGCAATCTCGGCCTGTTCCTGATCAAAGGGTGCAACCTCGATTTGGGCCTTATGAATGAGAAGGTCGAGCTCGCGTCCACCAACTTCACCAAAGCGGGTTTCGATGACGATTCCGATTTCCAGCAAGGTTGCAGCGGATATGAGGCGAATTGGATCGCGCTCGATGGCCGCCTCAAATACAGCGGCATCGGATTCGTTATAAAGAATCGCCACCAACGCTGACGTATCTATGACCATCAGCGTGGCAGTCCGCGTTCGTCGTAGCCGATAATTTCTTCTCCGCTGCGGGAATCGGTGACCGGTAGCGCAGAACACCGCTCGCGGATTTTCGCGAGTTCTCGGCGCAGCGCAGGCCGCTTCCGCCGTGCTTCTTCGCGACGAAGCTTTTCGCGAAGCGCGTTCAACACAGCATCGGTCAGAGATTCGCCCGTCCTGGCCGCCAGTTCACGAGCTAAACGGTCTGCATCTGGATGCTTAATATTCAGCGCCATAATTCTTCCTTAGAAGACGGATGTCTTCCATGGATGAATATGCCTGAAGACGCACCGGCCTGCAACATGGCTAAGACACACGGCTAACAGGCGAATTGCTGCGCATTTACTTTCGGTTTGAACGCCCCCCGGAGTTGATCCGGGGATTGGACGGGCGAACGGCTGGAACGGTTTGAACGTTTTAAGTTTTGGCGGCTGACTTCAGAGCTCCGATCTCCTAACTCTGGCTCAAGCGCCTTGAACGGAGCGCCAGCGGTTGAACGGCTTGAACTACTGGAACCGCTAAATGATCTTGAAATTTGAACGTGTGAACCGCCGTCCGCTAACGGCTTGAACGGCTGGACCCTCTCGTTAAGTCGTTGAACTTTTGAACCCGGAACTCGGAACCGCCGAATTGGCGCTTGAATGAATACACAAAACTATTGTATTTTTGTGTATCCAACATAGGGAGGTCTTTATGCATAGGACAAATGTCGAGTTGGACGAAAAGCTTGTAAAAGAGGGCATGCGGCTTTTCAAGAAAAGGACGAAGAAGGAACTCATACACTTCGCTTTAACTGAACTCATTCGACGGGAAAAAGCTAAAGGAATTTTGGATTTGGAAGGTGCCATCGACTGGGACGGCGACCTAAGACAGATGAGGAAGGCGCGGTTTGCAAATCCTCGTTGACACTTCTGTCTGGATCGATTTCTTTCGCAGGATCTCCTCGCGCGAAACTGCACTTCTAAAGCATGCCCTTCAGCGGCGTGAGCAGATTTTTATCACCGGAATCATTGCGCAGGAGATTCTCCAGGGAATCCGGCAAGACTCACAGCACCAATCCGTTCTGCACTATCTACTGCTCTTTTCGAGAATTGACGACGAGTTTGGTGATTACTTAGCGGCCGCAAACATCTACCGCACCTTGAGGAGACGAGGACTAACCATCCGAAGCCCTGTTGATTGCCTTATTGCTGCCCTGGCAATCAAGCAAAAAGTTTTTTTGCTCCACAATGATTCTGACTTCACTGCCGTTGGGCAATACTTTCCACTGTCGATAATTTAGCTGATACACGCAACGCGCAACGCCGACCCTACTGAGCTCGCTGACATGTGAAATTTAAACAGTGTACGTAACGGAACAACCAAACTGTTGCCGGTTCCT
>Ga0126384_10000881_pt1 | contig 17333 bp, 14 predicted proteins | sample PanSoiMetPlot_36_FD_92543 | JGI IMG/M metagenome (GOLD analysis project Ga0126384, IMG submission 92543) | Tropical forest soil microbial communities from Panama - MetaG Plot_36 | ecosystem: Environmental > Terrestrial > Soil > Tropical forest > Bulk soil | place: Panama | collected 2016-02-17 | reverse complement strand
CCCTCGACGGCCGCAACGCTGGACTGGGCGCAGCGGGCTTACGGCACGCTCGATCGCGAGCGCGTGATGGCGCCCGCCATCCGCATCGCCGAGGAGGGCTATCCGATCACGCCGTTGCAGCACCGGCAGACCCGATGGGTCGCCGACCTGCTGCGCGGGTCGCCGACCGCCGATCTCTTCCTGCCCGGAGGCCGGCCACCTGAGGTCGGAAGCGTCTTTCGCCAGCCGAAGCTTGCCGCGACGTTGCGCCGGATGTCCGCGCTTGGCATCGACGACTTCTATCGCGGCGACATCGCCCGCCAGATCGCTGCCGACATGCGGGCCTGCGGCGGCCTCATCACGGAGGCGGATCTCGCGAGCTGCGGTCCACCGACCGAGATGGAGCCGCTGTCGACCATTTACGGCGATCATCGCATTCTCAGCGCTCCGCCACCTGCCGGCGGGCTGCAGCTGCTGCTCGCGTTCAATGTCCTCGCGGAGCTGGCGGCGTCGGGTCTTGCGTCCTCCGATGCCTGGTACGAGGCGATCGCACTCACGACATCTGCGGTGTTTCGCGAGCGCGAGCGTTGCTCCCTGAGTCCGGGCGAGCTCACGCCGCATCTGCGCCGAATGCTTTTGGGCCGGGACCACGCGCGCCGGCTCGCCGCCGCCATCGTCGATCAGCATTGCGCCGCGGGTCTCGCGACCGGTGGCGCCGAAGAGCCGGGCGATACGACCCATCTGTCCGTCTGCGACCGGCATGGCACCATCGTGTTGCTGACGCAATCCATCCAGTCGCTGTTCGGCGCGAAGGTCGCGCACCGCGATCTCGGCTTCCTCTACAACAATTACCTGTACACCTGTCCGCGCCGGCCGCATCCATATGCGCTTCAGCCACGCTGCCGCCCGCGCTCGAACATCGCCCCGGCGCTTGTCTTGCGAGCGGGCCACCCGGTTCTCGCCTTGGGTGCCGCGGGCAGCCGTCGGATCATCTCATCGATTCTTCAGGTCGTGAGTGGCGTCGTCGATCGAGGCCTGGGAATCGCCGACGCGCTGGCGTCGCCTCGCGTGCACGGCCTTGTCGGCCGCAAGGTATGGATCGAGCGGCCGGCCGCCGACGCCGCTTTGCTGACGCGATTGCGCGCGCGCGGCCGCGAACCGGTCGTCAAGTCACGCTTTGCCATGGGCGCCGTTCACGCCCTGCAATTCATGGCCGATGGACGCGTGACTGCTGCTGCCGATCCTCGGCGTGACGGGACGGGAGGGATGCTCCATTGAGCGCAGCGCCCGCCAACCAAGAGAATGCAGCCGCGAATGCCGGCTCGCGCACGGACTGGCTGCTCATTGCGTTGTTTGCGCTGCCGCTCGGCATCGCGCTCGCCAAACTGCCGATGCTTCCGACCTCGTCCGTGTTCACGAGCTTCTTTTCGCTCGCCGACCTGCCGCCGGAATTCCGCAAGTCGGCCGAAAGCGTGTTGTTCGTCCCCCTCGGTGCCGTGGTCGTCGTGCTCTTCCGCCTCACGCTCGGCGTCAGGATGCTCGGCTTTTTTCGGCCGATCCTGATAGCGTTGGCTTTCGACCTCGTCGGCATACCGGTCAGCCTCGCGTTCCTGCTGTTCGTGCTCGTCATCATCGTGGCCCTGCGGCCATTGCTCACGACGGATCACAATCACTCGCGGCTCGCAGTGCTCTTGAGCCTGGCGGCAGCGCTCATGTTTGCGCCTTTGATGGCGGGACGGTGGTGGGATGTCGCCTGGCTTCGCGAGATCGCGTTCTTTCCGGTGATTGCGCTGTGCCTGACCTGCGAAAGCTTCGCCAAGGTGCTCGTGCGGAACGGAGTGCGCGAAGCCCTGTGGCGGACATCGACGACGGTCTTGTCGGCCGGTGTGATCGTGGCATTGACCGCCGTGCCCGGCCTGCTGGACTTCTTCCTCCGGTTTCCGGAACTATTGCTGGTGCAGGCCGGCTGCATCCTGCTTATCAACAAATACCTGAATTTCCGGCTGTTCGAGGGAGCAAACCCGCTCACTGCGCGGCCGGCTGCATCGCAACCCGAACGCGCCGCCATCCACGTCGAACAGTTGGGTCCGAGCCGGCGGACGTGAGCAACAGGAGCAGCCCATGCGGGTCGCCGTCGTGCGGAATAACGATCGTTCGGGCGTCATCAATCGGTTCGGCCAGTCCTGTCCGGAGAAATACGGCCGCAAAACGGTCGGGAACGTGGTGGCGGCGCTGCAGGAGGGCGGTCACGACACCTTGCTGTGCGAGGGCGACAAGCATCTGCTCGGCGCAATCGAGCGATTCATGCCGCCCGATCCGCAAGGCCGTCCGACCGGAATCGTGTTCAACATGGCCTATGGAATCCAAGGCGAGTGCCGTTATACCCACGTTCCGGCCATGCTCGAAATGGCGGGTGTGCCGTACACCGGCTCGAGCCCGCTCGGGCACGCGCTGGCGCTCGACAAGGTGATCACAAAAAAACTCATTCGCGACGCCGGCGTGCCCACGCCCGCCTATCGCGTGATGCGTCGCGGTACCGAGAGCGTCGGCGACCTGCGATTCCCCGTGGTGGTGAAGCCGCGGCACGAATCCACCAGCTTCGGTTTGCGGCTCGTACAGGAGCCCGCTCAGCTAAGGGAGGCCGTGGAGTCGATCGTTGCCCAATATCAGCAGGACGCGCTCGTGGAAGAGTACATCGAGGGCCGGGAAATCTGCGTTGCGCTGCTGGGAAACGACGAGATCGAGGTTCTGCCGTTCGTCGAGCAGGATTTCGGCGGACGCGACATACGCATCATCACGTGGGAAGACAAGTCCCACTTGGCGGTCGCCGAACCGCAGAAGATTTGCCCGACGCAAGTCGAGCGCGGGCTCGCGACGCTCCTGCGGGACCTTTCGGTCGCGACCTTCCGCACCTGCCTGTGCAGGGATTACGCCCGCGTCGACCTTCGAGTCGATCGTTCCGGGCGACCGTTCGTTTTGGAAATCAACTCCATGGCCGCGCTCGGCATGGGCGCATCTTACGTCCTCGCCGCCCAGACGGCAGGCTTGAGCTTTTCGCGCCTGGTGAATCGCATCGTGGAGATCGCCCGCCAGCGGTGTTTCGAAAGCCTGGGCGAGCGCGGGCAGCAGGCGGCGGACCGCGAAGAGGTTGCGTTGGCCGCAGGCTAGCACCTGTACCGATTCCGTAGGAACGAACGTGCTCCAGTTGCCGGAGGTCACGTTGTCTGTTCCCGGCCCCGCCGCAGCTCTACGTTGAGGTTGCGATGTTGACTGCTTTGAGCTGAGACAGTCGACCTGGGGAACGAGCCGATGTTTCGAGGCGGTTGCTCTCTATGTCTCGGCGCTCGCCATAAGGCCGCTGGAAGAGTTTGGTTCCATCACGCCACCGCGAGTACAGCGACCTCTCCGCGCGCTTTGGGAACGGCAGTCGGACGCGCTTCGTTGACCTGTTGCAGCCACGGCCCTCGAGCTGTGGAACAAATAACCGACCAGAAAGCCAGAAAGGAAGGGCTCGCATGAGATCCAAACTCTCAATGATGATGGGGGCAGCCGCCTTGTTTGCGGTCGCAGGACCGATCTCGGCCCAAGCGGTTGAATTCGACGTCGGGCCCGGCGGCGTTCACGTCGACCGTGGCCATCGATGGGACCACTCGTACAACCGAGGTGAGTGTCGAACCATCATCGAGCGTCACACGAATGCGCGCGGCGAAGACGTGACCGTGCGTCGTCGAATTTGCGACTGATTAACCGGTCGTAGGTAGTAGCTTGGGGGCCTCGCGCTTGTCGCGAGGCCCCTTTTTTCCGGGCGCCGGAAGCTCGACCAAGAAGAGCCCGAAAAATCCGGACAAACAGTCGCCAGCCCTCGCCGCCGGCGGAGCATCGCCAGGCGCGCCCGACGCAAATTGGAACCTGCTCGGCGGGCCCGGCGTTTTCCGAGCCGGGCGGGAGCTTACGCTTGGAGCGACACATGCCGAATGTCTACATCGAGCCCCGTCCAAAGGGTCGGCCGGAGAACTCGCGGGTCGAGGATTATGTGATCGAGGATCACACCGATCACGTGCTTGCCACCACGAAGACGCAGCACGAAGCAATCGAATGGGCGAGGAAGCAGGGCCATCGCCCGCTGGTCGCGAGGGTGCGGCACCTCAACAATAAGCAGACGCCCGACCACTGGCGTGAGGCGTAGCACGACACAACGAATCTAGAGCGCGCTCCGATTCTGTAAAACGGAACGTGCTCGAGAGCCAACGCAGACGCTGCTTGGAAGCGGCCGATGACGATGCCCAAACCGGGGCATGCGTTCTCGTGTTGCGTTGAAGCCGTAAGTCGCCCCTTCCCGGTCCGGGCGACCGAGCAGGATCATTCATCGACCGCTCTGAAGAAGCCGCCGGCCCCAGGCCTGCGGCCACGTGGCCGCGAGTTGTCCGACGATGAAGTCGAGACGAAGCGTTCGCCCCGCACTGTGCATCGAAGGGGACTGGTCCGACTTGGCCCCACCGCCCGGGTGTTGCTAAGTCGTTGCCGAAACTGTAAGCGCTAAGCCGTTGACCTCATTCAATCGGAAGGGTGGCCGAGTGGTTTAAGGCACCGGTCTTGAAAACCGGCAACGGGGCAACTCGTTCGTGGGTTCGAATCCCACCCCTTCCGCTCCCGCTCCCCAGTTGTCTGATCTGCCGTCGCTCCAAGACAGGGTCAGGAACATCGACAGGGGCTACCTGGACAGCCGCAGACCCGCGGGCTCGTCCCGACACGACATTGGCGATGGCGCCAACGGCGGCCGACGAGCGCCGGCGCCAATTGCTTCAAGGCGATCGAACCGCCGCGCTGCCATGCAAAGACGCGGGCGCAGTCAGCACAGCAGGCCCATGACTCGCCTTGCGCCATGCTGCCTCCGACAATATCTCCGCAACGGCTATCGTGCGATCGGATTGCATCGGAACCGCGTTGCATTGCCACCGCGGGGCTGCGCCCGACAACACCTTGATTTGATTCTTCGGCCGATCGCGATCCCGACCGCCTGCGCCAAAATCCAGCACTGCATGAAGCAGCGGAGGACGCAATGTGGTCTAACCGAAAGGCGCGATTCACAATCATCTGGGCCATCATTCTCGGTGCGAACCTCGCGTTGTGGCTCGCGCATCAAGGCCTGGGATATACGATGAAAGACCACCCCAACCTCTTCAGCTGGATCATTCTGTTTGATCTTGTCGTGCTCCTTGCCCTCGCCTGTCTTGGCCTGCTGGCATCATGGCTTTTGGCCTTCAGGCCGGAGCTCTATATGCGCACCATCGAGCGTTCGATCGCCAGGAGAAACGTGGGGCAAACCTGAGCATGGCTTTGCGGCTGGACCCAAGATGAGTGGCCTGGTTGGATTTAGATCACGAATCCAAGTTTGCGCATCAATGCCCGACCGTGCAGGCCGGTGCAGGGCGGCGTAGCGGAACTCGCCGAGTTACGCCGTGGCGCAGGAAGGTCGGCCCGAGTTTGTTGACTCGGTCGCGATACGTGCCGCCGAACCACGCGTGTAATCTTTGCAGCAATCGTTGCGATGGCTTACCACAATACTGGTCGTTGGTATTGCTATCTATGCATTTGATTTTCCGCTGCAAATCAACTTGTGACTGTGGTTTTTCAGCACTAGAGGATCCGCCCGCCCAGGACCTAGAAAAATATGACCAAGACAGCATCGTGCTCGTACGTGTCTTTGAACTTTTGCAGCATTGAGATCAGTCGATGGAAAAGCACACGAGACTCATTCTGGTCGTGATCGCGGCATGCCTGGGCATGACCGGGCAGTCCATGGCGGCCGCCTCGAATGGAAGGCACGTGAGCGACAGCGAGGGTGAGGTTTGGAAGATCGTGACGCCCTTGGGGATCCTCTACGGCCGCGTTCCACGAGAAATCGTGCACGAACCCGGAAGGCACGCAGCGGGAACCATCATCATCAAGACCGGCGAGCGGCGTCTTTACTTCGTGTTGGGTGATGGCAAAGCAATCCGCTACGGTATCGGCGTCGGCCGGGAAGGTTCCGCATGGACGGGGGTCAGCTCGGTCTCCGCAAAGCGCGAGTGGCCGGACTGGACGCCGACACCGGACATCATCAAGCGCATACCGAATGTTCCTCGTCACATGGCCGGAGGTCCAGACAACCCGCTCGGAGCGCGGGCGCTCTATCTCGGCTCCACGCTTTATCGCATCCACGGGACCAACGAGCCCTGGAGGATTGGCGGCGCTGCATCCGCGGGCTGCATCCGCATGCTGAACGACGACGTGATCGACCTCTACAATCGAACAAGAATCGGTGCGACGGTCATCGTGCAGCCTTGAGAATGAGTCGCCCCACCTCGAGCGGCGACGCTCCACGGCTGACGATGCGGAATCGCGAGCTGCGAAGGCTCAGGGGCGGTCGGGATGCGCGTCCTCGATCGCCTCGACCTTGAGGTAGAGCAACAGCATTCCCTGCTCGCTGGCCCCGAGTTCGGCAAACGCCACGCAGGCGAGCTCTCGGCAGCGCGGCGTCTCACCGGCGAGCAAGCCGATGATCATCCCCCAGGCAAGACTGATCTTGTGCCCACGGAGCCTCCGGTCGGCCTGCACCGACGGCAGCTTGGCTAGCGCGCCCAGGGCCTCGACCGCCGCCGCGTCGCCGGGAACGCGGTCGATCAGCGCGAACGCCGCCATTCCACGGTAGGGGCCGCCAGCACGGATCAACGGCGTCAAGCTCACCCACGCTCATCTCACCAGTGGGCGGCGCGGGCGGCAACACTGGTGGCTGGCTCATCGCTACTCCCCCGTGATCCTTCGGACCTCATCCCGCAGCAGCTCCCGCAGCCTTGCCGCAAGGTGCAAGCGGCCCTCGATGGGTGCCTCGTCCTGCACTGCACTTGGTCGCCGCCTTTGGTCGCCGCACTTGGTCGCCAATGGCACAAGTCGGACTGGCTCATCCGTCCAGTCCTGGCCAGGGCGCTCCCGGCGGCTCAGCGGCCTAGTGATCTGGCCACGTGTCCCTGCCTGTAGCAAGTTCCGCCACCCCTCTCCCTCACCTTCGCACGACAATCCTTCAGGCTGGCGAATTCACATTCGCTCCGTGGTGCGCCAGGACTCACCCGTTCTGGGCCCCCGATGAAGTGGGCGCAATAGGTGGCGGCGTTTGCAGAGCCGATGGTGCACAGAATGACGAACATCGCGGACGCTGCTGCCGTGGCTTGCGGATGGCGCATGACTTTCTCCTGCAGGGTTTCCTGGAACCTACAAACGTGGACCTGTCATAGTCGGCCCTCCCTCGATCCATCCTCGGCGCGACCTTGGATTCCGGTCTAGTTGGCCATTGGTCCATCCGCCTCGGAAGAGCGTTTCAACCGCCCTGGTGCGCAAGGCGGCCGGTGCGCGATCTGCCGACGTCCGGGACGCGTACTGCAAGCGGCGCTGCATCGTGCCGGTCGACGGGTTGTTCGAACGGAAGGCCATAAGGGGTCAGACGGCGAAAGCATCACGACGCGATCGCCATGAAGGAACGGCAGACCGTTCGGCCTCGTGGGGGTCTGGGAGAACTGAAAAAAGCCTGCCTTCGCGATATCACGACCGACGCGAGTCGCTCGCAATGACGGACGTCTCGTGGGAGATTCTCGTCAACGATGTTCAGGGCTCGCTAGCAGCCGGCGCTCAGCTAGCATGTCTATGTCCTCGCCGGCGGGAGCGAAGCAATCTCGTTTCACTCGCCCTGCGTGTGCAGTGGAGATCGGGCTCTCGCTCCGCCACCTCTGTCCGAAATGCGACGCACGATGTGCCAAAGCCCGTGGCCGCGCCGAATATCCTATTTCATGGATCTGCAGATCACCGCCAAGGCCACGATACCGAGTTCGCAATCGGCGTAACTAACATTTCACGGCGCGCAGACTGCTTCGCCTATGGCGCATAAGAGCTTTCCGTCAATTTGACGCATTCGGCTTTCACAATGGTGTGGTCGCGCTGTGTTCTGCGCGCCACGAAGTGTTGGTCGTGATGGGGCGATACCATGGTAAGTGTGTGTGGCCGCGAAAGCGCGGGCAAACGTCGTCGGTCGTTCTCGTATCGGGGTGGCTCGGTGGACTCGCCGCACCGGCGTGCGCCGCCAATATCAGCGTCGAGGCGGCGATCGCAGCTTTAGCCGCGCCGACTGCACCGAGGCCCGTCTGACAAATCTGACCGGCCTCGCCGCCGAGTAAAGCAGCGTCATCTTCCTGTTGATTCAAAACGCGCGGCTCGCCGCGCGAATGAAGGCTGCACGAGCCGCGATCACGTTTTTGCAACATGCCGCGCCCCTGAGAGTAACATCCATGGCCAAATCACCGATCCATAACAGTGTGGTTGCCGAGCAATACGAAAAATGGTCGTACCCCTTGCCGATTATGGACTTGAACGGTCCGCAGACCCGCGCAGGGAGAGACGGCAGCGATCCCGAAAGCAATTCTTATACCTTCTGGCCAAATCAAGATTACCGCGATGATCTGGATATCTTGATCGCAGGTTGCGGCAGCAATGCTGCCGCTCGATATGCCCTCAACCATCCGAAGGCCAGGGTCGTGGGCATTGATTTGAGCTTTTCCAGTCTGGCGCATGAAGCCTACCTGAAGGACAAGCACCGGCTGGATAACCTGACCCTTCATCACGCGCGCCTCGAAGAGGTGTCCGCGCTTGGCGAAGATTTCGATTTTATCGAGGTATCTGGCGTCTTACACCACCTTCCGGATCCGACGGCGGGCCTGAAGGCACTTGGCAGTGTTTTACGTCCACACGGGACAATTGCCGTTATGGTCTACGGCCAGTACGGCCGGACCGGCGTGTACATGCTGCAGGAAATGTTTCGGCTTATGGGTCTGCGGCAAAGCGACGACGACGTTGCTGCTGTCAGGCAGACCATTGCAACGTTGCCAAAGCGTCACATCATTCATGATTATGTCAGCCGAGCAAGCGACGTAAAATACGATGCGGGCCTTGTCGATACCTTTTTAAACCGTCAGGACCGAGCCTATTCGGTGGCCGGCTGCCTGGATCTCACGCGGCAGGCGGGATTGAATTTCATGGGTTGGTGGGACAACATCCTGTATTACCCAGAGGGCCAGCTACCCAAAAACGATCCTATTTATCAAAAGATAAATGGCTTGTCCGACGAGTCCATTTGGCAGTTCATGGAGCTGTACAATGGAACCCTTGGTCAACATTGTTTTTGCGTGTGCGACCCCGGTCGACCAGAAGATAGCTACAAGATCGATTTCAGTGGAAACTCCTTTATGGATTACGTTCCCGTGCTGCGTTGTCGCGAAGTTGCCCCAGTGACGAGTGCGCCAGAAAACTGCGTCACCGTTCAGCGTGTTCCTTGGCCGGCGTATACGCTGAACCCTGCAACGTCGAGTTTGTTCAAGCAGATTGACGGGACGAAATCCATTCGTGCCTGCTTCGAGGGTGCAGGACTGCCGAACGCCACGGATTCCGAAACGATCTGCAGGGCGGCCTTTCGAGATCTTTGGCGCCTCAGTTACATCTTCCTGCGAATACCTTCTCAGACCGCGACATATGATGTAGGACGTGTACACCGTCAAATTGCAACATAGTCCCAATCGTTGCCGACGTAAGGCCCGAGAAATTGAAGCGGACGCTCCGTCTTGGGGCCGATCCACACGTACCCTCCCTTCCTGTCGTTGCGCCCAGTCGCGTGAATGAAGACGCCTTCTCCAGCAAAAAATCCGGTGCCATCCATCCATCGCCAGGGAGCATGGCCACCGGAGGAATTCGCGTGGTGATCTCGGAAAGCTTTTTCTCTTCCAGCGCTCCGCTGCACCATACCTGGCATGATAGACCACTGCCTCAAACAGGCAGGTCAGGATCAGGTGTTCGGATAGCGTGACGCCCTCCTGCCCCCATGGGTCCGTGCTTTCGTATCGCCCGAAGACCGGTGGATCGTCGCCGTGCGGCAGCGTGGACCAATGGTGCACGCCTTGGTTCTCGCTGTAGAAGTGGAGATGGTTCCCCTCGACCGCGCGATGGTTCGAAGGAGTCGAGATCCGCAATCACGGCGGCAATCGGATCATCAGCTTCCAGTGGCGTCGCCCGTGCCCATCGGGCGTCGAGTCGTCACCGCGGCAGCGTGGCCCGTTTTTGCAGGCTGGTCATCTTGGACAATGTTGCCGAGTGTGCGTGCTTGGCCACGCCGGAATCGTTGTGCGCGGCCAGCTGCCTCGCGGTTTTCAATTGCGGCTTTTCCGACTTCTTCGTCGGCGAGCCTCGCTTGTGCATATTCGCAAGCGCGCGCTTGACGGTATATTCCGTGCCATCGATCGGTCCGACATGCGGTGGATCTCGATCGAGATACGGGCGCCCGATCCCGAGCTCCTTCTCGTGCGCATCGATCCACTTCCACATCTCATCGCTCGCGGCGTATCGCTGCATGCGGTTGTCGCCCTTGACGCTCACGATATCGCACGCCAGCCCGTGCCCATAGCCACCGCGCCGACTCCCGCCATGATAGGAGCTGTCAGGCGCGGCCTTGTTGCCGGCTGCGATCGATTGACGGTAATCGTCGCGGAATCCGCTCGTTATCCCCGGCATGAGCCCGGCGTCATCCATCGCACGAAGCGCGCGGTAGAGCTTCAGCTTGAAGCCGCGGTCCATGCCACCGATGACATAGTCCATGAGGGACATGCCGCCCCGTTGTGCGGCAGCCGGATCCTTCCACGTGAAGTCCTCGACGACGTAAGTCATGACGGTCTGGGTCACCGTCCGGGTCTTCCCCTTTTTCTTGACCGTCACCTTGATCTTCTGCGGCACCTTGACGGTGTCGACCTTGGGTGTCCGTTCGTACCGCGACCACAGGTACGCGTCGATGCAGGTATCGGTCACGCATTGATCGGGAGATTCGATCGCGCGCACGGGCGGCTTCGCGCCATCGTCTACCGGATCGGAGCCCGGCACGGAAGCGAGTTGCTTGCCTGTTTCGGTCGGCGGCTTCGGGCCATCGTTCACCGGATCAGATGTCGGCACCGAGGCGAGCTGCATGCCTGTTTGCGGCTGCCGCTGCGGGCCATCTTTCACGGGATCAGAGGTCGGCACCGAGGCGAACTGCATGCCGGTTTCGGTCGGCGGCTTCGGACCATCGTTCACCGGATCAGAGGTCGGCACCGAGGCGAGCGGCGTGCCTGCCTGGGGCGTCGGCTTCGAACCAGGGTCGGTCGAGACCGAGTCGACGTCGGGCACCTCGGCGGCGAAAGAGTTGGGTGGGACGACGACGGACACGGGCGGAGTTGAATCGCCTGCCGCGCCCTCGCTGACGGGAGCGACAGTGGTCACGACGGCCGGGTCGGATGATGTCGGCCTGCGTTCAGCGATCGACGCTGCGGTATTCTTGACATGTGACGGGTTTCCGAGCTTTGCCGCGCCCCACCAGGCGAGCGCGACCACCAAGGCCAAGCCAGCAAAACCACGTGGTGTCATAATCCGCTCGCCCTCCTCTCCCAAGGGTCTGGCGATCTTGGACTGCACATCCCGCTCGCGCAATACCCTGTCCGCGCCCGCTGGTCTGCATCGTAAACATGAAGAAAAGCGCGGTGCCCGTTTTGCGCTTGTTCATTGATATCCGCGTAAGATTCGCCAGGCGATCGCGAGCCTGGCTCCCGCCGAATACCACTTCGACGCGTTTCGCTTCGCGCTGACGTCGCTCAGGTCAGTCGTGTCAAAAGCGAATCATGCCTTTGGGGCGCGACGGGCCCACCACTCGCGGCACCGATGGCCGATCCCGCGATTTGCAGCGGCGAAACATGTTGCGGAGCTAACGCATTTGAATTCGCGCGATGGCAGACGCGGCCCTTCCGCCATCGGCCGCTTACACCGACTGGAGAGTGGAATTTGATCGTCGATTCCTGAAATGCCGCCTCAGGATGGTCGAATCCTTCTCCACGAACGCCTTTGCCGCCGTGATCAGCAGGCGCAGCGTCTTGACCGGCACCGCCACGCGATCGGTGTCGGTCCGACCATCGATCAGCTCCAGCGAACTCGTAATGGTCGTCGCAACCTCATGGCGCGTGGTCCCGTCCGCATCCGCGCGCCTGAGCGAAATACCGCCCCCGTTGTTCAGCCCATCCATGGCAACATCCCACGCTGTCTTTAGATGAAATATCCAAACACAAGTCGCTGCCGCCCGCAACCTGTCCGTGCATTGGCTGCAAAGCCTGTCCGAGGCAGGAGATCAATGAGCCGCGGACGCGGACCACGCAATGGACTGCGAGCGTCGTCGCGCTGGCGAGCGGTTCGTCGCAAACTGCGGGCTCAATTGCAGTACGTGAAGGACCCGACGCGCTGGCAGGTCATGCCACGCGGCCCGTAGGTGAAATTGCCGTTGCGCTGCCAGGTATTTCCGCGGTTGTCGTGGACGAAATTGCCGTTGCGCTGATAGGTCGTGCCGCGCGGCCCGTAAGTGAAGTTGCCGCTGTGCTGCCAGGCATTGCCGTGATGGTCGTAGGTGAAGTTTCCGGAGTGCTGGAACGTCTGTCCGTTGTTGCAATAGGTGAAGTTTCCGCTGTCCTGGCACACGACCCCCGCCGCCGAAACAGTGGAGAGGGCGAGAACGACAGCGAGCGCACCGAGCGCGATCTTCATGACGACCTGCTTGCCAAAAAATCGAGTCGCGATTGGCTTCTTGAAAACTGGCGCACCGGGCTCAAAGCCTGCACCCGGCTCCGACCGATAACTTAGCGCATATTCCGGTGAAAGCCTGCCCCGGACTTGATCTCTTGATCTGGAGTGGACGCCGGTTCGCCGACAAGAATATGCGCCACACGATGAATCTAGAGTACGTCGCGATACTGTAAGAACGCAACGTACTCTAGTGCGCTCCGCCGGCGCGCCGCAAGGCATTGAACCGCATTGCCCAGCGCGCCCGCGTTCACAACCGCTTGAAGTGTGGAACGCCTGCCATCACTGCTGACTCGATCCACCATCATCCCGAACGCGCCGCCTGCCGCTCGCGCGCCGCCTGCAGGGCAAATCGCGCGCTTTCGTAGGCAAGCTGCACCGGCGCCAGTCCGGCCTCGCCGCCTTTGCGTGCATAAGCGAGCGTCGCGAGCTCGACGCCGAGGTCGGCGAGCTCGTCCGTCAAGGCGTCGAGTTCGTCAGGCTTTGCTCTTGCCCGCTTCACGATCGACGCCAGACGGTCGAGGCGCGCCTGCATCGGATCGACCTCCGGCTTGCGCAGGAATCCGAGCAGCGCCACCGAGACCGAGGCGGCAGTTCCACCGAGCAGCCAGACCGTCCAGATCTGATCGGAAAACAGCGTGTACCAACTGATGTCGGTGTCATCGAGATAGGCGGAGGCGCCCGGGTGGACGGGCAGACGCACGCCCTTCTCGTTGTCGGGTTTCTCGATCGTGACCGGATATCCCACCTTCTGCGACAGCTCGCTTCGCCGCTCGATCAGATTCCGCGTGATCTCCATCACGGCCTGCGCGCGGATCTTCGCACGTAACGGCCCGGCGGGGTTGTTGGCGACCAGGACCGTGGGCACGCCGATCGAGTCGACATCGTCGTCGGGTACCCGACGGCGCGGAAAGGCGTTCTTGGGGATGGTGACCTCGCTCGCGGCCTGCGTGTTCTTCTCGGCAAGCCCGGACAAGTCGATCGCCAGGATGGATGGCCCCTTTTTCTTCTTGCCGTCTTTCTTCTTGCCGTCGACCGCGTCGACCACCGCGGCAACCTCGGGATCGACGATCGGTCCGAATATCGCCACCGCGTCGAGGCGTCCGCCATCCGTCAGCGCCGCGACCTCGTCCGCCTTGACGACCGCGAGGTTCACGTCGGAGTTTTGCATGCCATAGAAACGCAGCAACCTGGTCGCGCCGGCTTCATCGAGCGGTGATCTTGCGATCAAGCCGAGGCGCTTGCCTTTGAGCTGTGATAAGGTTTCGAGCTCGAGCCGCGCCGGGGCCACCACGACCAGGACGTTCGTGCGCAAGATCACGACGATGGAAGAGTCTCCCGGAAATCCCTGATCGGCGCGAATGATCGCAAGATCGGCGCTTCCTTTTTCGAGCAGCGCGCGATTTTCCTCGAGCCCTGCGGTCGTGACCGTCCGCAACCGAACCGCGGCCTTGTGGCCCTCGAGCACGGTCTCGAACGCGCGCATGAGCTCGGCGTCCTTGCCGTTTTCCGGGCCGGCCGCGATGCTCAAGACAACGGGCTTGGAGATGTAGACGTAGCCGAGCGACGCGACGATCGCGGCCGCCAGGAGGATCGCGAAGACGAAATAGAACCGGCGGGACAAGAGCCAGGCCGCCCCCGCAATGAGGGCAAGGATGCCGGAGATACGAAACACGTCGTTTGCGTCGTTCGACATGTGCTCGCCCACCCGCACGTATTCCAAGTCTTCCAGCCTAGCGAACTGCGTCGCAGGCCTTGTTGATCTGGATCAATCGCGCGAACCAGCGCGACCACGCGGGCGCCGTTACCGCGCCACGCGCCGAATCCACCTGAATGGCCCGCAGTGACTGGTCGCGAAGGAGCCGCGTCAGCCGGCCGGCTGCCGCGCGCTGCGGCTGCGATTTTCGCCGCCGATTACTGCTTGGGCCGGCCGAAGACCGTTTCGACGGCGTGCATGACGGTCTCCTGCGGCTTCAGCCTGCAGTAGCTCGTGATCTTCTGCATGTTCGCGGTCAGTTCCTGGGTATCGACGAGCGTGTTGTCGCGCTTGCCGTGATAGTAGCCGCTCAACCAGATCGCGATGTTCTGGGGATCGGTAACCTTGTAGAGCGTGAACTGGTCACAGGTGATCTTGGCGACGTCGATCGTCACTTGCGATCGGGCGACGGAGCACGGAACGACGGCGAAGATCAACAGCGCGACGATCAGCTTGGTTCGAGTCATTGTCACCACTCTCATTGTGCCGGGCACCTGTCCGCCCTGGCGATCACATCCGCAGACGTCGACCCCGTCCGTCCAACCGAACGAGCCACATTATAGCGGCTGACGAGCCTCGACCGATAGCCGGATCGCGCCGGCTGATCGATCCTGATTTCCAGAGCCTGCTCGTACACCCGGCGCATCAGGGGATAATTGAGCCAAATCAAATGCATAGATTTTCGTCGATTAACCCAGCGGCAACCCGCCGTATCGGGGCGGCGGCTGCGTAATTGCGCACTCTCGGCAGCGTTATAAACGAGTGCTAAGTTGTCTCTTCAGCGTCACCTATTCGGCGGGACCGAATCGACTAATATGTCTGGCGGGAGTGGGTCGGTGCGCCATTGTTGGCGACTTGTAGTTGTCCTGGTTGCATGGTTGGTGCCGTCGATCTCGCCGGCTGTGGAGTCGCGGCCACGCTCGATCCTGGTCTTCGACCAGTCAGACGTGCGATCGCCGTTCTACCAGGCCATTTTCTCCGGGTTGCGTAACGTCATGGTTTCGGGTTCGACGTCACCGATCTCCATCTACGCCGAAAACCTCGATCTCAGTCGATTTGCGGGCGCCGCCTACGCGGGAAGCCTGCAGGCCCATCTCCGAATCAAGTATCGCGACAAGCCGATCGGCGCGATCGTCGCCATCGGCTCGGCGACGCTCGAGCAGGTGTTGCGCCTGCGCGCGATCCTCTGGCCCGACGTCCCGGTGGTCTTCGCCATGGTCGATGAGCCGGCCATCGCCCGCCTGCGCCCCCCATCCGACGTGACAGGGCTGACGATGCAGCTGTCGCTCCGTGACATGATGATCGCGGCGCGCGCAGTGGTGCCCGGGCTCAAGACGGTCGCGCTCACGGGGGACGTTCTGGCGAGCCAAACCGCCTACCGTCATTTCGCGGACGAAATTCCGACCGCCGCCGCCGACGTCGATGTCATGAACCTCACCGGGCTTCCGGTGGCTGAACTGCGCAAGCGTGTCGCGGCGCTGCCGGACCACACCGCCATTCTCTACACGGCCATGTATTCGGACGGCGCCGGAACGTTCCTGCCTCCGGCCGATGCGCTCGCGCTTTTCAGCGACGCCGCCAATCGACCCATCGTGATCACGGCCGAGACCTTTCTCGGGCGCGGCGGCACGGGCGGCTTCGTCATGGTGCCGTCGCTGATCGGCGAAGGGGCGGCAAGGCTTGCGCTGCGCATCCTCGGCGGGGAAAAAGCATCGGATATTCCGATTGCGAAGGGCGATGTCATCCGGCCGATCTTCGATTGGCGGGAGCTCGTTCGCTGGAATGTCAACGAAACGCGCCTGCCGGCGGGCAGCGAGATCCGCTTCCGACCGGCCACTGCGTGGGACCAGTATCGGTCGCAGATCGTGCTCATCGTTACAGTGGTCCTGCTCCAGGCGGCGTTGATCACACTCCTGATTTATGAACAGCGCCGGCGGCGCACCGCGGAAACGGAGGCGCGCAACCGCATGGCGGAGCTCGCGCACCTGAACCGCCAGGCGACCGCCGGCGAGCTGTCCGCTTCGATCGCGCACGAGCTCAATCAACCGCTCGGCGCAATGCTGAACAACATCGAGACGGCGGAGCTGATGCTCGACGCGGGTTCGCCGAAACTGGAGGAGGTCAAGGAGATCCTCAGCGACGTCAAGCGCGACAACCAGCGGGCCAGCGAAGTCATCCGGCGCCTGCGCCGCCTGCTGTCGAAATCGGCGATCGAGGCGCAGGAGATCGATCTCAACGACACCGTGCGTGAAGTGTTTGAATTTCTGTCGACCCAGGCTTCTGCACGTGCGATCACGCTGAACAACAGGTTGGCGCCACAGATGCTGCGGGTTCGCGGCGATCGAATTCAGCTTCAGCAGGTGATCGTGAACCTGGTCGTGAACGGAATGGAAGCAGTTGTCGACGGCGCCAATGGCGATCGCAAGATCACCGGTCGCACCACGCTGCTGAATGGCGCGTCGGTCGAGGTTTCGATCGGCGATTCCGGACCCGGGATCCCGCTCGAGCGGCTGAAGCAGGTGTTCGATCCGTTCTTCACGACCAAGCGGCACGGCATGGGCATGGGGCTGTCAATCGCGCGGACGATCGTGGAGGCTCACGGCGGACGGATCTGGGCCGAGAACCAAACAAGCGGCGGAGCGGTCTTTCGCATGAGCCTTCCGCTCGTGCAGGCGCATTAAGGGCGATCGGCATGCCGAAACTCGTTCATGTCGTCGATGACGATGCATCGTTCCGAAACTCGGTCGGTCGTCTGTTGCGGGCGTGCGGCTACGACGTTGCGGTCTACGAGTCGGCGGAGCAATTGCTGCAGCAACTGCCGGAGGCGACCGGACCGAGCTGCATCTTGCTCGACGTGCGGATCCCCGGCGTGAGCGGACCGGAACTGCAGGACCGCCTCGCGCGGCAAGGCTCGACGTTGCCGATCGTCTTCCTG
>Ga0126384_10000880_pt1 | contig 17334 bp, 17 predicted proteins | sample PanSoiMetPlot_36_FD_92543 | JGI IMG/M metagenome (GOLD analysis project Ga0126384, IMG submission 92543) | Tropical forest soil microbial communities from Panama - MetaG Plot_36 | ecosystem: Environmental > Terrestrial > Soil > Tropical forest > Bulk soil | place: Panama | collected 2016-02-17 | reverse complement strand
TGGCGATCGTGGTGGGCCTAGCGGTGTTTGGGTTACTGTGGAAAATCCGCGAGACCTTTGGGATGAAGGGTTAGGATGGCTGAAAGCAAGCTGAGAATTCTGGTGGCCAAACCGGGACTCGACGGCCACGACCGCGGGGCGAAAATCATCGCGCGGGCCCTTCGGGACGCCGGGATGGAGGTCATCTACACCGGCCTGCACCAGACGCCGGAAATGATCGTCAATGCCGCGGTCCAGGAGGACGTCGACGCCATCGGAATGTCGATCATGTCCGGCGCTCACATGACGCTGTTTCCCGCGGTCATCGAGCTGTTGCGAGGAAAAGACGCCGCTGACATCCGAATTTTCGGCGGTGGAATCATCCCCGACGAGGACATTCCCAAGCTCAAGCAAATGGGCGTGAGCGAGATCTTCACCCCGGGGAGCTCAACTCAGGACATCGTGCAGTGGATTCGGCAGAACATTCAGCCTCGCGCCTGAATTGGCTGAATCAGCTGCCCAGCGCCGTCGAGATCTACGAAGTGGGTCCGCGCGACGGACTGCAGAACGAGCTGAGGACGCTGGCCACCCGGGACAAGGTGCGGCTCATCCAAGCGCTGATCGCCGCCGGAGAGAAGCGGATCGAGGTCACGTCCTTCGTTTCGCCCAAATGGATTCCTCAGCTGGCGGACGCCGAAGCGCTGCTGAATCAGTTGCACCCTCCCGCCGACGTCACCTTGTCCGCCCTGGTACCGAATCTGCGGGGCCTGGCTCGCGCACAGGAGGCGGGCCTGCAGGAGGCGGCGGTGTTCCTCTCCGCGACCGAAAGTCACTCGAAGAAAAACATCAACAAGACCATTTCGGAGGCGCTGCAGATCGCTCGGGAAGTGGCCGAGGCTGCGGAACGTGCCGGGATGCGGGTGCGCGGGTACTTATCCACGGTGTGGGGATGCCCTTACGAAGGGCAGGTCAAGCTCGACCGGGTGGTGGAGATGTGCCGCCGGCTCGCGGACATGGGCCTCTACCAACTGAGCCTGGGCGACACCATCGGCGTTGGCAACCCTAAGCAGACCGCGGCGATCCTCGAAGCCATTTTGCGCTATCTGCGTCCTTCGCATCTGGCGCTGCACTTTCACGACACTCGGGGGACCGCTTTGGCCAACGCCTTGGTAGGACTCTCCGCCGGAGTAACCACGCTCGACGCGAGCATCGGAGGCTTGGGGGGCTGTCCCTATGCTCCGGGGGCGGCGGGCAATCTCGCCACCGAAGATCTCGCTTTCATGCTGCACGGAATGGGAGTGGAGACCGGCGTCGACTTGGCAAAGCTGGTGGAGGCGGGCGAGCTCGCTCAGCAACTGATCGGGCGGAAGCTTTCCGGCAAGTACCTGCAAGCCGCCCTCGGGGAACGCGAGAAGGCGCGGGCGAGGCGCGCTCAGACGTGAGGTGCAAGGATGCCTGAGTTCAGCGTCGAAAGGATGGGTCGCCTCGAGGTCTGGACCATCCAGGGGGAGGCCCGCAGAAATTCGATTCGCCGGGCGCTGGTGGAGGAGCTGCAGTCGCTTTTGGATCGAGTATCCAGCGACACCAGCACCGGCGCGGTCATCTTGACGGGCGCCGGCGACAAGGCTTTTTGCGCGGGCGCAGATCTGAAGGAACGGCAGGGCATGAGCGAAGACCAAGTTCGAGCCTTGCTGGTCAACCTTCGGGATCTGTTGGGCAGTTTCGAGCGCAGCGACTGCACCTTCATTGCCGCGATCAACGGGCTGGCCTTGGGCGGAGGTGCGGAAATCGCGCTCTGTTGCGATTTTCGAGTGGCGGCAGATAGCGCCGAGATCGGGCTGACCGAGGTCCGCCTGGGAATTATCCCCGGCGGCGGAGGAACACAGCGCCTGACCCGCTTGGTGGGTCCGGGGCGCGCCAAGGATCTGATCCTCACCGGCCGCAGGGCGAACGCCCAAGAGGCCCTGGAAATCGGCCTGGTACACCGAGTCGTGCCCTTGACCGAGTTGCGAAAAAGCGCGGTCGAATTGGCGCAGAGCGTATTGCAGAATGCGCCGATCGCCGTCGCCGCCGCCAAGCACGCCATCGACCAAGGAATTGGGCTGGAGTTGATCGACGCCCTCAAACTCGAGCACCAGCAGTACGAGCGGGTGCTCAAAAGCGAAGATCGCCTCGAAGGTCTGCGCGCCTTTGCCGCAAAGCGGCCCCCCGAGTTCAAGGGCCGCTAAGTTTTTTGAACTGCTTAAGCCCTGGGTCGCTGCTCGAGCTCGGGCTTGAGGTTGGTGATGGAATCCAGGACGTCCAAGGCCCGGTCTTTGACTTGGGCCCGCAATTGCGCTCCTGGTTTCGGAGCCAGAGCGAGCCCGATCACCACTCCAGCGGCGGCTCCGGCAAGCAGAAGAGAGATGTTCGCGATGGTGTCCTTGACCGGGCTGTAGCTGGACAGCCCCACGCGCCGAAGCCATTCGTCGCGGTCGAAATCGATTTTGCCCCAGTTCTTGCTGACGAACTTGGAGAGGTCCCTCAGCATGTTCTTGTACACGTACGCCTTGAAAATCGTGTCCATCATGGTTTTCGCCTGCCTTTCTGGTCTCGGTCCAAACTTAGGGCCGCAGCACGGCATCCGCATCCCCCAAGGTGCGGCCGAGCGCTCGATCGCAGCCGTTCGCTCTGCTATGTGGCCCCGATGTCCTTCGACGAACGGCTAAAGGCCAAGATCGCGCAGGTCGAGCGGGGAGGCGCCGCCAAGTACCACGTCAAGAACCGAGAAGTCGGAAAGCTGTTCGCGCGCGAACGGCTCGCAAAGTTGCTGGACCAAGCGTCCTTCTTGGAGGACGCAAAGCTGGCCAACAACGCGGATCCGGAGTTGCCTTCGGACGGGGTGATCACCGGCCTGGGGCGAATTGACGGGCGCGTGGTGGCGGTGATGGCCAACGATTCGACCGTGAAGGCCGGGAGCTGGGGGCGGCGCACCGTCGAGAAAATCATCCGAATCCAGGAAGTTGCGCAGAGGCAGCGCTGTCCGCTGTTTTACCTGGTGGACTCCGCGGGCGCGCGGATTACCGACCAGGTGGAAATGTTTCCGGGGCGGCGCGGAGCTGGAAAGATCTTTTACAATGAGGTTCACCTGTCCGGCCTGGTGCCGCAGATCTGCTTGCTCTTCGGCCCGTCCGCCGCCGGCGGTGCGTATATTCCGTCTTTCTGCGACCTGGTGATCATGGTTGAGGGCAACGCTTCCATGTACCTCGGCAGCCCGCGGATGGCCGAGATGGTGATTGGGGAAAAGGTAACCCTGGAAGAGATGGGCGGCGCTCGGATGCACTGCTCGGTTTCTGGTTGTGGCGACATCCTGGTCAAGACCGAACCCGAAGCGATCGAAATCGCTCGGGCCTACTTTCGCCTCTTGCCCGAGAATTTCTGCCACCCCCCACCCAACCGTCCGCCGGTTCCGCCCAAACGGTCCGGAAAAGCGATCGAAGAGATCATCCCCTCGGATCAGAACAAGCCCTTCGACATGTACCAGGTGATCGAGGAGATCATCGATGGAGATTCGTGGCTTGAAATCAAGAAGCTGTTCGCCCCCGAGCTGATCACCGGCTTGGCGCGGATTGATGGAAGAACCGTGGGGGTGGTGGCAAATCAGCCAAAGGTGAAAGGTGGAGTGCTTTTCGTCGACTCGGCGGACAAGGCCACCCGCTTCATCTGGTTGTGCGACGCGTTCAACATCCCGCTTCTGTACCTGGCCGACGTTCCCGGATTCATGATCGGAACCAAGGTGGAGCGCGCCGGGATCATCCGCGCCGGCGCGAAGATGATCTCCGCCGTCTCCGAGGCCACGGTTCCGAGAATTTCAGTGATTGTCCGTAAGGCGTACGGCGCTGGGCTTTACGCCATGTCGGGACCGGGCTTTAACCCCGACTGCACATTGGCCCTCCCGCAGGCGATGATTGCGGTGATGGGGCCGGAAGCCGCGGTGAACGCGGTCTATTTCAACAAGATCCAGGAAAAACCCGAAGCGGAGCGGGCGGCCTACGTTCAACAGTTGCGCGACGAGTATCGGGCAGACGTCGACATCTACAAGCTGGCGTCGGAGTTGGTGGTGGACGAGATCGTCCCGGGCGATTGCCTCCGCTCCGAGATCGCCGCCCGATTCGCGGCTTATGCGCAGCGCTTCCTGGCCCCACAGCACAAGAAGCGCGGGGTATACCCTGTTTAGGCACCCTCGCACCCGAACGCGTCTGAGCACGAGATAGAGGAACCCGCATGGTTTTTGAGCTTCCCGAACAGCACCGCGCATTGCAGGCGTCGATTCGCGCTTTTTGCCTGGAGCGGGTCGCACCGTTCGCCCGAGAGTGGGACCGAACCGGCGAGTTTCCACTGAAGGTGGTGCGCGAACTTGGCCAACTCGGAGTGATGGGGGTGCTTGTCCCCCAGGATCTCGGCGGCGCCGGAATGGACGCCCTGGCGATGGCGGTGGCGGTGGAAGAGGTCGCTCGCTTCGACGGATCCCTCGCGCTCACCGTGGCATCTCACAATGGGCTCGGCAGCAACCACATTCGATTGTTCGGCGATGACGAGCAGAAGGGGAAGTATCTGCCGAAGCTGGCGAGTGGGGAATGGCTGGCGGCCTGGGGGTTGACCGAACCCGGGTCCGGGTCGGACGCCTCGGCGATGAAGTCGACCGCGGTCCGCGAAGGCAAGGGTTGGGTTCTGAACGGCACGAAGCAGTTCATCACCCAGGGGAGTTTCGGCGACGTGTTCGTCATCTTGGCCTCCACTTCTCCCGAGAAGCGGCAAAAGGGGATCACCGCATTCATCGTCGAACGAGGCGCAAAAGGTTTCAGCCAAAAGCCGATCCACGGAAAGTTGGGAATGCGCTCCTCGGACACCGCCGAGCTGGTGCTGGAGAACGTGGAAGTGCCCGACGAGCAGCGCCTGGGAGAGATCGGCCACGGATTCATCGACACGCTCCGAATCTTGGACCGGGGCAGAATCACCATCGGGGCGCTCGCGGTTGGCCTTGGGCGAGGAGCACTGGAGGAGTCGCTGCGCTACGCTCGGGAGCGCAGCGCGTTTGGGCAACCCATCGCCGAGTTCCAGGGGATCCGGTGGATGCTGGCGGACATGAAGATGGAAAATGACGCCGCGCGACTCTTGGTGCATCGCGCCGCGGTCAAGGCGGACTCCGGAAAGCCGTTCAGCAAGGAAGCCTCGATGGCCAAGTTGTTCGCCTCGGAAACGGCGATGCGCGCCTGCAACAAGGCGATTCAGATTCATGGTGGCTATGGCTACACCCGAGAATTCCCGGTGGAGCGCTATTTCCGAGACGCGAAGCTGTGCGAAATCGGCGAGGGCACGAGCGAGATTCAGCGCACCATCGTTGCCAGAGAGCTCTTCAGGGCCGGATGACCTCCACCATGCATTGTCGCCAAACCGAAGGGCCAAACCCTGGCGGCCAGGGCAGACGCCGGTGAGTGAGGCGCTTCACGAACGAGTGCTGCGGGGCGACGTACGAGCCGCGTCCCGCCTGATGCGGCAGATCGAGGACGGTGAGCCCGAGGCCGCGGAGAGCTTGCGCGAGCTTTTCCCCAGGACCGGGCGATCTTACGTCGTTGGAGTCACCGGCCCTCCCGGCGCCGGCAAGTCGACGTTGACCGATCGGCTGATCGCCGGGCTCAGGCGAGAGGGAAAGAGGGTGGGTGTCTTGGCGGTGGATCCCACCAGCCCATTCACCGGCGGAGCAATTCTCGGGGATCGGGTGCGAATGCAGTCGCACGCTACCGACGCGGGCGTGTTTATCAGGTCCTTCGCCACCCGAGGAAACCTGGGCGGGCTTTCGCGCGCGACGGGCGATTGCATTCGGGTGATGGACGCCATGGGTTGGGAGGTGGTGATCGTCGAGACCGTCGGGGTTGGCCAGGACGAAATCGACGTTGCTCAACTGGCACACACCACCGTGGTGGTTGTGGTCCCCGGCATGGGGGATGATATCCAGGCCATCAAGGCCGGGATTCTGGAAGTTGCCGACGTTTTCGCGGTGAACAAGGCTGACCTGGACGGGGCGGATCGGGTGGTGCGGGAGCTTCGCTCGATGTTGGAGCTTCGCCACGTGGTGAGAGAAACCAAGGTGCTGCATCACGGCCGTCGGATCGCCGTCAAGGCGCCCGATGCGAAGGAGGCGGCGAACGGCGACTGGGAGCCTCCGATCCTCAAGGTGATTGCGACCCGGGAGCAAGGAATCGCCGAGTTGTGGAGCGCGATCTCATCGCACCGCGCTTTCTTGGAAAGCAGCGGACAACGCAAGCTTCGCGACCGATCCCGCGAAGCGGCGCAGTTCGTCAACCTGCTGAGAGACCGGCTGCTCAAAGACGCGCTGGCGAAACTGGAGCGGGAGCGGGGGCGACTGGATGAGGTTGCCACCGAGATTGCCGAGCGTCGCGCCGATCCCTACGCCCTGGCGGACCAGCTGGCCAATCGACTGCGGAGCTGACTTTGGAGAAGCTCTCGCCGCTGGAGTCCGTCACCGCCTTGGAAGCCAAGCTGGGGATGGCTTTTGCCAATTCGGCGCTGGGGTTGGCCGCGGTCACCCACAAGAGCTACTCCAACGAGCACCGGGAGCTCTCGGCGTCGGACAACGAACGGCTCGAATTCCTCGGCGACGCGGTCGTCGACTTGGCGATCAGCCACCGTTTGATGGAGCAGTTTCCGAGTGCCACCGAAGGTGAGCTCTCCAAGCTTCGGGCGCTGATCGTCAACGAGGAGGGCTTGGCGCGAATCGCCCGGCGGATTGGCTTGGGGGATCTGCTGCTTCTGGGGCGAGGCGAGGAGCTTACCGGCGGTCGCCAGAAAAACTCGGTGCTCGCCGATGGTTTGGAGGCGGTGTTCGGCGCAGTGTACCTCTCGGCGGGATGGGACAAGGTGCTGCAGCTGGTGGATCGGCTCTTTGGCGAGGCGCTCGAAGGAGTGGCGCAGGGTCGCAGCGGCTACGACTACAAGACGCGACTTCAGGAGCAAGTGCAGCTGCGCCTTCGTCAGGCGCCCCGGTACCGGGTGCTCTCGGAGACTGGGCCGGCGCACGAACGCGTCTTCGAGGTGGAGGTCACCGTCGGCGAGGACGTCACCGCGCGCGCCACCGGCCGCAGCAAGAAAGAGGCGGAACAGGCGGCTGCCCGCAAGGCATCGGTGCTGATTTCCGACCTGGATAAAGCCAAGTTGCCCGATTAAGGTGCGCGCGGTCGCTGTGCGGCCGTTCCAAGACACGATAAGGACGGGAAAAGAATGATTGGCCGGATGATCGGAGTAGCGGTTTCGCTGGTGGCAGCTTCAGCGCTCGGCGCGCCGAAGACGCCCAATCAGAGCGCCGAGGGAAAGTGGACCAAAATGGTGAACAACGGAAAAGAATTGTACGCGACTTTCCAGACCACCGAGGGCGACATCGTGGTCCGGCTTTTTTCCAAAGACGCCCCGAAGACGGTGGCGAACTTCGTCGGGCTTGCCACCGGGGAAAAGGAGTGGACCGATCCCAGGACCCATGAGAGCTCTAAAAAGCCGCTCTACGATGGCACCATCTTTCATCGGGTGATTCCCAACTTCATGATCCAGGGAGGCGACCCCACCGGCACCGGGATGGGCGACCCCGGCTATCGCTTTGAAGACGAGTTCCAGAGCGGTCGTAAGTTCGACAAGGTGGGGTTGCTGGCGATGGCGAACGCCGGCCCGAACACCAACGGTTCTCAGTTCTTCATCACCACCGCGACGCCACAGCACTTGAACAACCGGCACACCATCTTCGGCGAGGTGGTTTCTGGCTACGAGGTGGTGGTGAAGATCGCCGCTGTTCCCCGCGACCGCCGCGACAAGCCGAACAAGGACGTGGTCATCAAAAAGGTGATCATCAGCGACAAGGCCCCCAAGAGCGCGGCGAGTCAGCCGGAGAAAGCGGAGAAGAGCGGCAAAGGGTAGGGCGGGCCTCGCCCCAGAAATGGCGTCGCCTCCGCGCAGCGGCACGGCCGCCCTGGTTGGCCGCCCCAACGTCGGCAAGAGCACGCTGCTCAATCGGTTACTAGGGGTGAAGATCGCGATCGTCTCACCCAAGCCGCAGACCACCCGCCATCGGATCCTCGGCGTGGTGAGCGCTTCAACCGGGCAAATCGGAGTCATCGATGCACCGGGAATTCAAGGCGAACCTGGCGCCCTGAACACCCACCTCGCCGACCTGGCCTGGCAGATAGTGCGCGAGGCCGACGCGGTAGCGATGATCGTCGAGGCTCGATCCAGACCGGGCTCGTCGGAGGCGGAGGATCGGCAAACGCTTGCGCGGCTGTCCGCGATGCACAAGCCGGCGATTTTGGCGGTGAACAAGATCGATCGCATCGCCAAGCCGCTGCTGCTGCCGATGATCGACAGATACCGAGGGTGGTTCGATTTTGCCGACGTGGTGCCAATCTCCGCGAAAACCGGCGACGGCTTGGACGCGCTCAAGGCCGCGATGTTGAAAGTGCTGCCGGAGGGAGAGTCGCTTTACGACCCGAAAATGCTCACCGATCAAACCGAGCGGGTACTGGCCGGAGAGTACATTCGCGAGCAGCTGCTTCGCCTTTGCCGCCAGGAAGTTCCCCACCGATCGGCGGTGGTGGTGGACTACTTCGACGAAGCGGAGCGCGAAGCCAAGGCAAGTGGGCTGGTTCGGATAGGAGCTACCATCTTCGTCGAAAAGCAGAGTCAACGCGCGATCGTGATTGGAAAGCGGGGTCAAATGCTGAAGGCGATCGGTTCTGAGGCCCGCCGCCAAATCGAAGGTCTGCTGGATGCGCGCGTCTACCTTGAGCTCAAGGTGGCGGTCGAACCGGGCTGGAGCGAACGTCCGAGCGGGCTGGCGAAAATGGGCTATGGATGAGCTCGCTGGTCGCAATCGTTGGTCGGCCGAATGTCGGCAAATCCACGCTCTTCAACCGCATTGCGGGAAGAAAGCTGGCGCTGATCGAGGGGGTCCCGGGAGTTACCCGCGATCGGCTGTATGCGGATGCCGAGTGGTCCGGCCGCCGCTTCACGGTGATCGATACCGGCGGCCTGGTCAGCGGGGAAGAGGATCCGCTCCTAGGACAGATCCATTCACAAGCGCAGGCGGCGATCGACGAGTCCGATGTGGTGTTGTTTGTGCTTGATGCACGGGCTGGGCTCAACGCCGGCGACGAGCAAATCGCAAAGCAGCTGCGCAAGAGCGCGAAACCCGTGATTGCCGTCGTCAACAAGGTGGACGGTCAGGCGGAGCTGCCGCTGGCGTCGGAGTTTTACCGGCTTGGTTTTGCCGATACCGTCGACATTTCCGCGGACCACGCGCGCAACATCGGGACGTTGTTGGATCTGGTGGTGGCGGTGCTTCCGCCGGTCCGATCGCTCGCCGCTGAGGATGGCTCGGAGGATCCGGTCCGGGTCGCGATCGTCGGACGACCGAACGTAGGCAAAAGCTCGCTGGTCAATGCCTTGCTCGGGAAGGATCGCCTGATCGCCAGCGAGAAGCCGGGTACCACCCGGGATCCGGTCGACGCTAAGCTTACGCTGGGACAGACCCCGTTCATTCTCACCGACACCGCGGGCATCCGGCGGCGAAAGTCCCTGGCCGAGCGGGTAGAGCAGCTCTCGGTGCTCGCCGCGATACGGGCGATGGAGCGAAGCGAAGTGGCCGCGTTGGTGATCGACGCCACCGAGGCGGGCGTAGATTTGGACGCGCGCATTGCGGGAATGGCGGAGGAGAAGGGATTGGGACTGCTGCTGGTCGTCAACAAGTGGGACCGATTGGTCGGCACACGCGCGAAGCAGTTTCGGGCCGAGCTCAAGCATCGCTTGCCTTTCGTTGCCTACGCGCCGGTGGTGTTTACCTCCGCTTTGACAGGTGCCAAGGTGGAAAAGGTGCTCACCGTGGCGGCCGAGTTGCGGGCCCAGCGACGCTTTCGGGCTCCCACGCCTCGGCTGAATCGTCTCTTGCAGGCTCTCACCGATGCGCATCCGCCGCCGCTTGCGGGCGGGCGGCCACTGCGGCTGTATTACGTCGCTCAAGTCGGCGCGGAGCCGCCGACCTTCGCGTTCACGTGCAACTTCCCGGGCCAGGTCCCGGAGTCTTACCGCCGATACTTAACCAATCAGATTCGGCAAGCCTTTGGCCTCAAGGTTCCAATTCGACTGCTCTTTCGCGAACGACCTGGGAGGTCCAAGCGGTGATTGACACCCCAAGCCCAGCCTCCATACAGTCCGCCCCCTTCAAAGAAGCGGGAGATTAATAGCGTGGCGGAGAGGATGAGTAGAAAAGAGCTTCGAGCGCCTGACGCCTTCCAGCGCATCGGTGCCGAAGCCCGTACCTGGCTGCAGGAACGCCAGAAGACATTGGCGGTCCTGGCGGCGCTGATCGCCGTGGCGAGCGTTGCGGCACTGCTGGCGAGTTATTTTTCCGGCAAGGCGGAGTCCCAAGCCGCGGAGATGTTCGGCGTCGCCTTGAAGCTTCTGAGCCGGCCAGTGCAGTCCTCGAGCACGCCCAACGAAAGCGATCCGGAGGACGACCCGCCGTTTCCAAGTCAGCGCGCCAAGGACGAAGCGGTTCTCCAGGAGCTTTCTCGGCTGCGAACGGTTCATCCGAAAACGCGAGCCGCCCACACCGCTGCTCTCCCGCTGGGTGAAGCCGCCTATCGCCTCGGCAAATACGATCAAGCGCTGAACGCGTTTGAAGATTTCCTCAAGGCCGTTCCACAGACCGATCCGCTTCGCGCCGAGGCGCTCGAAGGCGAAGGCTATGTTTTCGAAGCCAAGCGCCAGCTCGAACAGGCGCTGCTCACCTATGATCAACTGGCCACCGTCACCAAAGGTGAATTCATGACCGGCATGGGCCTGTACCATCGCGCGCGGATCCTGGTGCAGCAGGGAAAGAAGGACGATGCGGCCAAGGCTTTTGTCGAGCTCAAGAGCAATTATCCGACCAGCACCGCGAGTCGCTTGGCCGGAGAACGAATCAGCCTGTTGGAGCGCGAGGGGGTGAAGATCCCTCCACCTACGCTCAAGGCAGCGGCCGACGCGGGCTAGATCCAATGACGCAAGGCAGGGTCGCAATTGGAAGTGCGCTCGGGCTTTACGGCATCTGCTTCGCGGGATGCCACCCACTGCCGGTGCTGCCGGACAATGCCACCTCGTACCACGTCCTGTATTCAATCGACTGGTGGGCTGCGTTGGTGGAGCCGGAGCCTTTTGAATATTTGCCGCGCGAGTTGGCCTCACCGGCCGTGGACCCAGATCTTCCGCCGAGCCAAGTGGAAGTGGTTGCGGTAACCCGCGACCATCGGGTGCGCGGCATCAGTCCAGGGGGAAAAGTCGACTGGACTTTCAAAACCCGCGGTCATTTCGTTGCCGGACCCACGGTCAAGGAAGGGGTCGCCTACGTGCCGGGCGGCGATGGGTCTCTGTACGCGTTGGATGCCAGGTCGGGCCAGCTGAAGTGGCAGTACGACTCGGGTGAGGATCTGCTGACTTCGCCCGTGTTGGACGAGCAAATGGTGCTCGTCGCGACCGAGAACGATGCTTTGCTCGCGGTCGACCGGAAAAGCGGGGCGCTGCGATGGCGCTACCATCGGGAACTTCATGCCTCGAGCGCGTTCACCATTTACGGGGCGGCGGACCCATTGCTGTATCGAGGATCGATCTACATTGGATTCTCGGATGGCTCGCTGGTGGCGCTCAAGGCCTCCGACGGCAGCGTCAAGTGGGAGCGGTTCCTTACCACCGAGGGCAAGCAATTCCTCGATGTGGATGCCGCCCCGGTAATCGACGCAGCGGGGCGTCTCTATGCCGCCTCTTACAAGGACGGAGTGTACGCGCTCGACCCCGAGACGGGCACCATCCAATGGCACACTGCCAAACCCGGAGTCACCGGCCTCGCTTTGAGACGATCCCTGCTGTTCAGCTCCGGAGACCAGACGCTGGCGGCGTACCTAACCGCTTCGGGCAAGCAGCTTTGGAACTTGAATCTGGGAAACAAGGCAGCGCGCAGAGTCGTGGTCGCCCGCGGGCTGCTGATGGCCCCCACCAGCAGCGCGCTCCTTTTCGTGGATCCGGCGAACGGACGTACGCTCAGCTCCTGGAATCCCGGAAAGGGAGTGACCGCGGTGCCTTTTTGGGCGCAGGGGCGCCTCTACGTGATTTCGAACCTTGGATACCTCTACGCCTTGCGTCTTCACGGCGGGAGCAGAGGTTGAGCGGAACCAAGGTCGCGGTGGTCCGGGTGGTGGCGGCGCTGATCGAAGACCCGCACTCGGCATCTCGTTTCCTGGTGCAACAGCGCATGCCAGGCGGCAGCCGAGGCTCGCTGTGGGAATTTCCCGGAGGCAAGGTCGAACCAGGTGAGTCAGACCAACAAGCATTGATCCGCGAAGGTCGCGAGGAGCTGGGGGTGGAGCTCGCCGTGGACGCACCTCGATGGCGCGCGTTCCATCACTACCGAGACCTCTCGGTGGAGTTGGTGCTCTACGTGGCGCAGATTCGCTCGGGAGTGCCCAAGCCTTTGAAGGCGCAACGGCTCCAGTACTTGCATCCGCGCGAGATGAGCGCGCTTCCTTTTTGTGAAGCCGATCTTCCGCTGATCGAACAACTGCGGGCGGCGACCTGATGATCCGAAATACTTTTCAGCTGGTTCCGGGGGTGGGGCCGTGGCGCGAGAAGGACCTCTGGGCGCGTGGAATCACCACCTGGGAGGATTTTCCCGCCGGCGGCGGGGGAGCCACCATTTCGGAGCGGATCGACGCCTTGGCGAGGTCCAAAATCGAAGAGGCGCGCGAAGCCCTGGGAGAGCGGGATCTTGGGAAGCTTGCCGCGCTCATTCCGCCCCGGGAACACTGGAGGCTGTACCGGGAGTTTGAAGACGAGGCGGCGTTCTTCGACATCGAGACCGAAGGCGGCGCGTTGTTCCAACCGACCGTCGCCAGCATTTTCGACGATGACGGTCTGCACCTGTTTATTCGGGGCCGAAACTTGGACGAGTTTCCAGAGGCTCTGGCGATGCGCCGGATCTGGATCTCCTTCAATGGAAGCTGCTTCGACCTTCCAACCCTCAAGGCCCATTTCAGGGCCTTTCCGGCCTCGACCGTCCACCTGGATCTGAGGTTTTTGTGCCGTCGCGTGGGGGTGTCTGGCCGGCTCAAGAACATCGAAGACCGATGGGGGTTCGGTCGGCCGTTGCACCTCAAAGGCTTGGATGGTTGGGATGCAGTGCTCCTTTGGAGATTTTACGAGCGGGACTCCAATTTCGAAGCCCTGCGCTTCTTGGCCGAATACAACCTCTACGATTCGTTTCAGCTCAGGACGTTGATGGACAAGGTCTACAACCGCGCGGTTGAGCTGCTCGGGTTCGAGCACCCCCAAGGGTCGGTCTTCGACCGCGGCGATATCCTCTACGATCTCAGCAAGCTTCTTGGTCGTCTCGGACCGCCAGGCGGTCGGCCGGACCTGCGTGCTCGACTTCGGAGCGAGCGCGTCGAAGCTCGGGGATGACGAGAAGCCCATGCCGCTTGCGCCGGCGCTTTTTTGAGCCTGGAGCGACGGCCGGTGCCTTTTCCCGGGCACCTGCAACTTCAAATTCCAAACGCTGCTCGGGCTGTGGCCGTCCGCTGCCGTCCAAGATTGAATCGCCAGTCTGGGCATCCATGAGAAGAACGTAGCGGTGGCCGGGCTGGAGCGGGGTTGCCAAGCGAATCTGATAGTCGAGGCTTTCTCCCTCGGTAGCGACATCGTCGGACGCCATCGCTCGGTCGGCTTCGTCAAAGAGCCGGATGCGGTAGTTGTGCACCGGAATGTTTGTGGTCGCCTCGATCAGCCGAGTCGACTCTATCTGCGGCCGCGCGCCACCATCGAACTCAGCCAGCGCGAATCCACCATCGGATAGCTGATGCCGCAAGCTCAAAATCAGCCGCTCTGGCACCGAGCGCCTTGCGGCGTCGGCGACTTCGGGCGCGCTGGCCACAACCGGGTGGTTGTCGGTTTGTCTGCTGCAGCTGAGCAGAATCCCGCCGAGGAAAACCCCGGTCAGGCCCGCCACACAAACGCCTCGACTCATTCGGGACTGCCTGAATCGAGCCAATGGCACCTGGAACTTTTTGAGTGCAGCAACGGCGCCGGAATGTAGCGCCTGGGCTGACAGGAGGGAGAACTCTGCCAGGTGGAATGGCTCCACTGTTCCAGTCGCATAACGGACATTATGTCAACCAAGCGCAGATTCGGTGTCTGGATGCAGGTGGGCTTCCGAGTTGTTGAATCGCTGAAGTTTTCATCTCCGGCCATGCCACCAAGATCTACTTGCGAGTACGGTGGGTTAACTCCTAGGGTTCACCGATGCCAATACTTGACCTCCTAAAGCTGCCTTCGGCGTTGCTGGTCCTGCTTTTCGGTTTTCAGGGCTGGTCAGACGAGGGGATGTGGACTTTTGACAACTTTCCCAGCGCCCAGGTGAAGCGCAAGTATGGGTTCGATCCCAGTCGGGGTTGGCTGGAGCACGTGCAATTGGCTTCCGCCAGGCTGGCGCAGGGCTGCTCCGGCAGCTTCGTGTCCTCGTCGGGTCTGGTGCTGACCAACCACCACTGCGTCCAGCGTTGCCTGGAACAGCTCTCCAGCGAGAAGCAGGACCGCCTCTCTGGCGGATTCTACGCTCAGCAAGAGAGCGATGAGCTGCGCTGCCCCGGGTTGGAGGTGGACCAGCTGCTGCAGATCTCAGACGTCACTGCCCGCGTTCAGAGCGCCACCAAGGGTCTGTCGGGTGCCCAGTTCCACGATGCCCAGAAGGCGGCGATGGCCCAAATCGAGAAGGAGTGCACCACCAACCGCGACCTTCGCTGCGACGTGATCACGCTCTACCAGGGCGGGCGATACCAGCTCTACCAGCAGCAGCGTTTTCAAGACGTACGAATCGTGTTCGCCCCGGAGCTTGAGGCCGCGCACTTCGGAGGGGAGCTCGATAATTTCAATTTCCCGCGATACAACTTGGATGCGGCGTTCTTGCGAGTGTATCGAGACGGCCGCCCGGCCAGGACCGAGCACCATTTCGCCTGGTCCACGCGTCCGGCATCGGAGGGCGAGCTCTCCTTTGTCTCCGGCAATCCGGGGCACACCCACCGCGATCTCACGATGGCGCAGCTGGAGTACGAGCGCGACGTTGGACTGCCGAACACCCTTTTTCGCCTCTACGAAGAGCGCGGCTGGCTCACCGAGTTTCAAACCCGCGGCGCTGAACAACGTCGCATTTCCACCGCGAGGCTGCTGAGGACCGAAAACAGCATCAAGGGCAACAAGGGGCGCTTGGCCGCACTGGGGGACCCGGCGTTTTTCGGATCCAAGGCCGTCGCGGAGCGCGCTTTTCGAGCGAAAATCGATCGTCAACCAGCGAGGCGGCGCCTCTACGGCGTCGCTTGGGACGCGGTCGCTGCCTCGGTGGCCGCGCTGAAGCAAATTCGAGTCCGCTATGTTGCCTTGGAAGCGGCGCAGGGCTTTCAATCCGAGTTGTTCAGCTTCGCACGGCAGCTGGTGCGCGCCAGCGAAGAACTACCGAAGCCCAATCCAGAGCGGCTTCGCGAGTTCGCGGATTCGCGGCTGCCGGCACTCACCCACAGCCTTTTTAGCCCCGCCCCGATCTATGACGAGTTGGAAATCGAATCGTTGACCCACTCGCTCAGCCGGTTCCGAGAAGATCTCGGTCCGGACGATCCTCTGGTGAGAAAGCTCTTTGCCAACAGCGCCCCGCGGGAGCTGGCCGAAACCGTGGTGAGGGGCACCAAGCTCAAGGAGGTTCAGCTGCGCAAGTCCCTCTACGACGCTGGCAAGAAGGCCGTGGACGCTTCCGAGGACCCGATGATCGTTCTGGCCAAGACGATCGACCCCGATGCCCGAGCCGTTCGCAAGCAGTTCGAAGACAAGGTCGAGGCGCCAGAGGTCAAGAGCGGGGAGCTGATCGCAAAAGCCCGCTTCGAAATCTACGGAACCAGCATCTACCCCGATGCCACGTTCAGCGCCCGGCTCTCGTACGGAGCCATCAAGGGCTTTCCCGAAGGCGGCAAGGAAGTGACGCCGATCACTTCCTTCCGAGGAGCTTTCGAGAGGGCCACGGGCAAGGAGCCGTTTATTCTTCCCAAGAAGTGGCTCGATGCAAAGCCGCGATTGGACCTCGACATCCCGCTCAATTTTTGCAGTACCAACGATGTCATCGGCGGCAATTCCGGCTCTCCGGTGATCAACAAGAACGCGGAGGTCACCGGCGTCATTTTCGATGGAAATCTCGCCTCGCTGGGCGGCGACTACGGCTACGACGGGCGCGTGAATCGCTCGATCGCGGTGCACAGCACGGCAATCCTCGAAGCCTTGGAGAAGATTTACGGCGCCACTCGGGTTGCCGCTGAGCTACGGCCTAATCCGCGAGCCAGCGGCCGATAGCGGATCGAAAAACTATTCCCACTCGATTGTCGCCGGGGGTTTGGAGGAGATGTCGAACACCACCCGGTTGATGCCCCGGACTTCGTTGGTGACTCGAGTAGAGATCCGCTCCAGCACCTCGTGCGGCAGCCGTGCCCAATCGGCGGTCATCCCATCCAGGCTGGTGACCGCCCTGAGCACCGCGGTGAAATCGTAGGTCCGGGCATCCCCCATCACGCCGACGCTTTGAACCGGAAGCAAGACGGCGAACGCTTGCCACAGCTCACCGTAGAGTTTGGCGCGCCGGATTTCATCTTGGACGATGGCGTCCGCCTTTCGCAGCAACTCCAGCCGCCCGGGAGTCACTTCGCCAACGACTCGAACCGCGAGACCCGGGCCCGGAAATGGATGGCGAGTCACCAACTCTTCTGGAAGGCCAAGCTCTCGACCGAGGTTTCGTACCTCGTCCTTGAACAGCTCCCGCAAGGGCTCGATCAGCTTCAGTTTCATCACCTCGGGCAGCCCGCCGACGTTGTGGTGGCTTTTGATGGTCGCCGATGGGCCTTTGGCGGACACCGATTCGATCACGTCCGGATAGAGGGTCCCCTGCGCCAGGTAACGAACATCCGGAATCTCGAGTGCCGTCTCTTCGAACACCGCGATGAATTCCCGGCCAATGATCTTCCGCTTTTGCTCCGGGTCGATCACCTCTTTGAGCTTGGTCAGGAAACGCTCCCGAGCGTCCACGGTCTTCAGTGGAACGTGGAAGCGGTCCGCGAAGATGGCCTCGACCTGGTGGCGCTCGCCGCTGCGAAGCAGGCCGTTGTCGACGAACACGCACTGCAGCCGCTCCCCGATGGCCCGATGGATCAGCAGAGCGACCACCGAGCTGTCGACACCCCCGGAGAGCGCGCAGATCACCCT
>Ga0126384_10000879_pt1 | contig 17335 bp, 20 predicted proteins | sample PanSoiMetPlot_36_FD_92543 | JGI IMG/M metagenome (GOLD analysis project Ga0126384, IMG submission 92543) | Tropical forest soil microbial communities from Panama - MetaG Plot_36 | ecosystem: Environmental > Terrestrial > Soil > Tropical forest > Bulk soil | place: Panama | collected 2016-02-17 | reverse complement strand
TCGCGGAACAGGCCCTGCTGGATCAGCTGGCGCAGGTCCTTGTTGGTGGCCGCGATGATGCGCACGTCGGTCTTGATCGGGGTGCGGCCGCCGACCGTGGTGTACTCGCCCTGCTGCAGCACGCGCAGGAGCCGCGTCTGCGCCTCCATCGGCATGTCGCCGATCTCGTCGAGAAACAGCGTGCCGCCCTCGGCCTGCTCGAAGCGGCCGGGGTTGCGCGTGTTGGCGCCCGTGAAGGCGCCTTTCTCGTGGCCGAACAGCTCCGATTCGATGAGATCGCGCGGAATCGCCGCCATGTTGATGGCGACGAACGGGCCGCTGCGCCGCTTGCCGTAATCGTGCAGCGCGCGCGCGACCAGCTCCTTGCCGGTGCCGGACTCGCCCGAGATCATCACGGTCAGGTCGGTCTGCATCAGCCGCGCCAGCACACGGTAGATGTCCTGCATGGCGGGCGAGCGGCCGACCAGCGGGATCTGGTCGAAATCCTCGACCTTGGGCGGCGGCAGCGGCTTTTCCTTCGGCTCCGACAGCGCGCGGCCGACAATCGCGATCAGCTCCTTGAGGTCGAACGGTTTGGGCAGATACTCGTAGGCGCCGCGCTCGGACGCACGGATTGCGGTCATGAACGTGTTCTGCGCGCTCATGACGATGATCGGCAGGTCGGGGCGCAGTTTCTTGATGCGCGGCAACAGGTCGAACGCATTCTCGTCCGGCATCACCACGTCGGTGATCACGAGGTCGCCGTCGCCCTGGCTGACCCAGCGCCAGAGCGTCGCCGCATTGCTGGTCGATCGGACCTCGTAGCCGGCACGCGACAGCGCCTGATTGAGGACGGTGCGGATCGCCGCATCGTCATCGGCAACCAGAATGCTTCCCGCAGGCATTTCTATTCCTCTCAGGTTCCGCCGCCCGGCTCGGCGTCGTCACCCGTGAATTTGGGCATCAGTACGCGAAAGATCGTCCGCCTTGGTTGCGACTCGCATTCGACGATCCCGCCGTGATCCCCGATGATCTTGGCAACCAATGCAAGTCCGAGGCCGGAGCCCGTCGGCTTGGTGGTCACGAAGGGATCGAACAGGTGCGGCATCAGGTCCTCCGGGACGCCGGGACCGTTGTCCTTGACGCAGAATTCGAGCGGCAGCGACACGCGCGTCTTGCTGCCCGGCAGCGACAGGCGCACGCCCGGCCGGAATGCGGTCGACAGGAGGATCTCGCCGTCGTTCGCCCCCTCGCCGATCGATTCGGTGGCGTTCTTGACGAGATTGAGGAAGACCTGGACGAGCTGGTCGCGATTGGCGAGCACGGACGGGAGCGACGGATCGTACTCCTCGACGAAGCGGATATGGCGCGCGAAGCCCGACTGCGCCAGCCGTTTGACGTGCTCGAGCACCGCATGGATGTTGACCCGCTCGCGCGCGACGGGACGCTCGTCGGCAAACACTTCCATGCGGTCGACGAGCTTGACGATCCGGTCGGCCTCCTCGCAGATCAGCCGCGTCAGCGTGCGGTCCTCCTCGCCGGCCGACTGCTCCAGAAGCTGGGCAGCGCCGCGAATGCCGGACAGCGGGTTCTTGATCTCGTGGGCGAGCATGGCGGCGAGCGCGATCACCGAGCGCGCCGCGCCGCGGTGAGTGAGCTGGCGGTCCATCTTGTCCGCTATGGTCCGCTCCTGGAGCATGACCACCACGAAGCCGGGCTGCTCCGGCACCGGCGCGACGTGCAGATCGACGATGCGGTCGCCCGGCAGGCGTGGCGAGCTCAGGTCGACCTTGTATTCATTGACGGCCGCGCCGCGATCGCGCACCTGCTCGATCAGTGCGAGCAGCGGCGAGCCGAACGGCACGAGATCGCGCATCGCGTTGCGCCGCAGCAGCGAGACCGAGACCTCGAAGAAGGTTTCGGCCGCCACGTTGGCGTCCCCAATCCGGCCGTCGGGGCCGACGACGAGAACGGGATGCGGCAATGAGTTGAGCACCGCGTCGGCGGCGCTCGGGCGGGACGAGGCCCGGCCTTCCGCAAGGCTCATGCGGCGGCCCTCCAGGCGAGCGCCGCAAAGGCATCCGCGAGGCCCCGCTTGACCGCGCTCGGGTCCTCGGACGGAAGCACGCGCGCCCGCCACTGCTTGAGCAGCGCGTCGGGCGCGCCCGCGGTTTCCGCTGCGGCGTCGAGCGCCCAGCCGAGATGCTTGCGGGCGTGCCTGGTGCCGATGCGCGCGCCGTGATGGGCCAGCATCTCCTCGTAGAGCGCGCTCACCAATTCGAGCTGGCGATCGAGTGCCGGCGGCGGCTCGCGGCGGCCGGTCGTGAGAAAGCGCGCGACCTGCCCCGGCAGCCATGGGCGGCCCTGGGCGCCGCGGCCGATCATGACGGCGTCGGCGCCCGACGCGTCGAGCGCCGCGACCGCCTCGTCGCAGCTCGTCACGTCGCCGTTGACGACAAGCGGGATCGCGATGCTCTCCTTGACGGCGCGGACCGCGCGCCAATCCGCCTGCCCCTTGTAGAACTGGCAGCGGGTGCGTCCGTGCACCGTAATGAGCTGCACGCCTGCGGCCTCGGCACGGCGCGCAAGCTCGGCGGCATTGAGCGAGCGCTCGTCCCAGCCGAGCCGCATCTTCAAGGTCACCGGAACCGTGACCGCCGCGACGGTCGCTTCGATCAATGTCAGGGCATGGTCGAGATCGCGCATCAGCGCCGACCCGGACTGGCCGTTGGTGACGTGCTTCGCCGGACAACCCATGTTGATGTCGATGACTTGCGCACCCGCCGCCGCGGCAATGCGCGCGCCCTCCGCCATCCAACGCGCCTCGCAGCCCGCGATCTGCACCACGTGCAGCCCCACACCCTGCCCTTCGACCCGCAAACGGACGTCGGGCCGACCGCGCGCGAGCGCCGCGCAGGCCGCCATTTCGGAGACCACGAGGCCGGCGCCCAATCGCGCGGCAAGGCGGCGAAAAGGTGCGTCAGTCACGCCCGACATCGGCGCCAGGACCACCCGATTGGCGAGGCTGATCGGCCCGATCTGAAGCGGCGGCTGCCTGCAACTCGTTGAGATTGTTGTCGTCACCGCTTCCTGCCTAGGTTTTAGGCGAAATTTGTATCTGCATAGAGATTAGCCAATTTTGGTTTCGGCGCAAGTGCTGCAATGCAACATTGTGAATTTCGGACGGATGGCGTGTCGCCCCTTGGGAAAGCTGCGGAATCCGTTGTGTCAGGGCCCCTGAGGGGCTAAATCCCGCCATCTCATCGGCGAGGAACGGCATGACGGGCACTGTAGCGGCGGTCGTGGTCGCGGGCGGGCGCGGCCTGCGCGCCGGCGGCGACAGGCCCAAGCAATACCGGACGCTGGGCGATGCCCCGGTGCTGCGGCAGAGCCTGGCGATCTTCGCGGCGCATGCGGAAATCCGCTGGGTCCAGCCCGTGATCCACCGCGACGATGGCGACCACTATGCGGAAGCCGCCAGGGGGCTGGATGTGCTGCCACCCACCTTCGGCGGTGCGACCCGCCAAGCCTCGGTGCGCGCCGGTCTGGAGGCCCTTGCGGTGCATCGTCCCGCGATCGTCCTGGTGCACGATGCGGCGCGGCCCTTCGCGTCGGCGGCGCTGGTATCCCGCGCAATCGCCGCCGCCGGCCGCGGCGCCGCGATTCCGGGCATCGCGATGACCGATACCGTCAAGGAGGTCGATGCGGACGGCGCGGTGGCGCGCACGATCGATCGTGCGCGGCTGCGCGGCATCCAGACCCCGCAGGCCTTTGGGTTCGATGCCCTGCTTGCCGCCCACCGCAAGGCGCTGGCGGCCGGGCGCGATGACTTCACCGACGATGCGGCCCTCGCCGAATGGGCCGGTCTCCCGGTTGGCGTGTTCGAGGGCGAGGCCGGCAACGTCAAGCTCACGACGCCGGAGGATTTTGTCCAGGCCGAGGCCCGACAGGCCGCAGCACTCGGCGACATCCGCACCGGCAACGGCTATGACGTGCACGCGTTTGTCGACGGCGACCATGTCTGGCTCGGCGGCGTCAGGATCCCGCATGACCGCGGCGTGACGGGCCACTCGGATGCGGATGTCGGCCTCCATGCCCTGGTCGACGCGATCCTGGGCGCGCTCGCGGACGGCGACATCGGCGCGCATTTTCCGCCGAGCGATCCGCAATGGAAAGGCGCCTCATCGGACCGCTTTCTCCAGTTCGCCGTCGACCGGGTGCGGCAGCGCGGCGGCCGCATCGTCCATCTCGACCTCACGGTCGTGTGCGAAGCGCCGAAAATCGGGCCGCACCGCGACGCGATGCGCGCGCGCATCGCGTCGATCGCCGGCATTTCGGTCGATCGCGTCGGCGTCAAGGCCACAACGAGCGAGAAGCTCGGCTTCACGGGACGGCGCGAGGGCATCGCGGCCCTTGCGACCGCGACCGTGCGGTTGCCGTGGGCCGCCCAGTGAGCAAGGCGGCAGCAAGCAAGACAAGCAAGCCCGTGCGCAAGCATCCCGGCAAACCGGCAGGCAAGGGCACCAAGGTCGCCGGGGCTGGCGCGAGCGAGCGCGACATCGACGAGGCGGCGGCCCGCGTCCTCGCGTTGGCCCGCAAGCGCGGATGGCTGATCGCGACCGCCGAGTCCTGCACCGGCGGGCTGGTGGCCGGGGCCCTGACCGAGATCGCAGGGTCGTCGGATGTGTTCGAGCGCGGCTTCGTGACCTATTCGGACGCCGCCAAGCAGGCGCTGCTCGGTGTTTCCGCCGCGACCCTGCGGCGAGACGGTGCCGTCAGCCAGGCGACCGCCGAGGAGATGGCGCGCGGAGCGCTGGCCCGATCGCGCGCCGATCTCACGGTGGCGATCACCGGCATCGCCGGCCCGGGCGGCGGCTCGCCCGACAAGCCGGTCGGCCTCGTGCATTTCGCGGCGGCGGCACGCGACGGGCGGCGGCTGCATGTCGAGAAGCGGTTTGGTCCGATCGGGCGGCGCGAGGTGCGTCTCAAATCGGTGGTCGAGGCCCTCGCCATGCTCGAGACGCTGGCGGGTGGCGCTCAGCTTTGAGCCCCGCGGTCCACGTAGATCCGGTCCGCCCGCGCCTCGAAGGCATCGGCGAAGCGGCGAAACACCACCTCGAACATGGCGCCCATCACCATCGCGAGCGCTCGGCTGCGGAACTCGTAGGTCAGGAAGAACTCGACGTCGCAACGGCGTTCCGTCACCGGACGGAAACTCCAACGATTCTCCAGCCGGTTGAATGGGCCGCTGAGATAATCGACGTGGATCTGGGACGCTTCCGTGTCGAGCGTGACGCGGGTCGTGAAGGTCTCGCGGATGAGCTTGTAGGCGACCACCATCTCGCACACGAAGGTCTCGCGCCCGCGCGCGTCGTGGCCGCGCCTGCGCGTCTTCATCGAACGGCAGAACGGCACGAACTCGGGATAGCGCTCGACGTCGGCGACGAGAGCGAACATGTCGGCTGCGGCGTGCCGCACGCGACGCTTGGTCGTGAATTGCGGCATGCCTATCGCCCGGCGCGCGCCGTCTTGAGCCGGGCGAAATCGTCGCCTGCGTGGTGCGAGGAGCGCGTCAGTGGCGAGGATGCCACCATCAGGAAACCTTTCGCGTAGGCAATCGTCTCGAGCGCCTTGAACTCGTCGGGCGGCACGTAGCGCACGACCGCGTGGTGCTTGCGGGTGGGCTGCAGGTATTGCCCGACGGTGAGAAAGTCGACGCCGGCCGAGCGCAGATCGTCCATCACCTGCAGCACCTCGTTGCGCTCCTCGCCGAGCCCCACCATGATGCCCGACTTGGTGAACATCTGCGGGTCGAGCTCTTTTACCTGCTGCAGCAGCCGGATCGAGTGGAAGTAGCGCGCGCCCGGCCGCACGGTCAGATATTTCGACGGCACGGTCTCGAGGTTGTGATTGAAGACGTCGGGCTTCGCCGCGACGACCAGGTCGAGCGCCCCGTCCTTGCGCAGGAAGTCCGGCGTGAGCACCTCGATCGTGGTTGCGGGGCACCGCGCGCGGATCGCCCGGATGGTGTCGGCGAAGTGGCGCGCCCCGCCGTCGCCCAGATCATCGCGATCGACCGACGTGACCACGATGTGGGCGAGGCCGAGCTTCGCGGTCGCCTCGGCCACGCGCGCGGGTTCCGCCGGATCGAGCGGCCCCGGCAGCCCGGTCTTGACGTTGCAGAACGCGCAGGCGCGCGTGCAGGTGTCGCCCATGATCATGAAGGTGGCGTGCTTCTTCTCCCAGCACTCGCCGATATTGGGGCAGCCGGCCTCTTCGCAGACCGTGTGCAGCCCGTTGGCGCGCATGATCGCGTGGGTCTCGGCATAGCCGCGCGAGACCGGAGCCTTGACGCGGATCCAGTCCGGTTTCTTGAGCGCGGGCTGATCAGCCCGGTGCGCCTTCTCGGGATGGCGCGCCGGCCGGCCGCTGATCGTGTCGACTACGACGACCATGGATTCTCCGTCGTTTCAGACGGTTACTTACGCACCGCGCCGGTTCCCCGCAAGCCGCCGTTCAGGCACGCCGGATCGCCTGCCAGATCCACAGCACGACGGCGACGCCGATCGCCGCGGCGACGAACGCGCCCCAGAAATCCGGTATTGCCTGGACACCCAGGCGTGCCAGCAGCAGGGCGCCGAGGACGGCGCCGAACACGCCTACGATCAGGATGCGCAGCAGGCTGACCGCCGAGTAGATGAACCTCGCCGCAAGCCACCCGGCAATCAGGCTGATGACGATCCAGGTCACCGCCCCCATGGGAGACTCCGATTCATCGTCAGCATAGAGCATGATGCCGAAAAGTTGCAGACTTTTCGGACAAGATCATGCTCGCGAATCAATGAGATGAGAGCATGATGCGATTCTACCTGATCGCATCGTGTGCTCGAGCATGCGCATGTCGTGGCGCGAATTGCCGCGGGCGCCGTGCTATGGTCGCGGCCCACCGTCGACCGGAAAGAAACACGTCGGGGAGAACCAAGGATGAGCTATGACGGCCTGACCGCGGAAACCATCGCATTCCGCGGCCACAATGGCGATCAGGGCGAGGCTTACCATGCGCGCCCGGTGCGCGCCGGAAAGTTTCCCGGCATGGTCGTGATCCACCATCTGCCCGGCTGGGACGAGTGGATCACCGAGGTGGTGCGCAAGTTCGCCCATCACGGCTTTGTGGCGATCTCGCCGCACCTCTATTTCCGTGAGGGCCCTGGCAGCCCGGATGATGTCGGCGCGCGCGTGCGTGCGGCCGGCGGTGTCGCCGATGAACAGGTGGTCGGCGACGTCAAGGCGGCGATCGCGTATCTGCGCGCACAGCCCAATTCCAACGGCAAGGTCGGCGTGATCGGCTTCTGCTCCGGCGGCCGCCATGCATATCTCTGCGCCTGCCGGCTGCCCGAGATCGACGCGGTGGTCGATTGCTGGGGCGGCAATGTCATCGTCGACGACAAGAGCCAGCTCAATGCCAAGCGTCCGGTGGCACCGATCGACCTCAGCGAGCAACTGCGGGCGCCGCTGCTCGGCCTGTTCGGCAATGACGACGAGAATCCCAATGCCGACCAGGTGAACCGCACCGAAGCGGTGCTCAAGCGCCTGGGCAAGACCTACGAGTTCCACCGTTACGACAAGGCCGGTCACGCCTTTTTCAACACCGCGCGGGTCGCCTATCGGCCCGAGCAGGCCGCCGACGGCTGGACCAAGACCTTCGCGTTTCTGCGCAAGCATCTCGCCGCGTGAGCGCGGTCACGCCGTTCCATCGGGGAGACGATCCATGTGTTCCTACATCGTCGAGAAGGCGGCCGTGTCGGGCAGCGCCAAGGGCGCCAACGGCTGGATGCGCATCGACACCGCCAATGTCTACTTCGACCATCCCTATCACGCGCCGCTCGACCACGCGCTCGCAATCGATTTCGTGTGCGAGGCCGATGGTGCGCGCGAGCGCGTCGCGGTCGAGTTGTCGGCCGCATCGGCGCGCGAACTGGTGACCAAGATCATGGTCGCGCTGGCGATCGGCGAGCAGGCGCACGCCAAGCCGGCCGCATGACGCGTGTTTGCTCGAACGCCGGGCGGCCGCCGGATGGCGCCGGTTCGCAATACCTCCGGACCTCCGGAATGGGAGAACGATCATGACAACTCGCCGCGCTGCGATGCTGACGCTGGTCTCGGCCCTGCTTGCCGGGCCGGCCGCCGCGCAGGTCCCGGAGGTCCGCCTCGCCCGCCAGTTCTCCATGGGCTACCTGCAATTCAACGTCATGGAGCATCAGCAGCTGATCGAGAAGCATGCACGCGCGCTCGGGCTGCCGGACGTCAAGGTGTCGTGGGTCACGTTCAACGGACCCGGCGCCATGAACGAGGCGCTGCTGTCGGGCTCGGTCGATGTCGTCGCCGGCGGCACGCCCGGCCTCCTGGTGCTGTGGGCGCGCACCAGGGGCACACCGCTCGAGGTGCGTGGCATCTCCGCCCTGAGCTCGCAGCCGTTCCTGCTCAACACCCGCAATCCCGAAGTGAAGACGGTGGCGGATTTCTCCGAGCGCGACCGGATCGCGCTGCCCGCCGTCAAGGTTTCGGTTCAGGCCATCGTGCTGCAGATGGCCGCCGCCAAGGCGTTCGGCCCTGCCAATTTCGGCAAGCTCGACTCGCTCACAGTCTCGATGGCGCCGCCCGACGCCACGGTTGCGCTTCTCAGCGGCGGCGGCGAGATTACCTCGGTGTTCAGCGTGCCGCCGTTCCAGCAACAGCAACTCGAGAAGGCGGGCGTGCACACCGTGCTCAACTCATACGACGTGATGGACGGTCCGCACTCGTTCACGGTGGCGTGGACCTCCGCGCGTTTCCGCGACCAGCAGCCGGTCCTCTACAAGGCGCTGATGGCGGCCATCACGGAGGCGACCGAGATCGTCAATCGTGACCGGCGGGCGGCAGCGGCGCTGTGGATCGAGGATTCGCGCTCGAAGCTGGCGCTCGATTTCGTCGATCGGGTCGTGTCGGCCCCGCAGGTGCGCTGGACCATGGTGCCCGAGAACACCATCAAATTCGCGCGCTTCATGCAGAGCACCGGCATGCTCAAGACTGCGCCCGAATCCTGGCGCGACTACTTCTTTCCGGAGATCCACGCATCCAGCGGTAGTTAGTCCTCGGTTGGACCGCCGCTGCACAATCCCGAGGTATTGCGATGCGACAACGCGACCTGCCGAAATGGTGTGCGACAGGTCTTAATGCGTCCGACAAGTCTTGCACCGCCTCACTCGAATTTTTAACTTGGCCGGAATATGAGGTCGACGGGATCGCGGAAGGGGCGATGAGGGTATCATGGGTCTGACCATGCGCAGCATCGCGGCAGCAGCGATCATCGGCGCGTTCGCGGGTTCGTCGGCGCTGCTGGCCGACGATTTCTCGATTGCGGGTACCTACGTGCAGAATGAGGCGTGCAAGGGCGACGGGACCGATCCGGCCACGAAGCTCGTGCGCATCACCGAAACCGATATTCATTCGAGCTTCGGCATCTGCAAGTTCGTGAAGAAGGAGCATGAGGGCAAAACCCTGGCGGCGCAGATGTCGTGCGACGGTCCGGGCGGAAACATTCTCCTGGGGGACGTGCGTTTCACCCTGCGCGACGACAAGAACGTCGATTTCGTCGACCAGGACAATACGTATCGGTCGGTCCTCTACCGGTGCCCGCACACCGATGCGGCGCGGCAGACGCCGGAGACGCCCACCAGCGCACAGTGAAGCCTGCGGTTTAAGGCCTGCGGATCTTGCGCATCGGTCGCTGCCCGAAACTCAGGCGCCCGAGATTTCCGCACGCGCCCCCTCGATCGTCGTCATTCGCGTGGCGCGATGCGCCACCTCGTCGTGGACGTCGTGCTCATAGCCGGCAACGCGCATGGTGCCGGTGGCGGGGCACATCTCGACTGCGAGCCGCGTGAAGCGGTTGAGCACCGGAGCCGTGACCCAGGCGAGGCCGTCGCGGCTGAATGATCCATTCCATCCCGCCAGGGCTTCGCGTCGGCGCCGGCTCGCTTCCGCGGCGCCGGCGGGGCTGCAGGTCATCACCACATTGGCCCCGACCCGACCTTCCCATCCGTCCATCGTTTCGAGCCAGTCATTCGCCGCGCTCGTCGTGCCGGCGCGCGTCACGTACCCTTCCTCGGTGCGCTCGATCACGCAGCGTTCGCCGGCGCCGCAGCCCGCCAGCGTGTAGATCACCGGGCGGGCGATCGGGGTGGTCTCGAGCAGGTGTCGCGCGGCCGCGAATGTTGCGCACGTTTCGAACGCGTGGCGCAGCAATTGATCCGGCGGCATATGTCGGATCTTTCGCCAGGTGTTCACTGCATTGGCCGCGATGTCGTAGAGCCGCAGCCAGGGATGCCGCGTGCGCCGCCACAACGGCGCCTGGTTGATCGCGGCCGCGAACCGGCCCGGCGCCATGGCGGTCAGCACGCCGACATAACCCGGCCAGGTGACGCTGAGAAACTCGCCTGCGGGGCCGCGCATGCGCGCGACCTCGGCATGGCGACCGAGACCCGGGAAGGGCCAATCGAGCGTCCGCGCGAGCCACGGGACAGCGCCCTCCTCGCGCGCCAGCGCCGTGCAACCCCATTGATACGAACCGTTGAGCAGCCAGATGCCAGGAAAGCCGAGCGCGGCCGCGATCGCCTCGATGTCGGCCACATAGGGCGAGCGCGACCGCAGCAGCCAACGCCGCGCCAGGCTGTCCATTGCGGGGACCATCGGCGCCGCGAGCGACGGAAACCATGCGAGGCAATCATCGCGCAGCGCATGTGCGAAGCGTGCCCGCTCGCGCGCATGACGGACGGCGCCGCCGTCGCGGACATCGATGACGGGTATTTCCGGCAATGCTGCCGTGGCGGACTTCATCGGTCCATTCCCTTTTCGCTTCCCTCGGCGGCCGCGAGGGCGTCGGTGTGCGTCGAGGTTGCGGCCCGCGAGGTTGCGCGTGGCACGATCCACCTTAAAGGCGATGAATGCGTCCGTTCCCGGGCGGCGCGATGCGGCAACCGTGCGCGGCCGGCGCGCTGAGCGGCCTTCGCGGCGACCGAAGGAACGCTCCCTCCATGGCGAATTGCATCGGCGCGCAAAGGCAGCAGATTGAAGCGATGTTCGACCAATTCGGTACGCTCCCGGGCTTGACCCTTGTTTTCATTCTCGCGGGCTTCGTCAAGGGCGTGATCGGCCTCGGCCTTCCAACGGTCGCGATGGGTTTCCTCACCCTGTTGATGCCGCCGGCGGAAGCCGCGACCGTTCTGATCCTGCCCTCATTCGCCACCAATGTGTGGCAACTCGCGGCCGGTCCACGGCTCGTCGCGCTGCTGCGCCGGCTCTGGCCCATGCTGGTCGCAGCGGCGATCGCGACCGTCGCGGCCGCGCGCTGGCTCGGCGCCGTCAGCGGCACCGGCACCATGGCGGCGCTCGGGGCCGCGCTCGTGCTCTATGCGCTCACCGGTCTCGCACCGCTGCGCTTGGAGGTGCCGGCGCGGCATGAACCCTGGCTCGGCCCCCTCACGGGTGCCGCGACCGGCGTCATCACCGCCATGACCGGCGTGTTCGTCATCCCGGCCGGCCCGTATCTCCAGTCGCTGCAGCTCGAACCTGACGATCTCGTCCAGGCGCTTGGTCTTTCCTTCACGGTCTCGACCGTGGCCCTCGCGGTCGCGCTGGCGGGTGATGGCCAGTTCCAGTGGCCCAACATTCAGGGTTCGTTGCTTGCCCTTGCGGCAGCCTTTGCGGGCATGGTGCTGGGTCAGGCGGTCCGGGTCCGCCTGCGGCCGGACACCTTCCGGCTTTGGTTCTTCATCGGTCTTATGGTGCTCGGTGCGCACCTGATGCTGCGCGCCGTGCTGTGAAACCCTCAGCCAGTGTGAGAGTTCAGAGGTATGCACTTTCCGCATATGTGCAGCGCAGCATTTTCGCCTTTATTAAGATATTTCAGATCTTTATATACGGTGGCGAAGCTGACAACAGACCAAAAATACTGCACTGCGTGAAAGGACTTACCTCATGTTGGCCCACCTCATTCGAGCCTTCCGTGCCTGGCGGCGCTATGAAGCGAGCCTGCGCGAACTCAGCCGTCTCGGCGACCGCGAGCTTGCGGATATCGGCGTCGTGCGCTCCGACATCCCGCGCATCGCCTGGGAAAGTGCGCGCCGCTGACCCGCGGCACCTGCGAGATCAAAACGCCCGCCCCACGGCGGGCGTTTTGCTTTCGGGGTTATTTGGTGTTGGCGGTCCAGCGCTCGATCGGCCAGACGTCCGGCAGCTGGCCGTTGTCGTGGGTCCACGGATCGACCGTCCAGCGCTGGCCGCTCTTCTTGTCGCGGATGGTCGCCGTAAAGTGCGGCCCGCCCGCCAGCAGGCGGGAGATCGGGGTCGACACCTCGTGGTGCCGCAACAAGCCGAGCCGATCGAGCAGCACCAGGAGGCTGGTGGTATTGGCAGTGGTGTCGACGCAGTCGAACTGCGACGGGTCTCCGCCCACGCCCCAGCCGACGCTCGCCCGTGCCTTGGCGTGTGCGGTACCGGTCTGCGGCGCTACACGTTTCTCGAACCACGCCTCGGTCTGGGCAATCGCGCGTCGCTCCGCATCGGCCGAAGCGCGACCGGGCGCCATCAGGCCGGCGAGCCGCGCCTGATCGGCGCTCGAGATGCCGATCTGAGTGCGGAAGTTGCAACTGTAGCCGTGACAAAAGACGAGGCTGCCTGAATTCGGCACCGGCAGTCCCCAGTTTCCGAATGCCGCGGCGACGGACGAATCGATCTCGGCTGCCGCTACCGTGATCGTGGTGGCCGCCAGCGCGGCCAGCAACGCACATGCAAAGCGCATCACTCCTCCCCTGTCGCCCCGTCCGAATCCGACATGCTGCGTGATGAGCCGGTTGACTCATAGCATGAATTGGCCGACCACCCCAGCCATGCGGCCCATCCATGTCATAGGCGGCGGCCTCGCAGGTTCCGAGGCAGCCTGGCAGATTGCCAGCCGCGGTCTGCGCGTGGTGCTGCACGAGATGCGCCCGGTGCGCGCGACCGCGGCCCACAAGACAGATGGCTTGGCCGAGCTCGTCTGCTCGAACTCGTTCCGCTCCGACGACTGCGCAACCAATGCGATCGGCCTGCTGCATGAGGAGATGCGCCGGCTCGGCTCGCTCGTCATGCGTGCTGCCGATGCCAATCAGGTGCCGGCCGGCGGCGCACTTGCGGTCGATCGCGACGGGTTTTCGGCGGCGGTGACGTCCGCGCTCGCGGCACACCCCTTGATCGAGATTCGGCGCGAGGAGATCGCCGGCCTGCCGCCCGCCGACTGGGACAGCGTCATCGTCGCGACTGGTCCACTGACCTCGCCGGTCCTCGCCGAGGCGATCCGCGACGCGACCGGCGAGGATGCGCTCGCCTTCTTCGACGCCATCGCGCCGATCGTGCACCGCGACAGCATCGACCTCGACGTCGCCTGGTTCCAGTCGCGCTACGACAAGGCCGGTCCCGGCGGCGGCGGCGCCGACTACGTCAATTGTCCGCTCACGCGCGCGCAATACGACGAGTTCGTCGACGCGCTCATCGCCGGCGACAAGATCGGCTTCCACGAATGGGAGGGCACGCCCTATTTCGACGGCTGCCTGCCGATCGAGATCATGGCCGCGCGCGGTCGCGAGACGCTGCGCCACGGTCCGATGAAGCCGGTCGGTCTCACCAACCCGCACGCGCCGGAGGAAAAGCCCTATGCGGTGGTGCAGCTGCGCCAGGACAATCGGCTGGGCACGCTGTTCAACATGGTCGGCTTCCAGACCAAGCTCAAGCACGGCGAGCAGACGCGCATCTTCCGCACCATCCCGGGCCTGCAGCGGGCGGAATTCGCCCGCCTCGGCGGGCTTCATCGCAACACCTTCCTCAATGCACCGAGGCTTCTCGATGCGACCTTGCGCCTGAAGACGGAGCCGCGCCTGCGCTTCGCCGGCCAGATCACCGGCTGCGAGGGCTATGTGGAGTCGGCTGCCGTCGGACTGCTGGCCGGTCGCTTTGCGGCAGCCGAGCGACGCGGCGAAGACGCCGCGCTGCCGCCGGCGACCACCGCGCACGGCGCCCTGCTCGGCCACATTACGGGCGGACATATCGAGACGATCGACGCGGGGCCGCGCTCCTATCAGCCGATGAACGTGAATTTCGGCCTGTTTCCGCCGCTTGTGCGGGCACCCACGCATGGCGCTGACGGCGCGCGGCTGCGCGGCCCGGCGAAGACGGTCGCCAGGAAGCAGGCACTGACCGCGCGTGCGCTCGACGACCTGGCGCGCTGGATCGGCCGGGAGCGGGTGGCCGCCGCGGAGTGATCCGGGGTGGACGCCGGTTCGCCGACAAGAATATGCGCCACACTGAATCTAGAGCACGTTCCGATTCTGTAAGAACGGAACGTGCTCTAGAGTTCGCCGCGCCGCGCCGCCCGCCACAGAATCCATTGACGCCGCCAGAACGACAGCGTGACCGGGACGATCGAATCACCGCTATGCGCGCTCCGGGCCAACACGGCGCGCACCAGCGCAAGCGGCAGAAATGCCGGCTGCGCAGCGGCCGGGATGACGCCCCAATGGCAGCGGACCTGCTCGAGTTCAGTGCGGGCTCTGGCCGCCAGATCGGCCGGCGCGACCGTCGACATGCGCCGATGCGGCGCGCCCTGCAGCCGGGCCGTCAGCGTCGTGGCGACGCCGGCCGGATCCGCGACGGAAGCGACATCGGCATTGGGATCGAGAATGCGCGCCGCAAGCGCGAACATGGCCGAGGCGGTTTGCCGTCCGTGCTCGGCAAGCTCGTCGACGGTCGACAGCGGCTCGCCGTAGAGATCGAGCGCACGCGTGTCGATCAGACGCTCGAGCGGATCGACCGACAACTCACATTGCGCGAGCGTCGCGATGAGCGCGCAGGCGACCGGATGCGCCGCGACCTCCTCCGGCACGCGTCCTGCCAACGCCTCGCGCCACCATTGCAGACGGATCTCGCCGGCGAGCGCCTCGCGTACGAGCAGCCCGATGCGGGCGATCTCGATGTCGAAGGCGTAGAGCGCGTGGAGATGCGGCCGTCGATCCGCCGGTGCGAACAGGCTCGCGAGGAACCGGTCCCGATCGGCCTCCCGCACCAGCGCCGCGCAATGCGCATAGGCGTCCGGCATGGCGCAGCCCGTCAGTCGACGGCGATCAGCAGCGCGGCGACGCGCCGGCGCTCGCCGAGCAGGATGTTGTAGGTGCGCACCGCGGCGCCGGTCGTCATGGTCTCAACTGCGATTCCGTGTTCCGCGAAACGCGCCGCCAGGTCGCGCGGCAGCGCCCACGGATCACGGCCGGTGCCGATCAGGCAGTGCTCGACCGGCGGCGTGCTGGCGAAGACGAGCGCGACGTCTGTCGCGCTCAGTTCCTGCGGGCTTGTGACCGGCCCGGGCCAGATGCCGTCAGGCAGGCACAGCAGCGAGCCGCGATGCGACATGCCGGCGAAGCGGAAGCCGCCCTTGCCGTAGGCCTCGATCTGCGCCGGACGCGGGAGGTGCGGGCTGTCCCGGTCCACCGCCCGGGTCACCGGCGGCCGCGCCCGGTCGCCTGGGCGGGCGCTTTTGCGGCGGGCTTCGCCGGCGTCGGGTCAGCCGCCGGGGCGTCGTCCTGTCCCTGCGCACGGCCGGTTCCGACCCCGAGATAGATCAGGATCGGCGACGCAATGAACACCGACGTATAGGTGCCGACCAGCACGACGCCGAACATCATGGTGGCCGTGAAGCTGTGGATCGCCTGACCGCCGAACAGGAGCAGCGCCAGCAGCGACATCGCGACGGTGACGTGGGTGATGATCGAGCGCGACAGCGTGGCGTTGATCGACACGTTCAACAGCTCCGTCATCGGCAGCTTCTTGTAGCGGCGCAGCATCTCGCGGATGCGGTCGTAGATCACCACGGTGTCGTTGAGCGAATAGCCGAGGATGGTGAGCAGCGCCGCGATGCTGGTGAGGTCGAAATCAATCTGCGTGATCGACATGAAGCCCAGCGTCAGCACGATGTCGTGCACGTTCGCGATCATGGCGCCGAGCGCGAACTGCCATTCGAACCGGAACCAGAGATAACAGAGGATCGCCCCGATCGCGGCGAACATGCCGAGGATGCCGGTGTAGAGCTGCTCACCCGAGACGCGCGCGCCGATCACCTCCTCGCGGCGATATTCGAGGCTGTCGCCGAACGCGTCATGGACCTTGTTCTTGGCGGCCTGCTGCTCGGCTTCGCCGCCGGGCTGCTCGGCGATCCGGATCAGCACCTCGTCGGGCCCGCCAAACTGCTGGAGCTGGAAGTCGCCGAGATGGAGGCCCGAGATCGTCGTGCGCATCTGCGCAAGGTCGGCCGCGCCCGATTTCACCCTCACCTCCATCACGGTGCCGCCCTTGAAGTCGATGCCGAAGTTCAGCCCGTGGGTGAAGTAAAGCGTGATCGCGAGGATCGACAACACCGCCGAGATCGGAAAGCTGATCCGGCGGAAGCGGATGAAGTCGAACTTGGTGTCGTCGGGAACGATGCGGAGGAGGCGCACGGGCTGGCTCTTTCTTTTTCAGTACGCCTCAGATCGGCACGCGCTGCGGCCGGATCATGCGGACCCAATAGGCGACGATCAGGCGCGTCAGCGTGAAGGCCGTGAACAGCGTCGTGATGATGCCGATGCCGAGCGTCACCGCAAAACCGCGCACCGGGCCGGTGCCGATGAAGAACAGCACGGCGGCCGCGATGAAGGTGGTGATGTTGGAGTCGAGAATGGTCGCGAGCGCGCGCGTGAAGCCGGCGTCGATCGCCGCGATGGCGTTGCGGCCATGCCGCACCTCCTCGCGGATGCGCTCGTAGATGAGCACGTTGGAATCGACCGCGATGCCGACCGTGAGCACGATGCCGGCGATGCCGGGCAGCGTGAGCGTGGCATTGAGCAGGGAAAGAATGCCGAAGATCATTCCGACATTGATGGCGACCGCCACATTGGCGAACAGGCCGAACAGGCCGTAGGTCACCAGCATGAACAGGACCACCAGGGCGGCGCCGACCACGGAGGCGTATTTGCCCTTGGTGATCGAGTCCTGGCCGAGGCCGGGGCCGACGACGCGCTGCTCGATCGGGGTGAGTTTCGCGGGCAGCGCGCCGGCGCGCAGGACGATCGCGAGCTTGTTGGCCTCCTCGACGGTGAAATTGCCAGTGATCTGGCCGCGGCCGCCGAGGATCGCGCTCTGGATCGTCGGCGCCGACATCACCTTGTTGTCGAGGATGATCGCGAACGGCCGACCGATGTTCTCCTGCGTCACCTGCCCGAACTTGCGCGCGCCGGTCGCGTTGAAGGTGAACTCG
>Ga0126384_10000878_pt1 | contig 17342 bp, 20 predicted proteins | sample PanSoiMetPlot_36_FD_92543 | JGI IMG/M metagenome (GOLD analysis project Ga0126384, IMG submission 92543) | Tropical forest soil microbial communities from Panama - MetaG Plot_36 | ecosystem: Environmental > Terrestrial > Soil > Tropical forest > Bulk soil | place: Panama | collected 2016-02-17 | reverse complement strand
GGGTCCTGCGGGCGGGGCTGCCGTCGGCGGCCGCGCCGGCCGCCAAAAATCCCTAGGCTTGTGGGGCACAGTTTGCCGCTGGGATGATAGCGTGCTAGCAGGCTGGTGCCCATGCCGCGCTCGAGCCTGACGCCGGCGCCGGCGCTCGTCCCGACGAGCCGGGGCGCGTACGACGCCGCGGCGACGCGGGCGAAACTCGCGGAGGCGGAGCGCCGGGAGCTCGAGGTCGCCCGGCTCCGCGGCGTGCTCGTCGATCGCGAGCGCGTCGAGCGGGCCGTCGACCGCCTGGCGAGCCGGTTCCGGGAGGCGTGGCAGGCGTGGCCGGCACAGATCGGTCCGGATCTCGCCGCCCGGCTCGGCGTCGACGAGGGCGCCGTGCTGCGCGAGCTCGAGCGCGCCGTCGGCCGCCATCTCCGCGAGCTCGCCGGCGAGCGGCTCGATCTCGAGGCGTAAGCCGGCATGGCGAGCGCGGCCGCGATCGTCGGCACGGCCTGGCGCCGCGCGCTGCGGCCGCCGGCGCGGATCACCGTGACGGAATGGGCGGACCGCTATCGCATGCTCGCGGGCCGGGCGACGGCCGAGCCGGGGCGGTATCACTCGAGCCGGACGCCGTATGTCCGGGAGCCGCTCGACGAGCTCTCGACGAGCTCGCCCGTCCAGCGCGTCGTCATCATGAAGGCGGCCCGCGTCGGGTTTACCGAGGCCGCCATGAACTGGCTCGGCTATGTGATCGATCAGGCGCCGGGCCCGTTTCTCTTCGTCGAGCCGACGCTCCAGCTTGCGCTCCGGCTCTCGCGGCAAAGCCTCGATCCGGCGATCGCCGAGACGCCGGTCTTGCGCGATCGCGTCGCCGCGCCGCGGAGCAAGAGCGCCGCCAATACGGCGCTCTTGAAGGAATTCGCCGGCGGGCTCGTCGCCTTGACCGGGGCCAACAGCGCCGCCGGGCTCCGGAGCCTCACCGCGCGCTACTGTTGCTTTGACGAGGTCGACGCCTATCCCGCGGACGTCCGCGGCGAGGGCGATCCGCTCGAGCTCGCCGAAACGCGGAGCCGGACCTATGGGCGGCGCCGGAAGGTCCTCGTCATCTCGACGCCGACGGTGGCGGGCATGAGCCGGATCGAGCATGAGTATTTGGCGACCGATCAGCGACGGTATTTCGTCCCATGTCCGACGTGCCACACGATGCAGCCGCTCGAGTTTCCGCGGCTGCGCTGGACGCCGGGCAAGCCCGAGACGGCGCACTATCTCTGTGCGGCCTGCGAGGCGCCGATCGGCGAGCACTGGAAGCCCGAGCTCCTCGCCGCCGGCGCGTGGCGGCCGACCGCCCCGGGGCGCGATCCGACGGTTGTCGGGTTTCACCTGAGCGCCCTCTATTCGCCGCTTGGCTGGCTCCCCTGGTCCGAGATCGCGCGCCATGCCGAGCGCGCGGCGGCCAACCCGGCGCTCCAAAAGACGTTCGTCAATACCGTCCTCGGCGAGCCCTATGCCGCGCCGAGCGAGGCGCCCGACTGGCACCGGCTCCGGGAGCGCCAGACCGGGGCCCTCCTCGGCACCGTGCCGGCGGGCACCTTGTTTTTGACCGCCGGCGTCGACGTGCAGCGCGATCGCCTCGAGGTCGCCGTCTGGGGCTGGGGCCGCGGCCTCCGCTCCTGGCTCGTCGATCACCGCGTCCTCGAGGGCGAGCCGGCGGGCGAAGCATGCTGGGCGGCACTCTCCGAGCTCTGTACGCGGACCTGGCCGGTCGGCGCCGACGGCGGGCTCGGCATGCCGCTCGCGAAGCTCGCGATCGATACCGGCTTCGCGCCGGCGCCCGTGCATCGCTGGGCCCGGACGCAACCGCCCGAGCGCGTCATGCTGGTCCGCGGCGGGCCGCCGGGGCCGACGCTCGTCTCCTTGCCGCGGAGCGCCGAGGCGATCGAGACGCGCGGCCGGATCCGCCGGCGGCGGAAGGGCCTCCGCGTCTGGCAAGTCAACGTACATGCGCTCCGGCTCGAGCTCTACGGCTGGCTCGGGCTCGAGGCGCCGGCGCCCGGCATGCCGACGCCGGCGGGCTGGATCTCCCTCCCGGCGGTCGGCGACGAGTATCTCCGCCAGTTGGTCGCGTGGGCCCTCGTCCGCCGCGTCGCCAAGGGCGTCGAGCGCCTCGAGTGGATCGACATTCACCGCCGGGATGAGGCGGGCGACTGCCGGAACTACGCGCGCGCCGCGGCGCACGTCGTCGGCATTGACAGGTTCACCGAGGACGATTGGCGCCGCCTCGAGGTCGCGCTCGGCGAGGCGCCGGAGCCTCCCGCGACGCCGCCGGCGCCGCCGCCGAGCCCGCCGCCGCCGGCGCGGACGGTCGAGCTCCCGGCGACGGGCGCGCCCGTCCGCTGGCGGCGCTCGCGGTACTGGGGCCGGCGCTAGTCGGCGATGTCGTCGCCGACGTCGCGCCAGCCCGGCAATTCGTAATCGAGCATCGAGACGAGGGCTTCAATTTCCGCCCAGCATTCGCCCTCGTCCGCGTCCGGTTGCTGGCGGCGATATTCCGCCTCGATCTTCTTGACGGCGTGCGCGAGCAAGTGGAGGAGCTCACGGAGGAGCGCGCCGTGAATCTCGGTCCGCATCGGCGTCTCAGCGTGGCTGGCGTTCGCGGAGTAGCTCGAGCGCCTCGCGCGCGACCGACCGGGCGAGCGCGACAAACTCCTCGCGGAACGCCTCATCTTTCAAGATCTCCCGCGCGAGCTCGTCGCCTTGTTGCTCGGCGCTCAACCGGAGCCGGGTCACGAGCGCGGTTTGCACGCTGTCCCGGATTAACTGCTCGAGAGCGGTTTGCTGCGGCTCGGGCCGCGGGCGCCCGTTTTTCTTTCCCATCGTGCCGCTACCCTTAGCCCAGTCGCCCCGGCGCTGTAAACATGCTACGGGCGCCGATTATGGCGACCAATGGCAACGGGAACGGGACCGGCACCGTCCCGCCGATTCCCCCGGGCCCGGCGCCCCTCCCGCCGTTTTGGTGGGTGCCGAACCTCCCGCCCGAGCTCGCGCCGCTCCTCGGCGTGATCGCGTCCGGTGTGACGGAGGTCCGCTATGCGGATCGCACGATCCGGTACGCCTCGATCGGCGACCTCCTCAAGGCGTGGTCCATCATGCAAGGGCTGCTCGGGACCGGCGGGCCGCGGCGTCGGTTCGCCTGTTTCGCCAAAGGCTTTGACTCGCCGATCGGCGGCCTCGAGCATCAGGAAATCCGCGACGTGCTCTGGTCTCGCGAGGTCGTTACGCGCCGGCGCGAGGGCCAAGACGTCGACTGGGAACGGGCCGCATGATCGTCGCGCTCGCCCTCGTCGTCGGGATCGTTCTCGGCTTCATGGTCGGGCGGTTTACGACGTGGGGCGAGCGGCACGTCGCGCCGCCGGGCCCGCCGCATGATTAGCCGGCTCGATCGCCTGATCGCGTGGGCGGCGCCGGGGCGCGCGCTCCGCCGCGCCCGGGCGCGGGCCGCGCTCGGCGTCGTCCGCGGCTACGAGGGCGGTACGCAATCGCGTCGGACGGAGGGCTGGCGCGTCGCCGCCGGCACGTCGGGCAATTCGGAGATCCTCGGCGCGCTCCCGTCGCTCCGCGATCGCTCCCGCGACCATGTCCGGAATAACCCGTATGGCCGGCGGGCCGTCCGGGCGATGGCGTCGGCACTCTGTGGCTACGGAATCACCGGGACCGTCGTCGGCGAGAATCGGCGGATCGTGACGCGCCTCAACGCGCGCTGGAAGGACTGGGCGAACGCGACGACATGCGACCTCCGCGGCCGCCAGACCTTCGGCGGCCTCCAACGCCTCATGGCGCGGACATTCTGCGAGTCGGGCGAGGCGATCGCGCGGCGCATCTGGGATCCCGACGCGCCGTCCGGCTTCCGGATTCAGGTCCTCGAGGCGGACTTTCTCGATGCGTTTTTGAACCTGTACCCCCGGCTCCTCGATAACGGGAACCGCCTGATTGGCGGCATCGAATACGACCCGAACGACCGGCCGGTTGCCTACTACTTGCTCCCGTTCCATCCCGGCGACTTCGGCACGTGGGCGGGCGCGTACCGCACCCCGATCCGCGTTCCGGCGGCCGATATCGCGCATCTCTACGACGAGGAGCGGGCCGGACAGAGTCGCGGCGCGCCGCTCCTCGCGGCAACCATGATCTCGCTCCGGGACCTCGACGAGCTCCGCGACACGTATCAGGTCAGGCAAAAAATTTCGGCGTGTTTCGCCGCCTTCTATCAGACGCCAGACGGCGGCACGCGGAGCCGGACCGATCCGCTCTGCGATCACGTCGAGCCGGGCATGATCGAGGAGCTCCCGCCCGGCTACGAGGTATCCTTCGCGCATCCCCCCGGCGTCGACGGCTATCCCGAGGTGATGCGCCTCGGCCTCCAGTCGGTCGCCGCCGGCACCGGCGTCCCGTACGAAGAATTGAGCGGCGACTACTCGCAATTTAATTTCTCGTCGGGCCGCATGTCGCGCGGGACGTGGTACGCGCAAATTGAAGAGCTCCAATGGCTCGTCTTGATCCCGCAATTCTTGGATCGCGTCTGGCAATGGTTCCTCGAGGCGGCCCGCATCCAGGGGATCGCGACGAATGGCGTCTCGATCGAATGGACGACGCCGCGCCGCCCGCTCGTCGATCCCAACCGGGAAATCAGCCCGATTATCGACGCCGTCCGCGCGTCGCTCTCGTCGCCGCAAGAGGCGATCCGGGAGCTCGGCTATGATCCCGAGACCGTGCTCGACGAGTGGGCGCATTTCGCGCAAGAGCTCGACGCGCGCGCCCTCGTCTCCGATATCGACCCGCGGCGCACGCGCCGCGGCGGGGCGGCGAGCGCGGCGGCACCCGCCAAGGGCGCGCCCGGCTCCGCGGCCGCGCCGACGGCGCCCGCCGAGACGTGGCCGGCGGAGCCCTCGGCGAACGGGCACGGGCCGCCGCCCTAGCGGCGGTGCCGCTCGAGCCACGCGCGGACGTCGGCGATCCGGAGCCGGCGCTGGACGCCAAACACGTAAGTAGGTAACTCGCCCGCCGCGATCGCCGCCCGGACCGTTCGCTCCGCGAGCCCGAGGTCCCGGGCGACCTTGGTCACGCCGCTAAAGCGATCGCGACTGAGCGCCTCGAGGCGCGCCGGCGGCGGCTTCATCCGGCACCGTCCAGCACCATCGCGCCCTCTGTAGCACGTTCCTGGCGCCGGTACACCCGGGGAGCCGGTAAAACACCTGTAATCTCGCGCTGATACCTTGTCGGGCCCGGGACGCGCGCGCTAGCGGGCTAGCTAGTGGCAACCGCCGCGCGTCAGGTCGTCGCGCTCCCGACGCTTCAACGCGTCGCAACGCTCGTCCCGACGTCGTTCGAGCCGATCGGCCGGACGATCGACGTCGTCTGGACGACCGGCGCACAGGTCCGCCGGCTCGGCGTCTGGGATGACGAGCCCTGGATCGAGGAGCTCTCACTCGCGCCCGGCGCCGTCGACCTCGCGCGCCTCAACGCCGGCGCCTCCGTCCTCGACAATCACCGGATCTCGGAGGGGATCCGCGCCATCTTGGGCGCCGTCGAGCCCGGGAGCGCCCGGATCGAGAATGGCATCGGCGTCGCGCGGCTCCGGTTCTCGCAACGCGCCGAGGTCGCCGACCTCGTCGACGATATCAAGGCCGGGATCATTCGCTCGCTCTCCGTCCGCTACCAAATCGACGAGCTCAACGAGGTCCGCGCGCGCGATCGCACGGCGAAAACGCCGGCGCTCTTCCGCGCCGATCATTGGACGCCGACCGAGCTCTCGTTTGTTCCCGTCGGCGCCGATCCCGGCGCGCACACGCGGAGCGCCGATCCGCCGGCGCGCTGTCATCTGAGGAGAATCGCCATGCCTGAGACGCCCGAGGATCTCGAGCCGACGCGCGCGGCCGAACGGCCGCACCCGGGAACACCCGAACCGCCGAAACCCGCCGAGCCGGCGAAGCCCGTCCCGGCGCCCGAGCCCGACGAGGAGGGCGAAGGCGCGGACGAGCCCGCGACGACCCGCGGCATGCTGCGCGCCGAGCGCCGGCGCGTGGCGGAGATCCGCGACGCGGTCCGCGCCGGCGGCCTCCCGGAGACCTTCGCGGATTCCTTCATCGCGAACGGGACCGCGATCGGCGACGTCGCGCGCGCCGTCTTGCAGGAACGGGCGCGCACGCAACCGCCGATCTCGCAGAGCATCGGCGGCGTCGAGGTCGTCCGGCCGACCGGCCTCACACGCCTCGTCGAGGGCATGTATCACGCGCTGTTGGCGCGCGTCGCGCCGGCCGAGCTCGCCAAGCAAGCGGCAAAACTCCCCGAGGGCCGGCGCGCCGAGCTCGCCGACGCGGCGAAAGACTGGACGGGGAAAAGCCTCCTCGAGTTTGGCCGCGCGTGCCTCGAGGCGCGCGGGATCCACGTCCGCGGCGTCGACCGCATGAAGGTCGCCGCCTATGCGCTCGGCCTCGAGCGCGAAGGGCCGCATGGGTTCATTACCACGTCGGATTTTCCGACGCTCCTCAAGGATATCGGCCGCACCCAACTCCTCGCCGGCTATCAGATCGCGCCGCGCTCGTTCCTCCCGTGGACGCGCCAAGGCACGCTCCCGGATTTCCGGATCACGAACAAGGTGAGCGTCGGGCTCGGGCCGCGCCTCCTCAAGGTCCCGGAACATAGTGAGTACAAACGCGGCATGCTCGCCGCGACGCTCGCGCAAGCCCAACTCGAGAAATACGGCCGCATTCTCGCGTTTACGCGCGAGGCGATGATTAACGACGATCTCGATCTCTTCGGGCGCATTCCGTCGTTTTTCGGGAACGCCGCCGCCGCCCTCGAGGGGGATATCATTTACGGGCTCCTCATGAGTAACCCGCCGCTCGGCGACGGACAGCCGCTGTTTTCGACGGCGCATCGTAATCTCATGACGGCGTCGACGATCACGGTCCAGAGCATCGCGGCCGCGCGCATGGCGATGATGAATCAAACGTCGCTCGACGGGCATTTCCTCTCGATCATGCCGCGATTCCTGATTATCGGGCCCGTACAAGAGCTCAGCGCGCTCCAATTTTTGGCGCCGATTACCATCGTCGGAGCTCCGACGCAGGTCACCCCGACGGTCTTTCAAACGCTCCAACTCGTCGTGGATCCGCGGATCACCGATGCGTCGTGGTACCTCGCCGCCGACCCGAATCAGATCGACACGATTCAATACGACTACCTCGAGGGCGCCGGCGGCGGCGGCCCGACCCTCGAGAGCCGTGAGGGCTGGGATATCGACGGAATGGAATTTAAGGCGCGGATGGAGATCACGGCGACCGCCATCGATTTCCGCGGCCTCGTGAAGAATCCGGGCGTCGTGCCAACCGGCGCCGCGGGCGCCATCACGCCCGTCGAGAATCCCGGGGCGGAACCCGTCGAGGCATCGCATAGCCGGCGCCATTCCTAGGAGGACCCGTGCAAAACTTCTTTCAACCGGCGAATGTCGTCGACCTGATCGCGCCGCGCGATTTGAAGAGCGGCGAGGGCTTCGTCGTCGGCGTGATTTTCGGCGTCGCGACGAAAGACGCGAAAAGCGGCGCGATCATTCCGACGCTCATCGAGGGCGGCGTCGGCCTCAAGAAAGCCGCTGGCTACACGCCGACTGCCGGCGCCGCGGCAAACTTCGATCACGCGCCGGCGGCGCAGACGCTCGGCGCGACCGGCGGGAAGGTCGTCGGCTACGTCGTCATGCCGGTTCACCCCGACGACGCCACCTATGCCGTCGTCAAGCTGGTCCCGTCGACAGCCTAGCATGCCGGATCTCTTCGGATTTTGGGCGGCGGTCGACCGCGCGCTCGTCGTCCAGCGCAACACCTTCGGCGAGCCCGCCGTCGTCTTCTTCGCCGGCGCGCCGCCCGACGGGCTCACCGTCGTCGGCGTGTTCGACTGTCCGGATGCGACCGCCGACCTCGGGCTCCATCGCGACCTCTCCGATCAGGCGCCCTGGATCGGCTTCCGCGTCCTCGATCTCCCCGGCGCCGCGCTCCCGCTCCAAGGCGATCGCGTGCAGGTCCGCGGCGTCGACTGGGAAGTGACCGACGTCCAGTCGCGCGGCGATACGCACGTCCGGTGTCGCCTCTTCCGCGCCGGCTATTGGGCGCCGACGCCGCTCCCGCCGCTCGAGCCGATCGAACCCGTCGAGCCCGACGAACCTCCTATGTCGCCGGCGGTCTGACATGCTCGAGCGCCAGGAAATCCGCCTGGCGACCGTCGCAGTCTTGTCCGGCCGGACGGCGGCGGGCGACCGCGTCTATCCGACGCAGATCCTCCCGTGGCGGCGGCCGCTCCCGCTCCCGGCGATCGGCGTCTACACGCTTGAGGAGCGCGGCGAGGCCGTCGGCGCCGGGCTCGAGGGCGCGTGGATGATGCACTACACGCTGACTCTCGCGATCGACGTCCTCGTCTCGACGGAGGTCGCCGCGGAGCTCGAGCCCGCGGCGCGCCTCATGGTCGATAGCGCGGCGCCGCTCGACGCGCTCTGTGAGGAGGTCGTCCAGACGCTGCTCCGCACGCCGGCTTGGTACAAGCGGGCGACGGCGGTCGGCGGACGCCTCCAACGCTTCGAGGCCGTCCCGCGCCTCGACACGACGCAAACGCCGGGGCGCGTCGAGGACACCGATCAGCGGACGATGGCGGCGCAGATTCAGGCGACCGTCACGTACACGTGCGAGTATCCGCCGTACGTCGACGAGGTCGACCTGTGCCGGGTTTGCGTCGATTTCGACGTGATCGAGCCCGCGGCCGATCCCAACGTGAAATTCCCCGGGCCCGACGGCCGGATCGAGGTCGAGCTCGAGATCCCGCGGCCGGGGATCGACCCGCCGCTCTGTGACGAGCCGCCGCTCCCGCCGCGGCGCACGCCGCACCCGGAGCGCGAGCTCGAGGAGGAGGACTCTTCCAATGGCAATCAGCTTTAGCACCATCCCGCCCAATCTCCGCGTTCCGCTCTTTTGGGCGGAGTTTGACGCGTCGCAAGCATCCTATCTTTCCCTCCCGCAACCGGCCTGCCTGATTGGCTATAAACTGTCCAACGCGCCGGCGCCGCTCCTCGAGCCGACGCTCGTCTCCTCGGTCGACCTCGCGGCCGCGCTCTTCGGCGCCGGCTCGATGCTGACCGACATGGTCGCGAGCTACCGGCTCCAGGACCCGGTCGGGCAACTCTGGTGCGTCGCCGTCGCCGAGCCGGAGGGCGCGCCGGCGACCGGGACGATCACGTTTGTTGGGGCGCCGATCGGGAGTAGCACCCTCGCCGTCTACATCGGCGACACGCGCTATCCGCTCGCCGTCTCGACGACGAGCACGCCGGCGACGCTCGCAACCGCCCTCGCGGCCGCGATCACGGCGGACCCGTTCGCAACCGTCACCGCCGCCGCCGCGACCGGCGCGGTCACCTTGACGAGCCGACATGCAGGGATCGGCGGCAATGCGTTGAACCTCGCCGTCAATCTCCGCGGCCTGATCGCGGGCGAACTGGTCCCGGCCGGGCTCACGGTGACGGTGACGCCGTTCGCCGACGGTACGGGCGATCCCGATATCGCGCCGGCGCTCGCGGCACTCGCGGACGCCGATTACGATTTCGTCGGGATTCCCTGGTCCTCGCCGACGGTCCTCGACGCCTGTCAACAAGCCTTCGATCACCAGACCGGGCGCTGGGCCTGGAATATTCAACTGTACGGGCACGTCTTCACCGCCCGGAGCGATACCCTCAACGCGCTCGCGACCTTCGGCCGCACCCGGAACGATCCGCACCTCTCGATCCTCGGCTATCCGGCCGGCTCGCCGACGCCGCCCTGGCGCATGGCGGCCGCCGCAACCGGCGTCGCCGCCGTCGGGCTCCGCGCCGATCCGGCGCGACCGCTGCAAACGCTCCCGCTCGTCGGCACGGCGCTCGCGCCGCGCGGGCATCGGTTCTCCGTCGGCGAGCGGCAATCCCTCCTCTTTAGCGGCATCGGGACGTGTAGCGCCGGGCCTGACGAGATCGTCCGCGTCGAGCGCATGGCGACGACCTATCAGCGGAACGTCTGGGGGCTCGCCGATCCGTCCTGGCTCGACGTGCAGACGCCGGCGACGCTGCAACTGATCGTCCGCGAGACGCGCAACCGGATTCTCGCGAAGTTCCCGCGCATGAAACTCGCCGACGACGGGACACGGCTCGGCGCCGGGCAAGCGGTCGTCACGCCGTCGACGATCCGGGCCGAGCTCGTCGCGCTCTATTCCGAGCTCGAGGAGGTCGGGCTCGCCGAGAACATGGCCGCCTTCAAGGAGCATTTGATCGTCGAACGCGACGCGAATGATCCGAACCGGATCAACGTCCTCTTCCCGCCCGACTTGGTTAACCAGCTCCGCATCTTCGCGATGCTCGTCCAGTTCCGCCTGCAATATCCGTCCGCCGCCGTCGCGGCGGCTGCGTAAGGAGGTCCCGTGGCCGCAGGTCTCTCGAATCTCTGCAACGTCGTCGCCGGCGTCGTCTATTTCCGGATCGATGGCGTGCAATACTGGCTCCGCGGCGAGTGTCAAATCGAAATGGCGATGCTCGAGCGGGAAATGGTTGTCGGCCAAGACGGCATTCATGGGTTCATCGAGAAACCCGTCGCCGCCAAGATCACGTGCAAATTGACCGATAGGCCGGACTTGTCCGTCGGGTGGTTGCTGACGCTCTGCAACGTCACCGTGACGGTCGAGCTCCTCAACGGGAAAGTGTACCTCCTCCGCAATGCCGTCTGCATTAAGGCGGGCCCGCTCGATACGACGAATGGCGAGCTCGAGGTCGAATTCGACGGCACGGCCGAGGAGATCCTCGGGCGGGCGGCCTAATGGCCGCCGACGACTTCGACGGCGGTCGCCCGGGCGGCCTCACCGATTACGACCTCGAGGAGCTCTCCGCGATGCAGCAACGGGCGGCCGAGGAGTTCCCGTTTACCCTCAAACTCTCCGGCGCGCCCGTGCAAGCCCATGGCGAAATGATCGACTCAATCACCCTGCAACTGCCGAACGGGAACGACCTCTTTCACTCCGGCGGCGATCCCTTCGTCGCCGGCGCGGGCCGACCGGCCGACCTCAAGCGGCTGTTCACACTGATTTCGCGGATCGCACAGGTTCCCGAGTCGACGGTCAGGCAGCTGTCCGTCCCGGACTTGAAGACAATCGAGGGGCTCCTCCTCCCCCTTTTTCAGCCTTCGGCGGCGAAACTGAAGCATGTGTTCTCAACCTCGCCAAATTCTACGGGGACCTCACGGCGGTTATGAGTCTCCCGCTCTCCGCGCTCCCCCGGCTCGCGCTGCACGCACACCGGCTCGAGAAAGCCGAGGCCGAGGCGATCGAACGAGCTCGAGCGCAACGTAGTCAGCGGTAACGGGCGCCTCCGATGGCGGACGTCACTTCGCGCGTTACGGCCATCGTCGCGATGGTCGACAAGATCTCGACGCCGATGCGCGCCGTCGAGCGCCGCCTCGACGGGCTCCGCTCGATGGGGCAACGGATCGGGCAAGGCGCGCTCGAGTGGTCGAACCGGAGCGTCCGGGGCTTCGAGCTCGTCGGCCGCGGGCTCGGCAACATCTTCCGCGGCGCCGGGCAAGCGGTCGGAGCCCTCGCCCGCGTCGGCGTCGTCCTCGCCGGGATCCTCGCCGGCGGCGCGCTGGCGGGCGGGCTCTTCAGTATCTCCCGCGCCTTAGAAAACTTCGTCGAGACCGGGAGCCGATTGAATACCGTCTCAGAACGCCTCGGCGTGACCGTCAAGACACTGCAAGATTTTGAGCACTGGGGCGCCAAGTCGAACGTCTCCGCCGAGGCGATGGATTCGAGTCTCGGCCGGCTCAACCGGACGCTCTCACAGGTCGCCGTCGGGAAGAACAAGGAAGCCACGAAGTTGATGGGTTTTATCGGGATCGCGGCGCGCGACTCGCAAGGGCATATCCGGGACGCTGCGAGCGTCCTCCCGCAACTCGCCGACGTGTTCTCGCGGATTCACAATCCCGCGCAAAAGGCGCGACTCGCCGTCGCCCTCTTCGGGAAAAGCGGGCAAGAGCTCATTCCCGTCCTCTCGCAGGGGCGCGCGGGCCTCGCGGCGGCGCGGGCGGAGCTCGATCGCATCGGCCGCGTGACGCAACGGGAGACGCAGCAAGCCGAGGAGCTCGAGAACGCGCAACGGATTCTCCGGCTTCAACTCGAGCGGCTGCAACTGACGCTCGCGAGCAAACTGGCGCCGGTCCTCATGCCGCTCATTACGCGCCTCTCGCGGTGGATTGAGGTCAACCGCGACTGGCTCGGGCTGCAAATGGATTATTGGATCCATCTGATTGCGACGCGGATCGGCGAGCTCTGGACGAAACTCCGGCAGGTCGATTGGACGGCGTGGGGCCGGCGGATCGATAGCGTGATAACGGCGCTCGGCCGGTTGAGCGACGCCGTCGGCGGGCCCGTGAATCTCCTCGCCATCTTCGTCGGGCTCCTCGCCGCGATGTCATTCGCGCCGCTCGTCCTCGGGCTCGCACAGCTTGTGAGCGGGCTCGCGATGGTCGGCGCCGCGCTCCTCGGGCTCGGCGCGCCCGTGACACTCGCGCTCCTCGCGCTCGGCGCGATCGGCCTCGTCGCCTACAAGATCTATCAGAATTGGGACGACATTAGCCCGCGGCTCCGCGCGCGCTGGACGCAGATTAGCGACTGGGCCCGCGATATCGGTCGTACCGTCGACCGGCTCTGGCGCGATACGTGGAACGCGATTGGCAACTATATCCAAACGAAATGGAGCGCGTTGACGTCGTGGCTCCGCGCCAAATGGCAGGCAATCGTCACGACGGCGCAAGCCATCTGGCAGTCGCTCCCGGCGCCGATCCGCGACGCGCTCACGGCGGTCTATGACGTCGTCGTCTGGCTAGCGACGCAGCTTCAACCCGTCTTTCGGCGGATCGAACGCGGCGCCGCGCGGCTGCGCGTCGTCTGGGACACGATTCGCGCGGCTTGGAGCTCTGCACTGTCGGGCCTCGAGACGCTTGTGAGCGGCACATTCGACAGAATCCTCGGGAAAATCGAGGCCGTCGTCGCGAATCCGATCTTTAAGGTTCTCGCGGGCATCATGCAATTTCCGCTCGGCGGCGTCGGCATGGGCATGGTCGGGCCCGACCTCGCGACGGCGCTCGGGCAGATCGGCGCGGCGCTGCTACCGCCGCCCGGGGCCGCGGGGGGCCTCCTCCCCGGGGGCCTCCTCGCCGCGGCGCCCGCGGGCGCCGCCGCCGTGGGCGGGCCCGTCGCCGCCGCGGCCGGCATGTATGGGCCGTTTGCGGGCGGCTACGCCTTCCCGCCCGAGGGCCAGGTCAACGTCAACGTCGACTTCGCGAACGTCCCGCCCGGGACGACGACGAAGGCGAGCTCGAGCGGGAACGGCGTCAAGGCGACGACGAGCCGGACCGGGCACTCGATGCCGCAACTGCAACCGGGGAACAAGTAATGGCGGGACTCTGGGGCACCGTGACCGACCTCGCCGGCTCCGTCCGCGGCGCCATCGCGTGGCCGGTCGGCTTCTTCGACTCCGATCCGCGGCCGGCGGGCACCGGCGCCGTCTCGGGCGGGCCGAACGCGCCGGCGCCGGCGGCGTGGCGTGGGCGGCTGCAAAAAGGCTCGTTCCGCGGCGTGCCGTTCTATATCGACGAGGCGGGCCTCGAGGGCGGCCGCCGCTGGCAACACTTCGAGTATCCCCTCCGGGACCTCCCCTTTAACGAGGACCTCGGCCGCGCGATCCGGCGCTATGCGCTCCGCGTCTACGTGATCGGCGACGAGTACATGGGCGCCCGCGATCGCATGATTGCGGCCTGCGAGGCGCCCGGGCCCGCAAAGCTGGTGCATCCCTACCTCGGGCAACTGACGGTCGCACTCGACGGCTACCGGCTCCGGGAAAGCGACGACGAGGGTGGGATCGCCTATTTCGACCTCGCGATCTCCGAGTCGAGCGAGACCGCCGCGCCCGACCCGATTCAGGCACCCGGGGCCGCCATGCAAGCGGCGTCCGGCGGCGTCCTCGGCGGGGCCGCGAGCTCGTTTAGCTCGGCGTGGAAGGCGGCCGGGGCGGGGCTCCCCGACTGGGTCTCCGTCGGCGCGCTCAAGGAGATCGGGGGCTTCGCCGGGGAGCTCGGGCTCATGGGCGCGAACAAGGGCCAACTGGGCAAGCTCATGAATGGGCTCCCGGCGGATCTCTCCGCCGGCTCCGTCTCCGGCTTTGTGCGCCAAGGAATCGGCATGGTCGCCGGCGAGGACGTCGTGACGAAATACGCCGGCTACGGCCGGAAGGCGCTGACGTACCTCGACAAGCTCGGGACGATGAAACTCTCCTCGAGCGCGCCGGCGGCGCCGGCGCCGCCGGCGCCGCACCGTGGCCGCGCGGCGGAGGCCGTCCCGGCGCTCGGCGCGGCGCTCACGCCGGCACAGGCGCAACTGGCGGCAAACACCGCGGCGCTCGAGCGGCTCATCAATCAAACCGCCGTCGCCTACCTTGCCGCACCGATTGCGGTTATCCCGCTCGCCTCCTATGCCGAGCTCGCGGGCCTCCGGGCGAACGTCCTCGAGCTCTTCGATTCCGTCGCCGTCGCGGCGACCGCCGAGGTGTCACGGCCGCTCGCGCTCTTCCGGGCGACGATTATCCGCCAACTCGCCCGCCGCGGCGCGACGCTCCGCCCGCTCCGGGAATACGTCACCATGCGGCCGACGGCGTCGCGCGTGCTGGCGCACCGGCTCTATCAGGATCCGGAACGGGCGCCCGAGCTCGTCGCGCGCGTGCATGCCGTGCATCCGGGCTTCCTCCCCCTCACCGGCGTCGTGGCGGCGATATGAGCGCGACGAAACCGATCCCGACGGCGCCGGGCCTCGTCTTGCGGATTAAAGGAACCGACTTCGGCGGCTGGCTCTCAATGCGGATCCGGCGCGACGTCGAGGCGGCCGCGTCGACCTTTGAATGCGAAGTGTCGGAACGCTGGCCGGGCCGCGCGCAACCCTGGCGGATCACGCCGGGCGATCCGGTCGAGGTCCTCCTCGACGGCGAGCTCGTCTTGACCGGCTTCGTCGACGCCTTCTCGCCGAGTTTCGACTCCCGGAGCCATCGCGTCGAGGTCCGCGGGACGTCGAAGACACAAGACTTCTTCCAATCGAGCGCCGACGTCGACGGCGGCCAGTTCAAGGGCGTCAACCTGAAAGAGCTCGCGGGCCGGCTCGCGAAGCCCTACGGGCTCAGCGTCGATTTCCGCGGGCCCGAGGGCGAGGCGCGCGACGTGCAACTCCAGCAAGGAGAATCCGGCTATGAAACGGTTGAGCGGCTGTCCCGAGTGCAGGGCGTTTTGGTCCGGGATACTCCACAGGGCTCCCTCCTCTTCGATCGCCCTGGCAAAAATCGCGCTGCGAGCGCGCTCGTCCAGGGCAAGAACATTCTGGCCGCACGCGCCGAGCTCGATTGGTCCGATCGGTTTTCCACCTATACCTTCAAGGGCCAGAAACAGCCCGCCGATAATCCCGACGAGTGGCCTAAGGCTGATCCGCCAGGGAACGGTCGTAGTGCGCGCCGCGGCGCCCGCGTCGACCTCGGCGACATCGACGGCGGCGGCGACGACGTCGAGGCCGGCGGACCCGGCGACACCGCCGTCTCCGTTAGCGGGAGTGCCACCGACAAAGCGGTCCGGCGATACCGACCGCTAATCGTCTACGGCGATAACGCGATGACGGAGGCCGACGCGGCGCAACGCGCGCTGTACGAAATGCGGCGCCGCGTCGGGAAATCGCAGAAAGCCGAGGTCACCGTGCAGGGCTGGCACCAAACGCCTGGCGGGCCGCTCTGGCACGAAGGCGACATGGTCGCGATCACGGCGCCATGGCTCGGCGTCGATAAAGAGCTTTGCATCGCGGCGGTCGAATTCTCGATGGACGATAACGGCCGGCGGACGACGCTCAGCCTGACGCTCGTCGACGCCTTCCTCCCGTCGGCGGACGATCTTCGGGCGGCGAACAAGCCCGCGAGCGGCGCCGATCAGGACACGAAAGCAAATTTCTGGAAGAGCGCCGGACAGGCGAGCGACGCCGTCGGGCCCTTTGCGAGTGGCTACAGGTTCCCGGGCTCATGAGTCAGGTCACCGACGATACGCGCTCGCGCGTCGATATGGGCATCGTCCGCGGCTTCGTCACGCGCTCGAATAGCGCGACCTATTCGCAACGCCTGCAAATGAGCCTGCTCTCGAACGAGGCCAAGGATAACGTCGAGCATCTCGAGCCCTACGGCTTCACCGCGCGGCCGCTCGAGGGCGCCGAGCTCGTCGGGCACTCGATCGGCGGGAATCGCGATCACGTCGTCGTGACGACGGTCGCCGACCGGCGCTATCGCGTCCGGGACCTCGAGGCGGGCGAGGTGGCGCTCTACACCCACGAGGGCGCGACGTTCACGATGAAAAACGAGCAAGTCGTCGAGCTCAAATGCAAGAAGGTCGAGATCACCTGCGACGAGTTCACTCTCAAATGCAAGAAACTGACGATCGAGGCGAGTGACTCGATCGACGTGACGTCGCCGAGTGTCGACGTCAACTCGTAACCCATGCCCGCCGTCGAACGCATGAATGATCCGAATTCGGGCGGCGGCGTCATCCAACAGATTCCGCAACATTTCGTCCGCGTCGATGGGCGCTATGTCGCCGTCGTCGGCTCGCGCGGCTCCGCGCATCCGCCGTGTCCGGAGGAGGACGCGCATTGCGCGGGCGTCTGGCAGACGACCCGCGGCGCGCCGCGCGTGCGGATCGATGGCCGCCCGGTCATTCGCCGGAACGATCCGGATAGCTGCGGGCATCTCCGCGTCGCCGGCTCGTCGACGACGCGCGTCGGCGACGGCGGCGGCGTCGCACCGGGCCGGCCAAACGAATGGGATGCCGGACACTGGGATGAGCTCCAATGGCAATAGTGCGCCCAATTAAGAGCGGCGGCGCGCGGACCTTCGTCGAAGAGAAGGCGCTCGGGTTTCCCGAGGCGCGGGCGGCCGAGGTCGACGGCGATCTCGATACGATTTATGCCGCGGTCAACGCGCTCGAGGCGGCCGCGACCGGACCGCAAGGGCCGCCCGGGCCGACGGGACCGCCGGGCTCGCAAGGCGTTCCGGGCCCGCAAGGGATCCCGGGCCCGTCCGGCGGCCAGGGCCCGCCCGGCGCGACCGGCGGGACCGGGCCCGAGGGCCCGCCCGGGCCGACCGGACCGCCCGGCGATCCCGGAGGGCCGCCCGGCCCGCCCGGGCCGCCCGGGCCGCAGGGCGATCCGGGAGATCCCGGCGCCGCCGGCGCGACGGGCCCGCC
>Ga0126384_10000877_pt1 | contig 17346 bp, 15 predicted proteins | sample PanSoiMetPlot_36_FD_92543 | JGI IMG/M metagenome (GOLD analysis project Ga0126384, IMG submission 92543) | Tropical forest soil microbial communities from Panama - MetaG Plot_36 | ecosystem: Environmental > Terrestrial > Soil > Tropical forest > Bulk soil | place: Panama | collected 2016-02-17 | reverse complement strand
GTCCCGGCCGGCGCCACGATGCCATAATGCAGCACGGCCTCGTAGCCGGGTAGCGGACCGGCCTCCGCGACCGTCGGCAGGTCGGGCAGCATCGGCGAGCGCTGCGGCCCGGTGACGGCGAGCGCGCGCGCCTTGCCGTCCTTTGCGAGGCCGATCGCCGGCGGCAGCGAGCTGAAATAGATCGCCACGTGGCCGCCGAGCAGGTCGGTGAGCGCCGGCGCGCTGCCCTTGTACGGGATGTGGGTGAGCTTGACGCCGGCCATGGTGGCAAACAGCTCGGCGCCGAGATGGATGCCGCTGCCGACGCCCGCCGACGCGTAGGTGAGCTTGCCGGGCTCGCGCCGGGCGAGCGCGATCAGCTCAGGGATGGTGTTCGCCGCGACCGCAGGATTGACCAGCACCACCAGCGCGCTGGTCGCGATCAGGCCGACCGGCGCAAAATCCTTGCGCGGATCGTAGCCGACGTTCTGATAGAGGGTCGGATCGATCGCGAGGGTGCCGGTGCCGCCGAGGCCGAGCGTATAGCCGTCCGCCTCGGCGCGCGCGACCTGGCGCGTCGCGAGGCTGCCGCCGGCGCCGCCGCGGTTCTCGATCACGATCGGCTGGCCGAGCGTGGCGCTCATCTTGTCGGCGACGATGCGCGCCATCACGTCGTTGCCGCCGCCCGCCGCATAGGGGACGATCAGCATGATGGGCCGGACCGGATAGTCCTGGGCGGCGGCCGGCGCAGCGAGTAGCGCGAGCACCGCCGCGACCGGCATCGTTGATAGTGCCATCCGTATCATCCGAACTCTCACTCCACTTTTGCGCCGGACGTCTTCACGACCTTGGCCCATTGCGTCTCTTCGCGATCGATGTCGGCGGCATAGTCGTCAGGCGTCCCCGGCAGCGGCTCGGCGCCCTCGATGGCGAGGCGCTGGCGCATGTCGGCGGAGGCGAGCGCGGCGTTGAGCGCCTGGTTGAGCCGTGCGACGATCGCGCGCGGCGTGCCGGCGGGCGCGACCAGCCCGTAGCGCAGCACGGCCTCATAGCCCGCAAGGCCCGACTCGGCGACCGTCGGCACGTCGGGCATCAGGCTCGAGCGCGCGAGGCTCGTCACCGCCAGCATCCGCAGCGTTCCCGAGGTCGCCTGCGCATGGCTTGCCGGAATCGGTGCCAACGCCATCGGGATGTGGCCGCCGATCAGGTCGGTGATCGCCGGGCCGGTGCCTTTGTAGGGAATGTGGATCAACGTGATGCCGGCGCGGAACGCAAAATACTCGCCCGCGAGGTGACTGACGGTGCCGATGCCGGCCGAGCCGAAATTGACCTTGCCGGGGTTGGCCCGAACGTAGGCGATCAGGTCGGCGACCGTTCTCGCCGGAAACGATGGATGCACCACCAGCGTGTTCGGCGCGGTGGCAACGCGTCCGATCGGGACGAAATCGCTGCGCGGGTCGTAGCCCACATTGGCGTAGAGCGTGGGCGCGATCGCGAGCGGCCCCGTATAACCGAGGCCGATCGTGTAGCCGTCGGGCGCGCTTTTCGCGACCGCCCTGGTTCCGACCGTGCCGCCTGCGCCGGCGCGATTGTCGACCACCACCTGTTGGCCGATGAGTTCGCTCAGCTTGTCGGCGACGACGCGCATCACGATGTTGGTGCTGCCGCCGGGCGGGAACGGCACCACGAGGGTGACGGGCCGGGCCGGGTAGTCGTCGGCCGATGCGGCCGCGCAAGCCGCGATGGCGAGCGCCGCCGCCGCGATGACGCGGACCATCCCGCCGATCGGCATGGCGCTCCCCTCCCCGGCCCCCGCCTGCTTGCGCAGTGTTTTCAGCAACCGAAGCTTATCACTCCCGCTCGGCCTCCTTCCACGGGGCAATCCGCGCCTCCATGCGGCGGATGCCCGCGGTAAGCAGGATGCCGAGCAGCATCAGCACCAGGATCGGCACGAACATCGACGCCGTGTCGAACTGGTTGCCGTATTTGACGATCAGCGCACCGAGCCCGGTGAGCGCGGTGAAGAACTCCGCCACCACCATGCCGATGATGGCGCGGCCGATGCCGAGCCGCAGCCCGGCCATCATGTAGGGCAGCGCCGCCGGCAGGATGAATTTGGTGAAGAGCTGTCCCTCGGTCGCCGCGAACGCGATGCCGACGTCGATCAGCTGCGGCGACACGTTGCGCACGCCGCTCGACGTGTTGATCAGCACCGGAAAAATCGCGAGCACGATCACGATGAAGAGCTTGGCCGCGAAGCCGAGCCCGAACCACATCACCGCCAACGGGATGATCGCGACGAGCGGGGTGGCGTAGAGCGCATTGACTAGCCAGTCCGTCGCGGCCTCGACCGCGCGGTAGCGGCCGATCAGGAGGCCGATCCCGATGCCGAGCAGCGAGGCTGTCACGAAGCCGAGCACCAGCGTGAGCAGGCTCTCGCGCAACGCGTCGATGATCTCGCCGCTCCTTACCATCTCGACCGCCGCAACCGCGATCGCGGACGGATAGGACATGAACAGCGGCTCGACCTGCCGTCCGAACCATTCCCAGGCCGCGATCGTGACGACGATCGAGACGAGGCGAATCAGCCACATCCGGTTCTTCTGCTGCGGCGGCCCGATCTCCTCGATCGTCGAGTCGGCTTGCGCGAGATCGGCCTCGTTGGTGCTCACGTTCATCGCCCCGAACTCAGCGTCATGCCCCGCGAAAGCGAGGCATCCAGTAGACACATTCCGAACATTCCTACACGCATGCAATCCCAGCTCGCTGGATTGCCCGCTTGCGCGGGCAATGACGCCAAAGAATTCACGCCGCCGCGCTACGGATCAGGTCCCACATGCGGGCGCGGATGTCCTGGAACGCCTTTTCGCCGCGCAGGAGCGGAAGCTCCGGACGCGGGCGCCGGAACGGCACCGCGATGATCTCACGCACGCGCCCCGGCTTGGCGGCGAGCACGATCACGCGGTCGCTCAAATAGATCGCCTCGTCGAGATCGTGCGTAACGAACAGGATCGTCTTTCGCGTCTCCGCATGGATGCGCAGGAGCTCGCGCTGCAGCACCTCGCGGGTCTGCGCGTCGAGGGCGCTGAACGGTTCGTCCATCAGGAGGATCGCGGGATCGATCGCGAGCGCGCGGGCGAGCCCGATGCGCTGCTGCATGCCGCCCGACAGCTCGTGCGGATACTGCTCGGCCGATTGCGCGAGGCCGACCAGCGCCAAGAGCGCGCTCGCCCGCTCCGACGCGACCTTGGCGTCGACGCCCTGGAGCTCGAGGCCGAGCTCGACATTGCGCCGCGCCGTGCGCCACGGCAGCAGGCTCGGCTGCTGAAACACGAAGCCGCGGTCGCGGCCGGGGCCGCGCACCTCCTTGCCGTCGACGAAGATCGCGCCGCGATCGAGCCGGCCGAGGCCCTGGATGATGCGCAGCAGCGTGGTCTTGCCGCAGCCGCTCTCGCCCACCAGCGAGACGATCTCGTTCTCGCCCACCTCGAAGCCCACATGACGCAGCACCGGCAGAAGCGAATTGCCTTTGCCCTCGCCGCCGCGGACGCGGAAGGTCTTTGAGACGTCGTGGACGCGCAGCTTCGCAGACAAGTGCATCACGCTATGCGAGCATGCGCGTGGTGTCATCGAACAGCTCGTCGACCGTGAGGCGCCGCGAGATGAACTTCTGCACTAGCGACATCTCGATCGCGAGCTCGAGCGACTTGCGCACGTTCTCGATGCCGAAGCGCAGCGGGTCGAGCTTGCCGTCCTTCGCCGGATCGGCGCTCTGCCGGCTCTGCTTCACCATGCGGAAGACCTCGCGTGCGACGTCCGGCCGCGACGTCACGATCGACTCGCGCATCACCAGCATGTGGTTGATCGGCACGCCGCCACGGGTCTCGGCCCATTTGCGGTTGACCTCCTCGGCGTCGGGAATGACCGGCTTGAGGCGCGGATCGCTGCGATCGGTGATGATGGCCGCATCGAGCTCGCCATCGAGCAGCATCTGCATGAGCTGCTTGCCGGCCGGCGCGCGGCTGACGAACGGCGGGTCCTTGTACTCGGCAATGTGGCCGTCCTCGAACGTCACCCAGTTCACCTTCTCGACGTCCATCCCGTAGAGCTCGGCCAGCATGCCGCGCACCCACATGCCGGTGGTCTGCGTATAGGCGCGCACCCCGACGCGCTTGCCGTGCAGCTCGGTGGGTTTGATCGGTCCCCGTTCCGAGTTGTAGAGGAGGTTGTGGATCTGCCCGCGCCCCACGATGGTGGCGGGCAGCAGCACATAGGGCTTTTTGTAGAACCTGGCCTGCAGGAACGTGTTGATCGCGAGCTCGGCGCAGTCGTATTTGGCCTCGCGCACCAGCGGCTTGAACGCCGTGTTCGGCACCTTGACGTCGTCGAACTCATACTCCACCAGATCCGACTTGATCGCGCCCGACCGCAGCGCCGACGTGTTGGGATATTCGCCGATCATGGTGAAGAGCTTCATCTTGTCGGGCATGGCGTTTCCTCTCGCTTAATCTTTGAGCGCCGGATAGAGCGTCAGCGCCGTCTTCTCGAAGATCCAATCACGATCCTGCTGCGGCAGAAAGGCGAGCGAATCCCGCGCGAGCGCGACGAGCTCCGGCAGCTTCTGCCTGGCGGCCGGAAAGTTCGAGCCCCAGGCGATGCGATCGGCACCGAATTCCTTGACGAGGCGCGCGAAGAACGTCTCCGGACTCGCGCGTCCGTTGCGCGCCTCCTCGAAATTGCGGTGCGTCACCTTGAGGTAGACGTTCGGATGGCGCGCGAGCTCGAACAGCGGTGCCGCCGCCGCATAGGGCGGACCGTCCGCCATCTCGGTGCGCGCCAGATGGTCGATGATGAAGCGCACCTTCGGAAACCGCTCGAGCATCGGCCTGAGATGCGGAAAGCCCTTGGCGCGCATCTGCATGCAGACCGGGATCCCGGCCTCGCCCGCGAAGCTCCAGGCCGGAAAGGTCTTCGGATCGGTGAACCAGGTCGACTGCTCCGGCATGGTGCTGCCGGCCGTGTAGAGCCGCAGGCCGGTCAGCCCCTTGCCCATCCAGTATTTCATCCTGTCGACGGCGTCGGCGGCGAGCACGTCGACCGAGAACACGCCGGTGAAGCGCCGGGGGTGCGCCGCGACCGCGGCCGCCACGTAGCTGTTGTCGAACGCATAGGCGCTCGAGGCCTGCACCACCGCCGACTTGGCGACCCCCGCCTGGTCCATCGCGGCGACCATCTCGTCGTAGGAGACGGGGCGCTCCTGCGACCAGTCGGACTGGTGGCCGCCGATCGGCGCCAGCGGGTAGCGCATCGTGTCGGTCGAGATGACGTGCGGGTGGATGTCGATCAGGGCCATGGGCTGTCCGGGAACGCGGAGGGGCGGGGGCCGGCTGTTTAGAAGACGGAACGGCCCGCAAGGTCAAGCGGACCACGAGACGTCGGTCGTTTGCGCATGATCTTGTCCGAAAAGTCTGTCAACCCCGGATCAAGTCCGGTGGCGGGCGTTTGCGGGATCATGCGCTACCCGACGCGCTCCCAGAAGAGCTCGCGGTGCTGCGTCACGCCGCGCCAGGGACGCGGCGGCGGCATCAGCACCAGGCGGTCGCCGTCGAAGCGCACCCGCCGCACCTGATCGGAGCCGATCCGGGCCGGGTCCGAGGCGGCATCGACCCGCGTCACCAGCGTGGCGCCGTCGAACGTATAGTTGCCGCAATAGGAGCCGTATTCGCGTTCCGGGTCATCGTCTGGCAGCTCCGGCCGCGCGTCGCACAGCACCGCGATCATGCGGCCGTCGGCCGAGAACACCGTGACGCCCATCGGCTTCGGCCCGTAGGGCGGATGCATCGCCTCGCCCGCGTCGTTGTGCGCGCGCGTCATGACCAGGCGCCAGGTGCCGACGATGTTGGTCATGCACGTTCCCCGCGTTGATTTCGTAGGGGTGGGCAAAGGCGCGGAACGCGCCGTGCCCACGCGGATAATCAGCGGTGCGCACGCATCGCTTTGCGCACCCTACAGGCCACAAATCTAACTGAGAAGTTTCAGCGCGTCGCGGGCGAGCGACATGTCGGCCACCTTGTCGAACGGCAGGATCGTCTTCTGCACGCCGGTGTCGACATTGAGCTGCTGCATGTAGCGGACGCGCTCCTCCGACATCACGAGGTCGACCGAATAGGCGGCCTTGTTGTCCTGGGCGAAACGCCACTGGATCTCGGCCTGCGCCGGATCGGCCTGCTTGATCGCCGTCGTGTAGGCGCGGATGAAGGGCTCGCGCGAGTCGGGACCGGAGATGAACCGGTAGAGCTTGGCGTAGGCGGCGAGCGTGCGGACGAGCTCGTCGCGCTTCTTCTCGATCGCCATGTCGGTCGTGTAGGAGCCCTGCCAGGAGAATTCGGGGATCTCCTTCCACAGTTCGGCGACGACGTGGACCTTGTACTTCTCCAGCTCGGCCGAGGCGTCGATCAGCGAGGGTCCGGCGTCGACCTTGCCGGCGGCGACGGCGCGGAACACGTCGGCGCTCGAGCCGATGTTGACGAACTGCACCTTCTTGAGGTCGACGTCGTGCTTGCGCAGCGCCGCCACCATGAACTGGTGCAGCAGCGCGCCCGGCGCGCCGCAGCCGACATATTTGCCCTCGAGGTCCTTCAAGGTCTTGACCGCATCATTGCGCGAATAGACCGCGTGCGCCGGCAGGATCCCTCCGCCCGCGATCAGCTTGAACCGGCCGCCCTTGTCGATCGCCGGAAAGATCTGGCCGAAGCCGGAGAGCAGACAGATGTCGCTCGCCCCGCTCAGCAGTGCGCCGAGCAGCTTGACGCCGTCACCCACGTTGAGCGTGGTCGCGTCGAGGCCGAACTCGCGCAGGTAGCCCTGCTGCTTGAGCAGCTCCTGCAGCGCGAAAGTCGTATTCGAGGCGGTGTTGACGATGTTGACCGGCTTGAGCCCGCCCTGCGCGGCGGCCGGCAGCGCGCCGAGCGCGAGGCCGCCGAGACCGATCCGCAGGGCGTCGCGGCGGGCGTAGTGGCGCGTCGAATTCATGAAAGCTGCTCCGCGGTTTCGCGACGCTATGGGGCGGAGAGGCAAGGGAGTCAACGCGACACGGGCGCGCCCTTCCGCTCCCCCCGCCTGCAGGGCGGTAGGCGACATGCTGAGCGCGCGGCCACCCTCTCCCTCCTTGACTCCGCCCCGCCCGCAGCGAATGAAAGCCGCCGGACGAGGAACCGCATGGGCGCACGGCAATTCGGCGCACGCGTCAAACGGCTGGAGGATCCGGCGCTGCTGACCGGCCGCGGCCGCTTCGTCGACGACGTGAAGCTCGCCGGCGCGCTCGAGGCCTGCTTCGTGCGCAGCCCCTTCGCGCACGCCCGGATCCGGTCGATCGACGCGCGCGCAGCGCGTGCGGCGCCCGGCGTGCACGCCGTGCTTACCGCCGACGACCTGCCGGGCCCGATGGCGCGCGAACCGATCCCGATGATCCTGCCGGTGCTCGGCATTGCGGCCTTCCGCACCCAGCTCTGCCTCGCGCGCGACGAGGTGAGCTATGCGGGCCAGACGGTGGCACTGGTCGTCGCCGACAGCCGCTACCTTGCCGAGGACGCGGCTGCCCTCGTTGCGGTCGACTACGAGGTGCTGCCCGCGATCAGCGACTGCCGCGACGCACTCAAGCCCGACGCAGCCCCGGTCCATTCCGATCTCGCCACCAATCTGGCATCGCGAATCCCGATGTCATACGGCGACGTCGATGCCGCCTTTTCGGACGCCGCACATGTGATCGAGGAGGCGTTCTGGGTCCATCGCGGCGGCGGCATGAGTCTCGAGACCCGCGCGGTGCTCGCGAGCCACGAGCCGGCCGGCGACCTGCTCACGGTCTGGTCGTCGACCCAGACGCTGCACCTCGGGCGCCGCGTGCTCGCCGATCTGCTCGGGCGCAACCTCGAGACCATCCGCATGATCGCGCCCGATGTCGGCGGCGGCTTTGGGCCGAAGGCGCCGTTCTACGCCGAGGAGGCGGTCATCCCGGCGGCGGCGCTGCGGCTCGGCCGGCCGGTGAAATGGATCGAGGACCGGCGCGAGCACTTCATGTGCGCGACGCAGGAGCGCGATCAATACTGGACCGTCGCCCTCGCGCTCGACGCCGACGGAAAAATCCGCGGCTTTCGCGGCACCATGCTGCACGACACCGGCGCCTTCGTGCCGTGGGGCATCATCATGCCCTACATAGCGGCCGTGACGGTGCCGGGTCCCTATCGCGTGCCCAACTACCGGCTCGACATGACCGTCGTGCTCACCAACAAGGTCGCGACCACGCCGGTGCGTGGCGCCGGCCGGCCGCAGGCCGTGTTCGTGATGGAGCGACTGATGGACCACGCCGCACGCGAACTCAAGCTCGACCGCGCCGAGCTGCGCCGGCGCAACCTGATCGCCGCTGACGAGATGCCCTATGCGGTCGGCCTCACGTTCCGCGACGGCAAGCCCCTCGTCTATCACGGCGGCGACTTTCCGCGCGGCCAGGCGACCGCGCTCACGATGTCGGACTACGCGAGCTTCCGCGAGCGGCAGGCGGCCGCCCGCGCGCAGGGCCGCTACATCGGCATCGGGGTCGGCAACTATGTCGAAGGCACCGGGCTCGGGCCGTTCGAGGGCGTCACCGTGCGGGTTCTCACCAACGGCAAGGTCGCCGTCGCGACCGGCGCCAGCAACCAGGGCCAGGGCCAGCGCACGACATTGTCGCAGATCGTCGCCGACGAGGTCGGCTGCCGCATCGAGGACGTGGTGATGACGATGGCCGACACTGCCGCGATCTCGCAAGGCGTCGGCGCCTTCGCGAGCCGCCAGGCGATCAATGCAGGCTCGTCGGCGCTGATCTCGGGGCAAAGGGTGAAAAAGCAGATCGTCGCGCTCGCCGCGCTCTCGCTCGGCGTGCCCGAGGGTGAGATCGACGTCGAGGACGGCCGCGCGATCGTGCGCAGCGGCAACAAGCCAACGCTTTCCTTCGCCGAGCTCGCCAAGCTGGCGCAGGGCGTGCCCGGCGTCTCGTTCGCGGCCGGACAGACGCCGGGCCTCGAGCACACCGCGTATTTCACGCCGCCGCAGGCCTCCTACTGCAACGGCACGCACGTCGCCGAGGTCGAGGTCGACCCGCTGACCGGCGGCGTCACGCTGCTGCGCTACACGGTCGGCCACGACAGCGGGAACATCATCAACCCGCTGATCGTCGACGGCCAGGTGCAGGGCGGTGTGGCGCATGGCGTCGGCAACGCGCTGTTCGAGCATATGGCCTATGATGCCGACGCGCAGCCGCTGAGCACCACCTTCGCGGACTATCTGCTGCCGAGCGCACCCGAGGTGCCGGGCGCCGCGATCGAGCACATCGAGACGCCGAACCCGCTCAATCCGCTCGGCGTCAAGGGCGCCGGCGAAGGCGGCACCATTCCGGCGCCGGCCGCGATCATCTCGGCGATCGAGGACGCGCTCGCGCCGTTCGGGGTTCGTTTCAGTGAGGCGCCGCTCACCCCGGCGCGCATCGTCGAGGAGCTGCGGCGGGTGGGCGCGTATGAGAAGCTGTCGGCATGAGCCACCGTCATTGAGAGCGAAGCGAAGCAATCTCAGCCGCGAAGCATGAGCAAGTGAAGAGAAATTGCTTCGCTCCGCCCGCAATGACGAACAGATCACATCTAAGGAGAACATTCTGACATGACCATCGTCACATCCAGCCGCGACGGCGCGGTGACCACCATCACGCTCGACCGCGCCCAGGACGGCAACCTCCTGCCGGTCGACGGCGTGCGCGAGCTCGCGGCGGCGTTCCGCGCCGCCAGCGGGACCGATGCGAAAGTCATCGTGCTGCGCGGCAACGGCGCGGATTTCTGCCGTGGCCGCGATCCCAAGGGCGGCCCGCCCTCGCCGACCGCGATGAGGATGCGCGTCAACGTATGCGAGCCGATCCTCGATGCCTATGACGCCATGGCGAACACGCGCCAGCCGATCGTCGGCGTGGTGCAAGGCGCCGCGCACGGCTTCGGCTCGGCGATCGCGAGCTGCTGCGATCTTACGGTCGCGCACGACAGCGCGCGCTTCAAGCTGCCCGAGATGGAGAAGGACCTGCCGCCGACACTCGCGATCTCGGCGCTGATGCCGCGCGTGCCGCGCAAGGCGCTCGCCTGGATGGTCTATTCGATGGACGAGCTCGACGCCGATACGGCGCTGCAGATCGGCATCGTCAGCAAGGTCGCGCCGTCGGCGCAGGTCGAGGGCGAGGTCGCAAAGCTGCTCGCCACCATGACGGCGCGCACGCCCGAGGCGCTGGTCGCGGTCAAGGATTTCTTCCGCTCCGCCCCGCACATGGAGCCGCGCGGCATGGCCGACTACGCCGCGAACCTCCTGGCCGGGGTGTTGTCGTCAGCGGGCAAGTGAGCGCGAGAACGCGCTGTAGGATGGGTTGAGCGCAGCGAAACCCATCACTAATCTGGAGCTTAGCTAACAAGTTGGTGGGTTACGGCGCTCCGTGTCTAACCCACCCTACGAGACAGAAAAATACATGAGCAGCGTCGAGACCGCTTCCGCCCCCCAGGCATCGCCGTTCTGGACCTTCTCGCTCGGTTACTACCGCGGCGCGGGGGTGTCGGAGGCGTGCCTGGAGCTGCAGGACAACTGCGGCGTCGACGTCAATGTGGTGCTGCTTCTCCTGTGGCTGGCCTCACAGAAACGGCGACTCGCCGCCGATCAGATCAAGGTCGTCGCCGATAAGGTGAAGCCCTGGCAGGTCGACGTGATCGGCCCGATCCGCTGCCTGCGGCGCAGCCTCAAGACCGACGCGCCGCTGCTCGACAGGGGCTCGGCCGAGCTCTTTCGCACCAGGATCAAGGCGATCGAGCTCGAGGCCGAGCGGCTGCAGCAGGAGGCCATGTACGCGATGGCGGCGGGCCTCACGTCCGACGCCGCGCCGTCAGCCGAGGCGGCGGCGCGCGCCAGCATCGAGGCCTATCAGGGCGTGGTCGGACGCCCCTTCACGACCGCGGCGGTCGACACGTTGATTGCAGCCCTGAAGTGACCGCCTCCCCGAGCCGGACCTACGCCGACCTGCACGAGCATCTCGACCGGCTCGACCGCGCCGGGCTGCTCTACCGGATCGATGCGCCGGTGAACAAGGACACCGAGATGCATCCGCTGGTGCGCTGGCAATTTCGCGGCGGCATCCCGGAGAAGGAGCGCCGCGCGTTCCTGTTCACCAACATCGTCGACGCGAAAGGCCATCGCTACGACATCCCGGTGGTGGTCGGCGCGCTTGCGACCAATCCGGAAATCTACCGCATCGGCATGAACGTGCCGACGCTCGACGACATCGGCACCACGTGGGCGCGCGCGATCGCCCATCCGATTGCGCCGCGCGCGGTCGATGAGGCGCCATGCCACGACATCGTGATCACCGGCAAGGACCTCGAAGGCGCCGGCCGCGGTCTCGAAGCGCTGCCGATCCCAATCTCGACGCCGGGCTTCGACGCCGCGCCCTATCTGACGGCGACCTGCGTGATCACCCGCAACCCCGAGACCGGCGTCCAGAACATCGGCACCTACCGGGGCCAGCTCAAAGGGCCGACCCGGCTCGGGATGATGACGCTCGCCTACCTGCGCTCGGGCGGCTACGACCACTGGATCAGGAGCCAGAGGGCGGGCCGCCGGATGCCGGTCGCGATCGTGATCGGCTGCCCTCCCGTTGTCGCGTTCCAGGGCCCGCAGAAGCTGCCGCAGGAGGTCGACGAGATCGGCGTCGCCGGCGGGCTCGCGGGCGGACCGATCAACGTGGTGCGCGGCCGCACGGTCGACCTGATGGTGCCGGCCGAGGCCGAGGTGGTGATTGAGGGTTTTGCCGACCCCGACTATCTCGAGCCCGAGGGCCCGTTCGGCGAGTCACACGGCTACGTGGCGCTGGAGGATTTCAACCTCATCATCGACGTCACGGCGATCACGCGGCGCAAGGACGCGATCATCGCCTCGATCATCTCGCAGGTGACGCCCTCGGAATCGAGCGTGGTCAAGCGTCTCGCCTACGAGCCGATGTATCTCGGCTTCCTGCGTGACAAGCTCGGCATCAAGGGCATCAGGCGGGTTTCGCTGCACGAGCCGCTCACGAATCTCCGCAAGGTCGTGATCCTGCAGTTCTCGCGCGGCACGCCCAAGACGGAGATCTGGCGCGGCCTGCAGGGCGCGCTCACGCTGCAGGCGGTGATCGGCAAGTTCGTGATCGCGGTCGACGAGGACATCGATCCCGACAATGCGGATTCGGTGTTCTGGGCCATGGCCTATCGCTGCAACCCGATCAAGGATACGCACGTGGTGCCGTATCGCGAGCCCGGCCACGGCCCGCGCACCTCCGATGACCCGGAGCCCGACTCCGCCATGCTGCTCGACGCCACCATGAAGGAGCCGATGCCGCCCTTGGCGCTTCCCAAGCGGCCCTATATGGAGAACGCCAAGGCGCTGTGGGAGCGGCTCGGCCTGCCGGCGCTCAAGCCCGAGACGCCCTGGTTCGGCTATTCGCTGGGCGACTGGAACGAACAATGGGACGACAACGCCGCCGAGGCCGCGCGCGGCGACTGGATGAACCGCAGCGAGTCCTACCGCCAGCGCCGCCGGCGCGGGATCGCCCCCAACACACCGACGCGAGCGGTCGAGGACAAGGATGACGACTAAGCACAAGCAGCGCCTGATCGTCGGAATCTCCGGCGCCTCCGGCGTGATCTACGGCGTGCGCATGCTCGAGCTCCTGCGCGACAAGGAGATCGAGACCCATCTGGTCATGAGCAAGTCGGCCGAGATGACGCTCGCCTACGAGACCGATTTGAAGCCGAAGGACGTCCGCGCGCTCGCAAGCGTCAACCATCCGGTCGCCGACATCGGCGCGTCGATCTCGTCCGGCTCGTTCCAGACCATGGGCATGGTGATCGCGCCGTGCTCGATCAAGACCATGAGCGAGATCGCGACCGGCGTGACCAGCACGCTCCTGTCGCGTGCCGCCGACGTGGTGCTCAAGGAGAAGCGCCGACTGGTGCTTGCGCTGCGCGAGACGCCGCTGCACGGCGGTCATCTGCGCACCATGACGACGCTCGCCGACATCGGCGCGGTGGTGGCGCCGATCGTGCCGGCCTTCTATACGCGGCCGAAGACGGTCGACGACATCGTCAACCACACGGTGGGTCGCCTGCTCGACCTCTTCGGCATCGAGACCAAGGCAGTGAAGCGCTGGCAGGGCGGCCCCGAAGAGGTGGAGTGAAGATCGATCTTGTAAGGGTGGGTCAGCGCGTAGGGTGGGCAAAGCGACCCGCCTTCGCTCGCTGCGCGAGCTACGGACGGGTTTGAGTCCGCCGAAGCGCGGAGCGCGTAGGCGGAAGCGTGCCCACCGTCTCGTTGCGCATCTCACATGGCGTCGCGTGGGCACGGCGCGCAACCGCGCGCCTTTGTCCACCCTACGGCACTAACCCACCCTACGAAGCGTCGCCTCCGTCCCGATCAGCCGCCAGCCGATCGCGGTACGTTGCATTGCCGCGGTCGCGGCCCAGCTCAGGATCACGACGCCGGCGAATACCAGCACGCCCTTGAGGATGGCCGGGAGCATCGTGTCGAGCAGCGCATATTGCAGCCACACCACGAACACGTAGTGCACCAGAAACATGCCGTAGGAATTCTCCGCGGCCTTGTCGAGCAACCGCGTGCGGCGCGCCGCGAACCGCAGAAAGAGCGCGAAGAACGCAAAGCAGCTCGTCGCGCAGGACAGCGCGAAGGCGAGATGCGCGGCGATTCGCGTGGCCGCGACCGCGCCGGGCTGCAGCGAGAGCGCCGTGAGGCCCATCCACAGCACATAGGCCGCAAGTGCGCTCGCGAGCCATTTCGCCCAGCGCTGCGCCAGCGCACTGTCGGCGGCCAACAATCCCCGTTCGAGCCCGTAGACGCCGACGCCGAAGCCGGCGAAGAAATAGACCGCATAGTGCAGCGGCCGGCTGAGCTGGAACGCGAAGATGGCGTACTCGAACCAGCGCAACGGACCGAAGGCGAACGCGAGCGGCACATAGGCGAGCGCCGACAGCGCAACCAGGCGCCAGAAATAGCGCCGCGGCTCCGTGCGCGCCGACGACGAGAGCCGCGCCAGACGCCGGCACCAGCGCGGCGCGACGCTGCAGAGCACGGCCGCCGCGACGTTGAACGCGAACAGCTGCCACAGGAACCAGGGCGGCCCGCTCGGCCAGAACGGCAGCGCCAACCAATGCTTCCAGAATGCCGCGATGGCGGGATCGACCGCGGTGACGCGGTAGGTCGCGTAATGCGCAAGCGGCATCAGCAGCAGCACGACCAGCGCGGCGGGCACGCACAGCCGCAGGAACCGGCTTTGCAGAAAGCCGACTTCACCCCGGCGCAGGATGCTCGGCCAGACGAACACGCCCGACAGGAAGAACATCAGCGACATCAGGGAGACGTCCTGGAACCCGCAAAGCAGATCGAAACCAAGCCAGCGCTGCGGATCGACCATCGGGAAGGCGGTCCACCGGTACGGCGCGTCGTCGAACGCAAAGGGCGCGGCCGGCAGATAGTCGAGATAGGCGAGGACGGAATGGAAGGCAAGCAGGCTCAGGACCGCGCAAGCCCGCAGGTTGCTGAGCGCAGCGCTCGAACGCGACATCCCCCAAAGTCCCCGACGCCGGCCTGGCGCCGACCCCATCGGCGTCCCCGCCCGGAGCACGGAGCCTAGCGTCTTTTGCCCGATTTGGGCAGCCCTACGGGGCGGCCGGCACCGCGGCGCCGGCCGCACGCCGCGACGCTACACGTAGCGCGGGATCGGCCCGTCCTGCGGCGTCGCCTGATCCGACAGGTCGAACATAACCTCGTCGACATAGCACCAGCCCCAGCCTTCCGGCGGATCGTAGCCCTCGATGATGGGATGGCCGGTGGCCTGGAAATGCCGGGTGGCGTGCCGGTTCGGCGAGTCATCGCAGCAGCCGACGTGGCCGCAGGTCCGGCACAGGCGCAGATGAACCCAGCGTGCGCCGATCTTCAGGCATTCCTCGCAGCCGCGCGCGCTCGGCTTGACCTTGCGGATGGTCCCGAGATGGCTGCACGTCTCAGCCGCTGTCCGGTGCGTGATTCCGCCGAGCGGCGCCCCCTTCCTCCGGGTGCGGCGCATCATCCTTCAGTCCTTGATGTCGGTGCGCGGGCGGTCAGAGCCGGGCGCCACCTCCTGGTGCCAGCGGCCGTCCTTGTCCTCGTACGAGATGCTGGTCGTCTGTCCGGGCACGAGCTGCTCGCGCGCGGCGCGCTCCGCGGCCTTGCGGGCAAGGTCATGGGTCGGAAACGTCTCCGAGTACACGCCGTCGACCCGATAGGCCCAGCCGCCGTCGTGCTCGACGATCTCGTAGGTGATATGGCTCATGTGCCGCTCCTGACACCGATCTCGAAACCGGACTTGTCTGTCATATCAGGTTCCTGGCCGCTTGCCGCCAGATAGGCATGCAAGGTGGCCACCACCTGGGCGCCCTCTCCGACCGCCGCCGCAACGCGCTTGACCGAGCCCGATCGCACATCGCCGATGGCGAAGATGCCCGGCTCGCTCGTCTCCAGCGGACGGCGCCCCTCGAGGCCGGTCAGAATGAATCCCTTGGGGTCGAGCGCGATGCCCGATCCCACGAGCCAATCGGTGTTGGGATCAGCGCCGATGAAGTTGAACAAGTGGCGGATCGGCCGGCGGGTCTCGCTCCCGTTGTGGCGCCAGCGCACCGCTTCCAGCACGCCATTCGCCCCTTCGAGACCGCTGATCTCCGCACCCGTCAGCACCTCGACATTGGGAAGCCCCTCGATGCGATCGACCAGATAGCGCGACATCCTTGCCGCAAGGCCCGGGCCGCGCACCAGCATCCAGACCTTGGCGGCGCGGCTCGCCAGATAGACGGTGGCCTGGCCGGCCGAATTGCCGGCACCGACCAGCGCCACCTCCTGGCCCATGCACAGCCGCGCCTCCAGCGGCGAGGCCCAGAAATGCACGCTCGAGGACTCGTAGGCCGCCGCGTTCTCGACGGCGAGTCGTCGATAGCGGGCGCCGCTCGCGATCACCACGGCGCGGGCACTGACGCGTTCGCCGACCGCGAGCCGCAGGCCGAAGCGTCGCCCGCGAGGGCCGTCCGCGATCTCGAGCACGGCGCCCTCGGCCGGGATCGCCATCTCGGCGCCGAACTTTTGTGCCTGGTTGTAGGCGCGCGCCATCAGCGCCATGCCGGTGATGCCGGTCGGAAAACCAAGGTAGTTCTCGATCCGCGCCGAGGCGCCGGCCTGGCCGCCGAACGAACGGCAGTCGAGCACGAGGACGGAGAGCCCTTCCGACCCGGCATAGACCGCGGTGGCGAGGCCCGCTGGTCCGGCGCCGATGACCACCACGTCGTAGAGGCGGTTCGGATCGATCGGGCCGAGCAGGCCGATGCAGCGTGCAAGCTCGCCCTCGCCGGGATTGCGCAGCATTTGCCCGCCCGGACAGAGCACGATCGGAAGCTCACCCGCATCGACATGAAAGCGCTCGATCAGCGCCCTGGCCTCGGCGTCAGTGTCCGGATCGAGCTGGAGGTGCGGATGACCGTTGCGGCGAAGGAACCCGGCGAGCCGCAGCACGTCGCCGTTCTCGGGCCGCCCGACGATGACGGGCCCGCCGGCGCCGGTCTCCAGCAGGCCGACGCGGCGCAGGATGAGTGCGCGCATGATGCGCTCGCCCAGTTCCGCCTCGGCGATCAGCAGGGCGCGCAGCCGGTCGGGCGGGATGACCAGCACCTCGACGGGCTTGAGCGCCCGTGCATCGACCAGGGCGGGCCGGCCGGACAGCTGCGCGAGCTCACCCATGAAGGCGCCCGGCAGGTGCGTGACCACCGGCTGCGGGCGCCCGGCCTCGTCCCGCCGCGTGATCTCGACCGCCCCGGCAAGCACCACGGCGACGCCGGGCCCGACCTCGCCGACCCGCGCCAGCGTCTCGCCGACCGCGAAGCGGCGCGGCTCGCCGAACCGGCGCATGCGCTCGATCTCGCCCGGATCGAGCGTCGGGAACATCTGCTCGCTGCGCGTGTCGATGATCGATCGGATCGGGGCAGCCATGGGGTCTCGGACCTCGCGACAACGTCAGTTTGCGGATCGCGGCCGTTCGTGCATCGTAGTGATGCGTATATAGGGAGCCTATAGGGAGCCTATAGGGAGCCGCGCGCGGTCCAGCATGCCGCAAATGGGGCCGCCGAGGCTCATGTCCGGCGGCGCGTGAACATCCATCGGACCCGCGGCGTTGCCTTGTCAAGCGGAGGTCGACACGGATGGCGGACGGGAGTTCACCCCTTCGCGACGACTCGATCCTGCCTC
>Ga0126384_10000876_pt1 | contig 17363 bp, 19 predicted proteins | sample PanSoiMetPlot_36_FD_92543 | JGI IMG/M metagenome (GOLD analysis project Ga0126384, IMG submission 92543) | Tropical forest soil microbial communities from Panama - MetaG Plot_36 | ecosystem: Environmental > Terrestrial > Soil > Tropical forest > Bulk soil | place: Panama | collected 2016-02-17 | reverse complement strand
CAACGACCTGGCGGCGGTGGGAGCGCTCAACGCGGTGGAGGAGGCGGGGCTCACGGTGCCGCGCGACCTGTCGCTGGTCGGCTACGACAACACGGCTCTGGCGTCCCTCCGGCACATTTCACTCACGACGATCAACCAGCCACGCCGGGAGATCGGCGAGATGGCGATGCAGGCGATCCTGCGCCGCATCAACAAGAACCGGGTGCGCGCGAGGCGGGCTGTCTTGGAGCCGAAACTGGTGGCCCGTGACACGACCGCGCCGCCACCGCTCTAATTCAGGCATGCCCACGATACGCGTCGCCGAAGCCGACGTTTCCTGCGCACTCCTCGAGGGCCGGTGAACCCAGCCGCCTGGATCCAGGGTCTCGAAGGGCTGACCCTGGCCGCCGTCATCTGTGGATTCCTGTTCGTCGAAGAAACCGGCGTGCCCGTCCCCTTCGCTCCTGGCGACCTGCTGCTGGCCATAGGCGGGATCGCCATCGTCGCCGGGAAGGTGAATCCGTTCGAGTTCATCGTCATGGCGGTGGTTGCAATCGTGGTGGGCGCCTTGCTCGGTCGGGAGGCCTTCGCGCTTCTGGGCTGGAAACGACTGATGAGGGTTGCCACGCCCCTGCGTGCGCGCATGCCGCTGCAACGAGCGTCTGAATTGCTCCAACAGAACGGGTGGCGGGCCGTCTTTACGGCTCGGCTGATTCCGGGGCTTCGAGTTCACACGACGCAGGTGGCCGGGGTCAGCGGCATGCCTCGGCTCACTTTCCTTACTGGACTCTTGCCGGCGACGGCTGTGTACGTAGCTGCCTTCGTCGGGCTCGGGGCTGCATTCGGCCACCCGATCCTCACTCTCATCCACCAGACGGAACGCCAGGTCCTGTCGCTCGTCGCCGTGCTCGTGCTCGGAGCCATCCTGGTGCTCTGGCTGCGCGCCCCAGCGGCGCGGGCGTTGACGTCACTGGGCGGTTGGAGCGGCGTCTTCCAGTTCCGGCTGGATTCGGCGGGCATCATCGTGGTCCCGGCCTGCATCGGGCTCAACTTCACCGGCCATGCGCTCGCGGTCGAGCTGAAGCTGCCGTTGTTCCTGGACACCGTCGGGACCATCCTCTGCGCAGTCCTGGCGGGACCCTGGGTGGGAGGCAGCGTCGGCTTCATCAGCAATCTCGTGAGCTCCAATACCGTGGACCCGATAGCCGCGCCCTACTCGGTCGTCTCGTTCGCAGTCGGCTTCGCAGCCGGAGTTGGCAGGTATCTCACCAGGCCCGGCGAGCGGATGAGCTGGCTGGCCCTGTGGCCGGTCTGTTTCCTCATCGCTTCCGTGGCGTCCACACCGATAAACGTCCTGCTCAACGAAGGCCGCAGCGGCGTCCCACTTGGTGACGCGCTTTACGCCTACCTGGCCGCCGCCCACCTTCCGAGCGTCCTTGCCGCATACGTCGCCGAAGCCGCGATCGACCTTCCCGACAAGCTGATCACAGTGGGAGCAGCGCTGCTGATCTACAGGAGCCTGCCTGAGCCTGCGGCATCAGGCAGGCTGGAATTCGACATCGGCAGGTCGTTCGCGTACGTCCTCCAATCCAGAGGCTGGTTGGGCAAGCTCCTCACGGGGGCTCTGTGCCTGCTCCTGTCCTGGTTGCTGGTGCCGTTCTTGCTGTTTGCGGGATACACGGTCGCTGTGGCACGAAGCGTCCGCAATGGCAGTCGCGAACTCCCGGCCTGGGATCGCCTCGGGCTCAAGCTCAAAGACGGCTTTCTGCTTTCCACGCTCCTCTTGATCTGGTACCTACCCGCCGTCGTACTCGAGCTGCTGGTGGAAGGGATGAGCGGGATCGCTGCGGGCGGAGGAGACTCCGGAGGGACTGTCACGAGAAGCGGCGCCCTGGGTGCACTGGCGGTGCTCGGCAGCCTCTGGGGCCTGCTCATCCTCGCAATACAGGCGGCTCTCTGGAGCCAGTATCTCGAGGGAGGTTTTCGAGCAGGCTTCGATGTCGGCGCCATCATCCGGCGCATCCGGTTCAACCTGGGGCTCACCGTTGTCGTCGGCGCGCTCGGGATCGCCCTGTCTGTGATGGCCGTCAGCGGGGTGATCCTGATCGTGATAGGCGTGCTGATAACCGCCCCGTACGCGACCTGTGTGGGGGCTTATCTGTTCGGTGAGTTTTCGCGCCTCACGGACGAGGCGGTGGGCGTTCAGCAGCGGCATCCGCCAGCGGATGACCCGGTTGGTGGCGATTGATGCGTGCATCGGCCGGCGAATGGCCCGTATCAGCACCTAAGGCCGGCTTGTTTCTCCTCGGGCTGGCGCCTTGACGGCCGCCTCCCGTGCGCGCCGCTGCGCCCTCGCCTGGCCCCACACCTCGAGAATCCGCTGCACCGCCGTGAAATTGGTCAGCACCGCCAGCAGCACCACCACACCAACCAGCACCCAGGACGCCGCGGGTGGCCCGAGGGAGCCGCCGATGACCAGCCCCGCGACCGTCACCACCACCCGTTCGGGGCGGGCGAAGATGCCCGAGTCACACTTGAAGCCGAGCGACTGAGCCCGAGCGCGGACGTAGGAGACGAGGAACGATCCGGCCAGCGCCAGCAGGCAGGCCAGCACCGCCCAGCGCATGACCGAGTCGCGCCGGCCGAGGAAGTAGACGGCCAGGCCGATGTAAACCGCACCCTCGGAGTAACGGTCGAACGTCGAGTCCAGGAAGGCCCCGTACGGGTAGCTTCGCTTGGTCGCGCGGGCCAGCGCTCCGTCCAGGATGTCAAAGGTGCCGCTGACCGCAAGGACCAGGCCTGCCCACTGCAGGTACCCGAAGCCGATCAGGACCGCCGCTCCGAAGGTGAACAGGCTGCCGGCCACCGTGACCTGATTGGGGGTGATCGGCAGACGGCCCATGAAGAGCGCCAGCCGCTGGGCGTTGCGCCTAACCCACGCTTGGAACCGGGTCGTGAACACCCAGCTCGACCTCCGTCGGTGGCGCACCGACACTTCCGGGCACCTGCCGCGCCTCCTGGTAGACCTCGATGATCTTCGCTGTGACCTTCGGCCATGAATAGCGCTGGGCCTTGGCGAGTCCGGCCTCGCCGAGGCGCTGACGAAGCAGGGGGTCGCGCGCCAGCACCGTGAGGGCGGTGCCCAGCTCGAGCGGGCTCTTGGGCCGCACGGTCAGGCTGTCGACTCCCGCCTCCACCACCGCCTGATAGCCCGGGATCTCGGTGGCGACCACCGGCAGACCGGCCGCCATGGCCTCCAGCAGCACGATGCCGAAGCTCTCGCGGCCCGTCGCGGGGGCACAGAAGATGTCTGCGCTGGCGTGGAATCGGGGCAGCACCTCGTCCGGCACGTAGCCCGCCAGCACGACGTTTTGCAGGTGCCGGCTCGAGACGAACGACTCGACCATGCCCCGCAGCGGGCCGTCGCCGGCGACGATAAGTCGCGTTCGTGGCACGCGCTCGTGCAGGTACCCGTAGGCCTGGAGCAGGTCACGCAAGCCCTTTCGCTTTTCCAGCCGCCCGATGAAGAGAACGTTGACGCAGTCGTCCCGCAGGTGATGGATGGGCGTATGACCGGGCCGGAAGCGCTCGGTGTCCACGCCGTTGGGCACGACGCGCGGATTGAGCTGGGGAAAGTAGTGGCGGACGAACTCGCGCGCCGGCGCGCTGACGGCGATGGTGGCGTCCAGGTGCTTCAGATAGGGCCTCAGGATGGGCCGGCCGTAGTAGTACCCCAGATTCGACTTGGCAAAGGAGTGGAATGTGCCGACGTGCGGCGCCCGCGCCATTCGGAGCAGCGTCAGCGGCAGCGCCGGCATCAGCGGCTCATGGAAGTGCAGAACGTCGAACTGCTCGCGGTCGATGATCTCGCTCACCCGCCGGGCGAGGTGGAAGCTGAGCGTGATCCGGGCCACCGACTCGTTCATCGGAAGCCTGAAGACGCGGCCGATTCGGTAGAAGTCGCGGATCTCCCGCTCGGCATCCGGCCGGCTGGAGGGCGCGAAGGTACGGACCTCGTGGCCGAGCTGGCCCAGCCAGTAGGCCAGGTGCCGGATGTGACTGGTCACGCCCCCTGGGTGACTGTAGTCGTATGGCGATACCAGCCCGACCTTCATCTTCTCAGTGTGAACCCTTCAGTGCCGACCGTCATTTGGGGCTGCCTTCTAAGGCCATATGCGATGCGGGACGTGCCACTGCTCGGGGTGGTCGCGGATCATCTCTTCCAGCCGCCGTACCAGCTGACCGGTGACGCGCCGTACGTCCACCGGCCGGTCCCCTGTGGCCTCAGCGAAGATGGGCGGGTACCCGACGGCCTGGAAGGTGTCGTCGGGCAACCTGTACACGGCCACCGGCAGCAGCGGAGTGCCTTTGCGCAGCGCGATTGCTGCCGGCCCGTCGGGGATGCGGGCGGGCCGGCCGAAGAAGTCGACAATGATCCCGGTGCCGAGGACGTCGCGGTCGATGGCCGTGACCACCATCTCCTCGTTGTCAAGGGCCTGCAGCACCTGGCGCAGGCCGGTGCGCGTGATCGGAAGCACGCTGATGCCCAGCCGCGCACGCGTGCAGCGGTACCACTCGAACAGCTCCTCCGGCTCCAGCTCCTCGGCGAAGAGGGACACCGGAGCCACGGTCGCCGACCAGATCGCTGCGGCCACCTCCCATGACCCCATGTGAGCGGAGATGACCAGCACGCCGCGGCCTCGTGCGCGAGCCGCCTCCAGGTGCTCGATTCCTTCGGCGTGGAGCAGTGCTCGCAGGTCCTCGACACGCGCTACCGGAAGCCGCATAAGGTCGGCGTAAGCCTTGGAGTGATTGCGGAAGTTGTGCCAGGTGACCCGCCGCAGCTCGCCACGGGACACCTGGGGCATCACCATCTCGAGGTTCTGCTCCAGAGAAGCGCGGGCCTTGCGCGCAAAGAGAAAAGCAAATCGAGCAACCAGGACCGCGAGCGCGTACCCCATACGGCGCGGGAGGCGCTCGACGAGCCACTGCATGATCAGGAACCCTCGGTACTGGATCAATTCAGGATGTGCCGGAAGGCATACCACTGATCGGGGTGTTCGCGTATGAACGACTCAAACCGGTCGATCACCCGCTGCATCAACTCCGCGGCCGCCTCCTTGCCCCGGCAGCGATCGGAGGTGGGTGGCTGGATCGGCGGGTCGACGTGAACGCGGTAGTGCAGCCGGCCTTCGCGGCGGCTGTAGAGCGGCACGATCGGCGAACCCCGTTTGCACGCGATGGCGGCCGGCCCTGACGGCACTATCGCTCGTTTGCCGAAAAATCGCACCTCGGCCCCGGGCCCACGCGGGAGGTCGCAGGGCAGCGCCACCAGGCCGTTCTCATCGAGCACCTGGTTGATCGCTCGGATCGCAGAGCGATTCAGTGGGATGACCTTCAGCCCGTGAGCGGATCGCGTCTCCATGACGGCCTCGTTCAGTGAGCCAGGGAAGTTCTCCGTCACCGCGGCGATGTGGTAGCCCCAGATTCCGGCGAGCGACCCTGCGAAGTCCCAGGATCCCATGTGCGGCAGAGCAAGGATGGCGCCTCGGCCGTGGGAGAGGGCGGCGTCAGCGTGCTCTCGGCCTTCGAGCCGGATCATGGCCCGCACCTCCTCGGGCTGCAGGCTGCCCATCAGCAGGAAGTCTGCGAGCATCCGGGTGTAGTTCTCGAAAGCTCTCTTGGCTACGCGCCGGACTTCAGGATGGTCCTCGGGCAGGCCGAGGACCGCCCCGTAGTTGGCGCACGCGTTCTTACGTCGACCCGAGTCGGACGCCCACCACAGCGTGCCACCGAACGCCGCCACCGGATAGCGCACGCTGGGCGGGACCGCCCGCGTGAGGCGCGCCATCACGTGGTAGCTAGTCTTGAGCGGTTGCAGCGGGGTGTTCAGCCTCTGCGAGCGCGGAAGCGCCGGTGTGCGAAGGGTCGGACTGCCCCTCGACGGTCCGCTGATAGTTCGCGATGAACTCCTCAGTCAGCCGGCGGGCGTCGTTGTCGGTGTACTGCTGAGGTGGCGACTTCATGAAGTATGCGCTCGGCCCTTCCAGCGTGCCCGAGAGGCCATGCTCGAGCGCCAGCTTGCAGCAGCGGACGGCGTCTATCACGATGCCGGCCGAATTCGGGGAGTCGTGCACCTCCAGCTTCAGCTCGACGTTGAGCGGCACGTCGCCGAAGCTGCGGCCCTCCAGCCGGATCTGCGCCCACTTGCGGTCGCGCAGCCAGGGCACGTAGTCGGATGGGCTGATGTGCACGTTGTCCGCGCCGACCTCGTAGTCCAGCTGCGACGTCACCGAACGGGTCTTGGAGATCTTCTTTGACATCAAGCGCTCTCGCTCGAGCATGTTGAGGAAGTCCGTGTTGCCGCCGAAGTTGAGCTGATACGTGCGCTCCAGCTTGACCCCACGCTCGCGAAAAAGCCTGGCCAGCGTCCGGTGGACGATTGTGGCGCCAACCTGAGATTTGATGTCGTCGCCGATGATCGGGAGGCCCCTCTGCTCGAAACGGCCCTGCCAGTAGTGCTCGCGGGCAATGAAGACAGGGATGCAGTTGACGAACGCGCAGCCGGCGCTCAGCGCCTGCTCGACGTACCACTTGGTCGCCTCTTCCGACCCGACCGGAAGATAGTTGACGACGACGTCCGCCCCGGTCGCTTTGAGGATGCCGACCACGTCGCTCGTCTCGCCCGGCGCCTTCGTCACGACGTCGCTCAGATACTTGCCGATGCCGTCGTGGGTCATGCCGCGCTCGACGCGAACGCCCAGGTGCGGCACCTCACAGAACTTGACGGTGTTGTTGGGCCCGGCCCAGATGGCCTCCGAGAGGTCCTTGCCGACCTTCTCCCTGTCGACGTCGAAGGCGGCCACGAACTCGATGTCGCGCACGTGGTAGCCGCCCAGGTTGACGTGCATCAAGCCGGGCACGAAGTCGTCCGGCGGCGCCTCCCGGTAGTACCGCACCCCCTGGACAAAGGAGGAGGCGCAGTTGCCCACTCCGACGATGGCGACCCTGACGCTGGCGTGTCCGTGCTTTCCGTTCTTCATACCCTCACTCCAATCGTTCGTTTTTCGTTGAGCAGCTCCCACAAGGCCAGTTGGTGGCGGCGGATGCCATCAAGGTCCACGGAGCAGTGGACCTGCCGGCCATGCTTCCGAGTTCGGATCACGCCGCCCCGGCGCAGCAGGGCCAGGTGCCAGCTCACGCGGGGCTGGCTCATACGCAGCGCCGCGGCCAGCTCCTTCACGCTCAGCTCGCCCTCGGCCAGTCTCTCGAGCATGCGGAGACGGGTGGGACTGGCCAGCGCCCTGAAGTGGGCGGGGAGCTGCCGGCGTTCGAACTCAGAATACATACTCTTTTCTTTATCGAAACACTAACACATAAAGAGTCCTTTATGTGGGAACAGCCGCCCAGGTGCAGGAACCGTCGTTCCAGATGTGCGTTTCTTGTGGACCAACCGTATTCTTTCTTGACAGTGAACAGGCCTGAGCGACCATCAGAGTCCTCGGCACACCTGGCCAGGGACATAATCCAGGACGCTCAGGACCTGGTCCGGCTCAACATCGAGCTGGCCAAGCAAGAGATTCGCGAACTGCTGCTGCGGAATGGCGTCGCGATCGGGCTGCTCGCGTTCGGTGCCCTGCTGTTCTTGCTGGCGCTTCTGGTGGCGCTTCCGGTGTTCCTGGTTCTGCTCTGGTCGAACCACCTGGCAGGCGCCGCCATCTGGTTGGGCGGCTACGTCGTTGTCGGCGCGCTGCTCGCGCTGGTGGGGAGGCTGCGGCTTCGCCTCCAGCCCTTGCGGCGCACTCTGAGCAGCCTGGAGGAGACGAGGAATTGGGCCCTTCGTCAGATCAAATCGGACGACAGATCGTAGAGCTTCGCGGCTCCATGGAACCCAAGATCGAACAGCTCAGAGAGCGCGGGCAGAGGCAGGTGCGACGAGCCGTGATGGTCGTGGCCGCCGGAGCGGCGGCCGGCGTGCTGCTGCTGGGCGGACTCGTCATCTACCGGCTGACTCGACCGGCCACCGCGGGCGAGCGCCTGCGACGAGTGGTGCCGCCGGGCCTGGAGCTCGGCCGAGCGCGCCGCTCAGCGCGGCGGCTGCGCAAGCGGGTGCGGTCGCTGCGGTTCTCCGCCGGCGACCGGCAGGTCAGCGCGGAGCAGCCCCAGCCGCGCTGGGAGCGGCTCATCGTGGCGGCGGCAGGGGCCGCCGGCACGGCGGCTGCGAGGGCGCTGGCCCCGCGCCTGCTCGCCGCCCTGGCGGGCAGCCGGCGCGGGCAACCAAAGGATTGACCGGCGCCCCGTTAATGCGCCTGGTGAATCAGCTGAAGGAACTCTGCCCGTGAGCGGGCGTCGGTGCGAAAGCAGCCGAGCATGCAGGAGGTGACGGTCTCCCCTCCCTTCTCCACACCTCGCATCTCCATGCACATGTGGCGCGCCTCCACCACGACGGCAACACCCTTCGGTGCGGTCACCTCCACCAGAGCATCCGCCACCTGGCGCGTCATACGCTCCTGCAGCTGCAGCCGGTGTGCAAAGAGATCGACAAGGCGTGGGATCTTGCTGAGCCCCACCACCCGCCCACGCGGCACGTACGCCACGTGCGCGGCACCGAAGAACGGCAGCAAATGGTGTTCGCACAGGCTGTAGACGGGGATGTCGCGGACCAGGATCATTTCGTCGTAGTCCTGCTCGAAAATCGCGTCCCCGACGGCGTCCTGCACGTCCATCGAGTAGCCGTCGGTCAGGTGGCGCAGGGAGCTGGCTACGCGACTCGGAGTGTCCAGCAGCCCAGGCCGCCGGGCATCCTCCCCGACCTCGCGTAGAAGCTGGTCGATGAGCCTCACGAGAGGGTCATCTGATCGTGTGAGGCCGGTCATCGCGGGACCAGCGGCCCGGACGCAGGGTTCGGAATCGAAGCTCGCGTTCGCAATTCGTGGGCATGAATCGTGAGCATTCCGGCCCTACATATACTGACACCCCGTGCGCTACGCCGAAGCCGTGGCCGCCGCCCCGCCTGGAAGCAGCCGCTTCCGGGCTGCCGACCTGGCCCGGTTGGGCCGTACGACCCTGAACCTGCTCTTCGACCCCGGACCCAGCTCGCCGCCACTGGAGGACGTCGCCGCCGCGATGGGAGGCGACCACGAGGCTCTTTACGCCATAGCGTGGGCGCTGCCGGCGCCGCGCGGCGAGCGCCTGCTCCGCCTGGGCCAACGACGGGTGGCGCCGGCGGAACGCGACGCCGCGGCGCGACGGCTGGTGCGGGGCTCATTCTGGTACCTCACATACGAGCTCGCGCCGGAGCTCTGGGACCGCCTCGCCGCGGCGGAGCCGGTGGCGCCAGGGCTGCTGGCGGACCTTCCGGCGGATGGTGCCCGCGTGCTGGAGGTCGCCGCCGGCAGCGGCCGGCTCACGGCGGCGCTGGCCGGACGAGCGGACACGCTGATCGCGCTCGAGCCGTGCCTACCTCTCCGCCGCCTGCTGCGGGAACGACACCCGGGTGTCTGCGTGGTCGCCGCCGTCGGCCACCGACTGCCGATCGGATCCGGCTGGGCAGACCTGGTTGTGTCGTGCGCCACGTTCGGCCCCCATCCGCCCCTCGGTGGTGAGCAGGTGGTTGCGGAGCTCGAGCGCTGTGCCCGTCCGGGTGGTGTCATAGCGCTGATCTCGCCCGAAGAGCCGTCCTGGTGGCAGGCTCGTGGATACGAGATGCGCAGCTACCCATCGCCGCCGGTCACGCTCGAAGCCGACCTGGAAGAGTTCTTCGGGCCGGCCCATCCGCCCCGCCGTCTGCTGTTGAAGCACGCCCAACCTGGGGGCGTTCCCCTTCCCCTCCGCGCCGAAGCCGGGAGATGAGCCCTGATCAGGCGTCTGCCTATCTTGCCGAGATCGCCTACCTGCTGCGGCATCAGGGCGACGGGTATCGCGCGCGGGCGTTCACCCGGGTGGCTTCGCTGCTGCTGCGCGAGCGCCCTGACCTGGCTGCACTGCGCAGCGCGAATGCGCTTGAGTCGCTTCCGGGCGTAGGCTCCGGCATCGCACGCACGCTGGCCGAGCTCGTCGACACCGGGCGGAGCTCATACCTCGAGCGGCTTCGCGTCGACCTGAACCAGGCCGAGCACGCCGACTCGGCGCCGTTCGAGATCTCCCCCCTGGTAGAGATGGGCTACCGCGGCGACCTGCACGCCCACACGGACTGGTCTGACGGAGGTGCCACCGTCATCGACATGGCCCGAGCAGCGCAGGCCCGCGGTTACGAATACCTGGCTGTAACCGACCACTCTCCCCGCATCACCGTGGTCAACGGCCTTGGCCCTGAGCGGCTGGCCGCTCAGCGGCGCCTGATCGACCAGGCAAACCAGGAGCTGACGGGCATCACGATCCTGCAGGGCATCGAGGTCGACATCAACGAGGACGGCTCGCTCGACCTGCCAGACGAGGCGCTGGCCGCCCTCGACGTCGTGATCGCATCGCCGCACGTCAAGCTGCGCATGGAGCCGGCGGCGATGACGGAGCGCATGCTCCGGGCGGTCGACCATCCGCACGTGGACGTGATCGGCCACCCGACCGGCCGGAGACCGGGCTCCCGGGCCGGTGCCCAGTACGACTTCGAGGCTGTGTTCAGGTGCGCCGCTGAGCGCGGCGTGGTCATGGAGATCGACTGCGACCCGGCCCGGATGGACCTCTCACCGGAGCTGGCCAGGCTCGCCGCTTCGGCCGGCTGCCTGTTCAGCCTCGATTCTGACGCGCACGCGCCCGATCAACTGCTCTACGTTGACCTCGGGATCTGGACGGCTCGGCGGGCAGGCGTGAGCCAGGACCGGATCATCAACTGGCTTCGTCTGGCGGAACTGAAGGAGATGTGGCAGTAAGCCCCGCAGGGTTGGCTTCTTAGCTCGGCGACACTCGGGAGGAGAGATGGCTCAGGTCGGAGTGATGATCGAGGCCCAGGAGGGCCTGAACTGGACGCGCTGGCGGCGCATAGTCACCGACGCGGAGAGGCTTGGCTTCGCGTCGCTGCGAACCAGCGACCACCTCCAGTCGGTGATGGGAGTGGACCGCGAGTCGCTGTCCGCGTGGCCGGCGCTGGCGCTCGCAGCCGAGTGGACAGAGCGAATCCAGCTCGGTCCCATGGTCAGCCCGATGACGTTCTACGTGCCCGGCGTGCTGGGCCGAATCGCGCGGGCAGTGGACGAGCTCTCGGGCGGCCGCCTGATCCTCGGCCTCGGTGCCGGCTGGAACGAGAGCGAGCACAAGGCGTTTGGCATCCCGCTGCCGGGCTGGCGCGAGCGCTTCGACAAGCTCGAAGAAGGCATCGTTCGCTTGCGCGAGACGTTCACCGGACGCGAGATCCCACTGCTGATCGGCGGTGGCGGGGAGCGGCGCACTCGTGAGATCACCGCCCGCGAGGCTGCCGAGTGGAACTTCCCAACGCCCGACCTGGAGACGTTCAGGGAGAAGTCGGCAGCCCTCGACGCCCGCTGCCGGGAGCTCGGCCGGGAGCCCTCCACGATCCGGCGCTCGATCATGCGCGGATACCTTATCGGCCGGGACGAGGTCGAGCTGCGCCGCCGGGTGACGCAGCTGGCCGAGGTCATTCCCCGGCTCCGAGGCCTGGACTCGGAGCAGGCGCTGGATGCGCTCCGCGAGCGCTGGTTCGTCGGCACGCCCGAACACGTCGTCGACCAGATGCGTCCCTACGCTCAGGCAGGGGTCGATCTGTTCATGCTCCAGCACTTCCTTCTCGATGACGCCGCTGCGCTGGAGCTGCTCGCGGAAGCGGTGACGCCGGCGCTCGCCACCGTGTCGATGGTCTCGTAACGAGCCCACGGACTCCCATGGATGCCGACGTGGTCGTGGTCGGGGGCGGGCCGGTCGGCGCAACGGTCGCCATGCTGCTGGCCAGAGCCGGCCGACGCGTGACGGTCGTAGAGAAGGCCACTCTTCCACGGGACAAGCCTTGTGGCGAGGGGCTGATGCCGAGCGGCGTCAAGGTGCTGGCGGGCCTTGGCATAGACCTCGTCGCAGAGGGCTTCCCCGCACTGGGCGGGGTGCGCTGGCGGCTGGCGAGCGGCCGGTCCGTGCGCGGCGACCTGACGACCGGCCACGCGTGCGGCGTGAGACGCCTGCGGCTCGACCCGCTTCTTGCCGCCCGTGCGGCGGCCACCTCCGGCGTGACATTTCTTGCCGGATGCGCCGCGGTCGGGCTCCGAATTGCCACGGAGTGCGTACACCTCGATACCCAGCACGGCGAGCTCATCGCGCGGGTCCTCGTGGGGGCGGACGGCCTGCGCTCACCCGTCGCGGGTTGGCTGGGCTGGACCTCGCCGCCACGCCGCACCGAGACGGCGCCTCGTCACGCGCTGGTCGGCCATCTGGCTGTGCACGGGCAGCAGATCCCGGACGAGATCGTCATCACGTTGCTGGGAGACGTCGAGGTCTACGCGGCTCCGTCCGGTCACGATGAGGTCCTGCTGGCGGTGCTTGGCCCACGAGGCAGGCTTCGACAGGCCGGCCACAGCGTGTTGGAGAGCTATCGGGCGACGGTCGAGCGAGCCCATCCCGAGCTGGCCGGTGCACCGCTGGCCGGGCGGGTGTGGGGTGCGGGCCCGTTCCGGACGTCGCCACACACCGTGGCGGAGGGCCGAGCATTCCTTGTCGGAGACTCGGCCGGCTTTCTGGACCCGCTGACCGGTGACGGCATCGCGGCTGGACTGGCGCAGGCCGAGACGCTGGGCCGCCAGCTCGGCGGTCCGACCGACCTCGCCCCGCCGTCGGAGGTCGCGGCCGCGGCGGCGACCTACCGTGCCTGGTGGGCCCGGCAGTGGCGGCGCCGGCGCATCGTGACCGGCCTCGCGCTCGCGCTGACGGGCTCGCCAGACCTGGCGCGTAGAGCCATGGCTGGGGTGTCGCGACGGCCGGCCGCGCTGCAAGCGCTGCTGGAGGTCAATGATGGGACGCGCGACATCCTCCGTGTCGGCCCCCGCGACTGGGCCGCGCTGGCGGGTTTCTGAGTGATCGGCAGCGGCCACCGTATGGCACCTTAGGCCTGCGCCTTGCAATCGGGGTAGCCTCTCGGCATGGACGGCGACGTGGATCGGGCGCTCGAATCGTGCAGTCCACCGATCCGCGAGGTGGCCCGCCGCGCGTGCGACGCTGTGTTCGCCATTTTCCCGGATGCTGTAGTGACGGTGGACGAACAGAATCCCCGCTTCGGCACCACAATCGGCTTCGGCACCACCACCGGCTACAAGGGGCTCCGCTTCACGGTCACGCCGCAGCGGACCCATGTCACGCTGGGTATCGCGCACGGCGTCGAATTGCCGGACCCCAGCCGGCTCATGGAAGGGACCGGCAAGGTGCACCGCCACGTGAAGCTCCGCCAGCCTCAGGATCTAGACCGGCCGGAGCTGCGCCAGCTCATGGCTGCGGCGATGGCGCGGATGTGACGGCAGAGGCTGGCAAGAGCGCTGCCGTCAGTTCATTCCGGGGGTTTGGCACAGCCCTGCCCGAGCACACGATCGACGGCGCCCAGAGTCTTGCGCTGCTCGCCGACTTCTGGCCGCGGCTGAGGGGCGCCACGCCCGAGCCGGTGACCCGGCACCTGGTCGCGCCGGCGGACTGGCTCATGCAGCCCCGCTCCCTGGGTGAGACCATGCGCCTCTACGGTGAACACGCCCCGCGCCTGGCGCGGCTCGCAAGCTGTCAAGCGCTGGACGCTGCCGGCGTGGCGCCTCGCGAGATCGACATGGTGATCTCCGTCTCCTGCACCGGCTACCTGCTCCCGTCACTCGACGTTCGCCTGGCTGCCGAGATCGGCCTGCGTTCCGACGTGATCCGCCTGCCCATCACCGAACTTGGCTGCAGCGGCGGTGCCGCCGCGATCGCGGCCGCCCACCGCCACCTGGCCGCCTTTCCTGATCACCGCGTCCTGGTCGTCGCCGTGGAGGTGTCGTCCCTCACTTTCCAGCATGGCGACCGCTCGATCGACAATCTGACCGCCTCGATGGTTTTCGGCGACGGCGCTGCGGCGACGGTGATGGGTGGGGACGGGGCGCGCCGCCGCCTCACGGTCCGTGGCGCGGCGTCCCGCCTTCTGCCGGACACCGCCAGCGCGCTCGGCTTCGACCTTCGCGACACGGGCTTCCACGTCGTCCTCGATCGCCGGCTGCCGCAGCTGATCGAACGCAATCTCGGCGAGGTCGTTGAGGACTTTCGCGCACGCCGGGGGATCGACCAGGTCGGCTTCTACGCAGTCCACGCCGGCGGCCCTCGCGTCTTCGACGCGGTCGAGGCCTCCCTCGGTCTCCGACCTCAAGAGCTGGCTCTATCCCGGCGCGTCTTCCGTGAGGTCGGCAACCTTTCGTCGGCCTCCGTCTTCTTCAGCATGGCCGCGCTGGCGCCGCTGGGTGGGGACGGCCTGGCGATCGCGTTCGGTCCCGGCGTCTCAATCGAGCTGACCCATCTTCGTTGGAATGAGTGATCGGCACGGGAACTGACGCGAGTGACCGCGTCGAGCTCGTCAGAATAACCCGGGGATGAGCCGCGCCCGGCCCTCGAACGCCTCCTGGTAGCCAGGCACGCGCGCCAGCAGCCGCTCCTCTGAGCGGATCCGGTCGATCAGCAGTCCCGCGTTGAGCAGCGAGAGACCGAGCGCGCTGCAGACCGCACCTCCGGCCAGCGGCAGCGCGAGGAACTCGAGCGACACCGCCAGGTAGTTCGGATGGCGGACGAACCGATACGGCCCACTGCTCACGGGACGAAGGTCGTCGGGGACGACAGCGCGAACGTTCCACGTTGAACCAAGCGTCCTGATGCTCCACCAGCGCAGCGCCGTCGCTGCTGCCAGGACCCCCGTCCACAGCAGCGGCGCGCGCGAACGGCGCCGCAGTGTAGCCACCTCCACGAGCGGCAGCGTGCACAGCCCGACGTGGGCCGCCACCATGAGCGGGTAGCTCCGAGCCGCCGCCTGGCGACCCCGGAGTCCGCGGCTGTTCCGCCGGGAGAGGGCCAGCTCGCGCAGGCGCTGGGCACCCACCGCCGCCGCCAGTCCCACGAACCAGGCTGGTGGCACCCTCGCAGGCCGCCTGCTCACCGAACCAGCGCCGCCCGTGCTCTCACGACGCTCCCCCCTTGACCTTCAGGACGACCTTGCCCACAGCCTGGCGGTCGGCGATCAGCCGCAGCGCCTCGGCCGCCCGCTCGAGCGGAAACTCCGCCCCGACCAGAGGCGCCACGAACCCCGCCTCCACCATCTGCAGAAGGCCGGCGTGCGTGGACGCCTTCACCTCTGGGTGGACCTCCAGGAATGCGCCCCAGCCTGCCCCGACCACGTCGATGTTCCGAAAGAGCACCCGGTTGACCGCGACACGCGGGATGGACCCCCCGGCAAAGCCGATGATGAGCAGCCGACCCTCCGGCGCAAGGGCTCGGATGCTGTCGTCGAAACGGTCGCCTGCCACCGGGTCGAAGATGACGTTCACCCCCCCGCCGCTGGCTCGACGAACCCGCTCGAGCCAGCCTTCGCCGGCCAGCACGCACTCGTCGGCGCCCAGTCGCGAAGCGACCTCTGCCTTGCGCTGATCCGAAACGACTGCGATCACTCGGGCGCCGACCGCCTTGCCGACCTGGATCGCGGCGCTGCCAACGCCGCCCGCCGCCCCGTGTACGAGCAGAGTCTCCGCCGGCTGCAGCCGCCCCCTTCGGACCAGCCCGAAGTGTGCGGTGTGGTAGTTCATCAGCAGCCCGGCGCCCTGCTCCATCGTGAGAGCATCTGGCAGCGACAACACCTGCTCTGGCGCAACAGCCACCTGCTCTGCCCAGCTGCCCATCGCGTTGAACACCACCCGCTGGCCCGGCCGCAGGCCGGCCGAGGGGGGCGCTTCCGCCACCACTCCCGCGCCTTCCACGCCGAGCACGAAAGGGGGCTCGGGTTGGATCTGGTACCTGCCCTGAGACATGAGCAGGTCAGGAAAGGACACGCCTGCGGCGTAGACGTCGACCAGGACGCCGCCACTTTCATCAGGTGCCGGCCGCTCCATCACGGTCAAACCCTCCGGCCCCCCCAGACGCTCAAGGACGGCGGCTTTCACGGCGCTACGGCTCTTTTGGGGTACGTCTTCATCACGCACATGTTGCCCGACGCACAGCAGCGGCGGCTGCGTGCCTTACATTGACCCCATGGACTTCGATCTGACGCCCGACGAGACGGCTTTCCGCGACGAGGTCCGGAGCTGGCTGCGCGCGAACCGGCCCGCCTGGGCAGACAGCGCCGACGAGGAGGACGCCAGCTCAGCGGAGTGGCTGGAGAGGCGCATCGCCTGGCAGCGGAAGATGCACGAGGCCGGCTACGTCGGCCTGAACTGGCCGCAGGAGTACGGCGGCCGCGGCGCCACCCTGATGGAGCAGATCATCTTCAGCCAGGAGATGATCGAGGCCCGCGCACCCGGGCCGATCAACGTTCTCGGCCTGGGGATGGGCGGTCCCGTGATCATGGCGCACGGCACCGAAGGGCAGAAGCGCCGCTACTTGAGCAAGATACTGAGCGCCGAGGAGATCTGGTGCCAGGGGTTCAGCGAGCCCAACGCGGGCAGCGACCTGTCGGCTCTCCAGACGCGCGCGGTCGACGTGGGCGACCACTACCTGGTCACCGGACAGAAGGTGTGGACAACGCTTGCGCAGTTTGCAAAGTGGTGCCTGCTCCTGACGCGGGAGCGCCAGGAGGCGAACCCACGTCACGGGCTGACGTACGTCATCGCCGACATGAAGAGCCCCGGCGTCGACGTCAGACCCCTGAGACAGATAACCGGCGAGGCGGAGTTCAACGAGGTCTTCTTCAACGAGGTCAGGGTGCCCAAGCAGCAGGTGCTGGGCGAGCCCGGCCGGGGCTGGGACGTCGCCATCACAACCCTGCTGCACGAACGCGGCACGCTGGGCACCGCCCTGGCCAACCAGGCGTCGGTCACCGTCGGCGAGCTCATCGACCACGCTCGCGGCAGCGGCCGGAGTGGTGAGCGCCTGCTGCGTCAGGCCATCGCCCAGCACTACATCGAGGCACGCACCTTGCAGCTTGTCGGCCAGCGGGCGGTCACGAGCGTCATGAAGACCGGTATCCCCGGGCCTGAGGGCTCGATCATGAAGCTCTTCTACTCCGAGCTCAACCAGCGGATGAACGAGACCGCGATCGACCTGATGGGGCCGTCGGGCCAGGTCGAGAACGGTAATCGCTGGCAGTACGGCTTCCTGCGCTCGCGAGCGAACACGATCGAGGCGGGTACGTCCGAGATTCTGCGCAACATCCTGGCCGAGCGGGTCCTGGGCTTGCCCCGGTCTCGTTAGGCGGCTACGCCCGCTCGCTCATGCACGGGCTCAACCCTTATGTCCGCCGT
>Ga0126384_10000875_pt1 | contig 17380 bp, 13 predicted proteins | sample PanSoiMetPlot_36_FD_92543 | JGI IMG/M metagenome (GOLD analysis project Ga0126384, IMG submission 92543) | Tropical forest soil microbial communities from Panama - MetaG Plot_36 | ecosystem: Environmental > Terrestrial > Soil > Tropical forest > Bulk soil | place: Panama | collected 2016-02-17 | reverse complement strand
GATGCCGATCTCGCCTACCCCTTTGAGCCCCAGCGGATTGCTGTTGTCCGGCTCATCGACAAAAATCACCTTGATGTCGCCGATGTCGGCATTCACCGGCACATGATACTCGGCGATGTTGGCATTCATGATGCGCCCGAACTTGTGGTCGATCAGCGTCTCCTCGTGCAGCGCCATGCCAATGCCCCAAACCACGCCGCCTAGGATTTGGCTGCTTGCGGTCTTGGTATTGAGGATGCGTCCGGCCGCCACCGCGCTGACGACGCGCGTGACGCGGATAACGCCCAGCTCTTCATCGACCTTTACCTCGGCAAAAATCGCCGAGTGCGTGTTGTTGGCGCGGCTGTGGTCTGACGCCGGGTTGGTGGTTTGTTCCAGCTCGATGCGATCCAGCGCTCCTTGCCGTAACGCATCGGCAATCGGCACCGCTCGCGAGCTATCGCGCCTGCTCACCAGCTTGCCGTCCGCCAGCACCACCTGGTCGGGCGCAGCGTTGGCGAGCGGCGAATTCGGGATTTGCTTGGCCAGGCGCAGCACCTCGTCGCGGATCGCGCCGGCTGTGGTCGCGATTCCGTTCGCCACCGAAGTCGCAATCCATGACCCGCCTTCGACCGGCGATTGCGGCAGGCTCGAGTCGCCAAGCTTGATGCTGATGTTGTCGAGCGGCAGCCCCAGCATGTCGGCGGCGACCTGCGCCATGATGGTATAGGTACCGGTGCCGATATCGGAGGTCGCGCACGCTACTTCGGCATGGCCATTGGCGGTGAGCGCGATGCGCACCGTGATCGGCATCTGCAGGGCTTCCCAGACCCCAGTCGCCATCCCCCAGCCGATGAGATCGCTGCCGTCGCGCATCGAGCGAGGCGCGGGATTGCGCTTGTCCCAGCCGAATGCCGCCGCGCCCTGGCGGTAGCATTCGCGCAGCGCCTTGCTGCCGTATGGCCTGTCCTCGTGCTGATCGCGATCCGAATAGCACCGCAGACGAAGTTCGAGCGGGTCGAGCTTGAGCGCGACCGCCAGTTCATCCATCGCCGATTCCAGCGCGTATACCGCCGACGCCGCGCTGGGAGCGCGCATATCGCAGGCGGTCGCCAGATCAAGCTGCGCCAGCCGGTGTACGTATCTCGCGTTGGCGGATTTGTAGAGCAGTCCCGACCAACCCGTCTCCTGCCGATAGAAATTCTCGTATTGCGACGTCACCGTCACGGCGTCGTGCGTAATCGCGTCGAGCGTTCCGCCGCTGTTGGCACCGATCGCGATGCGCTGGATCATCGCCGGCCGGTAGCCCAGCGCGTACATCTGTGGACGTGTTAGCACCAGCCGCACCGAGCGCCGCAACGCCCGCGCCGCCAGCACCGCCAGCACCACCTGAAACTGCGGGCGCAGGCCGGAGCCGAAGCCGCCGCCCATATACGGCGACATGACGCGCACGTCCTGCGGCGCCATGCCGAACACACTGCAGACATAGCGCTGCACGTTCTGCACGCCTTGGGTCTTGTCGTAGACCGTGAGCTTGCCGTCGGCCTCGAAGATCACCGTCGAGGCATAGAGTTCCATCGGATTGTGATGCTCGATCGGGACGAAATATTCGCCCTCGTGGCGCACCGCGGCCGCCGCTAACGCTTGGTCGGGCGTGCCGCGCGGCTTGGGCGGCGCGAACATGGCCTCCAGCGGGTTCGAGGGAACCCTTATCGGCACCGCTGCGTCGCGCTGGCGGTAGACGTCCGTCACATGTGTGTCCTCATCGTAGTCCACTCGAACCAACGAGGCTGCATAGCGCGCGACCTCGGCAGTTTCGGCGACCACAAGCGTAATCGGCTGGCCATTGAACATGATCCTGCCGTCGTACAACGGCCGGTATGGCGTGCCGTCCGGTGCCACCTCGTCCTTGTAGGCTTGATCGCCGTCCGCCATTGGCGGACGGTTGTCGTGGGTCAGTACCGTGAGAACACCACTGATGCCTGTGGCGGCGCTGGTATCAATGCGCCTGATGCGACCCTTGGCAATGGTGGCGCCGACAACGCTCGCATGGGCGAGACCTTGGACGTTGACTTCGGCGGCATACTTTGCGCCGCCGGTGACCTTGGCAATGCCGTCGACGCGCGAGGTTGCGGTGCCAATGTAGGGTGCCATGACTTTGCTCACGCGATCTTCTTGTGGGATTGCGACTGCGGCGTGCCACGTGCCGCCTGCGAGAGCGCGCGGACGATCGCCCGGCGGGCGAGATCGATCTTGAAGGTGTTGTGCCCGAAGCCCTTGGCCTCGCCCACGACAATGTCTGCAGCCTGGATGAAGGTTGGTTCGGTGGCGGTCCGACCACGGAGCGCCGCTTCGGCCTTTGCGTTGCGCCAGGGTTTGTGCGCGACGCCACCGAGCGCGAACCGCGCCTCTTTAATGCTGCCACCATCCAGTTCGAGGCCAACCGCAACCGACACCAGGGCGAAGGCATAGGAGAGCCGATCGCGGATCTTGAGGTAAGTGTAGTTTGCGGCGAATCCCTGCGCCGGTAGCTCGATTGCCGTGATGAGCTCGTCGGCTTCGAGATTGCTGTCGCGCTGAGGCGCGTCGCTGGGCAGCCGGTGAAAATCCGCAAAGGCGATGACGCGGTCACCGCGCGGGCCGGTCACATGCACGTTCGCCTCGAGTACGGCCAGGGCAACGCACATGTCGGAGGGATGCACGGCGATGCAGGCCTCGCTCGTGCCGAGGATGGCATGCATGCGGTTATGGCCGCCGATCGCCGAGCAGCCGCTGCCCGGCTCGCGTTTGTTGCAAGGCGTCGCGACGTCGTAGAAGTAGGCGCAGCGCGTGCGTTGCAGAAGATTGCCGCCAGTAGACGCCATGTTGCGCAATTGCGCCGAGGCGCCAGCCAACAGCGCACTCGATAGCACCGGATACCGACGCCTCACCTGCGCATGATAGGCGAGATCGGCGTTGCGCACGAGGGCCCCGATGCGCAGGCCGCCGGCTGCCGTGTCCTCGACCTGATCGAGTGGAAGCCGCGACACGTCGATCAGCGTCGCCGGCCGTTCGACATCCATCTTCATCAAGTCGACCAGATTGGTGCCGCCGGCGATGAATTTGGCGCCGTGGTTGGCGGAGATCAGGCGCACGGCCTCGGCAACGTTGCTGGCGCGCGAATACTGGAAAGGGATCATGACCGCCCCATCGCCTGTCTGATCGCCGCGACGATGTTGGGGTAGGCGCCGCAACGGCAAATGTTGCCGCTCATCAGCTCGCGGATGTCCTCATTGCTGTTGGCGTGGCCTTCGGCAATCAGACCCACCCCTGAGCAGATCTGGCCCGGCGTACAGTAGCCGCACTGGAAGGCATCGTGATCGATGAACGCTTGCTGCAACGGGTGCAGTTGCCCATCCTTGGACAAGCCTTCGATGGTGGTGACACTGGCACCGTCGACCATGACGGCCAGCGTCAGGCACGAAACGACCCGGCGGCCGTCGATCAGCACGGTACACGCGCCGCATTGGCCCTGATCGCAGCCCTTCTTGGTTCCGGTCAGATCAAGGTGGTCACGCAGCACGTCCAACAGCGAGGAGCGCGGATCGAGGGAGAGTGCGTGCCGCGTTCGGTTCACGGTAACAGTGACCGATACCGAAGCAGCGGTTGGGCTGCTGCCACCTCCCTGCTGAGCCGTTGCGCCGGAAGCGATCGCCATCGCGACCGGGGCCGGGTCGGTCATTGCCTGACGCGAGGGATTGCCACCACCACCCGGATCGTTGGTATTGCTGATTGTCATGGTTAACCCCTAGCAAACCGCCAACAGCAGTCAGACTGACGACCAGGAACTCGCGACGGCGGCGCCTGTTCCGCATCGCCGAGGGCGACGCGGCGCACCGGGTCACCCACTATAGCTGTCAGCAGGTGCCCGCAAGGCGATATCCAGATGAAGCAGGAGACCCGGAGCAAAAAACCCGGGCATTCCCGGCCGGCTTGTTCCGATTGACCTCACGCCGCGCTGCTACCAACCCACGGGCGAGGTTCCAACCCGTGATCGACGCGTCTTCGGTCCTCGACGAGCGCAGGTGGCGCCGCATGCCCCGGGCGCTGGTCCGCGGGCCGATCGTCAGAACCTGTAGTTCAAGCCAACACTGACCCGGTAATCGTTGTCGTCGCGGGCGAAGGTCGAGGCGGCATTGACGGTAGCGCTCAGCTGCGGACCGAGCTCGAACGCCAATCCACCCTCCACCTTGCCATAGGTCCGCGTATCGAAATTCGCCACCGGCGACAAAATCGGCACTAGCGGAGCTTGCGTGAGAGTGGCCGTCATGGTGCGCGTCGCATCGCCGAACTCGTGCTCGAGAGTAACGTTGAGGAAGGTGCTGACGGGGGTCTGCCCGACCATGAACGGCGCCCGCAGCTGCACGCCGAAGCTGCCTGTCAGCGTTTCCAGCGTTTGCGCGGCGACGCTGTAGGTGAGCAACGGGTCGCCCTTCTCGGTGTAGCCGTCGAGTTTCGAATGCGTGTACGTCAGCCCGGCGATCGGGCCCGCGCGCAGCGGACCAACATCGAACAAATAGCCACCCCGTGCCACCGCCGCGAAGACGTTGGCTTCGGTATCGCTGCGGATGATGTCGATCACTCCCGGGCGAGACAGATCCAAGTCGTGGTGCCCATAGCCGATCAGGGCATCCGCAAACCAACGCCTTGAGGCATACGACAGATAGCCGGCAACTTGGGCGGCATCGACGTCGATGCTGGCGCGTCGGTCAAGGTCGGCATCGGTGCTGGTATAGTTCCCGGCCAAGCCGACGATGAGGCCGGGGCCGGCGCGGTACTCGATGCCGGCGGTGCCCGAGCCCGCGTCGGAATCAAAGCCTGCGAGATTGGGTGCGTCCGGGTGGTTGGCGCTGGCGAAAGTACCGATGGTATAAACCGTGAAGCGGCTAGTATCGGGTCGGGCTGCCGGCCCGCCGTAGCCGACGTCCTTCAATCCCCCGCGCAACTCCGAGATGGTATTGCGTTCGCGCAAGGCATCGAGGCGACCCAGCACCGCGCCGGTAAAATTGCTGGTGGCGGCGGCGGTGATCGCCGGTTGCACCGCAATGGTGTCGGGGGCGAGCACGATATTGGCCATGTAGTCGGCAACCAGCGCAAAACCACCGCTGGTGAGATGCAGGCCATCGGGACCAAGGTAGAATTGCTTCTGTTGTGGGCTAGCGATGTCGCCGCCGCAAACCGGCGGTGGCCCCGGGCAATTGAAGCCAATGAAGCCGAAGCGCGCCGGGTCGGCGCTGACGGCACGGCCGAGGCGGAAAAGATCGAACATAAAGAAGCGAACACCGTCCTGCGCCAGCGGTGCCAGACGCGCCTGCATGGCATTGAAGTAGGCTTGGCCGTAGGCGTCGGCGATTGGGGCCACCACGCTGGGAACGATCGGCAATCCCGACAGGCCACTGAACTCACCGAGCACGAAATTGCGCGCACCGGAGGCAACAAGGCGCTCAATCTGGGCGGTGGCGAAGTCGGCGGTAATGTTGGCAAAGGTGGCGGCGTTGCCGACGCCGATCGAAATGCCGGGGTAGCCGATGACGGTATTGTTGGCGGGCGTCAGAATATTGCCGAGCAGGGCTAAGCCATCGTTGCCCCCGATATTGAGCGTCACCAGGTCGCGTGGGCCAATGAGATTGCCGTTTGCGAGGTAAGCATCGACCTGTTGCTGCAGATGCCAGCCTGGAGGGTTGACGGTGGCAGGCGGGCCAATGGGCGAGGCCCTGGCACCGCCAACGCCAAATGGGACGATCTGGTCGATGCCCAGATCTTCTTGTAACGGCAGGGGGTAAACCCGCCACAGCTTTAATGGCGTGGCTGGCTGGGTCGTTGCCGCGACGCCGGCGAGCGTGACATCGGTGTAGCTGTCGCCAAATACGAACAGCCGCGCAAACGGGTCTTCGGCGACGGCGCGCGTGTCAACGGCGGCAAGCAGCGAAATAACCACGGCCGCGAACAGGCCGGCACGCCGGCGCATGGGCGTAGAAGGCTGACGCATCACGATGCCCCCCTGGCGTCGCGCAGTCCTCAATTGACCGCGGACTACGCACTCAGACCATTCCCGCGGCTATACCCTAGGATCGGCGTGGTGATGACGTAAGCAGGTCGTGCAAAGATTTTGTGCACGTGGCAGGGCTGCCACGTACACGCTCAATGCGTATCGGCTGCAGCGCCGCGTGGCGAGCTCACAAAAGCTGTGTAGGTGCCGCCGCAACCAACGCTGAGCAAACAATGATCGAAGGTCGGCGCGTTGTCAGGGCCAGCCCTAGCTCTGGCATGGTTCACCCGCCACACGCTCACGACCGGACACCACCAGAAGGCCCGCGCACTGCACGAGCCTCCGGGCATCTGGGTGATGCGATTGGGTCGAGCGTCAGTGCCCGTCGCGGTCAAGTTGCTCCCAAATTGACGCCGGCACCTTGTCGGCCAGGGCCGAGCCCGCGGTGCCCGACAAGACCGACAACGCCACGAGGGCTGAAAGGATGGCTTTCATCGCATCTCTCCTGATGTCGAGCCAAGCTGTCGTCGCCAAGCCGATCGAACGACAGGACTAGTTGTGATTGCGGTCGACCTGCTCGAAGAAGGCCTTGGCGTCGTAGGCTTGAGCGGTACCGGCGACGCCGGCGATCAGCAGCAGAGCAACAAGGGCGGATGTGATGGTCTTCATGGCTATCTCCTTTTATGTTACCGCGGGATCGCGGCTAACGAACGCATGGGCTCCCGCTGCAGGGCGGGTGCTCGGGTTGTTGCATGGTTTGATTGAGGTCGCTGTTACCTAGGGCACACCCCCAGACCACGCCAACGCGCTTCTATTTGATGATCTTCCCGGACCAAGTGCGCCGGCATCAGACGGCGCAGCGTGGCCACATGGCTGGTCCTGGCGCGGGCGCCAACGAGGGCCTGAGGAGGAGGAACCACGCCGATGCCAGATGCCATCCGTGTCTTCGCCGAGCATGCGAGCCGGACGCGCTTCGAGGACTTGCCCGAGGCGGCGGTCAGTGCGGCGCGCATCTTCATCCTTGATACCATCGGTGTTGGGCTCGCCGGCAGCAACGGGCCGCGCCTGGCGGAGCTGATCCAGTCATCGGCGGCGATGCTGGGGGATGGGCCGGCGCGCTGCTGGGGACACCGCCGCACCTTGTCGGCACCCGGCGCCGCCATGATCAACGGCTATCAGATCCACAATTCGGAATTCGACTGCGTGCACGAGGCCGCCGTCATACATCCTGTGACCGTGTGTCTGGCCGCGGTCATGGCCCATGCCGATCGAGTTGGCGGCGTCAGTGGACGCGATTTGGTCACTGCCGTCGTGCTCGGGGTCGATACCGCCTGTCATCTCGGCGTTGCCAGCACCACGGGTTTGCGTTTTTTCCGACCCGCCACTGCCGGCATATTCGCCGCCGCCGCCGGGCTCGGCAAGGTGCTCGGCTTCGACGCCAACCGGCAGCTGGCGCTGTTTGGTCACGTCTACGGCCAGCTGTGCGGCACCATGCAGCCGCATCAAGAGGGCTCCATGCTGCTCGGGCTGCAGATCGGCTTTAACGCGCGCAATGCGGTGATTGCCGCCGATCTGGCGCAGCGGGGCATCCCCAGCATCAAGCACATCCTCGAGGGACCGTTCGGATATTTCGGCATGATCGAGGCAAGCGGGGATCTGAGCGGGGTGCTCGGCGCTATCGGCAAGGTGTGGCGCATCACCGAGGTGGCGCACAAGCCGTTTCCGAGCGGACGCGCTACCCATGGCATGCTCGACGGCTTGCTAGAGCTCAAAGCCCAGCACGGTTTCGCGGCGGCGGAGGTGGAGCGAGCCGAGGCGCGTGTGCCGCCCCTCACCCACCAGCTCGTCGGTCGGCCGCCAATCGACAGCATGGCCGTGAACTACGCGCGCCTGTGCGGATCCTATGTTTCCGCCTGTGCCCTCATCAATGGTGAGCTTGGCAGCGACGACTTCAAGGACGCCCAGCGCCACGATCCCAAGCGATTGGCGCTCGCCAGGCGGATCGCGGTGGTGGTCGATGGCAATCCGGACGCCAACGCGCTGACCCCGGTCACGGTGACCGTGCGCCTCAAGGACGGTCGCGAGTTCGCGCGCACCATCGATACCGTCTACGGCAACCCTAAAAAACCAATGAGCCGCGAGGCGCATCTGGGCAAGTTCCGCCGCAACTTCGAGTCGGCGCTCAATCCGCTACCGAGGCAAAACGGCGAGCGGCTGGTGGCGATGCTGGATGATATTGAGCATCTCGATGACGTGCGGCGGATTGGCGAGCTGCTGGTGCCCGCCGCGTGAGTGGCTGCGGCCGCAAGCAAGCTCCGCGTTGGATCCGCACAAGCGCTGCTCCCGGCGGTCCAGCCCCGCCAGCGATCAGTGCCTCGGGGCCGGCGGCGGTACCGTTTGCGGCGGCGGGACGGGTCACCGCCGGCGGCCGCTCGCGGATGCCCGCCGCCATCGCGCAGAAGATCCCGCGTAGTGGCGTCGCACCAGCTTTGCCGCCAGGGTGGCGTCGCGTCGCGCGACGGCGTCGAGGATCCTCGCGTGCTCGCGCAGCGACTGCGCCCCGCTGCCGGCGGCCTCGAAATAGGCATGGCGAACGGAACGTGTCATCAAATACAAGGATTTGCCGATGCGAAGCAGTATCGGGTTCTTCGCCGCCCCGATCAGCGCCAGATGGAAGGCCTCGTCGTCGTCGGCGAGATTACGCCCGTGCCGAAGATTTGTGCGCGATCGCTCGAGGATCGCCAGCAAATCGTCAAGGTCGCCGGCCGAGCGCCGCTCGGCAGCCAGGCGCACCGCTTCGACCTCATGAATTGTGCGTGCCTCCTGCGCCTGCTCGTAGTCGACCGAGGACGACCTGACATCAAGCGTCTCGTGCAAGACCAAGGCCTCCAGGCTCGGCTCCGAGCCGTGCGGCCGCAGGTAGATGCCCGATTGCGGCCGGCGCTCGATCAGGCGCAGCACCTCGAGCACCCCCAGCGCTTCTCGCACCGATGACCGGCTGGCACCGAGGGCTTGCGCCAGCTCGCGCTCGCCCGGCAGCCTGGCCTCCGGCGCGGTGCGGGCCGCATCGATCCTGCCGAGCAGGGCCTTCAGGAGTAGTTGTCGATCGTTCATGGCGACGCGGCTACCATGCAGGAAAGGCGCTTGACGCCGGTTTGACGGCGCCGGTTAGATAGCAATCTGGTCCTACCAGTTGTCAACCGGCCGATTGCTCGCCTGGCCAGCACCGAAGGATTGCCCGATGTCCCTTGCGCCGAACTCAGCCGCAGCCCGCGATATCGCCTATTACGTGCATCCTCAGACCAGCTTGCGGCGGCACCGGGATAGTGGCCCGGTCATTATCGATCGCGGCGAGGGCGCCATCATCTACGACGATACCGGCAAACCCTATATCGAGACGGTCGCCGGCCTGTGGTGCGCCTCACTGGGATTCTCGGCCAGCGAGCGGATCGCGCAAGTGGCGTACGACCAGTTGCGCAAGCTCGGCTACTATCACACCTACCGGCATCGCGCCCACGAGGCCAGCATCGACCTCGCCGAAAAGCTAATTCAGATAGCGCCGGTGCCGATGTCCAAGGTGTTGTTCCAATGCTCGGGGTCGGAGGCCAACGACACGGCCATCAAGCTGGCGTGGTACTACCAGGCCGCGATGGGGCGGCCGCAAAAAAACAAGATCATCGGCCGCCGCAACGGCTATCACGGCAACACGGTTGCGGCCGTCAGCGTCTCCGGCAAGCCCGACATGCACGCCGACTTCAATTTGCCGCTGCCGATGATGCGGCACACCGAATTTCCCCATTACTATCGCCAACACGAGGAGGGAGAAAGCGAGGAGGCGTTCGCAACCCGCATGGCGGACGCGCTCGACGCCCTCATCAGTGCCGAGGGTGCCGACACGGTTGCGGCATTTTTTGCCGAGCCGGTGATGGGGGCAGGTGGCGCGATCATTCCGCCCAACAGCTATTTTGCCAAGGTCCAGGCCGTATTGCGCCAGCACGACGTGCTGTTCATCGCCGATGAGGTGATTTGTGGTTTCGGCCGTACCGGCAACTGGTGGGGCTCCAACACCTTTGCGCTGGAGCCGGACATGCTGACCTGCGCCAAGGCGCTATCGGCCGCCTATCAGCCGATCTCGGCCGTGCTCATTAACGAGAAGATGCATCAGGTGATGCTGGCACAGAGCGATAAGCTCGGCAGCTTCGCGCATGGCTACACGCACAGCGGCCATCCGGTGGCGACTGCCGTTGCCCTTGAGGTACTCAAGATCTACGAGGAGATGGACATCAACGGCCGTGCGCGACGCCTCGGCCGCCGCATGCTCGACGGCCTGATGCGGTTTTCCGATCACCCCCTGGTTGGTGATGTCGCCGGCGTTGGCCTGATCGCCGGCATCGAGCTGGTCGAGGACAAGCGGACGCGGGCCGGCTATGCCCCGGTGGGTCGCGCCGGCAAGATCGTCGATCGCCTCGGCCACGAGCATGGTCTCGTGCTGCGTGTCATCGGCGACCGCATTGCGTTTGCACCACCCTTCGTCATCTCCGAAGGCGAGATCGATCAGATGCTGGTGGGGCTCGGCCATACGCTCGATGCCGCGCACCGCGAGCTCGTGGCCTAGCCATGCGCGATGGTCGCAGGCCACAAGGGTGGAGGCTCGGATCATGATCCGGGTCGCATTCGACATCGGCGGCACTTTCACGGATTTCGTGCTGTCCGACGATGCCACGGGGTCGAGCTCCGTCTTGAAGGTGCCAACCAGTGCCGCCAATCCCGGCGAGGCGGTGATCGAGGGCCTGGAAAAGCTGCTGGCTGAAACCGGCATCACCGGCAGTTCGATCGATGTGGTCCTGCATGCCACTACGGTCGCCACCAACGCCGTGCTCGAGCGCAAGGGCGCCAATACCGGCCTCATCACGACGCAAGGCTTTCGCGACGTTCTCATCATTGGCCGGCAGAAGCGCTACGAAACCTACGACATGTACATCGACAAGCCGCAACCGCTCGTTGAGCGGCGGCATATTGTCGAGGTGATCGAGCGCGTCGCACCCGATGGCACGGTGGTGACGGCGCTCGACGGCGATTCTGTCCGGCGTGCCATCGACGCCATCGTTGAGGCCGGCCACGAGACGGTGGCGGTCTCTCTGTTGCACGCCTACGCCAATCCCGAGCACGAGCGCCGCATCCGCGACCAGTGTGCGTTGCGCGCCCCCGGTTTGTTGGTGTCGCTATCCTCGGAGGTCTCGCCGAAGTTCCGCGAGTACGAACGCACCAATACCACGGTGACTAACGCCTATGTCAAACCCATCGTCGACCGCTACCTGCGCCATCTCCAGCAAGCGCTCAGCGCTCGCAGGGTCGGTAATGATTTGTTCGTTATGCAGTCGAACGGTGGCCTGATCTCGCCGGATCTGGCTCGCGAATTCCCGGTGCGTATCATCGAATCCGGTCCGGCGGCCGGCATCCTCATGAGCGCCATCGTCGGCAAGCAAGAGGCTCGCGACCACCTCATCACCTTTGACATGGGCGGCACAACCGCGAAGCTCGGCGCCATCGATGGCGGGGTTCCCGCCATCATGCCGACGTTCGAGGTCGACCTCGTCCGCTACAAGAAGGGCAGCGGCTTGCCAATCAACGTGCCGGCCGTCGAAATGATCGAGATTGGCGCCGGCGGGGGCAGCATCGCCCGCGACAATCGGGGCATGATCGTGGTGGGCCCCGACAGCGCCGGTGCCGATCCGGGCCCCATCTGCTACGGCCGCGGTGGTCGCGCGCCGACCATTACCGACGCCAATGTGGCGTTGGGCTATATCTCGCCGGATTGGTTCAATGGCGGCAGCATGCGCCTTGACAAGTCGGCGGCCATCGCCGGGATCAGGCGGGCCATCGCCGACCCACTTGGCATAGCGATGGAGGAGGCGGCCTGGGGCATCCACCTCGTCGCCACCTCCAACATGGAAAATGCGCTGCGCATCGTCTCGGTGGAGCGCGGCCGTGACCCCCGCCATTACGCCATGGTGGCTTTCGGCGGCGCCGGGCCGCTGCATGCCGCCCGATTGGCCCGCTCGATTGGCATTCCGATGGTGATTGTGCCCCACCGCGCCGGCGTCGGCTCCGCCATGGGGCTATTGCAAGCCGAGCCGCGGGTCGACGTCAGCCTTACCAGGGTGATGCGACTGGACGCAACGTGCGGCGAGGAGATCGCCAGGCTCTATCGGGAGCTCGAAGCACAGGCCAGCCAAGACCTGAAGCGGATCGCGCCGGCGGGCGTACCACAATGGTCCCGCTACGCTGAGATGCGCTACGCCGGCCAGGGTTTCGAAATCCACGTCGACCTGCCTCCCGGTCCGATCGACGCCGGCTACGGGCAGCAGGCCATCGATGCTTTCGGTCAGGCGTATTTGCGCCGGCACAAGTTCCTGGACCAGGCCGGCGTCGTTGAAGCGGTCGATTGGACCTTGGTCGCGACCGTCCCGTCCGCGGCTCAAGGCGCGAGCCTCGGCCAGCAGCGATTGGCTGGCAAGCCGCGACGCGAGCAGCGCTCCGCCTGGTTCCCGGAAACCGGCGGCTATACCGATACTTTGATCGTCGACCGCGCCGGGCTCGCCGACGGATCAACGATTGCCGGACCGGCGATTATCGAGGATCCCGACTGCACGGCGATCGTGCTGCCCGGCGATGTGGCGCGCATCAGCAACAACGGGCATATTATCATCGAGGTTAAGAGCGAGGCTTGGCAATGAAGGCCGCCGGTGTCGATCCCATTACGCTGACCGTGATTTGGAATTCGTTGCTGTCGATCGCTGACGAGCTCGGCGTCACCTTGCGGCACACCGCCTTTTCGGAAGGCGTGCGCGAAGGCGACGATTTCTCGACGGCGATATTCGACCGCAACGCCATCATGATCGCACAGGGCAACTTTAGTCCTGGGCATCTTGGCGCCATGCCGGCGGTGGCGAAAACCGTGCTCCAATATTTTCCGGTTGCTACGCTGCAGCCCGGCGATTCCATTCTCGTCAACGACAGCTTCATCGGCGCCGGACATTTCCCCGACACCTATGAGATCATGCCGGTGTTCCTCGAGCGGGTGGTGATCGGCTTCGTCGCGTGCTCGGCCCACCAGGTCGATATGGGCGGCGCGGCTCCTGGTTCACAAAAGGTGCACGGCGTCACCGAGGCGTTCCAGGAGGGACTGCGCATCCTGCCGGTGCGCCTCGTGCGCGAGGGCAAAATCGATGAGGACATCTTGCGCATTGTGCTGGGCAACGTGCGCATGCCCGACAAGGTACGCGGCGACTTGCTCGCCCAGCATACGGCCAATCTCACTGCCGCGGCGCGCCTCGTGCGGTTGTTCAAGAACTACGGGGTCGAGGTCGTCGAGCGGGCGTATGCGGCAATCCTCGACCGCTCGGAAGCCAACATGCGCGCTGCCCTGGCCGCGGTGCCGGCCGGCACCTACAGCTTCGAGGATCATCTCGACGACTATGGTCCCGGAACGCCTCCAATCCGAATGGCGGTCGACGTCACCTTTGACGGCAAGGGCGAGGTGGAGTTCGACTTTTCGCGCTCCTCGGATAGCGTACCCGCCGCTCTCAATTCCTATATCAACTACACGCGTGCCTATGCGGTGTTCGCCATCAAGGCCTTCTGCAATGCCTTGGAGCCGCAGACCGAAGGCAGCATGCGACCGATCAAGCTCAAGGTGCGCGAAGGCTGCTTCTTCAATCCCAAGTTCCCGGCCCCCTCGGGTGGGCGGCCGATTCTGCAGATCCGCATCTTCGACACCATCAATGGCGCGCTGGCAAAGGCGCTGCCGCAGCGGGCGATGGGCGCTTTCTCGCATTGGTCGAACCCGAATATCGGCGGCATCGACGACAGCACCGGTCGCCCGTTCGTGATGTACGATGTGTCGCTAGCCGGCTACGGCGGGCGCTACGGCAAGGACGGTCTTGAAGGCATGACGCCGGTGATGAACTGCTCCAACATTCCGATCGAGGTCCACGAGACGCTCAATCCGATACGCGTTCGCCAATTCGGCTTCATTCCGGACACCGGTGGCGCCGGACGTTGGCGCGGCGGCTGCGGCATCCGCAAAGACATCGAGCTTTTGAACTCCACGGCTGTGTTCTCGCATCTCGGCGACCGGCACGTCTTTCAACCCTATGGCATCTTCGGTGGCAAGCCGGGCGCGCTTGCCGAAAGCATTCTCAATCCGCAAGGCAACGGCGAGCGGTTGCATTCGAAGGAGACCCGCCAGATCAATCGCGGCGACGTCTTGAGTTTCCGCTTGTCCGGCGCCGGTGGCTACGGCTCACCGGCAGAGCGTGACCCCATCGCCATTGCCAGGGACGTCGCCGAGGGCTACGTGACCAAAGAGGCGGCGATGCGGGACTACGGCTGGTCTCCCAAGTCCGGAGAATGATGGTGCGGGGTTCGCCCCGATCGCCGAGGCGCCGCATGGGCGGCGATCCGGCAATGGCTTGACGAGGGCGTGCCGCTGCGCGATGTCCTCGTCCGCTCTGGTGGGTGGCCGCCTCATCGCCCCCGGATCTCAACCGTCACGGGTCCCGCACAGCGGCGCGCCCCGCGTGCCCCAGGCCAAAGCACAAGGCACGCAGCGGTGACAATGCTCGATTGCTGCCAGCGGGAGTAGCGCAACGATGTCCTCTGTAAGCGACAGCCCTGGCGTGGTGGCGCGCCCGCCGCTCATTTACCTCGCGACGCTTATGATCGCGCTGGCTCTTGAGTGGCTCCGCCCGCTGCCCCTGTTGGGGCACGCCGCAATTGGGCCTGGCGTGCTGGCGGCCGTGGCCGGCATCGCCATCGCCGTCTGGGGGCGCCAGACCATGTTGGCGGCAGGAACTAACGTCGACCCGACGCTTCCGAGCACGGCAATGGTCACCGCCGGGCCGTTTCGTTTTTGCCGCAACCCGCTCTATCTGGGGCTCACCTTGCTCTATCTCGGCATCACCTTGGCGGTCGATACCTGGTGGGGGCTGATCGCGCTTGTCCCGCTGCTTCTCGTCATGCATGTGGGCGTCGTGTTGCGCGAAGAGCATTACCTCGAGGCGAAATTCGGCGATCAATACCGCAGCTACAAAATGGAGGTCGCGCGCTATGTTCCTTTCGTGGGCTAGCCAGCGGCAAATGTCATTGCGGCAGTTCGTGCTGCCTGGTTGCACCCGGGGGCTGACCACCATCGACCGATAACAATCGCGTTGTTCGATCCGGCGCGGCCGCCGAGGTCGCCAGCTCTTTAGCCGCGGCCATGGTCGCTCATTTCTCGGCCGCAATCAGCAGAAATGCGGGCCGCTCCCGCTCGATGGCCAACGCGGGTTGCGCTGCAATCTGCTCGGCGCTGGGCCCCCATTCCAGCAAGCGTGCCAAGCGAAAACCTTGCCGCAGGAGGAGGTCGACGTAGGTGGCAATGGTCCGGTGCTGCTTGATGACGCCTCGCACCAGCCAGTCGGTCGAGCGCCCACCCTCGCTGAGATAAGCCTCGACGGGCCAGCTGTGGCGGCCCGGTTCTCGCTCGACCCAGCCAGGATGCAAGGGCGCCGTGAAGATTGGGTGTTCAACCGAGAACACCAAGCTGCCTCCGCTGATGAGCGCGGCATGGACTTGGCGAAACAGCGCCTCGAGATGCTTCAGATAGTGGAAGGTCAGCGAGCTATAGACGAGGCAATAGGCCTGCGCATCGAGGCCAATGGTCTCCAGGTCCTCGCGCCTAAAGTCGACCGCTGGGTCGTTGGTCATCGCGCGGGCCCGCGCCAGCATCAACTCGGACAGGTCGATGCCCGTCACCGTAATCGCGCCGTTTTCGCGAGCCCACCGGCAGAACCATCCATAGCCGCAGCCAAGATCGAGTACATTGCGGTCGCGGATGGCCGGCAACATGGCGCGCAGGGCCGGCCACTCTGGTGCACCGTCCAAGCCCTGGATTGACCGGGGCAGTTGACCGTAAGCCTGAAAGAAGCTCGGGTCGTCGTAGATGTTCTGGGTCAACGGATGCATCCTCCCGACCCAACGTCCCAGGGCGGCCCGATAGAATGGCAATGACGCGGGGGATCTATACAGGCAATCCGTCGCCGCGCAACGCAAACGCTCGATGCCGCAACCGGTGCCTCACGAGCTGCCGGTGGCGGCGCGCGCGAGCTGAGGTGCGATCACGAGCCCACATACATCGGTTGCGATGTGGGCGAGGATCAGGGCAACAAGATCGCGGCGCCAGATGTAGATGCCGGTCAGGATGCCGCCGGAGGCGATCGTGGTCGCGGCCGCCGCCAATCCCCACATTGGCACATGGGCAAGACCGAACGCGATCACCGAGACGGCGCTCGCCACCAGGTATGAGCCGGTGAGATCAACTAGGCGTTCGATGGCGTAGCCGCGATAGAGCAGCTCCTCCGCGGCTGCGACCACGACAATGGTGAGCGTGAGGTAAGCGGTCGGCAGTTGGATGGCGGTTTCAATTCCGGGCGCAAAGCCCCGATCGCCGAGGCGCGCCAGCGCCCAGCTGGCGAGTGGCCCGAACACAAAAACGAAAAAGGCGGTGAGCGCGATCGCCGATAGCGGCGTCAGCAAGGACCAGTTGCGCAGACCGAGCCGACGCCACCGATAGCCTTCGCCCAGAATTGCCCAGGTGATGACAGCGAGCGCGATCAGTGCAATCGCTGCCAAGCCGAGGGCATTGGCCACCAGCACAGGCAGGTTGGGTCGCGCATGCGTTGCCGCCACCGCGACGACGGCAGGACCCATCAGCGCCAGGGTAACGTTGGCCCAAGCGGCTAGCTGCGCTGTCATCCTCACCAGGGCACCCGAAAGGCAAGTTGCGCTGCGACCGGTGTGGTCGGCATCTCGACGTCCCGACAGGTGATTAACGTGACCCAACCATTCGAGCAACGGTTCCACGCCTCACGCTTGCAGCCTTGGCACCGTCGACGGCGGCCGCAGCAGGCATACCGCGGCCAACCAACGCCATGCCGGCCAGTGCCTGGGCGACACCGACCAAGCAACAGATGAAAGCATGACAAAAGTAAGATGTTGAACAGCAACTGCGTAAACAAAGCGAAGGAGCCATGGCGCCAACCGCAACGCTCCTTGAACTGAACCTTCTGACGAAAGGCTCAATGACTACCTACCACACGTTGTTGGTGGCCCACCCTTGGTGAGGAGCTCGGCTGGTCCTGGCCGCGCCAGGAGGGTGGGATAATCGGTTCGCTTATTTCGGAAAGGTCAACTCGACATCAAGCCCGATGCGACGTCCACGGCTGCGAAAAAGCTCAAGCCAAAAGTCAATAAGCTTGATCTCTGCTTACCCTCCAACAGCTCGCCGCGATGACGGCTGCTGGGTGACGACCGGCTGAGGCGGGAATAGAG
>Ga0126384_10000874_pt1 | contig 17397 bp, 17 predicted proteins | sample PanSoiMetPlot_36_FD_92543 | JGI IMG/M metagenome (GOLD analysis project Ga0126384, IMG submission 92543) | Tropical forest soil microbial communities from Panama - MetaG Plot_36 | ecosystem: Environmental > Terrestrial > Soil > Tropical forest > Bulk soil | place: Panama | collected 2016-02-17 | reverse complement strand
GGCGTGGGTCGAGGCTGAAGCCGAGTTGCACGGCCAACGAAGGTACGCCAATCGTTGGCGTGAAAGGGGCCGGCGACCAGGTTCGCCGCTCATACAGCGGACGCTGCGAGCGGGTCCTCGCGCGCGATCAGAATCACGACTACCGCAACCTGGCCCGTTCCAGATCAGCCGGTTCGGTCCCGCCGCCTCTCGTCGGTCGGTCTGGTCAATTGCCAGCCGCAGAAAGGCCTTTACAGGCTCCCTTCCCTTTCCGTCTAGTTCCCCCTAGCGTGGGCCGCATGCATGCTCGCGTTCCGCAGGACGTCGACCTGGAGGACAAGTTGATCTATGGGCTCAGCCCGCTTCGCTTCGGCTACCTCGTCGTCGCAGCACTCGGCGTCCTGAGCCTGTGGCACCTCGAGGCAGTACCGGTCGGTCTTCGCCTCCTTCCCTGCTTCGTGGTGGCGGCGGGCGCGGCCTTGCTTGCCTGGGGCCGCTGGCGAGGCCGGCCTCTCGACGCCTGGCTGCTGGACCTCATCGTGTTCGCTCGTCGCAATTACCGGCTGCATCTGTCGTGGGAACCACGGGACCGGCAGAGCGTTGTGCCGCTGCGAGCGATGAACAGCCTTGGTAAGCCGTCCAGGAGAGATGCCGCCGCCCCTCCGGACCTCCCTGAGGCCGCGTGAGACTGACGCTGCTTCGTCCGCAGCCACCGCGGCAGCTGGCTGACATGGGCCGGCCCGCTGCGGTCATAGCCACCGGCGCCATCGGCTATCTCGACGCAGCTGAGGATGACCGCCGCCGCTGGATCGCCGGCTTCCGTGCCCTGCTGGACAGTCTGGACGCGCCGCTGCAGGTGCTGATCGACTTCGTGCCCGGAGCTGGTGATGGGCAACCTCGTTCCCCCTCGGTCACGGAGCCGCTGCCGGGTCCGCCACTGCGGCGTGGGCTGGACCTCGCGTTCGCGCAGACACTCCGCGACTCTCGATCGGCGCAGCGCCGCGATGTGCATCTGGCCACACACCCGTCGGCCATTGAGGCGCTGGAGCGCGCCCTGCGCGAGCTCGGTGTGCCCGACGTCCGCCAGGTCGATTGGCAGCCCCAGGCCGGGCTGCTCTTCGGTAGGGAGATGCCGGGATTGGTTCAGGACTGCCAGGGCTGGCACCGCACCTGGTGGGTGGAGCGCTTTCCGGGGGTTGACCTGATGCCCGGCTGGCTGCTCAGGCTGGCGCCGGACGGCCTTCGCCTGAGCCTCAGCTGGCATGCCGAGCGCCTGCCCACCGCCTGGGTCGTGGACTACCTCCAGCGCCAGCTCGTCCACATGCGCGCTGCCCAGATGCACCGTGCCGGCGGGGTTGGCGATCCGCAGATCGAAGGCGCTGCTCCAGCCGCGGAGGCTCTCCAGCAGCGGCTGACTGCGAGCCAGGAGAGCGCATTCCACGTATCGCTCTACCTGTCCGTGTGCACCTCATCGGAGGCGGATCTTGAAGTGGCCAGTGCGAGGGTCGAAGCAGCCGGACGCTCCGCGCTGTGCCAGCTCGCTGCGGCAACCTTCAGACAGCTGGATGGCCGCCTCGCCACACTGCCCCTGGCTCGCGATCCGATCGGCAGGCGGCGAGTGCTGGACACCTCCGCGCTGGTCACGATGTTCCCCTGGTTTGACGCAGACCTCCAGGAGCCCGCAGGCCTTGTCATCGGTGCGAGCCGGGCCACGGGGCAACCCGTCATGATCGACCCGTTCGACGAACGCCGCTACGCCAACGCCAATGTCGGAGTCTTTGGCCATTCGGGCGCCGGCAAGACCTACCTTTTGTCGACTCTTGCGATGGGCGCTCTGGGTGTGGGCGCGCAGGTCTTCATCATCGATCCTGAGCATGAGTACGGGCGTCTGGCTCGAGAGCTCGGTGGTCTCGACGTCGCACTCGCTCTCGGGTCGGGCCACTCGATAAACGTCCTGGAACTGCGAGGTGAGGCCAGGGATGAGTCGACCATCGGTTCGGCAGTGGCCGACGCCGTCGAGCTGTGCGCAGTCCTCTGCGGCGAGCTGGATGAGGCCGATCGTGCCTGCCTCGAGCTGACGATACGCGAGACCTTCTTGTCGACCGTACAGCCAGTACTTGCTGACGTGGTCGCCCGCCTTCCCACGGAGTCCCGGATTGGTCGCGTGCTGGGCCGGTGGGTCCAGGGCAGCCTGGGACAGATCTTCAGCCGCCCAACCAATGTCGACCTTGAGGCCCCGCTGATCGCATTCGGCATGCGCGAGCTCAGGGCCGAGATGGTCGCTCCCGTCCACTACCTGCTCGCCGAGGCGCTCTGGTCGCGGATCAAGAACCGCGACCGGCGCCGGCTTCTCGTGATTGACGAGTTGGGCCTCCTTTTCGACGACCCTACTGTGCGGCGCTTCGTGGTCGCGCTGGCCCGCCGCATCCGCAAATACGACGGCAGTCTGGTTTTCGCGACCCAGAATCCTGGCGATCTGCTCAGCGGAGACGCGGGAGCGGTCGTCGCAACCAACCCAGCTGTGCACTTCTTTGGCGCTCAGCGACCTGGTGAGGCGGCGAAGCTGCAGCGTGCCTTTCACCTGAGCGAGGCGCAGACAGCAGGGCTGGAGTCGGCCCGACGAGGTGAGTTCCTGCTTGCCGCCGGAGCAAACCGCCTGCCCATCCGTGTCCAGGCCCCTCCCTGGCAGGCGGCCGCAATGAGGGGGGCGCGCGACCCCGCGGTGGGTTGAAATCGCGTGAGCGAACACCGCGACCGCTATCGGGGCGGACGGCTCGTGCTGGCGCGCACGATGAGTTTCGTGGGCAGGTGCTCGACGCGAAGGGCGCTCCCGCGCGCTGGTTCGACCACCATTCGCAGCGCGAGCTCGCCCATGTGGGCCATGGGCACTCGCACTGTGGTCAGAGGGGGTGAGATGTCGCAGGCGATGGGGATGTCATCAAACCCTGCAATCGAGATGTCTGCCGGCACGCGCAGCCTGCGTTCGCGCAGCGCGCGCATCACACCCAGCGCCATGACGTCGTTGAACGCAAAGATTGCCGTCAAGCCCGGAGATGCCTGGAGCAGGGCGTGGGCGGCCCGTTCACCGCTCTCGCGGCTGAAGTCGCCTGCTGCTATCGCCTCCGCCGGGAGTTCCACGTTCGCCTCCTCGAGGCCGCGTCGGAACCCGGCCAGGCGATCGAAGGTCGTGGTGAGCTGCGGCGGCCCTGAGACGACACCGATGCGCCGATGTCCCATCTCAGCGAGCGCCGCTGCCAGTGCCCGGGCCCCGCCGAAGTTGTCTGGGAGCACAGCGTCACCCGGAGCGTAGTGACGGCCGATCACGACTGCCCGGCCGCCGGCCGCCTCGAACCCGAGGATCTGTTCAGCCATCGCGGCGCCGAACTCCCGGTCCTCCCGCCCGCTGCCGGCAAGGATCAACGCCTGTACGCGTTGCGCGCGGAAGTGGCGGACGTAAGCGAGCTCGCGCTCAGGGTGACGAAACGTGTTGCAGAACACCACGAGGCGGTCGCAGGCGTCGGCAGCGCTGAGCAGCCCGTTTGTGATCTCCGAGAAGTAGGGGTCGCTTATGTCGTGGACGACGACACCGAGGGTTGCGTCACTCGCCTGGGCCAATGCCCGGGCGTGGGGATTTGGCGCGTAAGAGAGTTCGCGCGCTGCAGCGAACACCCGCTCTTGAAGGCCGGGGCTCACTCTGCGGACCTGTGTCAACGTCCTCGACGCCGTCGCCACAGACACCCCTGCCAGGCGGGCCACGTCATTGATCGTCGGCGTCTTGCCCATTGGGGAAGCGATTGCCAAGAGAATACGCGAAACTCCTCCATTGACGATGCACCGAAGTCAGGACTATGCTCCGATGCTGACGGTAAGCGCTTACCGAATCGCGCGCGAGGGCGCGGACAGGAGGAGACCTGATCATGCTGACTCGCCGAGAGTTCACGGCAGCCGGGTTAGGATTGGTCGCGTCCCCCAGCCTGCTGGCATTGCTCGATGCATGCGGCGGCGGCAGCTCAGCGCCCGCTGCGCGGCAAACGGGGCCGGAGGCGTCGGGTGGCAAGCTGCAGATCGCGTGGTGGGGCGGCAGCGACCGGGCCAAGCGCACCCAGCAGGTGCTGGACCTGTTCACGAGGAAGTACCCGAAGTGGAGCTTCGATTCGTCTTTCACCGGCTTCAACGCCTACTGGGACAAAATCAACACCCAGGCGGCAGGCGGCGCGCTGCCGGACATCATCCAGATGGATATGCGCTACATCGGGCAGTTCACGCAGCGCAGCCAGCTCCTTGACCTCACCAAGTACGCGGACGCCGAGCTGAACCTGGGTGACTTCGACAGGGGCCAGAGGGAACAGGCGACCATCAACGGCAAGCTCTTCGGTGTCTCGCTCGGCGGCAACACTCAGAGCCTGCTCTACAACCAGTCGGTGATCCAGCAGGCCGGGATGCAGCCGCCGACGGGCAAGGAGAGCTGGGAGGAGTTCGGCTCCTACTGCAAGCAGCTGCAGGCCAAGCTGCCTGCCGGGATGGCCGCGCTGGACGACTGCAGCTGGGACATCACCCCGTTCGAGGTCTTCGTGCGGCAGCGCACCAAGAAGGAGCTGTACACGTCGGACGGAAAGGCCGTCTTCACGAACGGCGACGCCCTCGCCTGGTTCAGTCTGTGGCAGGAGTACCGCAGCGCGGGTTTCATCACCCCGGGCACCGTGGCCGCGGCGGAGAATCAGCAGGACACGCCCGACAACAGCACGATCGTGCTTGGCAAGGCTGCGATGCGGCTGCAGTGGTCGAACTTCGTCGGCCAGTACCAGGTGCTCATGAAGAACGCCAGCATCGGCCTGGCGCCACATCCGGGGGGCGCCAACATCGGGACTTACATCAAGGTCTCGCAGGCGTTCAGCCTTTCTGCCAAGACACAGTACCCTCAGGCAGCGGCCGCGTTCATCGGCTTTTTCGTCACCGACCCGGACGCCGTCACCGTACTGGGGCTCGATCGCGGCGTACCGGCGTCCGCCAAAGCCAGGACGACGCTGGCGCCAAACATGACCCCGGCCGACAAGGTTCAACTCGACTTCGTCAACGCGCAGGTGAAGAACAACCGTGCGAAGACGGTGCTCGATCCTACGGGCGCGGGTGAGGTGCAGAAAGCAATGGCCCGCAACGCGCTCTCGATCCCGCTGACCAAAGTCAGCCCGGCCGCCGCGGCCGAGAAGTTCATGTCGGAGGTGACCAAGGCTCTGACGGCGTGAGAGCGCCCCAACCGCTTGCGCTGGCGAGGGTGCTTCAGCGCCGGCGCGCTGGAACCAGAATGAGTGAGGCGGCACGCGAGGGCCTCGCCGCCTATCTCTTTCTGTTGCCGTGGCTAATCGGCCTTTTCGGGCTGACGTTGGGGCCGATGGTGGCCTCGTTACTGCTGTCCTTCACGCATTACGACCTGCTCTCGCCCCCTCGCTGGGTCGGGTTGCACAACTTCCAGCTGCTGCTCTCCGACGATCGTTATCTCCACTCGGTGCGCGTGACCTTCACCTACGTCGTCCTCGAGGTCCCGCTGAAGCTCGCCTTCGCGCTTCTGCTGGCAGTTGTGCTGAACCGAGGCCTGCGGGCGGTTGGGCTCTACCGCGCGCTCTTCTACGTGCCTTCGTTGTTGGGTGGAAGCGCCGCGATCGCGATCCTTTGGAGGCAGATTTTCGGCGGCGACGGAATGGCCAACATGATCCTGACCTCCCTCGGCTGGCACCACCCGCCGGCCTGGCTCCAGGATCCCAGCTATGCCCTTTTTACGCTCGTGGCGCTCGGTGTCTGGCAGTTCGGCTCGCCCATGGTCATATTCCTGGCCGGCATCCGTCAGATTCCGCGCGAGTTCTATGACGCGGCCCGTGTCGATGGGGCCGGCCGGGTGTCGCAGTTCTTCCGTCTGACGCTGCCCCTACTGACGCCACTGATCCTCTTCAATTTCATCCTGCAGATGGTCTACGCGTTTCAGACGTTCACCCCGGCCTTCCTTGTCAGCGGAGGCAATGGCAGCCCGGTGGACAGCACCCTGTTCTACACCCTCTATCTGTACAACGAGGCCTTCGGGAACCTGCATATGGGGTATGGCGCGGCAATGGCGTGGATACTCCTGGTCGTCATCGCGGTCTCAACCGCGGCCGTCTTCGCCAGTTCCCGGTACTGGGTCTTCTACATGGAGACTGAAAGGTGATGCGCGCGCTCTCGCGGGTGTCCGTCTATGCGCTCATCAACGTCGCCATCGTCGCCGCGCTCGTGGTCATGCTCTACCCACTGATCTGGATGCTCTCGGCGTCTTTCAAGACGGGGTATGAGATCTTCCACAGCCTGAGCCTGTTGCCCCAGGCCCCGAGCCTGGACAACTACATCAGTGGCTGGACCGCCCTTCGCCTGCCGTTCAGCGTCTTCTTTATGAACTCCGTAGTGCTCTGCGCCGCAGCGGTGCTCGGCAACACCATATCTTGCACGCTGGCCGCTTTTGCGTTCGCCCGGCTTCGTTTTCCATTGAAGCGCGTGCTCTTCGCCGTGATGCTCATGACCATCATGCTGCCCTTCCACGCGACCATCGTTCCCCAGTTCGTTCTCTATGAGCATCTGGGTTGGGTGGGCACGATATTGCCTATCGTGGTGCCCAAGTTCCTAGCCGTCGACGCTTTCTTTGTCTTCCTCCTCGTCCAGTTCATTCGGAACATCCCGACCAGTCTGGACGATGCTGCGAAGATCGACGGCTGCGGGCCATTCCGGCTGTTCTACTGGGTGATTCTGCCGCTGCTGACGCCGGCGCTGGCGACGACGGCGATTTTCACGTTCATCTTCACCTGGAACGACTTCTTTTCCCAGCTGTTATACCTTGGCAACAGCGTCAGCTCCTACACAGTGCCGGTCGCCCTCCGCGCGTTCATAGACGCCACGAGCCTGAGCTCCTGGCCTCAGACGCTTGCGATGTCGCTGCTTTCCCTTTTGCCTATCATCGGTTTCTTCATGGCTTTCCAGCGCCTCCTGGTCGAGGGAATCTCGACGACCGGTCTCAAGGGCTGAGCGAGCTGTAGAGTGCGGGTCAGCGGCCCGGCCCGAATGGCATCAGCTACCTCGAGTCGAGGTATGAGGTCGCCGCCGTCAGCATCGGGCGGTGGGGCACCAGCTTCGCAGGCGGCGTCGACTGCACCTGCTCCACCAGGGCGGGCTCGACCTCTGCCACGACCCGGGCTGGGAGTCCTGCATGCAGCTCGCGGCAGAATGGTTCGCGGAGCACCTCTCCACGGGCCGATCTCCTGCTGCCGGTTGCTGGTTGACGGCCGGACCATCAGGTCACGGCGTACGCTTTAGCCGTGGCCCGGGTACTGCACCATCGCGTTCACGGATTGCCTGCCGAGCGCCTTGACCGGCTTCACGCGCAGTTCGAGGAGCTGGCCCTCAGGCGCTCCTGGCGCGGTGACAAGCCGTGGGTTGCCAGCGATCGCTCGACCGGCCTGTTCGAGCGGGAGTATTTCAGCCACGTCCGCGAAGTCGAGGGCACGGACATCGCGGCCGCGGGCTTCCTCAAGACTGGTGGCGACGAGACGGACGCCCTCGTGCTGATGCTCTTCCTGCGCGACCTTAGCGCCGAATACGGATGCCGGGTGGTCTGGCGCGACGAGGATAATCCGCTGGGCAAGCTCAGGTATCTCGAGTTTCGGCACGGCCGTCTGCCGTCGGGCAACTTGCTTGAGGAGCTGCTCTCGAGGCGGGCTGTGATCAAAAAGGTAGACGGGCAGCCCATTCTTTTTTATCCGCCCGCCCACCGTCTGAACCGCCATGCCCCGGCACGGCCAGCCCAGTGGGGATACGCCCTGTGCGGCCTGCGCGCCTACGCGCCGACCCTCCTCGAAGCTGAGCAAGAGGCACTCAAGATCCTTCGCGCGATGAGACGGCTGGGCCGCTGAGGCGTCCCTAGACCTTTCCTTCGACCCTCGCTTCGATCTCCTTGGAGGCGATCTATGCCCCCAAGATGTAGTCGATGGGCTAGAGTATGGATACTACATCTGGGCCGAGTAGAATAGGCATGGCCAGGCAGGGAGACAAACATGAGGTCAAAGCTGCGCTCTGAGCGGCAGACATCGTCATCGCGTCGTGCTCGATTACCGAGCTCGTTCTTCGCCCCTACGTCAGCCGACGCCAGGTTTGTGATCGAACCGAACCTCGCGGATCTGCTTGCTGACGTTAGAGAAATGTCCGCCCTGGACGACCCGCTTCAGGCGGAGCTGTTCGGCGCCCGGCTTAGGACCACGCTGTGCGGCGGCGTCTCGCGTGCGACGTTGGACGATCCCGACAGTGTCGTGGGCCGCACACTCGTGCGGCTGACGGAACGGCGGGCCAGACCTGACTCAGTTGCTTTGCTGTGCACTGTTGCGGCGACCTGGCCTGAGCCCGTGGCGGGTCACGCGCGATCTGCCATCGACCGGCTGGTGGGGCACGGGGTCTCCCCTCCTCCCTGGGCCGAGGCCGTTGCCAATATCGGGTTCGCCGCAGCCAAGCTCGGGGAGGAGCCGCATAGCCACCTGCAGGTGCTCTATGTCTGCTTCCACTATCCAGGGCGCGGTCGCCACTGCTTCTGCATCCTCATCGACCGCAGTCTCGGCGGTCTCCTCAAGAACGTTTTCGTGACCGAGCAGACTGACGAGGCTTTCCCGAAGGGCTCGACTCACCCGTCATTTCCGGGGGTGACATTCCGGTCCATCGATGGACTGCCAGCCGCCGCCCTGATCGGGTCGAGCCTGGAGGTCAGACGATCTCTCAGCCTTGAGACCAAGGACACCCCAGGCGACGAGTCGGACGAAGAGGCAGTTCTCAACCTGCTCGAAGCCCGCCTTCGTGTGCTGGTCCCACCGATGAGGCTGGAGCCGCCCAGTACGACAACGCCTCCAGGCTGACCCGAGCGGGCGCACAATCCATGACTCATGCGAGTCATCGTTCAGCGGGTCAGCCACGCGTCGGTGAGCTGGGTAGACGATGGTGGTCATCTGCACCGTCAGGCGATCAGGCGAGGGCTGGCGATCCTGGTCGGTGCCGGCCCAACCGACAACGAACAAGAAGCTGACAGGCTCGCGGACAAGGTCGCCCAGCTGCGGATCTTCCCCGATCAAGCCGGCCGCTTCAACGTGAGCCTGGAGGACATCGCTGGTGAGGCGCTGGTCGTCTCGCAGTTCACTCTCTATGCGGACAGCACTCGCGGGCGCCGGCCCAGCTTCATCGGTGCCGCCGACCCCGACCGGGCTCGCCAGCTCTGTCAGCGGTTTGCTGACCGCCTCACAGTGCGCGGCATTTCGACTCGGAGCGGCAGCTTCGGCGCCCAGATGACCGTCAGCGTCGACAACGAAGGGCCCGTGACCATCGCCCTGAGCACCGACCCGTGGGACACGCGCATCAGTGGCTGATGAACTGCTCGCAGGGATCGTCCTGTACTACTGGCTGCTCAACCGCCTGGGCGCTGCCGGCGCATCCACCGTCAACTATCTCCTGCCGGCGACGGCAGTTCTATGGGGTGTGGTATTTCTGCACAAGACCGTGACACTCCTGATGATCGGGGTGCAGTGATCATTCTGCGGTGTGCTGCTGACGAGCCTTCCGCGGAGTAAGCAGGCGTGAGCTTCCTTGAGGATCACGCAAGCGAGATCGAGGCTGCTGCGCACCGGATCGCGCCTTACGTCAGCCGCACGCCACTGCTCGCCACAGACCTCGACGCGCGACTGCGGCTGAAGCCCGAATGCTTTCAACGGACGGGCTCCTTCAAGGCTCGGGGCGCCTTCAACGCCGTTATCAAGCTGAGCCAGTGGCGGGCGATGCCGGCAGGCGTCATTGGCGTGAGCTCGGGTAACCACGCCCAGGCTCTGGCCCTGGCCGCCCGGACCGTCGGGCTCCCGGCCGTGATCCTCATCCCGTTCGACGCCAGCCCCGCAAAGGTCGCAGCGACTCGGGGCTTTGGCGCCGAGGTCATCCAGGACGGGATCACGTTCGAGAACCGCGAGGAACGCGTTCGACAAGTTATGGCCGAGCGGGGCCTGACGCTCGTCCACCCCTTCGACGACTGGGACATCATCCACGGTCAGGGAACTGCGGCGCTGGAGATGCTGGCCGACGACCCCGAGATCCGGACCATCGTCATTCCGACCGGCGGCGGTGGCCTTATGTGCGGCACGGCCCTCGCCGCCAAGGCCCGCGACCCGCGGATTCGCATCGTCGGCGTTGAGCCGGACCGCGCCGATGACGCCAGCCGGACGCTCCACAGCGGCACGCTGCAGACTCTTGACAGGGCGCCCGACACGCTGGCGGACGGGGTCCGGGCGACCGCGGTCGGCGAGAGGACCTTCGAGGTGATGGTCTCCAGGCGCCTCATAGACGATATCGTGACCGTGACCGAGCAGGAGATACAAGACGGCCTGTTAAGAGCGTGGCTCAAGCTCAAGCTGGCCATCGAGCCGACCGCCGCCCTGCCGCTGGCCGCGTGGCTGGCGGGCAAGGTGCCGGATGATGGCCGGCCCGTTGGGTTGATCCTCTCCGGCGGCAACGCCAGCGCCGAGGTGGTGGCTAGACTGCTGAGTACCGCATGATCCCGGTCAAAGAGGTGATGACCACGCAGGTCATCAGCTTTCGCGAGGACACGCCGGTGGACGAGATCGCCAGGCGCCTTTCGAATAGCCACATCACGGGCGGCCCGGTGGTGACCGGCGACGGATACGTAGTCGGGATCGTATCGGAGGTGGACGTGTTCTCGAAGCGAGGCGGGGTGGCGAGGGACATCATGTCACCACAGGTCATCTCGATCACCGAGGAAACGGGCATTGACGAGGCAGCGAGGTTGATGGCCGGGGAGCGTATCCGCCGGCTCCCGGTGTTGAAGAACGGTCGCCTGGTCGGTCTCATCAGCCGCTCGGACGTGCTCGGATTCTTTGCCACCCGGGTCTGGACCTGCCCGGCGTGCGGCCACAGCGAGCACGGCCTGGAGGCACCTGAACGCTGTGTGGTGTGCTCCGGTGGCGAGTTCACCCTGGAACCGGCGCAGCTCAGACACTGAAGCCATATGGCGATCAGCCTGAGCCTGAAGGCAGGGAGGTTCACGGAGTCCGTCATTCGAGAGATGACTCGCGTCAATCTCGCACGCAACGGCCCTGAGAGGGCGGTCAACTTCGCTCAAGGTTTCCCGGACTTCGACCCAGTGCCTGAGATCGTTGAGGCCGCCCACGCGGCACTATCGAGAGGCGGTCCGCTGCACCAGTACGCCACGACCTGGGGGGCACTGGCGCTGCGTCAGGCGGTAGCGGACAAGAAGTCGGCGGAGTGGGGACTCCCGGTAGACCCTGATGCACAGGTCACCGTCGCGTGCGGTGCAACCGAGTCGATGATGGCGGCCATGCTGGCGGCCGTGGACCCTGGCGACGAGGTCGTGATCTTTGAGCCCTTCTACGAGAACTACGGCCCAGACTGCATCCTGAGCGGAGCTGAACCGCGCTATGTCTCGCTGCGGCCGCCGGACTGGTCTTTCGACCCAGATGAACTGCGGGGCAGCTTCACCAGCAAGACGCGGGCCATCGTGATCAACACGCCCCACAACCCTACGGGAAAGGTCTACAGCCGCCAGGAACTGCAGCTCATAGCCGACCTGTGCCAGGAGCATGACGCGATCGCGATCACGGACGAGATCTACGAGCACCTCGTCTACGAAGGCGAGCACGTCAGTATCGCCACGCTGCCCGGAATGGCGGAGCGCACGATCACGATCAGCGGCGCCAGCAAGACCTATTCGGTCACCGGCTGGCGCATCGGCTGGCTCATCGCTCCACCGGCGCTGACCGACGGCATCCGAAAAGTCCACGACTTCTTGACAGTCGGCGCCGCACATCCGCTCCAGATCGCAGTCGCGGCGGCCCTGCGCTTCCCGCCGTCGTTCTATGACGCGCTGGTCGAGGAGTACCGGGAGCGGCGGTCACTAATCCTGACGGGTCTGCGTGAGTGCGGCTTCGACCCGAATCCGCCGGCTGGCGCCTATTACGTGATGGCTGGCATCGAGCACCTTACGGAGCTGAACGACGTTGACTTCGCTCAGCACTTGATCGAGCGGGCCGCGGTGGCGTCGGTGCCCGGGTCCAGCTTCTACGCCAACCGCGAGCTCGGGCGCAAGCAGCTGCGGTTCAGCTTCCCCAAGCGGCGTGAGACCATCGAGAGGGGACTCGTGGCGCTGCGTGCCGGGTTGGCTCACAGGCTGCCGTGAGCAGAGGCGCCCCGGGTGCCGAGTCCGGGATGTCAATCCCCTGTCATCGGTTGGAGCACCTTCGGGTTCTCCTACTAGACCGGCGTGGGGCTCCTGGATTCAGGCTGGGATCGACCTCAGGAACGAAAGCACCCTCTCGTTGAACTGTTCGGGATGCTCCATGTTCGGATGGTGCCCGGCGTCAGGAATCATGAGCTTGCGGGCGCCGGGGATCTCCTTTGTGAGCTGGTCGGCGATGTCGTGGATCGGCTGCCAGTCGTCCCCGCCGACGACGACAAGCGTCGGCATGCGGATCTCGTCCAAGCGAGTGCTGGCAGGGGGGTTCAGCCACCGGACATCGGCAGCGACGCGCGGCCGCGAGAGCTGCCGCTTCATCATCTCGCGTGTCCGCTCACGCGCGATCGGATCAACCTGGTCCGGGCGCCGGCGCTCTCCATCGGTCCAGATCTGGAGGCCAAGCTCAACCGCGCCGTCGATGTCGCCTCGCTCATGCGCCTCTCGCATCGCGACGATCTTGGGCGGCGGTGAATCTGAGAACTGGTAACCCGGCAGGCCGGCTCCGACGAGGACCAACCCGCGCACCATGTCAGGGTGCGCGAGCGATAGGTCGATGACCGTCGCTCCCCCGCCTGAACAGCCCATCAGGAGGGTCCGCTCGACGCCAAGGAAACCGAGTAGCCCACGGAGGTCCTCGTGAAAAGCGAACGGCTGTGCCGGCTTGTCCGAGCGGCCGAAGCCCCGCGCGTCGTAGCGGACCACGCGGAACTCACGCGCGAACTCGACGAACTGGCTGTCCCACTGGCCGCTGTCGATCAGGTGGCCGTGCGCCATCACCAGCGCGGGCCCGACGCCGGCGATCTCATACCAGAGCCGCGCGCCGTTTACGTCGGCGTAGCCTTCGGTCGCGGTCGGAGCATCTCTCATTTGCGATTTTCTCCTCGGCTCGACGGCCTCGTGTCGTCCATGTGACCTTAACAACCGCGGTTGACAGCCGCCAGCCGCGCCCGTATTTTCGGGGCCCGCCCCCCAAGGGTGGGCGGGGGCTGCCTGTGGTTGTCTGGGCGCGGCGTGGAGGTGCGGCGGCCGGCTTCCTTGAACTCATCGTTACGGGTGCGCCCGAGGCATGAGCCCTTAACAGGCTCTGTTCCATTTCCCGAGACCGCCCCATACCGTCGCGGGTATGCACTACCGACTTCTCTTCCGCCCCCCATTGCTCTGGGTCACGATCGCCGAATTCATCCTGTTCGTCGCCGCCCTCACGCTAGCGTGGCATATCTGGCAATGGAGGCTGCCACGCGCGGCGTCGCCAGGCCAGGCCGCTGTCTCGGCCCCCATGGCAACCCCCGCGCCGGCGAACTCGCCTGCCACCTCGCCTTTGCCGGCGCCACCAGCGGGCGCCCCCGAGCCCGGCCCGATGCCTGGCACCCGTACCGATGCCGCCTTCCTCTCGCGTCAGATGAAGGAGCTCAATCGCGTGGAAGCGGCGTTCGAGGACCTGGAGTGGCGCATGACGAAAGCGCTGGCCGACGCCATCCAGAACTATGTCGAGCGGGTCGTGCTGCCTCCAATCGAGAGGTCGGAGCGGAGTCACCCGTAGGGCGCCAGTTGAGGTCCTCTACGAATCTCGCCGGACGTCCTACACACAACCCTGTCCGCGGCGGAGTCCCGGCGATCACCAAGAAAGAGATGGGCCGGTGCGGCCGGCTGCTCATGCGCGGCCGTAACGCTCTGGAGCCCTCGGACAAGGCGTCTCTCGCCGCCTGCGGCCTCACCCGGCTGCTGACCGCGGAGGAGCAATATAACTTGGTGGCACAGTCAAGCTCGGAACTGATCGATCCACGAGTCCACATCGGCCACGTGCATCTCAAGGTGGCTGACCTGGACCGGGCGCTGGCCTTCTACTGCGGGCTGCTCGGCTTCCAGCTCATGGAGCGCATGGGCAGCCAGGCCGCTTTCATCAGCGCCGGTGGCTACCACCATCACATCGGGCTCAACACCTGGGAGAGCGCGGGCGGCTCGCCGCCGCCGCCCGGCAGCACGGGTCTGTACCACCACGCCATCCTCTATCCCGACCGGCGCACCCTGGCCCAGGCGGTCAAGCGCCTGATGGTCGCCGGCTGGCCTCTGACCGGTGCCTCTGACCACGGCGTAAGCGAGGCCATCTACCTGGACGACCCCGACCGCAACGGCGTGGAGCTGTATCGCGACCGGCCAGAAGAGGAATGGCCGCGCACACCTACCGGGGAGCTGGCCATGTCCACGAAACGCCTCGACATGGCAGCGCTGCTGGCGGAGGCGGGAGCGTGAGCGCTGACCACACCGCCGGAGCAGCCGCTCTCACGGACCCGGCGAATCTTGCCATCCCCCGCTTTACCGACGTCCTCGAGGCGCGACGGCAGATTCGGCCATACCTGGAGCCGACTCCCCTTCGCCACTATCCCGGCTTGACCGCGCTGACAGGCGCCGAGACCTGGGTCAAGCACGAGAACTTCCAGCCCACCGGAGCCTTCAAGGTCAGGGGCGGAGTCAACCTTGTTTCTCGACTCAGCGACGATGAGCGGACACGGGGGGTCATCGCCGCCTCGACGGGTAACCACGGCCAGTCGATCGCGTACGCTGCCCGCATCTTCGGCGTGAGCGTGATCATCTGCGCTCCTGTCATGGCCAACCGCGTAAAGGTCAGGTCCATGCAGGAGCTTGGCGCAGAGGTCATCCTCCACGGCGCCGATTTTGATGAGGCGCGCGAGCACTGTGAGGAGCTCGCGCGGCGTCGGGGTTACCGCTACGTCCACTCAGGCAACGAAGCGCTGCTGATCGCCGGCGTAGGTACCCACACCCTCGAAGCGCTGGAGGCCAGGCCCGATCTGGACGTCGTCATCGTCCCGGTGGGCGGCGGCAGCGGCGCGGCCGGGGCCTGCATCGCCGCGCATGCGGTGAACCCGGCGGTGGAGGTGATCGGCGTGCAGTCCGAGCAGGCCCCAGCCGCATATCTGTCCTGGCGCGAGCGCCGCCTGACGACTGCCCGAAACACGACCATGGCCGAGGGCCTCGCCACCCGCACCGCCTTCGATCTTCCACAGCGCATCATGGGCGAGCTGCTCACCGACTTCGTGCTGGTGAGCGACGATGAGATCCGCGGAGCCGTGAGAGACATGATCGATCACACGCGAACACTGGTGGAGCCGGCCGGGGCAGCCTCGCTGGCGGCGGCGATCAACCTGCGTGGGCGGCTGGAGGGTAGGCGGGTTGCCCTCGTCTGCAGCGGCGGCAACATCACCCCTGAGCAGTTGACGGCAGTGTTGAGCGCGCCTTCGTCAGACGCCTCCCTCGTCGGGGCAGGGTAACCAGGGCGATCAGCGCGCCCAGCCCACACAGGGCCGCTGCGATCCAGAAGATCTCTCGATACTCCTGCAGCAGCGCGCCGCGCAGGCAGTTTTCGTAGGCGGTCACCTGGTCTTTGAGACTGCCGCCAGCTGACGTTATGCGGTCGCAGTGGCGCTGCATGAGGATGGTTTGCAGCCGTGCCAGGCCAACCGATGTCAGGGATGCCAGCACGAGCACCATCCCGACCGTCCGCGAGAGCACTACCAGGCTGCTCGCCATGCCGTGCTCGCTGCCCTGCGTCTGATCCAGCACCGCGGTCGACAGCGGGGCGATGACCAGTCCGAAGCCCAGACCGCATGCGGCCAGCTCCGCCGAGGCCGCGAGCTCGGACGCGCTCAGCTCCTGCAGATCCCAGGTCGACATCAGCAGGAAGGCCGCCCCGGCCAGCAGCAGGCCCGCCGCAGCGCTCGTGCGCTGGCCCCAGCGCCCTGCGAGCCAGCCGCCGAGCAGCGCCCCGATCGGCACCCCCAGTAGGAACCGGGTCAGGAGCAGGCCTGAATGCCACGTGTCCTGGCTGTAGACGCCGCGGGCGAGGATTGGCACGTCCACGAGCGCCACCATGAGCGCTCCACCCGTCAGCAGGTTGGTCAGCAAGGAGCCTGCGAAAGCCGGCCGGCGCACAAGCTCCCGCCGCACGAGCGGGTTGAGGCGCCGCGACTGACGCCAGGCGAACGCCACAAGCAGAAGGAGCGCCGCCACGCCGAATGGGATCGCCTTGGCGTTGACCGCCCGGTTGCCCGGATCGTCTGGATACAGGGCCACCACAGCCAGCCCCAGTCCGAGACCTAGCAGCAGTGCCCCCAGCCAATCCACGCTGCGATGAGCATCCCCCCGAGGCGCGGACGCCGGCAACCCACGCCGCAACGAAAGCCAGAGCCCGACCATGATCAGGGCGCCCAGGGGCAGATTCAGCCAGAACACCGATCGCCAGCCACCCAACCCGGCGGCGAGCGAGGCGCCGTACACCGGGCCCAGCACGCTCCCCGCCTCCTGAATGGCCGCAACCGCGCCGATCGCAAGGCCCCTCTGACCGGTCGGATACAGGTCGGCCGCGAGCGCCAGCGACAGTGGCACGAGCGCCCCCCCGCCGAGACCCTGCAGGACGCGCCCTGTCACGAGCCAGCCGATCGCAGGCGAGAGCGCCGTCAGCGTCGATCCCACGCCGAAGACTGCGAGCGCCGCAGCGTAGGCAGGGAGCCGGCCGCGGGCGTCGGAAAACGCTCCGAGGAGCGGCATGGCGACCACGTACCCACCCAGGAACCCCGTCACGATCGGCGCGGCGGCTTCGATGTGGTCGATGGGCAACTCGACGGCCTCCAGCATCTGCGGCAGCAGCGTTACCACCGCCAGCGCGTCGAGCGCGGCCAGCAGTAGACCCGCCGCCGCCAGCCCCAGCTGAAGGCGCCGATCAGTCATCGTGTTAGGCGGTTGATACCGACTGGCGGCGGAAGATTCGGCGCGAAAGATCGGTCGCCAGCTCGATATCGAGCATCTAGTGTCCTGTCTCCGAAATTCGTTGGCAAAAGCGACGGATGCTTGCGAGGATCTGGTCGGCGGTCTTGATCCACACGAAAGGCTTGGGGTTCTCGTTGTGAATCGCGACGAACAGCCTGAGGGCATCCTCCAGCTCGCGGGTGCTGCGGTGGGTTCCTCGCCGGATCTGTTTTTCGGTCAGGATCGCGAACCAGCGTTCGACCTGGTTGATCCAAGAGCCATACGTCGGCGTGTAGTGGAATTTGAAGCGAGGATGGCGGAGCAGCCAGCGTCGAATCAGCGCAGTCTTGTGG
>Ga0126384_10000873_pt1 | contig 17403 bp, 12 predicted proteins | sample PanSoiMetPlot_36_FD_92543 | JGI IMG/M metagenome (GOLD analysis project Ga0126384, IMG submission 92543) | Tropical forest soil microbial communities from Panama - MetaG Plot_36 | ecosystem: Environmental > Terrestrial > Soil > Tropical forest > Bulk soil | place: Panama | collected 2016-02-17 | reverse complement strand
TCCAGATCCGATCCGTAGTCCATGCCACCGCTTGCCAGCCGTCCGAGCGCCAGCACTGCGAGTCGTGGTTCCGCTGAGAATTCGTGGTAGCGACGCTTCACTTCGCTTCGAGTGATCGCCAGGGACGTATCGATAGCGGCGATGGCGAGATCGGTCAATAAGTGGTTGAGTTGCGGTAATGCGATTCTTCCCGCGGCGTCCTGCGCGCCTAGCCCAAGCAGCAAGTTCGACCAGCTTCGCCTTAGATTATCGACATTAGCCGCAAACGTTTCATTGCCGGAAATGTGTGCGGACATTTCGTTGCCAAAATTGCGATCGCCGAAGTTTTGGGCCGTAGCGCCGGCAAGCGAATGAACCAAAGAAGGTCGCCGCGCCAGCATTTCACCAAAGGGTTCTGAAACTCCGCACAATCGAATCAGCAAACGAATCTCGTTTTCGCTAATTTGCGGTGGCGCACTCTCATTGACGAGAGATGCAGCGACCCGGGTGGCTAACGAAAGGGCGCGTTGCGGATTCAGGGAAGCGTTCGCTTCACAACGAATGATCTCACCGATGCTTTCGACCGACGACTCGGAATCAGGACAGTAAGCAACCTTCAAGAGCATTTCCGCAACTACCTTCAATCTATCCGGCGGTGTTGCCGGACGCTGCCGATTTGCTCCTGCGAGTGACGACTGATCGGGTCCGAAGATTCGGTCAAACGCGGCGTGGACGTGTTCCGTGTGCGCATGCAAAGCGGCTTCAAAATCCTCCGGGGCGTTGGTACCAGAAAAGTCCATTCGCCGTGCGACTAATTCTCTGCGCGATGCTTCATTCGGCACCGTGTGGGTTTGCAGGCCATGTTCCATCTGCAGGCGATGTTCGAGTGTGCGAAGGAAACGGTAAGCGTCTGAAAGCTGTGAATGCTCTTCTTTGCTAATCAACTTTCGATCAGCAAGCCTGCCGAGGGTAATTAAGGTGTGCGGCGCACGCAGCCATGGATCGCGACCTCCGAAGGCGATTTGGAGCGCCTGAGCAATGAATTCTATTTCGCGAATTCCGCCGCGTCCGAGTTTGACGTTGAATCCCTTGTCAGTTCTGGCGCGCTGTGTATCGATTGCTTGCTTTGCCGTCCTCACGCTTGAGAGCGCACGTTCGACGGTCATATCCGGACGAAAAACGCGATCGACGAGTCGTTGAGCAAACCTGGCATACAATCCATGGGATCCGGCCGACGCGTGCGCACGAATGAAGGTTTGCAGTTCCCAGTCGCGGGCAATCTGCTCGTAATAGTTCACCGCTTCGTTCAAAGCGTAGGCAAAGGCGCCGTCACGTCCGTATGGTCGCAGCCGCACATCGATCCGGTATGAAGCGCCTTCTCCCGATGACTCGGAAACAAGACGTAACAACTGCTCTACCAATCGAATGAAGTATTCGCGATTAGTTACCTGGCCGCGCTGGCCTCCGACAGCCGTCTGACCGTCTTCAGAAAATAAGAAGAGCAGATCGATGTCTGAGGAATAGTTCAGCTCAAATGAGCCGAGTTTTCCCAATGCGACAATGCAGAATTCGGCGCTCGAGATCCGGCCTTGCGCATCGGTTGTCTTGGGAGTGCCGTAACGATTATCTAACTCCTGACGTGATAGTTTAAGGGCGTAGTCGAGGACCGCGTCGGCAAGATTCGATAATTCTTCCGTCGTTTCGGCAATCGTGCGATTCCGGCGGATGTCATGCAGATAAATTCGGAGCAACTCGCGGCGGCGAAAGCGCGCCAGCATGACGTGCCGATCGACTCGTGAATTCACCAGGGCAAAGCGAGCTAAAGATTCTCCGAGTTCTTCACAACTCCGCACACGGGAGTCGGCACGCTCACGCTGAAGCCAGAGAAGGTAGTCCGGATTGTTCTCAAGCGTTGTTGCCAGCAGCGGACTCCATGCCGCAAGCGTCAAAACATCAGAAAGCAAGGCGCGATCGCGCTGAAATAACTGTTCCGTCGACGTCTGTCCTCGCACAAGCCGATCGAACAAGAGTTCCGGCGTGTGCCGTTCAGGCAATTGACTGAGCAACCGCTCAAGGACGCCAACACTGACAGGCATAGGTCTATATTACGTTGATGCCACGCAAACTGTTAGTTTGCGTGGTTGCCAAACGAGCATGCATTTAGACAAAAAAACAGCGGCGCTTTGACGCCGCTGTTTCGGCTTAGACCATGAGCAAAACGGTTAGACGTCGTAATACATCAAAAACTCCAGCGGATGTGGACGCAACCGCAATGGTTGAATTTCGCGCTCGCGCTTGTATTCAATCCAGCGGTCGATCATTCGCTGACTGAACACATCGCCCTTCAAGAGGAAGTCATGATCATTCTCCAACGCACTAAGCGAGGCGTCGAGCGTTCCTGGAAGGCTTGGCACATCCTTTAGTTCTTCGGGAGAAAGATCGTAGATGTCTTTATCGAGTGGTGGTCCGGGATCGATCCGGTTTTGAATTCCATCGATGCCGGCCATCAACATCGCCGAGAACGCCAGATAAGGATTACACGATGGATCCGGCGGACGGAATTCGAGACGCTTCAATTTGGGACTGGTCGAAAACATCGGGATGCGAATGGCAGCGGAGCGGTTCCGCGCTGAATAGGCCAGATTGACTGGTGCTTCAAAACCAGGAACCAATCGTTTGTAACTGTTTGTCGTGGGTGCGGCAAAAGCAGCAATGGCCGGAGCATGCTTCAATAGGCCGCCAATATAATGCAGCGCTGTTTCCGATAGACCGGCGTAGCCATCGCCTCCAAAAAGCGGTTTGTCTCCTTTCCACAGCGATTGGTGACAATGCATTCCCGATCCGTTATCGCCGAACAAAGGCTTAGGCATAAAAGTCGCGGTCTTTTCGTATTTCCGCGCCGTGTTCTTTACGACGTACTTGAAGATTTGCAGGTTATCAGCCGTCCCCAGCAACGTGGAATAACGAAAATCAATTTCGCATTGGCCAGCCGTAGCAACCTCGTGATGATGACATTCGACAGTGATACCGCATTCGGCCAGGGTCAGTGAAATCTCTGAACGGATGTCCGAGAGCGTATCCATCGGCGGTACCGGAACGTAACCTTCCTTTCCGCGAATGCGATGACCGAGATTTGGTCCTGACTCGTTCGCCTCACGCCCGCTGTTCCAATGAGCTTCGTCGGAATCGATCGCATAGCCTGCGCGGCTTTGTTCGTTTTCGAATCGCACACTGTCGAATACAAAGAACTCAGCTTCCGGGCCAAAGTTCGCTACGTCGGCAATGCCGGTACTTTTCAAATAAGTCTCAGCCCGCACCGCAACCATGCGCGGGTCAAACGCGTAACCCTGCCGCGAGATCGGATCAACCGCACTGGCTACGAGGCATAATGTCGGCTCGACAGCAAACGGATCCATCCAAACGCGATAAGCGTCAGGGACCAGCAGCATATCTGACTCATGAATTGCTGCCCATCCGCGAATTGAGGACGCGTCGAATCCAAAGCCATCTTCGAATGACTCCTCGCTGAGTTCTTTGATTGGAAACGTGAGGTGTTGCCAGGATCCGGGCAGATCCGTAAAGCGGGTGGAAACAAACTTCGCACCCTGGTCCGAGGCGTACTTCAACACAGATTTAGGGTTCATTTATTCTCCTGTCGAAAGAAAAGTGAGTGATGTGGTTGACCTTCGCCCCGAAGCGGTGGTTGGTGCGAAGTGTTTTGTGAAACGAGCAGTCTGCGGAGCGCGAAAAACGTCATGAACCGCGCAATCAAAAAACTGGCATTATAGTCGGACTCCGCCAGGTGTCAAGCACTTCGCGTCACCGAAAGCCAGATTTTCGCCTCGAGCGAAGACCGCGAACTAGCTTGATAGGGTGGGGAATTCCATTAGAAATTCGACGCGCCATGCAAATAAAGTCTGCAATAAAGGGCTTTTACTCCGAAATTTCGCGACAAAAAAGTGATAGACCGCCCACCGCATTTTCTGTTAAATTCTGGCGTCAAGGTACCACCCCAAGAAATCCGCTATTTGCCGGAGGAGTAAAGCCACGCTACCGGCGGTTTTCGCAGCAAGCATGGGCATACCGGGAGACTGCTAGTTGACCACTGCTATTGAACAGACAGTAGAAACTTACGGCATTGAGAATTGGGGCGCTGGCTACTTCGATGTAAATCGAAAGGGCAACCTCGTGGTTCGTCCTGCCGAAGGAGATCCTCGGTCGGCAGATTTGCGCGAGATCATCGAAGATCTCGTCCGGCGCGGAATTACGGCACCTGTCCTACTCCGTTTCCCGCAACTCGTCGCATCGCAGGTGCGTAAACTCCAACGCGCATTCAGTAAATCAATTCGTGAATTTGAATATCAGGGGGCGCACATGTGCGTCTATCCGATGAAGGTTAATCAGCAGCGCGCGGTCGTCGAAGAATATCTCCGCGAAGGCTCGCGGTATGACTTCGGTTTAGAAGCAGGATCGAAGGCCGAGCTGTATGCGGCGCTCGCGCTAGAGCAGTCTTCCGACAGTTTGCTGGTCCTTAATGGATTCAAGGACGAAGAATTCATCCAGTTGGCATTCGCAGGCGCAAAGTCCGGCAAGCGCGTGGTGATCGTCGTCGAGAAGCTGAGCGAGCTCGACCACATCATCCGCATCGCTGAACGAACGGAGGGCAACACTCCGATCATTGGCATGCGTGTGAAGCTGTATTCCAAAGGGTCCGGACGTTGGGAAAAGTCTGGCGGCGAAGCGGCCAAATTTGGACTGACAACCACTGAGCTGCTGGAAGTGATCAATCGCTTAAAGGAAGCGGACCGTATCGATATGCTGCGGCTGCTTCACTTTCACATCGGATCGCAACTCACCGACATCAAGCGAATCAAGAACGCGATGAAGGAGGCCGCGCGGGTATACGCCAAGGTTTATCAGATGAAGGTGCCGGTCGAGCTGCTCGACGTGGGGGGCGGCATGGCCGTGGACTATGACGGCTCGAAAACAGCGTTCGATTCATCCGCAAATTACACTGCCCAGGAATTCGCCAACGACGTTATCTACACAATTAAGCAGGTTTGCGAAGACGAAAACGTGCCGCACCCGACGATTATCCAGGAATCGGGTCGCTATCTTTCAGCGTATCATGCGATTCTGGTAACAAACGTTCTGGAAGAAATTGAGACGGTCGTTGAAGACATTACGCCCATCGAAATTGATGAGGATGATCCCCAGGTCGTCATCGAGCTGGGCGATTTGCGTGAAACGATCTCGATCAAGAATTACCGTGAGTATTACCATGACGCGCTCGAGCATCGAGAAGAGTTATTCACACTGTTCAACCTCGGGTTAATCTCGCTCGAGGACCGCGCGAAAGGTGAAGTTTTATTCTGGGACGTTTGCGAGCGGGCCGATCGTTACGCGCAGCAATCAAAATACATTCCGGAAGAATTCGGAGATCTTCGCAAGCTCTTATGCGCGAAATATCTCGCGAACTTTTCTGTCTTTCGCTCTGTACCCGATCACTGGGCACTCGACCAATTGTTTCCGATTGTTCCGATTCAGGGACTTAACAAACCTCCCACAGAGTTCGCCACGCTTTGCGATATCACGTGTGATTCCGACGGCGTGGTTGACAAGTTCGTCGATCTTCACGACGTCAAACAAGTTTTGGAACTCCACAAGATCGACCCGGACGAGCCGTACTATCTCGCGTTTATGTTAGTCGGCGCCTATCAGGAGGTGATGGGCAACAATCACAACCTGTTCGGCGCTCCTAACGAGGCGCAGATTTACATTGACGACGAGGGTTATCTCATTAAGAAGGTAATCCGGGGAACCACTGTAGGAGAGGCGGCAAGTCGCGCCCGATACGAGCGCGGGCTCTTGCATGATGGGTTTCGGCGTCAAGTGGCGCAACGAATTAAAGACGGCGATTTATCGGAAGCCGAAGGTTCTGACCTGGTGAATTTTTATGAATCACGCTTCGATGCGTACACCTACGTTGCAATTAACGGTAACCGTTCACGGGGACGTCGTCGTCATGATGATTACTGAGTCCGGCAAACTTTAGTTTGTCGCTGCATTCCCCAAAGGCGTCAAAATCACGACAAACTGAAGTTTGTCGGACTGTTCAAAAGGACACGAGTTTATGGTTACACAGCGGAAGCCAAAACCAAGCAAATATCTGACTATCCCGACTCGACCTGTCCAGGTCGATCGCGATCGGTCAGTAGCAGGTCTTCTGGAAAAGATGGAAGGCACCGGCTTCGGCGGCCGCCAACTGGCGGAAGCTCATCGCATCTGGCTCGACATGCTTGGTGACAACACGACGATCACTGTCGCAGCGTCGGGCGCGCTGATTCCGGCGGGCATGCGCCGGTTACTGGCATACGTGATCAAGAACCGCTTTGTTGACGTACTGGTGTTATCCGGCAATCTTATCTTTCACGATTTGCATGAGACGCTTGGCCGGCATCATTTTCAAGCCCATCCAAACATGACTGATGCAGAGCTTGAGTCAGCTCAGATCAATCGGATGTGGGACCTTCTGGCGAGTGAAGAGGAATATCACGAGGCTGAGGAGTGGGTCGGTGGTTTTGCCTCGCAGCTCGATCAAACACGGCCGTATTCGACCCGTGAGTTCCTTCACTTATTAGGCCGCGAATTGGCGGAGATTGCCGCCGAAGACGGCGTGCTGACCGCCGCGTACAAATCACGCGTGCCGGTTTTTTGCCCCGGCATCACCGACAGTGGTATCGCCGTCGGGATCGCCGGCTCGCGTTTCGAAAAGAAAAACACTTTCCAGTTCGATATCGTTCAGGATGTTCTTGATCTGACGCAAATTGCTCTGCGCGCTCGCGTTTCCGGGATTATTAATCTCGGCGGCGGCATCGCTAAGAGTTTTATTCGCCAGACCGAGATGTCGGCCCACATCTTCAAGCAGCAAGTCCATGGTCACAAGTATGCGATTCAAATCTCGGCCGACGCGCCCCATCCGGGCGGGCGCTCGAGCGCTGTTGCGTTTGACGAAACCCTGGTTTACGGCAAACTCGGGCGTGGCGCTTTAACTGCCTACGTGAATTGTGATGCGACGATTGCTTTGCCAATCATCATCACCGCTCTCTCGCAAACTGCGGCGAAATTCATGAAGGGCCGGCGGCGGCCAAACTTCACTTTCGCCGCGAGAGAACTGATCATCGAAGTACCATAAGCATCCGCAGATTACGCCGATTACATAGCTTCGCTATTTGCAATCCGGGTAAGCTGCGAAATTGGCGGATCATTCATCGCTTGGCCTCAAATTCGCTCTTCGCTAAACTCCAGCACATGACCGAATCGCAGTCGCTGCCGATGAACTTCGGGGGCATCGCTGAAGAAGAATTCTCAGCTTTCGAAAGCTCACGCATTCTTGTCTGGCCGATCAGCTACGAAGGCACGGTCTCTTACGGGAGCGGCACGGGGCAGGGCGCCGCGGCGATTATTGATGCCTCACGCAACATGGAACTTTACGACGAAGAGACAGACGCTGAAGTTTACAAATTAGGTATCCACACGATCGACGAATCCCCGCCAATGGAAACGCCTGAGGCAATGATGAACGCGCTCTACAATCGGGCAAAACGGTTACTCGGTAATGACAGATTCGTCGTGATGATTGGGGGCGAGCACTCCGTAAGCGCCCCCGTGATTCGCGCGCATGCCGAGAAGTATCCGAATCTATCTGTGCTCCAAATTGATGCGCACGCTGATTTACGTGATACCTATGACGGAACGCCTCACTCGCACGCATCGATTATGGCCCGCGTGGTCAGAGACCTTCGCATCCCGGCGGTTCAAGTCGGAATTCGTTCGATGTCGGTTGATGAAGCTCGGGCTCTGGACGGTCTGGCGACGCGAATCTTCTGGGCCAAAGACATTGTGGGGCGCAACGATTGGTGGGACGATGCCGTCGATAGTTTGACGGAGAATGTTTATTTCACGATTGACATTGATGGGCTCGATCCCTCTCTGGTTTCGGCAACCGGAACACCCGAGCCGGGCGGTCTTGGTTGGTACGAAACTATCGGCCTTATTAAAACGCTGGCGCGTAAACGAAAGGTGGTAGGAATGGATCTGACCGAATATTCCTACGTCGAAGGCCAAAGTGCTTCTGCGTTTCTATGCGCCAAGTTAATCTATAAGACGCTCGCATTTGTGTTTGAGCGAGAGACATCTCGCGTGCGCAACGTTTAGACTCGGGGCTACTGCCAACCCAGTTTTCACAATCCTACCCGAAAGGAGATATTCAAGCGCGAAGGAATTGCTGAACCTCAGTGCCACGCACCACTTTGGGAAACGCACGATGCGTACTCATGAGAAAGGCTGAAGTGCTGGCGCGCCTGGCATTGCCATGGGTGCCAAGCAGGTGTACAAAACGGCTGAATGCCTCCCAGCCGTAGTAGTATCCATCCTGGAAACTAACGAGAACGTCGGCGGTGTTGATAACGCGCGTCGCGTAAAGCGCACAATAGAGATTTGCTAGAGCATCGGGGTACACGTGATCTCCCGTTTGCGCCAACCAGGCTTGGTCCGACGCGAAGCCATGCTGATTAACAGAGCCGCTTTCATTTAAGGATCGTGCAATTGATCCCAATTGCAGAGGATCACCGTCAATCTGTTCATAACGGTAAAGCCAGCCGTATTCATTCTCTGTTTTCGACACGCGAGCCATTCCATCTGCACACTTAACCATCATTGCTGCATCTCCGTCGCGGTGAATCGCGAAGTCGACCCCTTCCAGCGAGACGGCGGCTTCTGCCAGAGCAGGGGCGTCCTCCTGACAACAGAACAGGGCTGCATAGCCAATGAGACCGAAAGCCGGAAGTACAACTTTGCGGCGCGAATTATCCTCAAGCAAATCATCTGAAATGGTGTAACCACATCGGCGCAAGTGCGTCTGCAGGTTTACGCGTTGATGTGGCCGCAAGCTCATGCCATGATCCGAGAAGAGGATGACCTCAGTCTCTGCACCACACCCGGCTTGAATTTCTCGGAGCATTTTGTCTAACGAATACAAGCTGGTTTCCAAAGGCTTCGCGCCGAGAATGTGCAACAGCCCGTCAGTGCCTTTAAGAAAGCCAAAATAATCGCGCGTCGGCCGCGCGCGAGAGAACCTCTCGCGAAACCGGCGCATGTCGGCACGCCAAACCGCTTCTGGCGAAACATAAACGAGGTACTCAAAAGGCAAGGGCTCCTGATAGTCAAGCTGATCCATGTAAGACGAGGGCAGCTTATCAGGCGTGCGGCGGCCAATGTATTTCTGAATGCCGCCGCGGAGGCTGCGCGTCTTTCGATCGAAATAACGGCACTCGTAACCGGGCGGCGGGCTGGCCCTGAGCATCGCCGCCAGGGCAATGTTCGTCATCGTCGGGAAGGGTGAAAGCAACTGCGACGGTCCATTGAAAGCGTCGAATAGACCTGCCTGTTTCGCGCGATACATCACCTCGTACGGCACACCGTCAAGACATAGAAGCAGACGCCGCAACTGTGTGCCGCCTGCCCTATCTGGTCTTTCGTTTCGTTCGTCCACGATGTTTGGGACGCCTAACTGTTCTTGAGCCGGTAAGGTGCTCGCAATCCCGCCTGCGCCTGTTCATGCGCGTCGTAGACATTCGGACGCGCGAGCACGGCCCGGTATTCAGTCAATGCATCCCGGCGTTTTCCCGCCAAATCCAGCGCGTGTGCGGCGTGCAGATGCGCCATGGTTGCCAGCCCCGGTTGCGCACCCGCGGTTTCAGCTGACGCGACGAATTCTTTGGCTGCCCGCTCATGCTGACCAGCAGTCATCAGTGCTTCGCCGTATTTGAAGTGAATTAAATCCAAAGCACGCCCCGCCGTTTCGCGTAAACTCTTGTCGCGAAGCAAACTCTCGAAGGTTGCAAACGCTTCATTCTCAGCTGCCGAAGTCGCTGTCGCGTTGCTTGCTTTCCGCTCGAGTGCTGCCTGGGAGACGAGTGCATCCGCCGCCTCCAGCCGATACAGATAATTGCGCGGATACCTCGTCGCCAGCTCCCGAGCCAACGTGGCCGCCTCAGCAAATCGTTTCTCACGGGTATACAGGACGATTAGAAGTGTTTTTGCTTCGTTCTGGACCCAGCGGCCCTCGCTGGCCACGCGGGCAAGCGTGGCAAGTCCTCTTTTTTTTGAGCCATGAAATCCAAAAACTCCGGCGGCTAGTTTCACTGGCAAAGGCAGCGAGCCAACCGTGTAGTCGTACAAGCCAATGGTAATTTCGGCGTCGCGATAACCAGGGTCGAGCTTGATGACTTCGCGGTGTTTATCGACCGCGGCTGAGCCATCCTTCAGCGCGGCGTAGTGGCGGCGCTCGACGGCCTCTTCGAAGGAAGCTTTTAATCCCTGGATGGCGCCAAGGAAGTAGAGTGCCTCGACGTCGTTTGGATATTGCTTCAAGCGTGCTTCGGAAAGCACGCGTGCCTGACGTGTCAACGCGCGAAATTGATCGACGATACGGGGATCGACCTTATCGTCGCTGGTTGAATAAAATGTGTCATCGTCGCCGTAGAGAGAAGACTGTAGCCGTCTGGAATCATATAACGTCTCTGCCCAGAGTGTGTCAGCGAGAAACTGCGGGCCCCCGGGATAACCCGGGAAGGCGTCCGCCATTTCCTTGAAGTTCTTGCGTGCCGTTCCGTAATCGAGGTTGAAAAGCGCTTCAGAGCCCGTAATCCGCAACTTCTCGAATCGAGCGCGTTCGGTTTCGGTGAGCCATGAACTGCTTGCAGGTTGCGCGTAGACGGACATTCGGAAAACCGTCGACAGGATTACTAACAAGGCTAACAACGATTCTTTGATGCGACTTTCCATAATACTTAACCCGAGAAGCTCTCCACGTATTTAACTCCACTGCCTGTATTGAACAACACCACGCGCTCATCGGACTTGACGAGCCCATCTCTCATCAGCTTTCTCAACGCCGGCAAGCAAGCGGCTCCTTCTGGCGCGCAAAAGATGCCTTCGGCTGCACCGATTTCTTTGGTGGCGCCAATCAACTCTTCGTCAGTGACAGCCACTGCGGTTCCGCCTGACGCGCGCAGCGCATCGAGGATCAGGAAGTCACCAATTGCTTTCGGCACGCGCAGACCTGAAGCTGTGGTTTGGGCATTCGGAAACTCCTCAGCAAATGGTTTGCCTTCTGCGAAAGCGCGCACAATGGGAGCGCAACCCGCAGCCTGAACGGTGATCATTCTCGGCCGTTTCGAGTCGATCCATCCCATCTGTTCCATTTCGTCGAAAGCCTTCCACATCCCGATTAGTCCCGTGCCTCCGCCGGTCGGATAAATGATTACGTCAGGGAGTCGCCACGCGAATTGTTCAGCGAGTTCGTAGCCCATCGTTTTTTTACCTTCGATGCGATAAGGTTCTTTCAGGGTCGAAACGTCGAACCAGCCTTCTGCTTCTTTCCGTCGCCCAACTTCGGCGCCGCAGTCGGTGATCAATCCATCGATCAAAGTCACCTGAGCACCGGTCTCTTCACACTCAATCACGTTCGCTCGGGGTGTATCGCGCGGCATGAAGATGTGCGCTTCCATTCCTGCGCGAGCGGCGTAGGCGGCCAGGGCGCCTGCTGCGTTGCCCGCGGAAGGCACTGCAAGCTTTTCAACGCCCAATTCTTTAGCCATGGAAACCGCCGCGGTCATCCCTCGCGCTTTGAAACTCTGCGTCGGATTCTGACCCTCGTCTTTGATGTAGAGCTCAGTCATCCCAAGCTGGCCGCCGAGTCTTGTAGCCCTGATTAAGGGCGTGAATCCTTCGCCGAGCGTAACGATATTCTCATCGTCTTTGACGGGCAGCACTTCGCGATACCGCCAAAGATTCGGCTCGCGTCGCGTAAGCTTTTCCTTTGTCAAAGAAGAGCTCGCGGCTTCCAGGCGATACCTAACCAACAAGGGCTTGCCGCATTCCACGCAGAGGTTGTGCAACCGTCGTGCCTCATGTTTGCGGCCACACGCCCCACATTCGAGATGAGTGACATTCATTGAATTCCTGCTTTTCCTTTCCATCTAATCGGTCAGACATCATAGCGCCTCGGAGAAGAATCCGTCAGGTGGCGCGCGAATGTTGCGGCCGCGACGTGCACTTTCGCAGGCCTCCGGTTAAGCTCTTCAGGATCAAACCGGTAACCGAGGAGCCGAAATGCCAAATCGCATAGCCGAGATCCTAACAAACAAAGGCACAATCAAATTCGAATTGCTCGAGAGCGACGCGCCTAAGACCACCGAAAATTTTCGCTTGCTGGCGGAAAAAGGTTATTACGACGGTGTAATTTTCCATCGCGTGATTAAGGGATTCATGATTCAGAGTGGCGACCCCACGGGAACCGGGCGTGGTGGACAGTCAGCCTGGGGCGGGAGGTTTACCGATGAAATCAATGCCTCGTCAGATGTTTACCGCCGAGGCTACAAGGCGGGCACGGTAGCGATGGCGAACGCGGGTCCAAACACCAACGGTTCGCAGTTCTTCATTATGCACGTAGATTATCCTCTGCCGCCCAGCTATACCATCTTCGGGCGTGTTACTGAAGGTCAGGATATAGTGAACGCGATCGCAACTTCAGCCACCGACAGTAGTGACCGACCACGATCCGAGGTAAGAATGGAGAAGGTCAAGATTCACGAACCGCAGTGATCTAACTCCCGGTCTTCTGAGACGAATTCTGAATTGCATGCCAAACGTAATCCTTCGCAAGGCGAGCGGATTCCTCAAGCGATTTCTTGCGCGCCAAACAAGCGGCGATCGCGGACGAGAGCATGCAACCTGTGCCGCGAACATTTGGGCCCTCAATCCATTCACGCCGAAAGGTGGTCACTTCACCACCGTCGTCGAGAACATCGGCTGCCTGGCGCGCCTCGTGTGAGACCTGCGTTGCGCTGTCTGCCTTCTGCCTCTTGTTTTCTACCTTCCGTCCTTTGAGGTGGCCCGCTTTGATCAGCACAGCTTGAACACCTAGAGCTCGCAACTTCGCTGCCGCGTCACGCATCGCCGCTTCATCGTGGATTCGCAATCCGGTCAATCTTTCTGCTTCCGGAATGTTTGGAGTGACGATTCGCGCCTGCGGCAAGAGTTCTTTCACCAGGGCGTCGATTGCGCCTTCTTCAATCAAGTTAAATCCTGAAGATGATCGCAACACCGGATCGATCACCGGCGGCGGCAAATTCCGTTGCCGAAGGAAGGTGCTCAGTTCGGTTATAACTTCACGAGTTGGCACCATGCCAATCTTAATCGCGGCGACAGTAGTTTCGTTAATGATTGCACTCAACTGAGCGCGCAGCGATTCAGCTGTCTGGTGTACTGCGCCGGCAACTTTCTGAGAGTCCTGGAACGTGAGTGACGTGATCGCGGCGAGCGCCCGACAATCGAAGGCCTCGATCGTCCTGACGTCAACCAAAACACCGGCGCACCCCGTCGGATCAAAGCCGGCAATCGCTAAAACCACCGGTGGGGCTATCTTGCATGTCGTCATCGAGCTAATTTTGCGCGCAGCGAACGAATTTCTTCGGGCCCCGAGAACAAACTTATTCCTGCGATTCCGCTCGCACCCGCGCGCAGGCACTGCCCTGCGTTTTGACTTGTAATTCCCCCGAGGGCGAGGACGGGCAGCGGCGAGAGCATCTCCGATACCTGGCTTAAAGCATCCAGGCCGACCGCCGGCCCATAAGCTTGCTTTGACGTGGTCGGAAAGACCGGACCAAAAACAACAAAGTCAGCTCTATCATTTCGTGCCTGCCTCGCTTCAGCAATTGAATGCGTGGACACTCCGATTACGAAATCGGCGCCAAAACACTTGCGTATAGTCGCGGCGCAAATCGATTGCGTGCTGAGATGCACACCATGAGCCGCCGCGGCCTTAGCTACATCGGCTCGGTCGTTAACGAGAATGCGGGTCGCTGTTCCTTGAACGATTTGCACAGCCCGTTCTGTCAATTCAAACAAAGCGCGCGTTGTTAAGCTCTTCTCACGCAATTGGACAAAATCAATGCCGGCATCAACTGCGCAAGAGATCTGAGAAACAATGCTTTTAAACGATGAACTAAGGGAAGTAGTGGCGCTATTGGTGGCGCCGGGGGTAATCAGATAGAGGATCGGTTTTGACGCGCTGCTCGTCATTGACATCCGGTACATCTTTCTTTGTGCCGGAGTCTTTCACAGTTGTCGAACCAGCGTCCAGCGCCCTTACGCTTTCGCGAAAATGGAACAATTCCCACGCTCCCATCACAATGTTCAGAATCCCTAAGCCCGAAACTGCCCCGCGTATCCAACCAGATGCGATGAAACGCTGTAGTCCGTAACTCGTCTTGCGCGCAGCGAGGAGGAGAAAATAATTATTTCCCCAATCGCTAAGCCCCATCCAGCCATGCGGCACCCAGGGCAGGATCAACAAGATCACGCCGATCTCGAAACACAAAATGATGTAGAAGATTACGGATAGTCGTGACGACATCGAAGCTTCTGAAGTCACACTAAACCCCTTCGGGGGTCTGACTCCGGTTCAACTTATCCGATTCTGACGTGGAAAGCTAATTCAAAAGCTGTTCTGGCGCATGAAGCGATGGGAATTGCGGCACCGCGTCGCCATTTTCGGCTGCGATGCGTGCCTGCAGAGTTCGCATTCTGTCTTTTACGCCCCGGTACGTGACGTTGTAACCATAAACCTCGGTGAACAATTCGAGCGCGCGTTTAAGTTCGCCGCTTTGCTCGTATGCTGATGCCAACTCATACCTAAGTGCCTGGCGTTCTTCCTCGGAAGCATCCGGTGAGTTTAAGCCTTTATCAAACCAGGCAATGCCTGCCCGAGGTACGCCCTTTTGCAGGAAACAATGTCCCAACAAATTGCAGCATTGCAAATATCGGCCGGTGCGATCGCCAGGTGCGATCATCTTCACAGCTATCTGAAACTCCTCAAGCGCTTCGTCGAATAGATCCATCTCTTTGTATGCCAGACCAAGGTTATAATGCGTCTCGTAATCACCGTTGGCAGGTGACTCCAGGTCAGCTTCCGCCGAAACGCGATACTCTTCAAAGATCTCTGCCAACTCGGGATGTAATTGAGCAACACCGGAATTGGCCTGATTGATCACCGCGGGTTCGCGCGTGATTGACTCGAGGACTTCGGACGGACTCTCAGTTGGTGCGCTGACTGCTTCGGCGTCGACGGCCGCAATGTTAACAATTGCCGCGCCATTCAATTTTTGCCGCCGAGCTTCAATGTCCGCGCTTGGACCAAACTGTTGCTCTAATAGATTAAGAGTATCGTTTGCAATATCTACGTAGCCCTGAGCAATGTAGAAATCAACACTTTCCAACTCCTGCCGGCGAAACGCAGCCTTCCGTTCCTCATCTGTATTAGATGTCTTGGCGCTCTCGGGCGGTGATTCCAGGTGCAACTCTTCAGCGACAACTGCTTCAAAGGTAAACGCCGGTTCAGACCAATTCTCGGAAACGTCAGCGCCCGGGTCCGGATCTGCAACGCTATTCCATTCGAATTCCGACTCACCCACAGGTGTTGAATCCGTCTGTTCGAACGTAAATTGATCCGCCTCGACGGTAGTTGCGGAATCCGCCTCCGGCTGCTCAAGCGGTTCATCCGCACCGGTATCGAGCGGCCCTCCGATTTCTTCAAGACGCTGCTTGTACGCAGCGCACTCTGGCTCCAGCCGAGCCAATCGCGTAAGTGCGTAACGTTCATCTTCGACGCTTTCTGCGCCGCGCGCCGCCTCGACTAATCGCTCAAGCGCCGGTTTCAGTTTTTCGACATCCCGCTGCCACCAATACACACGTGTTAGCACGGTTAATGCCTTGGTGTTGATGGCATCAACACTGAGTATTTCATCGACCAGTGCAAGCAACAGACTGTCTTCGCGATGGGTAAGCATCCGGTCGCAAATTGCCTCAAGGACCCGAACCGCGTCATCCAGGCGCAGATGCTTCAGATAAATCCGAATCACATCGACGTATAACAGGTATTCCGACGGTTGTTTTGCTACCAAACTATCGACGACGCGATTCGCCTGTGTCTCATCTTCAGCCGCGATATACGCGGTGGCGAGTAGAGATAACAACGAAATATCGTCTGGATTGTCGGCTGAAGCGCGCTCCAGCGTGAGAGTGGCTTCACCCGCCGTTCCTTGAGCCACGTGAACGGCGAGCGAACCTTTTAGCGCGGCGTAATCGGAACCATTTAGTTCGAGAGCTCTTGAAAATATTTCACCTGCCCGATCGAATGAACCTTTCGCCAGCAGGTTCTGCCCCGCGACATTGAAAGCCTCGACGGCTTCCGTGTCCATATTCTGTCTCGCGAAATCTTCGGCTAGCTTGATGCGCACGTCAATGTTGTGCGGATCAAGATCTGCGATTTTGCGTAAGATTTCGAGGGCTTGTTCAGTTGCGCCAGTGATCTTGTAACAGTCGGCAACGATTAGGTAGTGCGCTCTCGCGTCGACAACCAATTTTTGTTGTGCATACAGATCAGCGAGATTAAGCGCAATTTCAGGATCGTTTGGCTGCAAACGGTCAATCTTCTTGAACATCGCGATCGCTTTAAGCGCAAAATCCTGCTCGCGATAATGTTCAGCAATGGTGCGAAAACAAGAGATGGCCGCCGCGCGATTGTTTACGCGAACATACAGATCGCCCAACACGTTCAGCGTCGTGAAATCATCAGGTTCGTGCTCGACGATCACACAATATTCCTTGATCGCAGCAGGAATCTTTCCCAACTCGAGAAATTTCTCAGCCGCGCTCAGGGTCTTTGCTTTTTCAAAAGGCATGTTTCGATGAGAACTAAAATGGAACTGTAAGAGAGGATCGCGCCGCGTGCGGTGCTGACGCTTCGCGAATAAGCTGAGCCTAAAACCCCGTCGGGCTAGACGGTTCTCTTACGCTAACATGGGGCAATCCGGAGTGTCAACGTCGTTATTCTTTTTTGAACACATTATGAAGAGTCGTTAATTATTCTAATAATAGGAGTTAAATGACATCCGCAAAATTCCGACGGCTCTTGGCGAACCACCAATAGCCCGACAGTAGCATGATCACCGCAAACACCAGGAAGTAGCCCAACGCTCTTCCGTCGGGAGGCGCACCTTCGAGAATTACTTGTCGATAGCACCGAACCAGACCAGTAAAAGGGTTCAGGTGAGCGACCGTACGGTACTCGCTCGGGATCAAAGACTCAGGATAAATTATCGGAGTCAGATAGAGCCATGCTGTCAACACCAATCCGACACCTTGAACAATGTCGCGAACGAAGACCCCGAGCGAAGCTAACAGCCACCCGGCGCCGAGCATGGCGGGCAGTTGTACGAGAAGCAGCAGCGGAACGTACAGAAGCGTCACGTGCAATTCGCGCTTGACGATGACGATGGCGATTAACAGAGCGGTCGT
>Ga0126384_10000872_pt1 | contig 17425 bp, 18 predicted proteins | sample PanSoiMetPlot_36_FD_92543 | JGI IMG/M metagenome (GOLD analysis project Ga0126384, IMG submission 92543) | Tropical forest soil microbial communities from Panama - MetaG Plot_36 | ecosystem: Environmental > Terrestrial > Soil > Tropical forest > Bulk soil | place: Panama | collected 2016-02-17 | reverse complement strand
GCAATGTCGCAACTCTGGGGAGTGACCGCGCTTCGCCTCGCGCAAGCCGACGTGTTGCCGCTGAATTTTCAGTTCTACGGCAACACGGTAAGTCAGTTCCTTGACGAATTGCAGAAGAATAAGAAATACGACGCTGCCAAGCTAAATTTAGCAAGTGCGCTGAAGGCTGCGCACGAGCTCGCAGCTGCTGCTGGACAGACGCAAACGCTGCTGAAGACTTCCATGGCGTCGGGCAAGCTAGATACGCCAAAGCTAGAGGTGGTTAATCAGCTGCTGATGAAGGGTGAGACGAACTTCATTCTTCCGGACGGTATTCCGGGACGACCGTGGTTCAAGCACATCCTCTATAGCGCACGATTCACGTACGCGCACCTCGAACTTCCCGCGATCACCGAAGCCGTCGAGGCCGGCAATTGGCAGGAAGCGCAGCAGCAGACGGAAATCCTGATCCGGGCGCTCAACACAGAAACTGCGCTGATGAGGCAAGTAAGAGAGGCGCTGCGCTAAGCGGCCTATGGTGAATCGGACTGCTAGAATCACGCCGATGTCAATCGATGACTTTGTACGGCACAGCAAGGTGCTCTATAGCTTGACCCTCGTTTTTGTGCGCGCGGTCCCAGGACAAGTGGGACTTCACGCCCCACCCACTCGGACAGTCTGGCCGGCCACCGGCACCGCCGCGGATGGGCAACGGCTTCGCGCCGTTTTGCAAGCAACTAAGACAAGTCGTCTGCGTGCGGGGTGTCCTCAATGCCGCGCTGGCGACGAGAAAAGTGGACGGGACGCGAAAGCACGGGCACGATGTGGGCCCGCTGACTCAAGAGGCGCTCCTTGCTGCGCTTAACGACAAGCAGCGGACACCTGCTCGCCACACTGGAAGCCGTCGACATCGAAGCGTCGATCGATTGGAACGGAACCCCCTTTCACCTTTGCCCTCTTCACGTGGGAGTTCGTGCAACACGAGGCGATCCATCATGGTCTGGGGAGCATCTTGCCTCGCTCGCCGGGTTCGATATGCCGCTCAGCTGGCGTGTGTCATGGGGGCGGTGAAGATCGACACGATCCTTGGCGAACAGGAGAAGAAGAAAAAGTACGATGCTGCCAAATTGGAATCCCAGGCAGGACAGACTCAGGCGATGGTGAAAGTTGCCCACAGCTTGAGCCTGTTACGAAACTGCCGATTCCTACAGGACTCGAAAGAAATCTACCGACCGCTAGCCCGGCCTAGCACGCTTCGGAGTGGACCGCATTATTTCGGCCTTCAGCACTCAGATTGCAACTTAGTCTTGTAGCAGCTTCGAAACCTCAGCTCTCCTCAGAGTCGCGAGCAACACCCGAGTTGCTAATGGGGGCGGAAGCCTCGACGCGCTGTCGTACACTGGTCATGCTGATCTTTTATTCGCAGGAGTTCAACGTGAGGTTCGCACGAGGGGTTGCCTTCTTCTTCATAGCGTTTTTGCTGACTCTGTTTGCCTACGCGGACGTTCCGCAGTTCTCGCCATTCACCGCCGACTTGCAGATCACCACTACCCGCAATGAGATGGGTCCGCGCGAAATTTCTGGAAAGGTGTACGCCGGCAGCGGACACGTTCGTTTGGACCTGTCAGCGGAGCAAGGGCGCCAGACTTCCGTCATCACCGACTTCGCCACCAAGACCACGGACATATTGATGCTCCAGCAACAGATGTACATCGAGTACAAGCCCGGCAAGGGGCAGCAGGCGCGTATGCCAGGCAATGGAAGCGAGGAGCTGCATCCTTACGATCCGCAGAATCCGTGCGGTGACGAGCCCGGCCTTGTCTGCAAGAAGATTGGGGTCGAAGAGATCAGCGGACGCACTTGCGACCACTGGGAGGTCACGAACAAGAACGGCAAGGTGACGAATGTGTGGATCGATCAGAAACTGCACTTTCCCGTGAAGGTCGTTTCGGCCGACTCGACGATGTTGCTCTCAAACATCCATGAAGGCGAGCCCGATGCCAACTTGTTCAAAGTGCCCGAGGGTTTTAAGAAGATCGACATCAGCGGCATGGTCGCACCAGGCATGGGTGGTGACCCACAACAACGCAACTAGGCGGAATCCACGGAATCTGTCCCAAATCGAGAAAAACCGGTTTCTTAAAGGACTTAGCGCGGTTTTTTGCTTGCCTCGCAGGATCTTTTCCTGTTCCATAAGCGTGTTAGACATTTGCCTTATCGGGCTCAGGAGCCAGCATGGATCGCAGGAAATTCCTCGGGCTGTCGGCTACCGGATTCGCCGCAACACTACTTTCCCAGACACCACTTAACGGCCTGGTATTCCCCGTTGAGCAGGATACGAAATTTCAACCGGATTACCTGCCGTTTGCGCCGGGGGTTCCGCCGGCACCTTACCAATTTCCCAAGGATTTTCTGTGGGGGTCAGCGACTGCCGCTTACCAAGTAGAAGGCGCCTGGAAGGCCGATGGTAAGGGCGAGTCGATTTGGGACCGTTATGCCCACACAGTAGGCAAGATTAAAGGCGCGGCGACGGGTGACGTCGCCTGCGATTCGTACTATCGCTACCAGGAAGACGTTGCCTTGGCGAAACAGCTGAACCTGAACAGCTATCGCTTCTCGATCAGTTGGCCGCGAATCCAAGCGGATGGAGTAGGGCCAGCGAATCCGAAGGGACTCGATTACTACAAGCGTCTACTCGACGGGTTGCACCAGGCCAATATTCGACCTCTAGTGACGATGTATCACTGGGATCTGCCGCAAGCGCTCGAAGATAAGGGCGGGTGGCCGAATCGTGATACGGCCGGATATTTCGCCGATTACGCCAACCTGCTCGTGAAGAACCTGGGTGATCGCGTGAATGCCTGGTGCATTTTCAACGAACCGAACATCTTCACCTGGCTCGGCTACGGCACCGGAGTTCATGCTCCGGGAAAAACCAACTGGGCAGACTTCATGAAGTCCACGCATGTGGTGAACATCGCACAGGGACAAGCATTTCGCGCAATTAAAGCAGCCATGCCTAAGGCGGAAGCCACTTCTGCGGTCACCATGGCAGATTGCATTCCGCGCTCGAATTCCGAAGCGGACATGGCTGCCACTGAGAGGTATGAGGCGTATCGGAATTATTGGTTTCTCGATCCGGCACTCAAAGGGGAATATCCGAAGGCGCTGGCAGCGGACGAGTTGCTGCAACAAATGGCTGTACGGCCGGGGGACATGGACATCACCAAAGTACCTCTCGATTTCCTCGCGATCAACTACTACCAGCGTTCGATCTGCTTTGCGGCGGACGCGAATGGTCCTGCGAAAGTTGACACACAGGAAGGCGATCAAGGACCCAAGACAGAAATGGGATGGGAGGTATGGCCGGACGGCTTCTACAACTTCATCACCAAAGTGAATGGCCGCTATAAGCCAAAAGCTGTGGAGATTACGGAAAATGGCTGCTCGTACGGCGATGTGCCCGACGAGAAGGGTGTCGTGCCGGATGAACGCCGGATTGCGTTTTTCCGTGGATACCTGGGCGCGCTGGCGAAGGCGCACAAGGAAGGCGTTCCGATTCGCGGCTATAACGCCTGGAGCCTGATGGACAATTACGAATGGGCCGAAGGATATTCGCAGCGATTCGGCCTTATCTTCGTGGATTTTCGTACGTTGAAGCGCACGGTAAAGGAGTCCGGCAAGTGGTACGCGCAGTTGGCCTCGACTGGAAAATTGAGCTGACCTCCTGATTGGCAGGCCTGACTTGCGCCCCTCGCCGTGTGCGAGGGGCTTTTGTACGCCGGACTAGGCCTTCTTTGCGCGGGGTAACTTCAGCAGGCGGAGGTCAGGGACGCGTTGGAAGTGGTCCACGTCTGCTGTGACCAGGGTGGGCTGATTGCCAGTTAGCACTGCTGCAAATGCGTCGGCATAGGGGAGATTGTACTGGGCTTTCAGCCGCGCGGCACGAAGTGCGTCTTCGGGTGTCACGCCAAGCAGTGAAATGAGAGCCCTATTGAGAGTTTCGGCAATCACAGCATCTGCCCTGGTTATCTCTTGAAGATTTCGGCCACTATTTGCGCACCCTCTCCTCTGGTGAGAAAGCGGTAGAGTGCGCTTGCATCGAGGACGTGCCGCCTCACTCGAGTTCCCGGTCGGGTTCGCGTTCGATGTCGGGCGGCAGGCCGAGACCGGCCAGAATACCGCATAGGCGGTCAATGCCCTCAGCCTGCTTGGGATAAATGGCGATTCCACGCTTAATCCGCTGACAGCGTACTCGCGTGCCCTTTCCGATTCGCAGATCGCGCCGCAGCTTGGCAGGAATGACCAACTGCCCCTTCGAGGTGACCACACCTTCAAACTTATCCATGTCTTACGTTTTAGCACTAATGTAAGAGGCACTTTTGACACGGCGCACCATCCGGCCGCGAGGTGCCATTTGCGCTTGTACCCTCGCGATTCGGCGCCACGCTCGAAACGTCAGATACCAGGAGGATCAGTCTCAATTCCTCGCACGTTGCGGCTCGTTGTTGTGTGAGGCATCTTAGTTGCTCACCTGAAATCGCAGAATGCGCTCGCGCCAGGCCTGGTAAATTCCGTGGACCATGAAAAACTCCTCACCACCCGACCGCTCTTCGACGTTGATGGTCCGAGCCACGAACATGGTATGGCTCCCCAGCCTGTGTGCCGCTTCGACTCGCATCTCTCTTACACGCAGCGCAAAGTCCGGAATAGGCAGCGCAAACTGCTTCGATGGCACTACCCCGAACCCAAGCTGCTTCCAGCCGACCGATTCCTGCCGATGGTTCTTGCCGAGCCGAAACGCCTCCTCAGCTCGCGCAATGGGAATGCTGCTCAGTGCCACCGATCCGGCTCGTTCGACCAGTGCCCTCACGGGTGTCGTGCTGTTCAGCGCAAATGCATAGTGGTTTAGACCGATGCGGCCCAGAAGGTTCATCGGAAACATGTTTGAGCTTTTCCCGTCGGTGACGCTTACCAGCACCACGGGCCGGGGAGCGCTGTAAAAGACGGTCATGGCGCGAACCTCGCGCCCGGTGATGGGAAGGTCAGGGCGCAGCGCCCGCGCTCGCTGGCGTGCATAAGACAGATGATGCGCCCATAGCCGAAGCGCAGGCATGCAGTAGTTGTGGGAATCGGTAATCTCGAAAAGCTGCAGCGCTCCGCCATCAAGATCAATCCATGTAGAGGGGCGGAGCAGGATTTCGCCCAGCAACGTCGGGTCCTTTATCCGCGACCGGAACTGCAACGACAGTTGCGCTGAGTTTGCCCGTGCAAGCGGCCGATCGTCGCTGATCGCTATACCAATCGTGAATGGAGCACCGCACGCCATCAGATGTCGGTATGTGACATCACGTGGCTCGCCCAAACCGTGCAGCCACGCGGCAACTTCGCGCTGGGGCTCACGCAGCCCCACCGAATATTGTTGAGGTGCTTCGACGGGCCCAAGCAGGAGCCGCCTGACCAACTTACGAGTTCGCAAAACAATCGGCATCGTCGCTATGCACCGCAGCGCTGGAATTGCAGCAACACGAAGTTCGCCATGATGCGAAATACCGGAAGGCGAGTGGTAAAGCTGTCGGCTCCGTTAAGAAGCTTCGCAATCCTCGGATACCGACGCGCCCAATGTTCCATGTAAGCGGGCGGCCGGAACACGCCCACCCCTTCCCAGCTTTGTAACTGAAATTCCGGGCCGAACGCTGTTACGATTTCCCGTCTCGAGCGGTAGTGCACCTGCGGCGCGCGCTTGTTTACTCCCTCGCGTTTGCCTAGTAAACGGTCCAGAGCTCTGCTCCGATCGAAGTGTGCCAGATACCATGCGATCTCCCATGGAACGAAGCGTCCCAGCATCACCAGCACCACTCGTGCTCTCGGTCGCAACAATCGGGCCAAATTTCGTCGCACGGCTTGAAGGTCATCCACGCAATTCAGTCCGGAAAAATTCGAGAACGCTCCGTCGAACGGTGCGTCGCACTTCATGGAGCCAAGCTCCTCCGTTGCCAATACCCGGAACTCGACTTGCGCCCCGAACCGTGAATCCTCTGCGCGCTGCCGCGCTATATCAATCATTCGCTCGGAGATGTCGCACGCTACCACGTGTATCGCTTTCTCCGCCAGATACTGTGCATCGATTCCTGTCCCGCAATTGAGCTCCAGTATGTTTTCGCCGGGTAGAAATGTGCGACTGAGCCTCACCCATACCTGGCGTCGCAGCATCTCGCCGATCAGCGTGTTGGTAAAGTCCTGCTCGTAAGTCCCGGCCGCCTCGTCCCAGTACGCTCGTGCCGATTGCGATACCTCAGAGACGTTCATCCAAGTTCATACCCCTGCGAAGTAGTTGAAGAAGAGAGCGTGCTCTAGGGGAGGGCGTCATTACTCGTGAAGCTTCCTGCACCGCCACCCAACCCCGCATTCCCCCGAACATCCTGAGCAATAAAAGGCGATTCTCGTTCGCTATGGCACGCGCTGTTGTTTCGGTTGCGTCAAGTCTTTGTCAAGGTTTTGTGAATTAGCCTCTGCAGCCGACTACCGCCGCCTGGAAGCCAGATCTCGCCTGCCTTCACGATGCGAATAGACCGGGTGTTAGCCGCGGCACAAGAACAACACTCCGGCCGCGACCAGCGTCACTTCGATCACGACGATGAATGCCCGCTCCGGCAACCGCTCAACAATCAGCTTGCCGACGTATGATCCAAGAATCATCACTGGACTCAGTACGAGCCCCACCCACATCGCCTTGCCGGATAGCAAGGAATTCTGCTTGTACACGACCAGCTTCGTCAGGTGCATGATCACCGTCGTCAGTGCCTCGGTCCCGATGTAGGCAGTCTTTGTCAAGCCATAGGCGAGAAAAAAGGGTGCCATGAGCGGCCCCACACTTCCCACCAATGCTGAAAGGAAACTGGCTCCCGCTCCTAGGGCAGCAAATCCGCGCAAAGTCATCCTCATCGGCGTTCTTGGTAAGTGGCGCCATACCACCAGCAAGATGAGGAATGCGCCCAGAAATCTCGTCAGAATCCCTAGTGGAGCCTTTGCGAAGAGAATCGCACCCGCAACGGCCGCCGGCACTCCGCCTAATGCGAACCACTTCACCACAGCCAGGTCGATTGCACGCCGGTTGAACCACACGCGACTTCCGTTCCCGACTAGTTGCACAATGGTGAGGATGGGTATCGCATCCCGCGTCCCATAGAACACGACGAGCACCGGGAGAATGATGGCCGCCCCACCAAATCCCGTGACCCCCGCCACCGTGGCTGCGAGGAAGGCAACTCCTGCCAATGTCGCAAATTGAATGATGTTGTCCATTACGCGCGGCAAGTCTGCGATTGGTTAGCTTAGCTCACCCTTACTGCAGAGTGCCCGCAGGGCATTTGCCCCGGGTCCTCTGAGAAGGGAAATGTCGGAGAAAATCTTTGTCTTGCAGTCAGGGCGAGTGTTTCAGGTGTTTCCTGTGAGTGCCGTCCTTCCCAACCCTCTCCAACCGCGGTACTCTTTCGTTGTGGGAGGTCCTCTTTATGGCAAACCCCGCCTTTAAGTTTTCCTTCGACGCGGTCTACTACCACGTGAAAGACATGGAAAAAGCGATTGCGTTCTACCGCGACGTTCTGGGATTCCCGGTTAAGTCGCGCGGTTACGTCGCTCGGTTCGATGTGGACGGAGTTTTGTTCGAACTGGTTCCCGCGCATGAAGACGAGTCAATCAAAGGCTCCGGCAATGCGCGGTTGAGTCTGGGGGTAAGCGACATCCAAGCCGCAATCAAATACCTTGATTCGAAAGGTGTGCCGGCTACTCCAGCCAAAGAGGAAGTCGGCGGCATCCTCTCGCTGTTCCACGATCCTGACGGTAACGAACTCTGTCTTTGGCAGAGCACGTAAGTCATCTTGTTCGGTGCTACGCTTTCGCGCGTGCATTAAAAAGTGGAGAATGTCGGTAGAACGAAATGCACGACCGGGTCCCATCGCTTTCGGTACCAGCAAGAGCGCGTGTTGATGGCGTGGAAGAATGCTTTGCCGTAATTAACGGGTTGCGCTGGCGCTATCAACATGCCGGCAGCGGTCCGCCTTTGCTCCTGATCCACGGTTTCATGGCGTATTCGTTCTCCTGGCGCATGGTAATCAAGGCGCTGGCAGAACACTACACGGTCTATGCCATGGACCTTCCTGGTACTGGGTTCTCGCAACGCAACGCTTTGCTTCCTGGCACGCTGGCGAGCGATGCCGAACACCTGCTCCAGTTTATGAATCATCTGGGCCTTAAAGAATGCGACATTATTGGGACATCACGCGGCGGCGGAGCTACGATCGCGCTTTGCGCTCTGCTTGCGCAGAAGGGGCAACTGTATCGTATTCACCGTATTATTTTGTCGGCGCCGATCAATCCGTGGTCGCGCTATGAGAACGCGCGGGTTCATTTCCTGGAGACGCCGCTGGGATGTTTCTACGTTGTACACATGGCGTCACGGCTTTCTATCATTCTGAAGCGTTACTTTCTTCAGCTCTACTACAACCGGGCAACCATCCCGGCAGACAGCTTTGCTGGCTATCAGACCGGCCTGGCCGCTGCCGGCAGTTTCCAACACCTCTGGAAGATCGCGCGCTCGTGGTTTGCTGACCTCAACCACATCGAGAACTGTATTCCATTAGCGCAATCCCTTCCGGCACTCATTCTCTGGGGAGAGCATGATCGCGCGGTTCGTCCTGCATCTGCGTACGAAATACACCGGCGTTGGAAGAACAGCGTTGTCGTAATGATGCCGAATATCGGTCACATGCCGTACGAAGAAGCGCCGGAAGAGTTCACACGAATCGCATTGGATTTCCTGCTGCGAAATATTCCGCCGATTTCGCACGATGAATCGCAGCTGGCCCTCGCAACTGCGCATCAAGGGCCAGCTACCGCCTGATGCTGCCCGATCTCTTCGAGGTCCTGCGGGACCACTTTACCACTCACGGCTACTGGACTCTCGCCATCACACTGCTGCTAGAGAACGCCGGCATTCCGCTGCCAGGAGAAACCATGTTGCTGTTTGCTAGCTTCCTGGCGTACCAGCAGCATGAGCTGAACCTCGCTTTGATCATTCTGATCGCCACCGGGGCTTGTACGCTGGGCGATAACGTCGGCTATTGGATCGGACATTACGGTGGACGGCCGCTACTGCATCGCTACCAGAAATTCTTCCGCGTGTCTGACGAAAAGATCGCACAAGGCGAAAAGCTGTTCGAGCGCTACGGCTCGGCGACGGTATTCTTTGCGCGTTTTGTCTTCGGTATGCGCATCATTGCGGGCCCACTGGCAGGCGTTCTGCGAATGCACTGGCGACGGTTCATGCTGTTCAACTTCCTCGGAGCGGCACTATGGGTCACGGTCATTTCGTGCATTGGGTATTTCTTTGGCCAGCAATGGCAATTGCTGGTGCGTGTGATGGGCCGCGCCAACCTGTTGGTGTTTCTGTTGGCTGTAGTGGTGGTGGTGTTCTTCTGGAGGAGATACCGGGCGAAGAACTCCCAGTAGCATCAGCCCGCAGCGTTCTGGCTTTCAGCCATTTCGACGGCTGCAGTATGTACCGCCCACCACGCGGTCAACGCAGCTCCGAAGTACATGGCAGCGACGATGTAGAACCCGAACTTCAGCCCGTCGCGGTGTGCGGCTTCACCCGCAATCAGCGCGGTGCAGATTTGCAGCGCGCTGGAGAGAAAAAAGAACGTGTTCTGCGTTCGACCCATGAAATACTTGGGCACCATCTCCATCATTTCCGACTGGATGGCAATGCCCCCGATGCCGCGACCTGAGCCCATGACAAAGTAGATTGGGACGGTTAGAACGATCCAGGGAATCTGGGGCAAGAGCAGCAGGGCGATCGCAATCACACTCAAGGTGATGGTCACAGAGCGATGCGCTCCCTGACGGCGGATGAACTGCGAGGCATAGAACATGCTCGTAAACGCGCCAAGCGCCCATCCCGCATTGATCCAGCCATAACCAACGGCACCACGATGCAGGATGCGATCGCTGAGTGGCGCCGAGATGACACCCTGCGTCATCATGGCTGCGATAAATAGCGACCAAGCGAGGCCAAGCCAGCGTACGCGGGCATTCTGGTGGACATACCGTATGCCCTCAACTAATTCGTGGATGTAGCGAGCAACCGGAGTCTGAGGGACGGCTTCTGCCGATTCGGGCCTGAAATGCGTTACCGTCACTCGTCCCTTACGTACGTGGTAAACGCATGCGATAGAAACAACGTAAGTCGCGCAGTCAAGTAGCAGAATTCCGCCAAGCCCGATTTTGTTGTAGACGAAGCCGACGACGGCGCCGGCAAGGACCCATCCACCCTGAACCGCCGCCAGCATAAGCGAGTTGGAATCGAGCAGCTTCTCCTCGGGCGACAGCTCCTGAACCAGAGCATTGATGGTGGGCCAGAACATCCAGAAGCCTACTGCGACCAGAATGGTCATACCGTACAGCTGCCAGACTTGTACGCGATGCATCAGGGCGAGGATGGCAACGAGCAGAATGATTAGGCCGCGCGCAACGTCGAGACACATCATCAGATGACGACGGTCTTCGCGGTCAATGACGACGCCCGTAAACGGCAACAGCACAAGCGAAGGCAGCGTCTGCAAGGCTACCAGGAGACCGAGCGAAACTTCGCTGTGCGTGGCCTGCAGGATATACCAAATGACAGCGGCCGCGTTCATACCACTGCCGATCATCGAGACGAGGTTGGCAGTAAACAACAGCCTCATCCCCCGATGCCGGAACATCTCACGCATGAGTTCACTGTAACCCAATTCTGGTTCGGGAACGGTCGCATATACTAAAGAGGCTTCTCGCTGATTTGCTCACGTTCTTCGCCGTTTGCTTTTCGCTTTGCGTTAGTGGCGAGGCGACTCCGCCAGGCGTGCACAAAGAGCAATTAGCCTCGATTAACGAGGGACCTTTTTTGGGCATCAAGCGCCTTTTCGGCAGAAAGGAAAAGCAGGAACACCGCATTCTGCGTGAGGCCAAGGAACGCGCCGGCGCGCTGGTGCCGGAGTATCACCGCGCCACGCCCGAGTGCCCGCATCCTGAGCGCTGGAGCATGTTCGACTCCATGACTGCTGAAATCGAAGTCCTGGAATTTCTGCGAACGTTGGTCACGACCATCAAGCCGAACCTGGTGGTGGAAACCGGGACATTCATGGGTGTCAGCACGCTGTGGATTGCTGAAGCTCTGCGCATGAATGGCTGCGGACGGATTGTGACGTGCGAATACGATCCGAAGCTCTACGAAACTGCGAAGGACAAGTTTGCCGCTTCGGAATTCAGCGATCTGATCGAATTGCGCAATGAGTCAAGCCTGGAACTGGAAGTAGACGGTACGATCGACCTGTTCTTTAGCGACAGCGACATGCCTATCCGCGAGCAGGAAGTTCGCTGGTTTCTGCCGCAGATTTCTCCCTTTGGTGTCATTCTTATGCACGATGCCAGTTCGCATTTGAAGCAGGTCCGCGAGGCTGCACTCAAGATGGAGCGCGACGGGCTGATCTCGGTCATCCTGCTGCCAACCCCGCGCGGGCTGGTTGTGGCCCAGAAGAGAGAAGGCCGTAAATAGGCAGGCGAAGGAATGGCAGCTAACTGATATTTGTGCGATTGCGCATAGCGTTGAGCGTGCAAAAGCGTTAGGATTCTCAGTCAACAAAACTGCGAACATCGGTTTGCGGCTGACAGAGCTGATGTCTTCGTACCCAGCGCGCCGATGAGCGCATTCTCGGAGGTACGAGATGGTTAAGCCGCGTCGCATTGCACGCTTGTTCTTGCTGGTTCTTCTCAGCAGCGTAATTAGCCTGTCGCAAAGTACACCCATCGTCATTCCGGCCGGTACTCCTGAGGACAAGGACCTAGCGGCCATCACGTTCGAGAGTGACGGTCAAAAGCGCATTGCCGCCTACGAGGAATTCATGAAAAAATACGCCGACAACCAGGCGGCGGTCGCCTATGCGGAATGGCAACTTTCACAGCAGTACCTCGCTGCCGGCGATAACGCCAAAGCCATGGAGTTTGGTAATAAGGCGCTCGAAGCATATCCGCACAACCTCGACATTATCCAGTCGCAAGCCACCATCGCTCAGGCTATGAAGGACAACAGCAAGGTAGTCGCTTATGCGGTGCAGGGTGCTGGCGTATACGACTCCATTGCGAAGCAGCCGAAGCCCGCTGACGTTTCCGACGCGGATTGGGCTTCTACGATTGCCACCCAGCAAAAGTCAGTGCAAAACACATACGACTTCCTGCAGACCTCGGCTTATAACGCCATCGCTTCGGAGCAGGACCCCAACAAGCGCATGGCCGAGATCGAGAAGTTCACACCTGCCTTTCCGAAATCGAAATTCGAAGCGCAGATTTCGCAGCTTGCGTTATACAGCTTGCGGCAACTCAATCAACCCCAGCGGCTCGTTGCCTATGGAGAAAAGGCACTGGCGGCGAACCCGAACAGCCTGCCGACGCTGCTAATGATGGCCGATGCGTACGCAGCCGATCCGAAGGAAGCAGCAAAATCGGCAAGCTATGCAAACAAGGTTCTGGCCATCATAGGCGCAAATCCCGATGACAAGGAGAAGAAATCCTACGCCGGACTTGCACATGCGACCTTAGGCCGGGCGGAGTTGAATCAGGAAAAGTTGGTGCCGGCGATTACGGACCTGAAGGCCGCCGTGAGTTTGTTGCAAGACGATCCGGCCGATCAGCAGCAGGCACTCTATTATCTGGGCTACGCCTACGCCAAGCAGAATCGCAAGGCCGATGCTGTTGCGACCTTGCAGAAGGCTGCAGGGATCGCCGGTCCGTACCAGGGCCCGGCGAAAGAAATGTTAGCCAAGATCAATGCGGCCGCTTCTGCAAAGAAGTAGGGTGAAGCGAGGTTATTTCTTGAGCAGCGCATCGGCCAGTAGCTGAGCCTTCTTGGCGAGGTTGAAAGCGCGCTCGTAATCGCCGTCGGTTGTGGCTTTGCGCGACTGCTGCAAGTACGACTGGATCTGGCTCTTCATCGACTTCTCGTCATCCGACAGCGAACGGTTGAGTCCTTTCAGCGCGTTCTCCGTGGCATCTACCATCCGAGTCGTCTCTACTTTTTGCTGGTTCACCTGAGAGCTCGGAACGGCGGCGGCAATCACCGTCTGCGGCGTGTCGGCAGGATTTGCGGGTGGCCGCACACTGGCGAGCGTCTGATTCCCCTGCGCCGGCGACGCAGAGTTCGCGGCAGGAGGAGGAGTGCTTGGATTCGTCTTCTTCCCGGAGATGCGGGAAGGTTTCTTTGGCTTGGTCTTTGTCGGTTCGACAGGAGGCGGTGTCTCTGCCACCTGCGGCTCGGGTTGCTGTGGCTCCTCCTCAATTGGGGGAATGGAGTCGGGAAGCGTCGCAGCAATGGTGGGGGCCGACGGCGTTGGAGGCAGCCCAGCCTTCTTCCTCGTGCAGCCCTGCACAATCAGGAGCACCACGAGAAGGATCGAAGTGACAAATTTGTGCGCAAAAGTCATGTACATGCGTGCTCGCTTTTTCGGGAAATACCGAATGGCCAGTGAGCCTACGCTGCCCTTACATCATAGAATACTCCTGCCTGCGGGGCGGGAGGCTGGTTGGTGCGGCGACAGGGTTTCGTTTGCTTGATTGTCACGACCTCCCTGGGTCACGACCACGGGTTGCTGCGATAACGGTAACGTCATATGAAAGACAGTACCTGCTCCTGGTTGCGATTCGAAACTCAGTGATCCTCCGTGCAGTTGCATCACCCTGTAGCTCATGGCCAAGCCAATGCCGCTGCCCTCCTTTTTGGTGGTGAAGAACAGATTGAAAACCTTGTCGCGAATTTCTGCCGGAATTCCCCGGCCCTGGTCGACAATCTCAATTGTTGTACTACTTTCATCGCGCTTGGTCGAGATGCGCAATAACCCGCCATTTTCCATGGCCTGCACGCCATTCAGGACAATGTTGAGCAGCGCCTGCTTCACGAGATCAGCGTCTGCCTTTACTAGCAAGGGATCGGAGCTGGCTTGATTAGTTATCGTTACTCCGTTACGCGCGGCATCAGGCGATGCCAGCATGGTAACGTCTTCCACGAGTCTGCGCAGATCAATGGTATTGAATCGCGGCTCGATAGGTCGATTGAAGTCCACCAGTGCTTTAACGACACGGTCAAGCCGCTGGATCTCATTTCCGATGATGTCCATGTGACGGCGCGAATCGTCGTCACCGCCACCCGCGCGCATTTTTTCGCGCAGAAGTTCCAGATGTACAACGATAGCATTAATCGGGTTTTTCACCTCGTGGGCCACTCCCGAGGTCAGGCGCCCGATGGACGCAATTCGTTGTGATAGCTCGAGCTCCGTCTCGAGGCGGCGCACCGATTCAGCATCGCGCATGGTGAGCAACGCGCCGATGCGCTGGCCGCGCTCGGCAATGAAGTCCAGAGCGATTTGAATACGCCGTCCATTCTCCAACTCGATTTCACGTTGGGAAATCACGTGATGGAGCGCAAACGCATCCAACACGATTCGCCCAAGCTTATTGGCGTCGGTGAAAATTTCTTCAACCGATTTTCCGAGCGTATCTTCGCGCGTGCGACCAAGGAACCGCTCGGCTGAGGCGCTTACCAGAACCACCCGGCTTTCATTGGTGAACAGCACCACCCCTTCCTGCAATGAACCCATCACCTGGTCGAGGTTACCTTTGAGGGTGGTGAAAATCTCCTTTACGTCGCGAATCTGCCTTCCCAGGCGATCGATCTTGGTGTTCACCAGACCATATTCGTCAACCCTGTCTGGCTCAGGTGGCGGAGGGTGGCTATCGGGTACTTCCGCGGTCATCTGATCGAGGCGGCGTGCGATCGCTTCGAGCGGCTGCAGAGCCAGGTTCGATACCAGAGCTGCTAAAGCAAGCGACAACAAAATCGCAATCGCTGAGTACAAGAGTGCCCGATTTAATTGTGGCGTCAGTTCACTCTGCAGAAAGACTGTCGAAATTCCAACCCGAATGTTACCGAAAGGGTCATCTCCTCGCTTGATGGGAACGGAGAGGTCATACACACGCGGAGGGCCATAAATCATCTTGAGTTGCTGGAAGGAATTTGCGTTTAAGACGTCGCCATAGTCCTCCCGGTGGTCTAATTGAGTGCCTACCAAAGTCGAATTGGTATGAACAATCGCTCGTCCGTGTTTATCCGCAATACCCGCGTCATACACTGACGAAGAGTACGCCAGGACAGTCTGCAAGAGTGTGCTCAGGCCTTCGTCTTCCTGCAAGCGCCGTTCGACTGCGGCTTCTACGGCATCAGGATTGGTAACATCGACGTCAAGCGTGCGCAGGTCTACCTGTGTTGCTTTGCGGGCTGTGGCCTCGATTTCTTTGGCTACAAAATCGGCGCGGGTATAGCCCTGCGTGGTGCTTTCCCGGAGTCGGTGAGAGATGTACACATAACTGAAGACCGCTACCAGCGCAAACACCATACCGCTGATGGCCAGTACCAGCTTGGTCTTGAGACGGATTCTTCCCATCAGAGTGCTCGTGACGAGGGTAGCAATGGGGGCATCATATCAGTAATAGCCGCACGCCGCGACACGCATTGCGGGAAACTGAATGCCTGGTTCGGGCGCTCGCGGCGCACGATCAGATGCTGTTCCGCCCGAAGTGCATGATCCATGCACAGCTTGACGAGACCCACAACAAGCTCCGCAGCTGTATTTATGATAAGGTTTCGAAGGCGTATTTGCCGCCGCACGTGAGCATTTGCCCGACCGCTCCTTCGTCAGGTTGCCATGATCGAAGAAGAACCTAAGAAACTTGCGGAAGACACAATCGTCAATCTCCGCGCTCTTGCCCACGAGCTCAGCAATGCGGTTGAGAACATCATGCAAGCTGCCTATCTGTTGGCTCAGGCAAAACTGGATGAGCCAGCTCTGAAGTGGCTTGCACTGATCAAATCAGCCTCCGAGGATGCGGCCCGCATCAACCGTGAAATCCGCGAGATTCTCCGCTCACAATCCTGAAACCTGATTAGTCTTTTGTTTGCAAAAAAAAAGTGCGGCGGTTCTCCGCCGCGGACTGTACGCAAGAATTGAAGTGTGTGATCTTAGGAAATCAGCTTTGCGTCCATCGTTATCTTGGCATTGAGTACGCGGGATACCGGACAGCCGCTTTCTGCAGCCTTCGCCGCCTCCTCAAATTTTGCTTTGTCGGCACCGGGAATCTTCGCTGTGACATCCAGATGCGAGGCTGTAATGGCAAATCCCGAATCAGTCTTGTCGAGTGTAATCGTGGCAGTGGTGTCGATGCTTTCTGCAGTCATGCCTCCATTGCCGAGTTGGGCTGACAATGCCATGCTGAAGCACCCCGCATGTGCAGCTGCGAGTAACTCTTCAGGATTCGTACCCACGCCCTGTTCAAATCGCGTGCTGAAGGAATATTGAGTTTTGTTCAGGACTCCGCTCTGGGTCGAGACAGTACCTTTGCCATCCTTGAGTCCGCCACTCCAGTGGGCGCCGCCCGTGCGCTGCATATTTTGTCCTCCTCCTCATTAAAACTTGAATGAGACACCTGCAAACAAGTTACACGAATCATCGCTGCGGCCGGCTGGTCGCCGATGAAAAATCCGCCAATTGCTCTAGTAAAAGTCAGAACAACTCAGGTAGAACCCACACTGACCGCACACCAGCTTGCAATGATTGCTCGGAAGGCGAGCGGAGCAATTCGGGCAGGTCTGTCCGATCGACGTCGCACCTAGAGCCTGCTGCTGGCCTGTGGCTCGATAGGCTCGCGCAACAGCCTCTGATTCGTTTTGCTCTTTAACATTTGGCGGTACTACTCTATCTAACATTGGGAAAAACTACTCTATCTGACAATGGGCAGAACTACTCTAAATGCCAGAGTGAGCAGCGCTATAGTAACCATTGGTCCAAATACAAAGGTACATGTACTGTTGTAAAGAAACTAACCCGGAAAATGCTATAAGGGTGCCGAGATGCGGTTTCTATAATGCGACCATAGGGAAGCCGACTAACGGGAACGATACTGTGTCGGGGAGCTGAATAAACGCAATCGTGATCGAATTTTCTGGCCGCTGAAGTACTGTCTTCGTGCATTTAGTCATTTATTAATAAATAGCTTAGCATTCCCCGCACTTACTCGGCTTCCAGGACTCAGAGAGTATACCGTTTCAGGGAACAGGTCCGGTTCCTATCAGGACCCGCGCCTCTGCCCCTCAAGGAGAGTAACCGTGAAAAAAGTGTTGCTTGGCGCTCTCGCCAGCCTGATGTTGGCCGGAGTCCTTTCCGCGGCCAGCGATCTCACCAGCACTCAACCATCAAGCGGTAACGCTGCCCTGATCAGCGATGGAACATCCCCTCTGTGGCTCTCGCCACCTGCAGCTAAAGATGCCCGCGACTCGCAGTCGCGAAACTAATAATTCCCTCAATCG